>Ga0233424_10000053_pt1 | contig 157353 bp, 147 predicted proteins | sample Watercolumn_Towu_FD_181011 | JGI IMG/M metagenome (GOLD analysis project Ga0233424, IMG submission 181011) | Freshwater microbial communities from Lake Towuti, South Sulawesi, Indonesia - Watercolumn_Towuti2014_125_MG | ecosystem: Environmental > Aquatic > Freshwater > Lake | place...
TTCCCATCCCGAACAGGACAGTGAAACGCCTCTGCGCCGATGATAGTGCGGATGCCCGTGTGAAAGTAGGTCATCGTCAGGCTTCTATGCCCACCGCCCCATTCGGATATCCGAGTGGGGCGGTTTTTGTTTTGTGCCTCGAAAAGCGGCCCGCAGGCCTCACGCCGCCAGCGCCTGCTCGATGCGCCGGCGCGCCACCCGGGCTTTCGGGACGGGGAAGTCGAACCACATGCGCACGTCCTGGTCGAGCCCGACGCCGTGCATGAAGTTGTACAGCGCCTTGCGCAGCCCCACGCCGAGGGCATCATGGTCGACGCCGGTGGGATCGATGAAGGCAACGTCGTTCTTGGCAAACGTGGTGAAGGGCAGCGGCACCAACTCGACGCCATAGGCCTGCGGGTCCTGCCCCACCGGGGAGTGCACGGTGCAGGCGAAGCGGTGGAAAAAGCCGCTCTGGATGCAGCCGTTGAGGAAGAGCTGGCGCACGTATTCGAGTGCGTCGACCGTGTCCTGCACCGTCTGGGTCGGAAAGCCGTACATCAGATATGCGTGCACCAGGATGCCAGCCTCGCTGAAGCCGCGGGTGACGCGCGCGACCTGCTCGACCGACACGCCTTTCTTCATGAGCGTCAGCAGGCGGTCCGATGCGACCTCGAGCCCGCCCGAAATTGCGATGCAGCCGCTTTCCGCGAGCAGCTCGCAGAGGTCCGGGGAAAAGGTCTTCTCGAAGCGCACATTGCCCCACCACGAAATCTCGAGGCGTCGGCGCAGCAGCTCTTCGGCGAGTGCTCGCAGCGCCTTGGGCGGTGCCGCTTCGTCGACGAAGTGGAACCCGGTCTGTCCGGTCTCCTGCACGATGGCTTCGATCCGGTCGGCGAGCACGGAGGCGCTTGCGGTTTCATAGCGCCCGATGTAGTCGAGGCCGACATCGCAGAAACTGCACTTCTTCCAGTAGCAGCCATGCGCGACCGTGAGCTTGTTCCAACGCCCGTCGCTCCACAGCCGGTGCATTGGGTTGAGCATGTCCAGCAGCGAGAGGTAGCGGTCCAGCGGCAGTCCGGTCCACGTGGGGGTGCCGACCGCCTCGAACGGCACCTCGGGCTCGGGGAAGTGGACGTACTGCACCGTGCCGGCCGTGTCGCGGCGAAAGGTCCGCACCAGCCGCTGCGCCGAGCGGCGACCGCCGACGTGCTCGAGCAGCGCGAGCAACGGGCGTTCGCCGGCATCGAGGGTCACGAAGTCGAAGAAGTCGAACACGCGTGGTTCCCGCAGTTCGCGCAGTTCGGTGTTGGCGAAGCCCCCGCCGAGCACCGTGACGATGCCGGCATCGAGGGCCTTGATCGACTGGGCGATGCGGAAGGCCCCGTACACCGCACCGGGGAACGGCACCGACAGCAGCACGACCTGCGGCCGGTGGCGGGCGATCGCCGCCAGCGTCAGCGCGTGCAGGCGGTCGTCGATGAGGTGCCGCGGCGCGGCAAGCGCATCGGCCAGGGCATCGAACGTCGGCTGGCTCATCGACAGCGATTCGGCGTACCGCACGAACTCGAAGCGTGGGTCGACCGCATCGCGCAGCACGTCGGCCACGTCGTTCAGGTACAGCGTGGCAAGGTGGCGCGCCTTGTCATGGGTGCCCAGGGCGCCGAACGCCCAGGCCATCGGATCACCTCCTTCGTCGTCGACATAGGCATCGAGCGCCTGGAACCGCGGGCCTTCCGGGAGGAACCCGCGCCCGGCGATGCGGTGCATCAGCGTGCTGTCGCGGCCCTGCAGGAACGCGATGGTGCGGTCGATGGTCTGCAGGTAGCGATCCTGCTGTGCCAGGAACGCCTGGACACGAGGCGTCGGCTCGGGCAGCGCCGCGGCATGGGCGGCCACGGCCCCCAGGCCTTCAGCGGACAACAAGGAGAGGATCAGGGCCAGGGCCAGGTCCTCCTGCACCGCGTCGACGCCCTGCGAATGCAGGAAACCCGTCAGGTAGGCGGTCGAGGGATACGGCGTGTTCAGCTGCGTCATCGGCGGGATGAGCGACAGCACGCGCAGCGACGGCGCGGCAGGACTCGGCAACATCCCCCGATTGTCCCGGAGCGGCGGCGTGCTGTCGCTCAAGCCGGCAGCAGCCCGTCGGACTTCAGCAGGCTTTCCAGCGCCTGCTCGCGCACACCGTAGAAGCGTTTCAGCTCGTCGATCTGCTGCAGCACCGGCTCGGCGGGCCGAGGCGTGCGGCGCTTCACCGCGAGGATCATCTTGTTCTTGTTCGTGTGCTCCAGCGAGACGAACTCGAACACCTTGGTGTCGTAGCCGGCCGCCTCCAGCAGCAGCGCGCGCAGCCCGTCGGTGAGCATCTCGGCCTGCTGGTCGGCATGGATGCCGTGCTGGAGGATGGGCCGCAACGGATGCGGACTCAGCAGCTGCGGCCGCACCTGCTTGTGGCAGCAGGGCGAGCACAGGATGATCTCGGCGCCGGCGCGAATGCCGAGGTGGATGGCATGGTCGGTCGCGATGTCGCAGGCATGCAGCGCGATGACCACGTCCAGCGCCCGCGGTTGCCATTGCCGCACGTCGCCTTGTTCGATGTGCAGGCCTTCCAGGGCCAGGTCGCGGATCACGCCGTTGCACAGCGCCACCATGTCGGGCCGGAGCTCCACGCCGGTCACGTCGGCGCGCACGCCCTTCACGGTGCGCAGCCACTGGTGGACCGCAAACGTCAGGTACCCCTTGCCTGAACCGAAATCGGCGACGTGCAGCGTGTCGGCGTCGGCGCACGCCGACGCTGCCAGCGCGCCGGCGAACACCTCGAGGAACTTGTTGATCTGCTTCCACTTGCGCGCCATCGCCGGCACCAGCTGGTGCTGCGCGGTGGTCACCCCCAACGCGGTGAGGAACGCGCTCTCGATCGGCAACCAGCGCTGCTTCTCGCGGTTGTGCGCGTCCCCTGCAGACGGTTCCACCGTCGTGGTGCGCTGAACGCTCAACAGCGGCTTGCCTTTCTTGCTGAACGTCAGCTGCGCTTCGCGGTCGAGCGTCTGCAGATGGGCGTGGCGGAAGGCGCCGCCCAGCAGCGCATCGATCGCCCCGTGCGCCGCGTCCAGCGGCAGGTTCTTCGTGATGTCCTTGGTCGTGTACCGATCGACCAGCGACAGGTGCGGCTGCCCGCGCAGCACCACCCGGCGCCCCAGCACCCGTTCCAGCCCCGGTTCGGCACCGGCGAGCGGGCCGCTCAGCAGGAGCTTGACCAGGCGGTCGTCGGCGAGCGCGGCGTCGAGCAGCGTGAGAAAGCGGGTGCGGGGATCGTCGGACGTCGTCATGGCTGCGGCGATTGTCCGCGCTTCGCGGAGCTGCTGCCGAGGCGTTCTGCCGGGCCGTCAGGCGGCCTGCTGCGCCGCCAGTCCGTGGGCCAGGCTGCCGATGCGCGCGAGCCCCTGTTGATGCGCGCGGTCCCACGGCCCACCGAGGCCGATCCGCAGGCAATGGCGGTAACGGTCGCTGGCGCTGAACAGCAACCCCGGGGCGATGCACAGGCCTTCCGCCAGGCAGGCTTCGGCCAGCTGCACCGAGTCGATCTGGCGCGGCAGTTCCACCCACAGGATGAAGCCGCCGGGCGGATCGGTGACACGCGTGCCGGCCGGGAAGTGCTGCGCGATCAGCCGCCGGGCGGCGTCGACCCGCTCGGCGATGGCCCGCCGCAGCTGTCGCAAGCCGGCCTGGTGGCCCGGCTGTGACAGCAGGTCGGCGATCGCCAGCTCGAGCACCGGTGATTGGCCGCCGGTAGTGGCCGTCTTCAGCTGCAGCACGCGGTCGCGCCAGCGGCCGGGCTCGCACCAACCCAGCCGCACGCCGGGGGCCAGCGTCTTCGAGAACGAGTGGCACAGCATCACCCAGCCCTCGCGGTCGAACGACTTCACCGCCCGGCGCGGCGTGCCCTCCGGGGCGAGGTCGTTGTAGATCACGTCCTCGATCACCGGCAGCCGGTGTTCGGCCGCCATCGCGGCCAGCCGGCGGCGTTGCGCCAGCGGCAGGCAGGCGCCGAGCGGGTTCGACAGCGTGGGCACCAGCAGCAGCGCCTTCACCGGCTGCGTGCGCAGTGCCAGGTCGAGGGCGTCCAGCGACAGGCCGGTGCGGGGATGCGTCGGGATCTCCAGGGCGCGCAGTCCGAGCGCCTCGATGGTCTCGAGGAAGCCGAAGAACGTCGGCGACTCGAGCGCCACCACGTCGCCCGGCCGGGTCACCGCCTGCAGGCACAGCGCGAGGGCCTCGCGCGCGCCGTGGGTGACGATCAACCGCTCCGGGTCGAGGTCGCAGCCCAGCGACAGCGCATCGCGTGCGATGGCCCGCCGCAACGTGGGCTGGCCGGGGCCGAAGCCATAGCGGGTCAGCAGCGGGCGGTGGCGCTGCGCGGCGCGCTGCAGCGCCAGGCGCAGCCGGTCGGGGTCGAACAAGTCGGGGCCGGGACAGGCGGCGCCGAACGACAGCACCGTCGGGTCGTCCACCATGCGCATGAGGTCGGCGGCAATCTGGCTGCGGTCGACCCGCTGCGCGCGGGCCGGCGGGCGGCTCGGTGCCGGTTCCGGCAGCCGCGCCGGGGCGCTGCCGGCGACGAACCAGCCGGAGCGGTCGCGCACCTCGACCAGCCGGCGATCCTCGAGCGTGCGGTACGCCAGCGTCGCGGTGGACAACGACACGCCGCGCTGCCGCGCCAGCGCACGCAGCGACGGCAGCCGCTCCCCGCGCCGCAGCGTCCCGGCTTCGATGCCTTGGGCCAGGGCTTGCGCGATGGTGAGGTAGAGGGGAGCGTCCGCCACCGCCCGATTGTGTGGCCTGCGACGCGGCTTCGACCGGGACAGTTGGGCCGCCGGTCGGCCGGTACAGCCGCCCACGGGCCCGTCGCTGTACACGCGCGATCCAGCGCGCGCTGCGGCTGTTGCCTGCGGAGCGGCCGGCCTACCGTGGCGGCATGGACATCACGCTGTCGCCGGGCGCTCATCTGCAGTGGCGCTGCCCCCGGCCGATCGAACTGCAGATCTGCGGCGGCCGGCTGTGGCTCACGGTGGCGGGCGATGCCCACGACCGTTTCCTCGAGGCGGGCGAACGGGTGTGCCTGCCGCCCCACCGCGCAGCGACGCTCGGGGCCGAAGGCGCCGAGCCGTTGCGGCTGCGCGGCGACCTGGTCGCTGCGACGGCACCGGTGGACCGCCTCGACCTGCGAGCCTACCGCCGCCGCGTGCGGCGCCAGCGCGCCGTGGCCGGCCGTTGGTGGCGGCGCGAACTGCTGCGCCGCTGGCGCGGCTGGCTCAGCGCAGGGCGGCCAGGCTGACGAACTCGGCCACCGGCACCTCTTCGGCGCGGCGCTGCAGGTCGAAGGGCGTGTCCAGCCCCTGTTGCCCGATCCATGCGCCCAGCGTGTGCCGCAGCAGCTTGCGGCGCTGCGAGAAGGCCACCGCGACCAGTTCGCCGAGGCGCTTCACGTCGATCGCCGGCGGCGTGGCCAGCGGCACCATGCGCACCACCGCCGAGTCGACCCGCGGCGGCGGATCGAAGGCCTCGGGCGGCACGTCCAGCAGCGCCTCGATGTCGTAGCGCCACTGCAGCATCACCGACAGGCGGCCGTAGTCCTTCGAGCCGGGCGCGGCGGCCATCCGGTCGACCACTTCCTTCTGCAGCATGAAATGCTGGTCGATCACCTTGTCGACATGCTCGAGCAGGTGGAACAGGATCGGACTGGAGATGTTGTACGGCAGGTTGCCGACCACGCGCAGCCGCTGGCCGCGCTGCGCGGCCAGTGCGCTGAAGTCGACCTGCAGCACGTCCGCCTCGACGACCTCGAGCTCGGGCCGCTTGCGCAGCCGGGCGGCCAGGTCGCGGTCGAGTTCGACGACGGTGAGCCGCTCGGCCTTGGGCACCAGCCAGTCGGTCAGCGCGCCGAGGCCCGGGCCGATCTCGACCAGTGCCTCGCCGGGCCGCGGATCGATCGCGCGCACGATGTCGCGCAGCACGCCATCGTCGGTGAGGAAATGCTGCCCGAAGCGCTTGCGGGCCTGGTGCTTGGTCACTGCGGCGGTTCGCGCATTTCGACGTACGCCCGGGCACGGGTTTCGCGCGCCCATTCGTTGTAGGCGGCCTCGTACTTCTCTTCCTTCAACGCGCTGCGGGCGGCTTCGCGCTGCTGGCGGGCGTCGAGTTCGGTCTGGCGTCGCTCCAGCAGCTGGATCAGGTGCACGCCAAAACGGGAGGTGACGGGATCGGAGATCTGGTTCGGCTGCAGTTCATTGAGCGCCTGCTCGAACTCCGGCACATAGCGGCCGGGGCCGGCCCAACCGAGATCGCCACCGCTGGCGGCGCTGCCGTCTTCGGAGAAGCGCCGCGCCAGGTCTTCGAAGCGGGCACGGCCGCCTTCGATGTCGCGCTTGTAGCCGATCAGCCGCGCCATCGCGGCGTCTTCGGTCAGCGCCGGCCCGGGGCGCAGCAGGATGTGACGGGCATGCGTCTCCGTCACGGCCAGGTTGGCGTCCTTGCGCTCGACCAGCTTGATGATGTGGAAGCCGGCGCCCGAACGCACCACCTGCGGGGCCACCTCGCCCGGCTTCAGCGGTGTCACCGCCTCCACGAACACATCGGGCAGGCGTGCGGCCGGGCGCAGCCCGAGCGCGCCGCCGTTGTCCTTGCTGGCGTCCGAGACCTCGCGCACCACGGTGGCGAAATCGGCGCCGGCGTGGATGCGCTGCAGCGCCTGCACCGCGATCGCGCGGCGCTGCGCCAGCTCGGTGGGGCCGGCCCCTTCGGGCACGCTGACCAGGACCTGCGCGATGTTGTACTCGGTGGACAGGCCGGCCTTGGTGCGCTGCCCGGCAAGCCAGTTCTCGATCTCGGTGTCGGTGATGCGGATGCGGCTCTGCACCTCGCGTTCACGCACCCGCTCGAGCAGCATCTGGTCGCGCAGGTTCTCGCGCAGGCGCAGGTAGTCGATGCCTTCGCTGCGCATGCGTTCGCGGATCTGCGCCACCGTCATCTGGTTCTGCGCCGCGATCGACTGCACCGCGCGGTCGATGTCGGCCTCGTCCACCCGCACGCCGGTCTCGCGGGCGAAGGCGAGCTGCGCGCGCTCGTCGATCAGCTGGTCGAGCACCTGGCGCTGCAGTTCGTCACGCGGGGGCAGCTGGGTGCCACGCTTGGACTCTTCCTGCACGATGCGCTCGACCCGCGACTGCACCTCGCTGTTCGTCACCAGTTCGCGGTTGACGACCGCGACGATGAAGTCGCCGGCGGCCCGCTTCGGGACCTGGGGCGCCGCGGCCGGGGCGGCGGGCGACGCTGGCCGGGGGGCGCCGCGCAGCCCCTGGGCAGTCTGGGCGTGCGCGGTGGCTGCGAGCGCACCCCACAGCACGGCGGCGCAGCAGAGCGAACGGCGAGGGAACGGAAAGGAGGTCATCGGCAGGGCAGGGTCCGTCTGGCGGTGGGCGCGGCGGGCAGGGCGGCGGTCAACGCGGCACGATCGTGCTGGGGGTGCTGGTCGTCCCCGGCGCGGTGATCGAGCTCGGATCGTTGCGGTCGTAGAGCAGCTGGTAGCCGGGCACATTGTCCCTCAGCGTCTGCAGCGGGTTGGAGCCCAGCCGCGACAGCCCGATCAGCTCGAGCTGCAGCCACCACTTGGTGGTCGAGGTGTTCAGCGACGTCGAGGTGCGCTGCACCACGAAGCGCCCGATCCAGCAGCCGGCGTCGTATTCGATGCCGACGATGGAGTTGGCGACGCGGTTCGTCAGCAGGCTGTACTCGACCCGGCCAACGCCGTAGAAGGTGCCGCGGCACTCGCTGCCGCCGCCGTTTGCGCGAGCGAGCTGCTGCCCGGCCTGCACTGCCTCCGCGGCCGGCGAGGGCGGGTTGGCGCCGAGCGTGCCGCGGCTGCGCACGGGTCCCCACAGCGGCCATTGCCAGCCCAGCGTCAGCGATTCCGCCGTGACGGGGGCCGTCGCCGCGGTGGTCGACGAGCCGACCACCGGCTGGCGCTGCAGCCGGTACGTCGCGCTGACGACGCGGTAGGGCCCCGGCTTGTAGACCGCGCTGAAGATCGTGCGGGCGACGCGGTTGTTCTCGGGGTTGTACTGGCCGATGCCGGAGAAGCCCCAGTTCGGGATCGCCGACAGCGTGCCGTACAGCAGCACGTCGGAGCCCGAGCTCGGCGTGACGGTGCCATCGGGGCTGATGCGCTGGTCGCGCAGCAGGTAGCGCTGGGCGATGCCCACGCGCGCCAGTTCGCCGCCGCTCTGGCGGTCGAGGAAGCGCGAGGCCACGCCGGCGGTCACCTGGTGCGTGTCGGCAATGCGGTCGACCCCGGCGAAGGTGTTCTCCGAGAAGATCGACACCTCGTTGAAGTCGAGCGCCGCGGTGTCGAACAGCGGCGTGTCCTGGCGCCGGTACGGCGTGTTCACGTACTGGATGCGCGGCTCGAGCGTCTGCGTGAGCGAGCGGCCGAAAAACGAGGTGTCGCGCTCCAGGAACCACTGGCTGTCCAGGCTGGCGGTGGGCACGAAGCGCGACGCCGTGGTCTGAGTGAGTTGCGTCGCGGTCGGGTCGCTGGGCTGTTCGAGGCTGTACGTCAGCGCGGTGAACTGCAGCTTCGGCGTGACCCGCCAGCCGGCGTTGCCGAGCGGCATCGCGAGGCTGCCGCGGCCGTGCAGGCGGGTGCCGGTCGGCTTGGTGGCGTCCTCGTGGCTGAAGCGGTTGACCTCGGTCTGGAAGCGCCAGTCGAACCGCTCTCCCCCGACGTTGCGCCACAGCGCCCCCACCTGCGGTTCGCGGCGGTAGGGGGCGGTGAACGCCGACGTGGCGTCGATGCCCTGCAGCGCCTGGTAGCGCACCGCCCGTGCATACACCGTCTGCGTCACGTCATCGCCTGCGAAGCGCATCTGCTGCTGCCCCACCAGCGACAGGTTGCTCAGCAGCAGCCGCGGCGTCGGGTTGATGCGGTTGCTGTAGGTCAGCCCGCGCAGCCCGTCGTTCCAGTAGGCGTCGTCCGAGACCCGCAGCACGTTGGCATCGAGGAACCAGCGCTGGCGCCATTGCTGCGCATGGTCGACCCGCAGTGCCCAGCGGTCCCGGCCGGCCACCTGGTCGTTGGGCAGCAGGTAGGTGCCGACCTCGCCGCGGAAGGTGGGTTCGAGGTAGCGGTATTCGGTCTGCAGGCCCGGGCCGCGGCGCGACGAGTACGTCGGCGTCAGCGTCATGTCGCGGTTCGGCGCGATGTTCCAGTAGTACGGCACCGCCACTTCGAGCCCGGCGTTCGACGCGCCGCCGATCTGCGGCGGCAGCCAGCCGGACTTGCGGGCGTCCGTCACCGGGAAGCTCAGCACCGGTGCGGCCAGGATCGGCACGCCGTAGAAGCGCAGCACCGCGCCCTCGGCCAGGCCGTCGTTGGCGTCGATGTCCGCGCGCAGGCGGGTCGCGGTCAGTTCCCAGGGCAGCAGGTCGCCCTCGGCCGCGCTGCAGCTCGAGTAGGTGATCTGCTGCGCCGACAGCTTGTTCTCGCCGAGGAAGTTCATCCGCTCGGCGGTGCCGCCCGCCTGTGTGCGCGAGAGGAAGTAGGTCGGCGACAGCAGGAAGCCGGTGTAGTCGCTGGTGTCCAGTTCCAGCTGCGTGCCGGTGAACCGGTCGCCGGCGCGGTCCAGCGTCACGTGGCCGTCGGCCTTGACATGGTTGTCTTCGAGGTCGACCTGGACCTTGTCGGCGCCCAGCCGCATGTCGCCACGCCGCACCTTCACGTTGCCCTCGGCGTCGAGCGTCTTGCTCGTCAGCCCGTTCATCGTGTCGGCCTCGATGTCGATCGGCCCGCTGTTCTTCAGCTGCAGGGATGGGGATTGCTGCGGCGCCGTCTGCGCGGTGGCGAGGCCGGCCTGCCAGGCGACCGCGCAGGCGCAGGCGAGCCGGGCTGCGGCGGCGAGCCGCGACGGCGGAAAGGCAGCGGGGGAAAGCGACGGTGTCGAAGCCAAGACCGGTGGGGGGCGCGCCGGCCCTGCTCGATAGAATCGGACGATTATTTCACGCAGCGCGCGTGCCGCCGGATCCCGGCAGACCCTCGCTGCGCCGCCCGCGCTCCAGCCCCCTCCCCACCGATGATCACCTGGGCCGATCCCGATCGCCAGGCCGCCTTTGCCGCCTGGCTGCAGCGCACCGCTGCTGCGCACGATTTGCTGCCCGAGACGCTCGCCCCGGCCAGCGCCGATGCGAGCTTTCGCCGCTACTTCCGGCTGCAGGCGGCCGACGGCAGCCACCGCATCGTGATGGACGCCCCGCCGGCGCAGGAGGACTGCGCGCCGTTCGTGCAGGTCGCCGGCCTGCTGGGCGACGCCGGCCTGAACGCGCCGCGGGTGCTCGAATGGGACCGCGACCTCGGCTTCATGCTGCTCACCGACCTTGGCCACCAGACCTACTTGCAGGTGCTGACGCCGCCGGTCGAGGGCGGTCCGCTGCTCACCGCGTCGGCCACCGACGACCGCCTGTACCGCGACGCGCTGGCCGCGCTGGTGCGGCTGCAGGGCATCCCGGCGGCCGGGCGGGTGCCGGCGTACGACGAGGCGCTGCTGCGCCGCGAACTCGACCTCTTCCCCACCTGGTACGTCGAGCGCCACTGCGGCGTGACACTGTCGGACAGGCAGCGCGAACAGCTCGAGAAGACCTTCGGCCTGATCCTGCAGGCCTGCGTGGCGCAGCCCGCGGTGCTGGTGCACCGCGACTACCACAGCCGCAACCTGATGGTCGGCGCGCCCGGTGCGCCCGGCATCCTCGATTTCCAGGACGCCGTCTTCGGCCCGGTCACCTACGACCTGGTCTCGCTGCTGCGCGACGCCTACATCGAATGGGACGAGGCGCTGCAGATCGACTGGGCGGTGCGCTACTGGGAAGCCGCCCGCAAGAGCGGCCTGCCGGTGGCCGACGACTTCGGTACCTTCTGGCGCGACTTCGAGTGGATGGGCCTGCAGCGCCACCTGAAGGTGCTGGGCATCTTCGCGCGGCTGTACCACCGCGACGGCAAGGACGGCTACCTGAAGGACCTGCCACGCGTCTGGCGCCATGCCCACCACGTGGCGATGCGGTACTCGGTGCTGACGCCCCTGGCACGGCTGCTCGAGGAACTGGCCGGCGTGCAGGCGCAGAGCGGCTACACGTTCTGAGGGCGCCCGGGCAAAGTCCACCACGAGCACGACCGCGGACCCTGTGCAACACTGCCGGGCATGGACCTGCTCTTCGTCGCCGACCCGCTCGAACACTTCAAGCCGTACAAGGACACCACCTACGCGATGATGCGCGAGGCGGTGCGCCGTGGCCACCGCGTCTGGGCCTGCGAGCCCACCGACCTGGTGTGGGTGCGCGGCGGCCGGGTCGTCGCCCGCCGCGCGCGGGGCATCACCGTCACCGGCGAGCAGGACCACCGCTGGTTCGAGGAAATCGCCACCCAGGAACTGGCGCTGGCCGATGTCGACGCGGTGCTGATGCGCAAGGACCCGCCGTTCGACACCGAGTACTTCTACGCCACCCACCTCCTCAGCCAGGCCGAGCGCGAGGGCGCCAAGGTGTTCAACCGGCCGGGCGCGCTGCGCGACCACCCGGAAAAGCTGGCGATCCTCGAGTTCCCCGAGTTCATCACGCCGACGCTGGTGACCCGCCAGGCCGACGCGGTGCGGGCCTTCCACGCCGAGCACCGCGACGTCATCCTGAAGCCGCTCGACGGCATGGGCGGCATGGGCATCTTCCGCGTCGGCCCCGACGGGTTGAACCTCGGCTCGATCGTCGAGACGCTGAACCAGGGCGGTGCCACCACGCTGATGGTGCAGCGCTACGTGCCCGAGATCGTGCAGGGTGACAAGCGGGTGCTGGTGATCGGCGGCGAGCCGATGCCCTATTGCCTGGCGCGCATCCCGCAAGGCAGCGAGATCCGCGGCAACCTGGCGGTGGGCGGCAAGGGGGTGGCTCAGCCGCTGAGCCAGCGCGACCGCGAGATCGCCGAGGCGCTCGGCCCGGTGCTGGCGGCCCGCGGGCTGCTGCTGGTGGGCCTGGACATCATCGGCGACTGCCTCACCGAGATCAACGTCACCAGCCCGACCTGCTTCCAGGAGATCCAGCAGCAGACCGGGTTCGACGTCGCGGCGCGCTTCGTCGATGCGCTGGAAGCGGCGGTGGCGCAGCCGTCCTGACGACGTCGCGGCCGCCGCGCGGCTTCAGCGCTCCTTGCGCAACACGAAGCGCGCGCCCGAGGTCGTCGGCGTGCCGAACATGAACACCGTGTAGACGCCCTGCGCGATCAGCGTGACGCCGTCGTTGTCGTCGTAGAGCGCGGTGCTGCCGGTGGTCACCTGCAGGTCGTTCAGGGAGGTCTTCGCCAGCGTCACGAACGACGAGGCGCTGCCCTGGGCGAGGTTGTCGACGATCGACGAATAGTCGGCCGCCAGCGACAGCGTCGCCGCGCTCGTCAGGCCGTTGACCAGCCGCATCTTCACCGCGCTGGTGCTGGTGGGCAGGCGGTTGTCGTCCGCGATCAGCGTGAACTGCGGTGACGCGGCGTCGCCGTAGACCAGCAGCGTGTAGTCGCCCCCGGCGGCCAGCGTCTGCGCGGCCACGCCGAGGGCCGTGCCCGCCACGGTGATCACCGGCGCGGCACTGGCGGCTGTGACGTTGACGTAGCTGCCCACGGTCGGGCCGCTGCTGCCGCTGCTCAGCGTGGTGCCGTTGAAGCTGGCGCTGACACTGGTGCCGTCCAGCGCGTTGACCAGCCGGGCCCGCGCCGTCGTGTTGGTGAAGGCGGTGACGCTGCCGCCCTGCACGATGGACAACGCGTTCACCAGCACGCCGCCGCTGCCGGACGTGATCACGAGGCACACCACCTGTTCGCTGGTGAGCTTCAGGCCGGTGGTGTCGAGCAGCACCTGGGTGGTGTCGCTGGACGACGTGACGCGCAGCCGGTAGGTGCCCGCCGTGGTGCGCACGTAGCCGTTGCTGTCGCTGCTGCCGGCCGCCACCGAATAGGCCAGCGCCGTCGCGTTGGCGACGTCGTCGCCCTCGCCGCCGAGGTAGACGTCGACCGTGCCGGCATCGGTGGCGACGTTCCACACCAGCACCTTGGTGTAGCCGCTGACCGGTGCGCCTTCGGTGTCGGTCAGCGCAAAGGCCTTCAACGAGCCCGAGGGGCCGTAGGTCACCGCGGTGACGGGTGCGTCCTTCGACAGCGTGCGCGTCTGGCTCAGCACCGCGGTGCTGGCACCGCTCGGGTAGAACGCGGTGGTGTGGCTGCCCGCGTCGGTGGCGACATAGCCGCTGCTGCTGCCGTAGGCCACCGACGAAGCCGACTTCGTGCCGTCGAGGTAGAGGTCCAGCGAGGCGTAGCCGGCGCTGGCATTGACCAGCCGCACGCTGGCGTCGCCGTCATCGCCCGAGCCGCCGCAGGCGGCCAGCGGCCCCAGCGCCGGCGCGCCCAGCAGGCCGATGGCCCACCGGCCCCAGGTTCTGCGGTTGATCTGATCCATGTGTCCTTGTTCGCATCGTGTGTTTCGACGAGGCGAGTGGACCGGCGTGACGTTGCGGCTCGACGGCGCGGTGTTGCTGCAAGGTGCGCGGTCCGTGAACAAAAGTCAGGCCGCCGGCGGCGCTCGGGATTGTCACGGCCGGGTCATCACCGCCCCGGACCATGTGGCAACCCTCAGCCGTACCGATGCGATGAACCCGCTGCTTGCCCGCGCCACCCTGATGCAGATCGAGGCCCTGTGCCTGGCCTACGGCGACCGGCGCCGCGTGGGCGATTGGCAGGAGGCCTCGATCGGCCTGCTCGACCATGCGCTGCAATGCGCCCAGCTCGCCGAATGGGCACATGCCGAGCCGCCGCTGGTGGCGGCGGCGTTCCTGCACGACCTCGGCCACGCGCTGGCGCATGCCGCCTCGGACGCCGGCGAGCCAGCGTCCGAGGCGTGGCCCCACCATGAACCGTCGCGCCCGTACATCGCGCTGCTGTCGCAGGCCTTCGACGCGGCGGTCACCGACCCGGTGCGCCTGCACGGGCAGGCCAAGCGCTACCTGGTGAGTGCCGATGCACGCTACGCCGAGGCGCTGAGCCCGGACGCCCTGGCGCGGCTGGCCCGGCAGGGCGGACCGATGGGGCCGGACGAGCGCCGCCGCTTCGAGGCCCAGCCGCACGCCGACGCGGCGATCCGCCTGCGGCTGTGGGACGACCTGGCCAAGCACCCTGGCAAGACCACGCCGCCGCTGGCGTACTACCTCGACCTGCTGGCCGAGCTGATCGACGCGCCGGCGCAGCGCGCCAAGATCGACATCGGGCCGGTGACGGTGGTCTGAGGCCCGCTCAGGCGGCGCGGGCGCACCACGGACCGAACCAGTCCGCAAAGCGCTGCAGCCCCACGTCCAGCGGCGTGTGCTGCAGCTCGCCGATCGCCGCCACCAGCCGCGCCGGATCGGCGCAGGTCACCGGCACGTCGCCGGGCTGCATCGGGGCATAGGTCACCTGCGCCTGCAGGCCCAGCGCCGCCTCGAGCGTGCGCACGAACTCCACCACCTTCACCGGGTGGCGGTGGCCGAGGTTGAAGATGCGCGCCGGTACGCCGTCGTCGTCCGGGGCCGGCGCGCCGAGCGTCACCAGCCGCAGCAGCGCGTTGACCACGTCGTCCACATACGTGAAGTCGCGCAGCAGCTCGCCGCGGTCGAACAGCTGGATCGGCTGGCCGCGTTTCATCTTGTCGGCGAAGGTCCAGTAGGCCATGTCCGGCCGGCCCCACGGGCCGTACACGGTGAAGAAGCGCAGCCCGGTGCACGGCAGGTGGTGGATGCCCGCGGTGGCGTAGGCCAGCGACTCGTTGGCCTGCTTGGTGGCCGCGTAGAACGAGGCGGGGCGGTCGATGCGGTCGGTCTCGCGGAACGGCGCATCGCTGCGCTTGCCGTAGACACTCGACGAGCTGGCGTACAGCAGGTGCTGCACCCCCTCGAGCCGGCAGGCCTCGAGCACCGCGCCGAAGCCCTGCAGGTTCGAATGCACATAGGCCATCGGCGCCTCGACCGAATAGCGCACGCCGGCCTGCGCCGCCAGGTTCAGCACCGTGTCGACCTGGTGCTCGCGGATCAGGCGGCGCAGGCCGTCGAGGTCGACCAGGTCGCCTTCGACGCAGTCGACGCCGGCCGGGCGCAGCAGCTGTTCGACCCGCGCGCGTTTCAGCGCCGGGTCGTAGTAGGCGTTGAAGTTGTCCACGCCGATGACCCGGTGGCCGGCGGCGGCCAGCGCGGGCGCGGTGTGCGCGCCGATGAAGCCGGCTGCGCCGGTGAGGAGGATGGAAGCCACGTTTCTATAATACCGGGCTCCTTTTGCGGGCCGCGCGTGCCTGCCGTCGTGCATGCAGCAACGCCCCTCTTCCCAGCCCGCCCACGCTTCCACCGATCCCGACCTCGGCCCCGCCGGACCGCGACCGCGCACCTACGCGATCGCGGTGGCCCTCGCGCTGCTGTCGATCGCGCTCGGCGCGTGGCTGCGGGGCACGCCCCACGACGTCGAGCTGATCCGCCTGGCCAACACGCTGAGCCAGGGAGCCGCGCCGCTGTGGTCGATGATCACGGTCGGGGGCCTGGGGCTGTCGGTGTTCATCGTCTTCACCGCGCTGGCGCACGGCCGCGGGCCGCAGGCCTGCTACGGGCTCGCAGCGCTGCTGTGGTGCTTTCCGCTCGGCGGCATCGTCTCGCAGGGGCTGAAGAAACTGTTCGACGTGGCGCGGCCGGCCGCGGTGCTGGCGGCCGACCAGCTGCAGGTCATCGGGGAACGGCTCACGCACGGCTCGATGCCGTCGGGCCACTCGATCACCGCCGGTGCCTCGCTGGCGGTGGCGCTCGCCTGCTGGCGGCTGCACCCGCTGACGCGGCTGGCGCTGATCCTGCTCGCGATGTTGATCGGTTTGTCGCGCAACGCGGTGGCGGCGCACTGGCCGAGCGACGTGGCCGCCGGGCTGGGCCTGGGCGTGCTGGTGGCGATGCTGAGCCTGAAGCTGGCCACGTTCCCCGGCCTGCGCACCTGGCTGGCCCGCGCGCTGGCGCAGCGGCTGCTCGGCGCGGGACAGATCGCCGCCGGGGTGTCGATGCTGTTCGTGCACACCGGCTACCCGCTCGCAGTGCCGTTGCAGTGGGCGCTGGCCGCGGTGGGCGTGGCCGCCGGGCTGTGGCGGCTGGCGGTCGCGCGGTGAACGCCGCCGCGCGCCGGCCGCGCTGGCAGGTGTGGACCGTGCGCACCCTGGTGTGCGTGGCCGCGGTGCTGCTGGTGGGCTGGCTGCTGCGCGGGCTCGACGTGGCGCGGCTGCGCGAGGCGGCGCTCGGCGTGCCAGCCGCGCTGTGGGTCTTCGTGATCGCCGCGGTGGGCGGCACGCATGCGCTGCGCGCGGCGCGGCTGGTGTGCGAATGGCGGCCCCGCATCGGCCTGCGGTTCGCGCAGGCCTGGCGGCTGCAGGTGCTGCACAACGCCGCGGTGAACACGCTGCCGATGCGTGCCGGCGAGGCCGGCTACGCCTGGCTGCTGCACCGTGACCACGGCGTGAAGCTGGCCGAATCGGTCCCGAGCCTGGTCTGGCTGCGGCTGCAGGACGCCACGATGCTGCTGGCCTGGGGCTGGCTGCTGCTGGCACCGCTGCCGGGCGCGGCGCGGGTCGCGCTGGCCGTCATCGCCGCCATCGTGGTGGCCCGCGCCGCGCCGTGGCTGCTGCGAGCGTTCGCCCGGCGCCTGCCGCCGAAGGTCGGCGACGCGATCGCGTCGCGCCGCGGCGGCTGGCGGTCGTGGGCCTGCTCGGCCGGCAACTGGACGCTGAAGCTGCTGGCGGTGGCCGCGCTGCTGCAGCCGCTGACCGGCCTCGACGGCATCGCCGCGCTGCAGGGCGCGCTCGGCGGCGAGCTGGCCGCGCTGCTGCCGCTGCAGGGCCCGGCCGGTCTCGGCACGTACGAAGCCGGCGTCTGGGCCGGCAGCCTGTGGGGCCATCCGCAGGCGCCCGAGGCCGCCTTCACCGCGGCGCTGGTGGCCGCGGCGCTGCTGGTGCACGTGCTGTGGTTCCTCACCGGGCTGGCCGCGGCAGCCCTGACGCTCTTGTTGCAACCGCGGGTGTCGCCGCGCGCGCCTCGATAATCCCGGCCGCAGCGGCTGCTGCGCTCTTCCTGCCATGTCGATGTCCACTCCCACCCTGATCCCGGTCCCCACCGGCGGCGCGCCGCTCGAGGTGGCGGAGCCGATGCCGGCGCTGCAACCGCACCACCTGTCGGTGGTGGTGCCGATGTACAACGAGATCGACAACGTCGCGCCGCTGATCGACGCGGTGCAGGCCGCGCTGCAGGACTATCCGCAGCCGTGGGAGCTCATCGTCGTCGACGACGGCAGCCCCGATGGCACCGGCGCCGCACTGGCGCGCCATGCCAAGAGCGTGGGCTCGCACATCCGCGTGCTGCTGCTGGCGCGCAACTTTCGCCAGACCGCGGCGATGCAGGCCGGCATCGACGCCGCCCGCGGCGACGTCATCGTCACGATGGACGGCGACCTGCAGAACGACCCGCGCGACATCCCGAAGCTGGTGGCCCGGTTGCTCGACGACGACATGGACCTGGTGGCCGGCTGGCGCCGCGACCGCCAGGATGCCGCGGTGATGCGCAAGTTCCCGTCGCGCATCGCCAACAACCTGATCCGCAAGGTCACCGGGCTGCATTTCAAGGACCTCGGCTGCAGCCTGAAGGCGTACCGGGCCAGCGTCATCAAGCAGGTGCGGCTGTACGGCGAGATGCACCGTTTCATCCCGGCGTGGATGGCCACCGTCACGTCGCCGGCACGCATGGGCGAGGAGCCGGTGCGGCACCATGCGCGCACGATGGGTGCCTCGAAGTACGGCATCAGCCGCACCTTCCGCGTCATCGTCGACCTGCTGGCGGTGACCTTCTTCCTGCGCTTCTCGGCGCGGCCCGGCCACTTCTTCGGCGCGATGGGCCTCTTCACCGGCGCGGTGGGCCTGCTGATCCTGGCCTACATGGGGCTGCTCAAGGTGTTCGGCGAATCGATCGGCACCCGGCCGCTGCTGACGCTGGGCTTCTTCTGCGTGCTGGGCGGCCTGCAGTTCATCACCACCGGCGTGGTGGCCGAGCTGCTGATCCGCATCTACTACGGCGGCCAGCACGGCCAGCCGTACGTGACGCGCGAGAACCCGGCCGACGTCGCCGTCGACCTGGGGGCCGGCTGGGGCGGGCCGCAGCAGCCGTGATGCAGACGGTGGCCGAGGCGGACCGTCGGGCCTGGCGCTGGTGGGCGCTCGCACTGCTGGTGCTGTGCGTGGCCTGGCTGGGCGCGGCGCCGCTGTTCGACGTCGACGAGGGCGCCTTTTCCGAGGCCACCCGCGAGATGCTCGCCTCGCACGACTGGGGCCACACCACGCTGAACGGCGAGCCGCGCTTCGACAAGCCCATCCTGGTGTACTGGTTCCAGGCCGCGAGCGTCGCGCTGTTCGGGTTGCACGAATGGGCGCTGCGGCTGCCGTCGGCACTGTCGATGTGGGGCTGGTGCCTGGCCACTGCCTGGTTCGCGATGCAGCGCTGGGGCCGCACGGTCGGTCTCACCGCCGGCACGCTGCTGGCCACCAGCCTGGGCGTGGTGATCATCGGCCGCGCGGCCACCGCCGACGCCCTGCTCAACCTGTGGCTGGTGCTGGCCGCGTTCGACCTGTGGCGCCACCTCGAAAGCGGCGAGCGGGCTCCGCTGCGCCGCGCCGCGGTGTGGATCGCGCTGGGCATCCTCACCAAGGGCCCGGTGGCGGTGCTGGTGCCGGGCGCGGCGGTGTTCGTCTGGCTGGTCGCCTCGCGGCAGTGGGGCAGGCTGCGCCCGCTGCTCGGCGACGGCGTGGCCTGGGCGCTGCTGCTCGTGATCGCGCTGCCGTGGTACGCCTACGCGCTGCACCGCCACGGCATGGCCTTCGTCGACGGTTTCTTTGTCAAGCACAACCTGTCGCGCTACGGCGGCACGCTCGAAGGGCATGGCGGCAGCGTCGGCTACTACCTGGTCGTGATGCCATTGCTGCTGATGCCGTGGACGCCGCTGCTGGTGTCGGTGCTGCGGCGCTGGCGCGACGCCTGGCAGGCGCCGGCCACGCGCTACCTGCTCGGCTGGGCGGGCTTCGTGCTGGTGTTCTTCTCGCTGTCGGGCACCAAGCTGCCGCACTACGCGCTCTATGGCCTGACGCCGCTGGCGATCCTGGCGGCGCGGCAGGTGCCGGCAATGGGCCGCGGCATGGCCGTGGCGCTGGCGCTGGCCGCGCTGGTGCTGCTGCTCGGCGCCGCCGCCAGCGTGCACCTGGCACCGGCGATCGCGGCGCAGAGCGGTGACCCGCTGTATGCGCAGCTGCTCGCCGCGCCGGCCGCGGGCAGCGCCGCCGCGTCGCTGACCACCACCGCGATGGCGACGCTCGGCGTGGCCGCGCTGGTGGTGGTGATCGGCTGGGCCGCGCCCTGGCGGGGCCGCGCGGTCAAGGCCGCGGCGTCGGGTGTGCTGGTCACGGTGATGCTGGTCGGCGTCGCGTTGCCCTGGTGGGCCGGCCGGCTGCAGGGCCCGCTGAAGGCGCTGGCGGTGCAGTACCGCGACGCGCCCGGCACCTTCGTGCAGTGGCGCATGCACCAGCCGAGCCTGGCGGTCTACCAGCAGCGCGAGCTGCTGCGGCGCTCTCCGGCGGTCGACGAACGGGCCTGGACCCGCCTCGACCGCCTCGGCCCGTCGCAGGGCGACACCCGCTGGGAAGTGGTGGCCGAACGCGACGGCTACGCGCTGGTGCGCTGGCTGGGTCCGGCGCCGGCCGATGCGCTGCCCGAGCCGAAACCGGAGCGCACGAAGTGACGCGGCTGCTGCTGGTGCTGTTCGGCCTCACGGCCTGGCGCGCCTGGGTGGTGCTGCACGTGCACGCCGGGCTGCAGGTGGACGAGGCGCAGTACTGGTACTGGTCCGAGCACCTCGACTGGGGTTACTTCTCCAAGCCACCCGGCATCGCCGCGCTGATCCAGGCCTCGACGGCGCTGTTCGGCGACGGCCTGCTCGGCGTCAAGGCGCTGGCGATGCTGTGTTACCCGCTCACCGCGTGGGTGCTGCACGGCTGGCTGCGCGATGTCGGCCTGGCACCGCGCGACGCCCGGTTCGGCGCGCTGCTGTTCATCGCCACGCCGGCGGCCGGCCTGCTCGGCCTGGCGGTGACCACCGACGCGCCGCTGCTGCTGTGCTGGACGCTGGCGGCCTGGGCGCTGTGGCGCGTCTGGCGCGACGGGGCCTGGCGCGACTGGGCCCTGCTCGGCCTGGCCGTCGGCCTCGGCGCGATGTCGAAGTACACGATGGGCGCGTTCGCGGTGACCGCGCTGGGGTTCCTGCTCACCGCGCCGCGGGACCGGCCGCGGGCGGTCTCGCTGTGGCGCGGGCTGCCGGTGGCGGTGGTGATCGCGCTGGCCTGCCTGGCGCCGAACCTGGCGTGGAACGCCTCGCACGGCTGGCCGACGCTGGCGCACACCGCCGAGATCACCGTCGGCGCGGAGGCTTCCGACACCTGGTCGACGCTGGGCGAATACCTCGGCGGCCTGGTGCTGCTGCTCGGCCCGCTGGTCACCGGCTGGGCGATCGTGCACGCGCTGCGCCGGCCGGCGGTGGCGCCCAGCGACCGCGCGGCCTGGTGGCTGGCCGCCTGGCTGGCCGCGCCGCTGACGCTGATCGGCCTGGCGCAATCGCTGCACGCGAAGGCGCAGGTGAACTGGACCGCGCCGGTGCTGATCGGCCTGGTGCTCGCGGTGGTGCTGTGGCTGCGCGGCCGTTCGCTGCGGGCCGTCTACGCCGTGCTGGCCGCTCAGGTGCTGCTGGTGGGCGCCGTGACGCAGGCCGGCGACATCGCGCACCTGCTCGACCGTCCGCTGAAGCGCAACCTCGACGTCTGGGCGCGCATGCGCGGCTGGGAACCGGCTTTCAACCAGCTGCGCCCGGCAGTGGAGGCCTACTGGCAGCGGCAGCACGCGCTCGACCCGGCGCTGCCGCGCGAGGTGCTCGGCGGCAACCGCACGGTGATCTCGCACGGCGCCTACGCCTGGCGCGACCTGCAGCCCACCTGGCGCGCCTGGCGCGAACCCGGCCAGCGGCCGCAGGACCACTACCAGCTCACCACGCCCCTGCAGCCGGGCAGCCAGCCGCGCCCGGTGCTGTACGTCGGCGAAGGCCCGCCGGGCGAGAGCCTGCGCGCGGCGCTGCGCGAGCCGCCGCAGCGTCTGGCGGTGGTCGACCTCGAACAGACCCCGGGCCGCTGGATCCACCTCGAACTGTGGTCCGGCGTGCTGGTGGGCCGCACCTCGCTCGCCGCCTGGACGCCTTGATCGCGATGAACTGGCTCACCTCTTCCCGCGCCCGCCACCGCGAAGCACGCCGCTGGGCGCTGGTCACCGCGCTGGCGCTGGCCGCCTTCAGCCTCTGGCCGCAGCTCGATGCCTGGGCCACCGGGCTGTTCTACCACCCCGAGCTGCCGATGCCGTTCCCGGTCGACCAGTGGCCGGCGGTGCAGTTCTTCTACCGCTACGTGCCGTGGACCGGCCGCGTGCTGTGGATCGCGACGATGCTGTGCCTGCTGCCGGTGCTGGCGCGGCGCCTGCCGGTGCGCTGGCGTCACCGCACCTTCGGCCTGCTGCTGGTGCTGGTCCTCGGGCTGTGGCTGGCGGTCAACGCCGGCCTGAAGGAACACTGGGGCCGGCCGCGCCCGTCGGACACCACGCTGTTCGGCGGCCCGCACCCGTACCAGCCGGTGTGGCGGCCGAGCACCTTCTGCGACCGCAACTGCTCGTTCGTCAGCGGCCATGCCGGCACCGGCTTCGCGCTGATGGGCCTCGGCCTCGCGGCCGCGCCGGCCACGCGCCGCCGCTGGTTCTGGGCCGGCATCGGCGCGGGCGCGCTGTTCGGGGCCGCGCGCATCGCGCAGGGGGCGCATTTTTTCAGCGACGTGGTGTTCAGCGCGTTGACGCTGTGGGCCATCACGCAGGCCACGCGTGCGCTGTGGTTCCGCCAGCGCTGGCGGCGCCGGCAGCGGTCCGCCACCGCATGACGGGGGCGTTCTGTGGGAGCGGCTTCAGCCGCGATTCGCTGCCTGCCGCCGATCGCGGCTGAAGCCGCTCCCACGAGTCACCACAGACAAGTGCGGTGCTATTGCTGCGTGCGGGCGAGCACTTCCAGCCACGTGTCGTGGTCCAGCGGATCGGACAGCAGCGGGCCCTGGAACTCGTCGCAGCCGATGGCGCGCAGCCGCGCCAGCTCGGCCTCGTCCTCGACACCGCAGGCCGCCACGCGCAGCTGCAGCCGGTGGCCGAGCGCGACGATGGCGCCGCGCAGCGTGCCGGCCTCGTCGTCGATCGGCGCGAGGGCCTGGCAATCCAGCCGCAGTTCGGCCAGCGGCAGCTGCGCCAGCGCCGACAGCGAACAGGCACTGCTGGCCACGCCGTCCAGCGCGAGCCGGAAGCCGGCGTCGGTGTAGGCCTGCAGCCGCGGCATCGCGCTGCACAGTTCGCGGCCGAGCCGTTGCGGGGTCTGCGCCGCCAGCGGCGCCACCGGGCGCAGCAGCAGGGTCAGCGCGGCGGGCTGCAGGCCGCTGCCGTGCACTTCGCGCAGCAGCGTGTGCACCAGGCGGTCCTGGCGCAGCGCGGTGGGCAGGATCGGCACGCTCACCTGCGGTGCGGCCAACCCGCCGTCGTGCCATGCCCGCAGGTGCCGGCAGGCGCGCTGCACGGCCCAGTGGGCGAGCGCTTCGCCGAGGCCCGATTCGTCGGCCAGCAGCAGCAGCTCGGCGCCCTGCCACAGCGGTTCCGGATCAGGGGCCCACACCGGCACCGCCTCGGCACCGCAGAGCGCGCCGCTGCGCACCTCGGCCCGCGGCTGGAAGGCCAGTTGCAGCTCGTCGTCGATGATGGCCTGGCGCAGCCGCGCCTCGAGCGCCAGCCGGCGGGCCGCGCGGTTTTCCAGCTCGCGGGCGTAGAACTGGTACGCGCTGCGGCCGCGGGCGCGCGCCTGGTGCCAGGCCACCTCGGCGGCGCGGCGCAGCGGGGCGGGCTGGTCGCCGTCGTGCGGGAAGACCGCCATGCCGGCGCTGGCGTGCAGTGCCACCGCATGGCCGTCCAGCGTGATCGGACGCGCCAGCAGCTCCAGCATCTGCCGCACCATCGCTTCGGCGGCGGTGCTGCGCTCGATGCGCGGCAGCACCACCAGCATGCCGTCGCCCAGCGTGTGCACGGTGGCCTGCGCGGCCACCTGCTCCAGCAGCCGGCTCAGCCGGCGGCCGAGCTGCTGCAGCGTCTGCGCCACCGCGGCTTCGCCGAAGGCATCGCCCACCTCGTCGAGCCGGGCCACGCCGAGCCGCACCAGCGCGCCCAGGCCGTTGCGGCGCTGCGCCTCGGCCAGCGCGGCGCTCAGGCGTTGTTCGAGCAGGGCCATGCCGCCAGCGGCCGGCCGCAGCCGCGGCGCCGGCGCGTCGAGAGGGGCCGCGGGCGGTGGCAGCGCGGCCAGCGCGGCGGCGTCGAGCGGTTCGGGCGCGGCATGTTCCGGCGGCGGCAGCTCCGGGGCATCGACCGCCGCTTCGGCGGCACTCTGCTCGCCGCGCCACAGGATCGCCGGCACCGTCTCCTCGTGCACCGCCGGGCCGCGCGCCGGGGCGGCATCGAGCATCTGCTCGATCGCCTCCAGCGACATCGGCGCGGCGGCGGCCACCGGCGCCGGCGCTTCGGCCGGCACGGGCACGGGCTCCGGCGGGCGCTGCAGCGGACCACGCAGCGGCTTCAACCAGGGACGGCGCAGGAAGCGGGGCGCATCGGCGTGCATGGTTCCTCGGGCAGGCGGGTTCGGTGGGGCGCGGAGCGGCGTGCCGGGTTATCGGCCGTCCGGCGCCAGCCTTGAAGGCGGGGGGTGGAACTCCCGCCGGCCCCCGGGGTCCAGGGGAGGACGGTGCCGCGCCCTAGAATCTGGCGCTTTTGTGTCCGGACGTCCGTCGGCCGCACCGCCCCCCTCAGGAGTAAAAAGTGTTGATTTCCGAAGCTTTCGCCCAGACGGCGCCCGCCGCCGCGTCCTCCGGCACCTCGTCGCTGATGAGCATGCTGCCGCTGGTGCTGATGTTCGTGGTGCTGTACTTCATCATGATCCGCCCGCAGATGAAGCGCCAGAAGGAGCACAAGTCGATGCTCGACGCGCTGGCCAAGGGCGACGAGGTGGTCGCCGCCGGCGGCCTGCTGGGCAAGGTGAGCAAGCTCGGCGAGACCGTGGTGACCATCGAGATCGCCAACGGCGTCGAGGTGCAGTGCCAGCGGTCGTCGGTGGTGCAGGTGCTGCCCAAGGGCACCGTCAAGTAATCGTTCCCCGGCCGCCACCGGTCGCACGGGCCCTGCAGGGGCACGGCCCAGGAGTCCCAGAAGATGAATCGCTTTCCCTTGTGGAAGTACCTGATCATCGCCATCGCGGTGGTGGTCGGCCTGCTGTACACGCTGCCCAACCTGTACGGCGAGGCACCGGCGGTGCAGGTGTCCAGTGCCAAGGCCACGTTGAAGGTCGAGCAGGCCCTGGTGCCGCGTGTCGAGCAGGCCCTGCGCACGGCCGGCGTGCAGGCGGACTTCGTGCAGCTGGAAGGCAGCTCGGTGCGCGCCCGCTTCGCCGATACCGAGACGCAGTTGAAGGCGCGTGACGCCATCGTCAAGGCGCTGAACCCGGACCCGGCCGACCCCGGCTACATCGTCGCGTTCAACCTGGTGTCGCGCTCGCCGCACTGGCTGCGCGCGATCCAGGCGCTGCCGATGTATCTCGGCCTTGACCTGCGCGGCGGCGTGCACTTCCTGATGCAGGTGGACATGACCGCGGCACTCGGCAAGAAGGCCGAGGCCACGGCCGGCGACGTGCGCACCGTGCTGCGCGACGCCAACGTGCGGCACGCCGGCATCGCGCGCAAGGGCAACGAGGTCGAGGTGCGCTTCCGCGACGCCGCCGGCCTGGAGGCCGCGCAGCGGCTGCTGGTGGAGAAGCTCGCCGACTGGCAGTGGGGCGCGGGCACCGGCGCCGAGCCGGCGCTGACCGGCAGCCTGAAGCCCACCTCGGCCCGCGCGGTGCAGGAACAGGCCGTCAAGCAGAACATCACGACGCTGCACAACCGCATCAACGAACTGGGCGTGGCCGAGCCGGTGATCCAGCAGCAGGGCGCTGACCGCGTGGTCGTGCAACTGCCCGGCGTGCAGGACGTCGCGAAGGCCAAGGACATCATCGGCCGCACCGCGACGCTCGAGGTGCGCATGGTGGACGACAGCGCCGAGGCGCAGGCCGCCCTCACCGGCGGCCCGGTGCCCTTCGGCGACGAGCGCTACCAGGAACGCGGCGGCCTGCCCATCATCGTCAAGCGCCAGGTGGTGCTCACCGGCGACAACCTGACCGACGCCCAGCCCGGCTTCGACGAGAACCAGCAGCCGGCGGTGCACCTGACGCTGGACGCCCGCGGGGCGCGCATCTTCCGCGACACCACCCGCGAAAGCATCGGCAAGCGCATGGCCATCCTGCTCTTCGAGAAGGGCAAGGGCGAGGTCGTGACCGCCCCGGTCATCCGCAGCGAGATCGGCGGCGGACGGGTGCAGATCTCAGGTTCGATGACCTCGGTCGAGGCCGCCGACACCGCGCTGCTGCTGCGCGCCGGTTCACTGGCCGCGCCGATGGAGATCATCGAGGAACGCCTGATCGGCCCGAGCCTGGGGGCCGAGAACATCGCCAAGGGCTTCCACAGCGTGGCCTGGGGCTTCGCCGCGATCGCCGTGTTCATGTGCCTGTACTACCTGCTGTTCGGCGTGTTCTCCACGCTGGCGCTGGCGGTCAACCTGCTGCTGCTGATCGCGGTGCTGTCGATGCTGCAGGCTACGCTGACGCTGCCCGGCATCGCCGCCATCGCGCTGACGCTGGGCATGGCCATCGACGCCAACGTGCTGATCAACGAACGCGTGCGCGAGGAGCTGCGCAACGGCAGCGCCCCGCAGACGGCGATCCACATCGGCTACGAACGCGCCTGGGCGACCATCCTCGACTCCAACGTCACCACGCTGATCGCCGGCGTGGCGCTGCTGGCCTTCGGCTCCGGCCCGGTGCGCGGCTTCGCGGTGGTGCACTGCCTGGGCATCCTGACCTCGATGTTCTCGGCGGTGTTCTTCTCGCGCGGCCTGGTGAACTTCTGGTACGGCCGCAAGAAGAAGCTGCAGAAGGTGTCGATCGGCCAGGTCTGGAAACCGACGACGGACAAGGCCTGAGCGGCCGCAGGACAACGACATGGAATTCTTCCGCATCCACCGCGACATCCCGTTCATGCGGCATGCGCTGGTGTTCAACATCATCTCGTTCGCCACCTTCGTCGCGGCGGTGTTCTTCCTCTTCAGCCGCGGCCTGCACCTGTCGATCGAGTTCACCGGCGGCACGGTGGTCGAGGTGGCCTACCAGCAGCCGGCCGACATCGGCAAGGTGCGCGGCACCGTCGAGGCGCTCGGTTACGGCGAAGTGCAGGTGCAGAACTTCGGCAGCGCGCGCGACGTGCTGATCCGGCTGCCGCTGCGCGAGGGCGTCAAGCAGGCCGAGGTCGTGAGCCGGGTCTACGGCGCACTGTGCAAGGCCGAGCAGGGCCAGGTGCAGACCACCACCGTGACCACCGACAAGGGCGAGACCGTCACGCGCGAGACCTGCCAGGCCGCCGGTGCCGCCGAGCCGGTGCACCTGTCGCGCAGCGAGTTCGTCGGTCCGCAGGTCGGCAAGGAGCTGGCGCAGGACGGTGCGAAGGCGCTGGCCTTCGTGATCATCGGCATCATGGTCTACCTGGCGCTGCGCTTCGAGTGGAAGTTCTCGGTGGCGGCCATCTTCGCCAACCTGCACGACGTCATCATCATCCTCGGCTTCTTCGCGTTCTTCCAATGGGAGTTCTCGCTGGCGGTGCTGGCGGCGGTGCTGGCGGTGCTGGGCTACTCGGTCAACGAATCGGTGGTGATCTTCGACCGGATCCGCGAGGCGTTCCGGAAGTACCGCAAGATGAGCACCGAGCAGGTCATCGACCACGCGATCACGTCGACGATCAGCCGCACCATCATCACCCACGGTTCGACGCAGATCATGGTGCTGTCGATGCTGCTGTTCGGCGGCCCGACGCTGCACTACTTCGCGCTGGCACTCACCATCGGCATCTGCTTCGGCATCTACTCGTCGGTGTTCGTCGCCGCGGCGATCGCAATGTGGCTGGGCGTGAAGCGCGAGGACCTGGTGAGCGCCGGTTCGCGCAAGGACCACGACCCGAACGATCCGAACGCCGGCGCGGTCGTATGACCCGTTCCCGGGCCTTCGGAGGGATGGCGCGCCGAGCGTGGTCGGGTAGAGTGGGCCCGGGCCTGTGACCAGGCCCTGAGAAAACAGCCTGCCGAACCCGATGGCGACCGCCGCACCGTCTCCTGCCCTGGCCGCGCAAGCGCGGCGCCAATACATCGAACTCGTGCTGCGCGAGCTGCCGCGCAGCGTGCAGGCCATCGTCACCGCGGTGCGCGGGCTGATGAGCGAGACCACGGCGCCCGACCAGCTCGGCAAGCGCCGCGAACTGGTGATGGACCTGCCGCGCCTGGCGCCGCGCTGGCAGCAGGCCTTCGCCGCGGCGTTGCGCGCGGCGGCGCTGCCCACCACCGGCAGCGGCCTGGCCACCGCGCATGCGGCCCGCGAGACGCAGCCGCAGCCGCTGTCGCTGGTCGACGACGACACCATCGACATCGAGATCCTTGGCTCGCGCCTGGCGCTGTCGCTGATGGACAAGGCCTCGTGGGAGTTCTCGGACCTGCGCTTTCGCATCGGGTCGCTCGAACGCCGCGAGGAGCTCGACGTGCAGGATGTGCTGCGCCCGCACGTGCCGGCCAAGGCCGCGCTGGAGGCCTGGCGCTCGGCCGGCCTGAACCTCGACCACTGGCGCACCGCGCAGCGCATCCTGCACGACGAGCTGGCCGTGCTGGTGCAGGAGGGCTACCACGAGACCAACCGCTGGCTGATCGAGCAGGGCGTGTGCCCCGAGGTCAACCTGCGGCCTTTCATCCGCCGGGCCCGCGATGCCGGCCCCGCCGGCGCACGCAGCACGGGGTTCGGGGTCACCGGATCGCCGGCGGCCGGCGCGGCGAAGCCGGTGTCCGGCAGCGCGGTGGCGCCGCAGCCGCGGTACCCCGGCCCCGGCAGCGTGATGCAGGGCCCGCTGCCCAGCAGCAACCCTGATTTGTTCGCCCCCACCGAAATCGCCGGGCTGCCGCCGAGTGCGGGCGGCCGCGGCGCGGGCGGCAGCGGCAACGCCTGGTCGGCCACGCAGCCCGACGGCACGCTGGGCGGCCACGACCCGCGCTCGCGGGTCTACGAAGAAACCCGCCTGATGACACGGTCGCCGGCGCTGATGCGCGGCTCCGAACACGCCGAGGCGGTGCTGGGCCGGCTCAACAAGCTGGTGTCGCGCCAGGTTGCCGATTTCGCCGGCTCCACCGTCGTGCAGGTGCATGGCAGCGCGGGCGGCGGTGGGGCCTCGCCCGGCCTGCGCAATGCCATCAACGACGCGCAGAGTGCGATGCGCCAGCGCTTCGATGCGCCCGTCGCGGCGGCGGGCGGCGCGGGGGCCGCCGGCGCGCCCGTCAGCACGCCGGCGCTGCTGCAGGAGGTGCAGCAGCGCAAGCAGGCGCTCAAGCAGGCCGCGACGACGCCGGTGGAGCGCGCGACGATCGAGGTGGTCGCGCTGATGTTCCAGAGCCTGCTGACCGAGGAGCGCATTCCCACCAGCGTGCGGGTCTGGTTCGCGCGGCTGCAGATGCCGGTGCTGCGGGTGGCGATCGCCGAGCCCGACTTCTTCGCCACCATCGACCACCCGGCCCGCAAGCTGATCGACCGCATGGGCGCGTGTGTGATGGGCTTCGAGGCGGGTCCCGGGGTCGGCGTCACCGAGTCGCTCGAAAAGGAGATCAAGCGCGTCGTGCAGGTCGTCGAGGCCTACCCGGACACCGGCCGGCGGGTCTTCCAGACCGTGCTCACCGAGTTCGAGCGTTTCCTCGAGAACTACTTCAAGAAGGAACACGCGGCGGCGGCGAAGGGCGTCTCGCTGGCGCAGCAGATCGAGCAGCGCGAGGCGCTGGCGATCCAGTACACCATCGAGCTGCGCAAGATGCTCGACCAGGTGCCGGTGCACGACGGCGTGCGCGAGTTCCTGTTCCATGTCTGGGCCGACGTGCTGGCCACCACCGCGGTGCAGGCCGGCCAGGCCGGCGAGGCCACCCGCCGGATGCACCGCGCGGCGGCCGACCTGATCTGGCTGGCCAGCGCGAAGGTGTCGCGCGAGGAGCGCTCCGAGGCGCTGCGCCGCCTGCCGCCGCTGCTGAAGGTGCTGCGCGAGGGCATGGGCAAGGCCAGCGTTCCGGCGCCCAAGCAGGACGAGTACCTGAAGTCGCTGAACAGCTCGCTGCAGGCGGCCTTCACCGCGCGCACCGCGGCGATCCCGAACGAGCGCCTCGAGGAGCTGATGATGCAGCTCGAGACGCTGGAGGACATGCTGCCCGATGTCGAGAACCTCGAGATCGACGAGTCGATGGTGCGCGACCTCTCCGGCTTCGAATCCAGCGACCTCGAAGTGGTCGCCGAAGGCGGCTCGATGCCGGCGCCGGCGATGCTGGCCTGGGTGGCCGACCTGCAGACCGGGGCCTGGTTCCGGCTCGACTACCGCAACCGCATCGAGCCGGTGCAGCTGGCCTGGCAGGGCATGCGCAAGCAGCTGAACCTGTTCGTCACGTCGCAGGGGCGCGGCATCATGTTCCAGAAGTACCGCCTGGCGGCCTTCCTGCAGGCCGGCCTGCTGGTGCCGGTGGAAGAGGAGTCGCTGACCGTGCGCGCGACCCGCGATGCGCTGGCGAAGCTGGACGCCGACCCGACGCGGCTGCTGAACTGATCGCGCCGGTCAGTGGATGAGGCGGTCGGCCGCGTCGACGAAGAGTTCGTCGAGGATCAGCGCGTCGGGCTCTTCGCCGAGGCTCCAGAAGACCATCAGCACCATGATCTTCAGGTCTTCCAGCGCGATCGGCGAGCCCTCGGCCGCCATCGCGCGGTCGACCACGATCTCGCGCATCGCCGGGTTCAGCACGCCGGCCGATTCGAGGAAGCTGATGAACCCGATCGAGGCGTCGCCGAGGTGGTCCTGCTCGTAGGGCGTGTACACGCGCATCGAGAATTCGCTCTGGCTGCCCTCGTAGGACTGCGCCGCGTCCGCCAGACCGTCGAGCCAGCTCAGCGCGTCCTCGATCTCGTCGCTCTCGAAACCCACCGCGGTCAGCTTCTTCGACAGCTGATCGTGGTCTGGACAGGCGTCGGGCCGCCAGTAGTTCTCGTAGAGGTAGACGAGCACGTCAAACATGATGGATTCACTATAACCGAGCCCATCCGGAGCGTGCGGGGAGCCTTCCCCCGGGGCATGGGATCAGCGTCCGGCCGTGCGTTGAAAAATCTGACCGGGCAGGCGCTGCACCGTGCCGGCGAGTTCCAGATCGAGCAGCGCGACGCTCAATTCGGCCGGACTGAGGCCGGTGCGGTGCACCAGCAGGTCGAGCGGCGTCGGCTCGTAGCCGAGCGCTTGCAGCAGCGGCGATTCGGCCGGCGCGGAATCCGCGGCGGGGGCAGGGGTTTCATCGCCCACGCCGTGCAGGATGGCCTGCGCGACCCGGTCGGGCCGCAGCTCGTCGAGGATGTCCTCGCAGCTCTCGACCAGTTTGGCTCCCTGTTTGATCAGCGCATGGCAGCCGCGCACCATCGGGTTGTGGATCGGGCCCGGCACTGCGAACACCTCGCGGCCGCATTCCGCGGCCAGCCGGGCGGTGATCAGCGAGCCGCTCTTCAGCGCTGCCTCCACCACCAGCGTGCCGGCCCCGAGCCCGGCGATCAGCCGGTTGCGCTGCGGGAAGTGGTGGGCCAGCGGCGGTGCGCCCAGGGGGTACTCGCTCAGCAGCACGCCGCGTTCGGCGATGCGCTCGGCCAGCGCGGCGTGGCGCTTCGGGTAGACCTGGTCCAGTCCGGTGCCGACCACCGCGACCGTGCCGCAGCGGCCTTCCAGCGCGCCGCGGTGGGCAGCGCCGTCGACGCCGCTCGCGAGGCCCGAGACGATCGCCCAGCCCTCGTTGCTGATTTCGCGGGCGAAGCGCTCGGCATGCTCCAGCCCCTGCGGTGTCGGGTGCCGGCTGCCGACGATGGCCAGCGCCGGCACGTGCAGCCAGTCGAGCACGCCGATGGCGTACAGCAGCAGTGGCGGGTCGGCCAGTTCGAGCAGGCGGATCGGGTAGGCCGGGTCGCCCAGCGTCAGCACCGCGCGGCGGCGGTCTTCGGCCAGCCAGCGGCGGGTGCGGTCGAGCAGCGCCTCGAAGCCCGCCGGCGCCCGGGCCAGCGCGCCGGCCAGCGTGTCGCCCACCGCCAGCCGCCACTCGCGCTCGGTGGCGCGGAACACCTCCTGCGGGCTGCCGAAGCGGCTCAGCAGCCGCCGCGCGCCGAGCCGGCCGACGCCGTCGGTCTCGAGCAGGCGCAGCCAGGCGGCGAGTTCTTCGTCGTCCAGCAGCGCGGCGTGCACGGTGGACGACATGGCGGCTCAGGGCTGCACGAAACGATCGCCCGCCTGTACGGGCCGGTCGGTGCTGAGGATCAGCGCGTACGACACGCGCTGGAACACCTGGAAGACGAACAGGTGGCCCTGGCGCTCGTCGGGCAGCTGCAGCGTGGCGCGGTCGGCGCTGGTGGTGTCGCGCACCGTGCGGCCGGCGGTCAGGAGGCTGAGCACATGGCCGCGTTCGAGGCCGTCGCGCTGGCCGCGGTTGATCGCGACGATCTGGTTCGAGCCGGCCGACATGCCGTCGCCGTACAGCGAGATCACGTGGCCGTCGACCGGCCGGGTCGGCGCATGCGGTGCGTAGGGCCGGTCGTCCAGCGGCACTGCGGGCGCGAGGCGGTCGCCGTTGCCGGCTTCCTGGCGCACCAGCGTCAGCGTGAACGTGGCCGGCACCTCGAGGCCCTCGCCGCGGCCGGGCACCGCGCGCATGTCGCCGCGGCGCGTGTAGGCTGCGGTGCCGACGAACGCGGCCTCGTAGCCGAGCACCTCGCCGTTTTCAGGGTCCTTCAGCGGCACCGGTTTGCGGAACAGCCGCCAGTCGCGCTGTTCACGCAGCGCGCCGCGCACATAGGCCAGGTCGCCCTTGCCGAGCAGCACGTGGCCGTCCTCGCCGGCAACGATGCGCGGCGCGGCGTCGAGCTGGTCGGTGTCGAGCACCACCGCCTCGTTCAGGAACGGCTGGATCAGGTGCTGCGGGATCGCGGCCACCGGGATGCGGTCGATCTGGCTGCCGCGCGCCTGCGGCGACAGCTTCACGACGCCGCCGCTGCCCACCGCCGAGCCGAACTGCAGCGTGGCGCGGCCGTCGCGCTTGAGCAGCACCAGCAGCTGGCCGGGGTAGATCAGGTGCGGGTTGGCGACGCCGTCGCGGTTCATGCCCCAGAGCTCCGGCCAGCGCCATGGCGAGCGCAGGAACACCTTGGAGATGTCCCACAGCGTGTCGCCGGGCTTGACGGTGTAGCGGTCGGGCGCGTCCGGCGCGAGGTCGGCCAGCGGCACGCCCTGCGCGGCCACCTGGCGCGCGGTTTCGCGCTGTGCGGGCGTGATCGGAAAATCCGGCGCGGCGTGGGCGGCGGTCAGGCCGAGGGCGGCCAGGACCGGCAGGGCGCCCAACAGGGCCCGGGCGGGGGATGCAACACGGCGCAGCGTCATACGAGAGAGGTCTTCCGCAACGGGGTCTCCAGAGGCCACGAGCCCGCCTCGAAGGACGTGTTGCCGGTCGTGCGACCGGCTGCTGCTCGTGCGACGCATGGATTTTTGAAGGCGGTCCCGCATCGCGCCCGCGGCTGCGCGAAAATGTTCAATGGGTTTGGCAAATTCTGCCCATAAACCCTTGATGCCGCAAACAAAGCGCGCGGCTGTGGGCCGCGCCAGGCCTCCGGGCCGTCACCGTTCCTGTCGTCGATGAGCAAGCTGACCATCCTCCGTTATCCCGATCCTCGCCTGCACAAGGTGGCGCGTCCCGTCGAGGCGGTGGACGACCGCATCCGCGCGCTGGTGGACGACATGCTCGAGACCATGTACGACGCGCAGGGCATCGGCCTGGCCGCCACGCAGGTGGACGTGCACGAGCGGGTCATCGTCATCGACACCTCCGAGGAGCGCAACGCCCCGCTGGTGCTGATCAACCCCGAGCTGACCGTGCGCAGCACCGAGAAGGTGACCGGCGACGAGGGCTGCCTGTCGGTGCCGCAGGTCTACGACCGCGTCGAGCGGCATGCCGAGGTCACCGTGAAGGCGCTCGACCGCGACGGCCGCGAGGTCACGCTGCCGGCCGACGGCCTGCTGGCGATCTGCATCCAGCACGAGATGGACCACCTGATGGGCAAGGTGTTCGTCGAGTATTTGTCGCCGCTGAAGCGCAACCGCATCCGCACGAAGATGCAGAAGCGCAGCCGCGACGACGAGCCGCGGCTGCAGGCCTGACCCGATGACCGAGCGCACCCCGGCCACGCTGCGCGTGGCCTACGCCGGCACGCCCGAATTCGCCGCGCGCGCGCTCGGCGCGATCCTCGACGCCGGGTACACGGTGCCGCTGGTGCTGTCGCAGCCCGATCGACCGGCCGGCCGCGGCATGAAGCTGCAGGCCTCGGCCGTGAAGCAGCTCGCGCTGGCGCGGGGCGTGCCGGTGGCGCAGCCGCTCGGCCTGCGCCTCGATGGCCGGCATGCGCAGGACGCCCAGGCGGCCCAGGCCGCGCTGCAGGCCGCCCGGCCCGACGTGCTGGTGGTCGCGGCCTATGGCCTGATCCTGCCGCGCTGGGTGCTCGACCTACCCCGCCTGGGCTGCCTGAACATCCACGCCTCGCTGTTGCCGCGCTGGCGCGGCGCGGCGCCGATCCACCGGGCGATCGAGGCCGGCGACGCCGAGACCGGCGTGACGATCATGCAGATGGAAGAGGGCCTGGACACCGGGCCGATGTGCCTGGTCGAGCGGCTGGCGATCGGCGCCGACGACACCACCGCGACGCTGCACCACCGGCTCGCCGAGCAGGGCGCACGGCTGGTCGTGCAGGCCCTGGGCCGGCTGGCCGAGGGCGGCGCCGCGGCGCTGCCGGCGGTGCCGCAGCCCGCGGCGGGCGTGACCTACGCCCACAAAATCGAGAAGGCCGAGGCCGCGCTCGACTGGGCCCAGGACGCCGCGCTGCTGGCGCGCCGGGTGCGGGCGTTCGACCCGTTCCCGGGCGCGACCTTCGGCTGGCAGGGCGAGACGGTGAAGGTGTGGGGCGCGCACGCCACCGACGCCCAGGGGGCCGCCGGCACCGTGCTACGGGCCGATGACAGCGCGCTGACGGTGGCCTGCGGCCGCGGCGCGCTGTCGATCACCCGGCTGCAGCGGCCCGGTGGCAAGCGGCTGGGTGTGCGGGAATTCCTGTCCGCGAGCCCGGTGCCCACGGGCACGGTGTTACGAGACGTTTGATCACTTCAGTGCGCGCGCCGGTGCGCCGATAAGGCTGGCATGGCCCCCTGAACCGTGTCTGCCGATGTCTGCCGCCTCCTCCGTCCTCCGTTGCCTCGCCGTCCTCGCCCTCTGTGGCGTGCTGGGAGCGTGCGACCAGCTGGGCATCGAGAGCGGCACCGAGATCGCGGCGCGCAAGGAGCTCGAGGGCAAGGCCATCGGCAGCGCCTGCCGCCAGGCGATGCGCGCGCTGGAAGATTGCTACACGCTCAACAAGAAGGCCTCGAAGGCCGCCATCTTCGCCGGCTGGCGCGAGATGGACGAGTACATGCGCGAGAACAAGCTCGAGGGCATCGCACCGGTGATCCCGCGCACGCCGCCGGCACCGCCCCCCGAGGCCGACGCGTCCGCAGCCGACGCCACGCCGCCCGCGAAGGACAAGGCCGCGCACCACTGACGCGCCGCCTGCTCTCCCGGGAAGGGGGTGGCCGGCACGGTGTGCCGTGGTGGGACAATCTTCGGCTGTCGAAGGTTTCCACTACAGAGCCAGCCCATGAAAGTCCTCCGCTTCAGCGACCTCGTCGAGCAAGGTCGCATCGCCGGTCAGCGCGTCTTCATCCGCGCCGACCTGAACGTGCCGCAAGACGACGCGGGCCACATCACCGAAGACACCCGCATCCGCGCCTCGGTGCCGTGCATCGAGCTGGCACTGAAGGCCGGCGCCGCGGTGATGGTCACTTCGCACCTGGGCCGCCCGACCGAAGGCGAGTTCAAGCCCGAGGATTCGCTCGCCCCCGTGGCCAAGCGCCTCGGCGAACTGCTCGGCCGTGACGTGCCGCTGGTGTCGAACTGGGTCGACGGTGTCGACGTGCAGCCCGGCCAGGTGGTGCTGCTCGAGAACTGCCGCCTGAACAAGGGCGAGAAGAAGAACAACGAAGACCTGGCCCGCAAGCTGGCCGCGCTGTGCGACGTTTTCGTGCACGACGCCTTCGGCACCGCGCACCGCGCCGAGGCCTCCACCTACGGCATCGCCCAGTTCGCCAAGGTGGCCTGCGCCGGCCCGCTGCTGGCCGCCGAGATCGACGCGATCTCGAAGGCGCTGTCGAACCCCAAGCGCCCGCTGGTGGCCATCGTCGCCGGCTCCAAGGTGTCGACCAAGCTGACCATCCTGCAGAGCCTGTCGAAGAACGTCGACGGCCTGGTCGTCGGCGGCGGCATCGCCAACACCTTCCTGCTCGCGGCCGGCCTGCCGATCGGCAAGAGCCTGGCCGAGCCGGACCTGGTCGAAGAGGCCAAGTCGGTGATCACGTCGATGAAGGCCCGCGGCGCCGAGGTGCCGATCCCCGAGGACGTCGTGGTCGCGAAGACCTTCGCCGCCGATGCGCCGGCCACGGTGAAGGCTGCCACCGACGTGGCCGCCGACGACCTGATCCTCGACATCGGCCCGAAGACCGCCGCCCGCCTGGCCGAGCAGCTCAAGGCCGCCGGCACCATCGTCTGGAACGGCCCGGTCGGTGTGTTCGAGTTCGACGCTTTTGCGCAGGGCACCGAGACCATCGCGCGGGCCATCGCCGACAGCAGTGCGTTCAGCATCGCCGGCGGCGGCGACACGCTGGCCGCGATCGCCAAGTACGGCATCGAGCAGCAGGTGGGCTACATCTCGACCGGCGGCGGCGCGTTCCTGGAGATCCTCGAAGGCAAGACGCTGCCGGCGTTCGAGATCCTGGCGAAGCGCGCCGAGGGTTGAGTCGGGAGCAGGCGCTACAGTCGCGCCTGTCCCAGACCACCACCGCACCTGCCCCCATGAGCCGCAACACGAAGATCGTCGCCACCCTCGGGCCTGCTTCCTCGGACCCCGCCGTCCTGGAGCGGTTGATCCGAGCGGGCGTCGACGTGGTGCGGCTCAACTTCAGCCACGGCACCGCGGCCGACCACATCGGCCGAGCCAAGCTGGTGCGCGAGGTGGCCGAGGGCCTCGGCAAGCCGGTGGCCATCATGGCCGACCTGCAGGGCCCGAAGATCCGCGTCGGCAAGTTCGCCGAAGGCAAGGTGATGCTGACGGCGGGCCAGCCGTTCGTGCTGGACGCCGGCCGCAAGGAGCCCGGTGACCAGGACGGCGTCGGGCTCGACTACAAGGAACTGCCGCGCGACGTGAAGCCCGGCGACACGCTGCTGCTGAACGACGGCCTGATCGTGATGGGCGTCGAGGCGGTGCGTGGCGAGCAGGTGCACTGCATCGTCAAGGTCGCCGGCGAGCTGTCCAACAACAAGGGCATCAACAAGCAGGGCGGTGGCCTGACCGCGCCGGCGCTCACCGCGAAGGACATGGAAGACATCAAGACCGCGATGAGCTTCCAGTGCGAGTACCTGGCGGTGAGCTTTCCGAAGAACGCCACCGACATGGAGATGGCGCGCCAGCTGGCCAACGTCGCCGGCGAGCCATGGCGCCACAAGCCCGGCATGATCGCCAAGATCGAGCGCAGCGAAGCGATTCCGGTGCTGGAGCAGATCCTGAAGGCCAGCGACGGCATCATGGTGGCGCGCGGCGACCTGGCGGTCGAGGTGGGCAACGCCGCGGTGCCGGCGCTGCAGAAGAAGATGATCCGCATGGCGCGCGAGATGGACAAGCTGACCATCACCGCGACGCAGATGATGGAGTCGATGATCCTGGCGCCGGTGCCCACGCGCGCCGAGGTCAGCGACGTCGCCAACGCGGTGCTCGACGGCACCGACGCGGTGATGCTCTCGGCCGAGACCGCCGCGGGCAAGTACCCGGTCGAGACGGTGGAGCACATGGCGGCGATCGCCGAGGCCGCCGAGCGCGCCGAGGACACCACGCTCGACGCCGACTTCATCAACAAGCGCTTCGCCCGCATCGACCATTCGATCGCGATGGGGGCGCTGTTCACCGCGCACCACCTGGGCTGCAAGGCCATCATCGCGCTGACCGAATCGGGCTCGACCGCGCTGTGGATGAGCCGGCACCGCATCGACGTGCCGATCTTCGGCCTCACCAGCCAAGCCAACACGCTGCGCCGCCTGGCGCTGTACCGCAACGTGCGGCCGCTGCTGATCTCGCGCTTCGACGACCGCGACGCCGCGCTGGTGGAGGCCGAGCGCATCCTGGTCGAACGGGGCGTGCTGCGCCCGGGCGATTTCTACGCCATCACCTGTGGCGAGCCGATGGGCTACCCGGGCGGCACCAACATGCTGAAGGTCTGCCAGGTCGGCTGACCGGCCGGGGCAGCGCAGTTTTTCGCGCCCGACCCCACTCCTCATCGGGTTGACCCCGGGTCGTGGGGACGGCCGGGGCGGACCCCCCTCGTAGAATCTCTGGCAACTTTCTGGCCGCGTCCGCCGGGCACCGGCGGCCTGCGGCCGTGCCCGCCTCCACATCAACAGGAATCTCCATGCCCCTCGTCTCCATGCGACAGCTGCTCGACCACGCCGCCGAGAACAGCTACGGCATCCCGGCGTTCAACGTGAACAACCTCGAGCAGGTCCAGGCCGTCATGGCCGCGGCAGACGAAGTCGGTGCCCCGGTGATCCTGCAGGCCTCCGCCGGCGCCCGCAAGTACGCCGGCGAGTCGTTCATCAAGCACCTGATCCAGGCGGCGGTCGAGGCCTACCCGCACATCCCCCTCGTGATGCACCAGGACCACGGCACTTCGCCGAAGGTCTGCGAAGGCGCCATCGGCCTGGGTTTCGGCTCGGTGATGATGGACGGTTCGCTGAATGAAGACGGCAAGACGCCGTCGTCGTTCGAGTACAACGTCGAGGTCACCCGCAAGGTGGTCGACCTGGCGCACAAGGTCGGTGTCACCGTCGAAGGCGAACTGGGCTGCCTGGGCAACCTCGAGACCGGTGACGCCGGCGAGGAAGACGGCATCGGCGCGGTCGGCAAGCTCGACCACAGCCAGATGCTGACCGACCCGGAAGAAGCCGCGGTGTTCGTCAAGGCCACCCAACTCGACGCACTGGCGATCGCGATCGGCACCAGCCACGGCGCCTACAAGTTCAGCCGCAAGCCCACCGGCGACATCCTGGCGATCTCGCGCGTGAAGGAGATCCACGCCCGCATCCCGAACACGCACCTGGTGATGCACGGCTCGTCGTCGGTGCCGCAGGAGCTGCTGGCCATCATCAACCAGTACGGCGGCAAGATGAAGGAGACCTTCGGCGTGCCGGTCGAGGAGATCCAGGAAGCCATCAAGTACGGCGTGCGCAAGATCAACATCGACACCGACATCCGCCTCGCGATGACCGGTGCGGTGCGCAAGTTCATGGCCGAGAACCCCGACAAGTTCGACGCCCGCGAATGGCTGAAGCCGGCCCGCGAAGCCGCCAAGGCGGTGTGCAAGGCGCGTTACCTGGAGTTCGGCTGCGAAGGCCAGGCCGCCAAGATCAAGGCGATCCCGCTGTCCGACATGGCCGGCCTGTACGCCCGTGGCGCACTGGCGCAGACGGTGGTCTGAGCCCCGGTCGAGCCGCGTGAACGAAACCCGGCCCGGCCGGGTTTTCGTTTTTGGAACCGCGGCCGAGCGTGGTATTTACAATCTGTGACCCGCCGGGTTGCCGGTCGGATCGAATCGAACCCCGTCTTCCCGTTCCCGGACCGCCGATGCCTTCCTCGCTGCTGAAATCCTCGCTCCACTCGCTGCCCCTGCTCTCGGCCGGAAAGGTGCGCGAGAACTACGGCGTGGGCGACCAACGGCTGCTGATGATCGCGACCGACCGCCTGTCGGCGTTCGACGTCGTGATGGGCGAGCCGATCCCCGGCAAGGGCGAGGTGCTGACGCGCATGTCGCTGTTCTGGTTCGAGCAGCTCAAGCACATCGTGCCGAACCACCTGACCGGCGACGACCCGCTGTCGGTGGTGGCGCCGGACGAGGTCGAGCAGGTGCGCGATCGCTCGATGCTGGTCAAGCGGCTGAAGCCGATCCCGGTCGAAGCCGTGGTGCGGGGTTACCTGGCCGGCAGCGGCTGGAAGGAATACCAGCAGAGCCAGTCGGTCTGCGGCGTGCCGCTGCCGCCGGGGCTGCGCAATGCCAGCCAGCTGCCGCAACCCATCTTCACGCCGGCGCACAAGGCCGAGATGGGCGAGCACGACGAGAACATCAGCTTCGAGCAGATGTCGGCCAACATCGGCGAGAGCCTGGCGCGCAAGATCCGCGACGTCTCGATCCGCCTGTACCAGACCGCCGCCAATTTCGCGCTGGGCAAGGGCATCATCATCGCGGACACCAAGTTCGAGTTCGGCCTCGACCAGGACGGCGTGCTGACGCTGATGGACGAGGTGCTGACGCCCGATTCGTCGCGCTACTGGCCGGTGGAAGGCTACGAGCCCGCGCTGGCCGCCGGCGCGAACCCGCCGAGCTACGACAAGCAGTTCGTGCGCGATTGGCTGGAACAGGCCCAGGTCGACGGCCAGCCGTGGGGCAAGCAGCCGCCCGCGCCGCCGTTGCCGACCGAGGTGATCCGCCAGACCGCCGAGAAGTACCAGGAAGCGTTCACCCGGCTCACCGGTTGATCGCCTGATCTTCCCTTTCACCCCTGCGCGAGGGTGTTTCCATGCAGCGTCTGCTCGAACGGCTCGAATACGGCATCGCGAACGGTCGCATCCCGCGCGAGATTCCCTTCCTGCGGGCCGAGCGGTCGGTGCTGCTGGTGCGCATGGGCGAGATCGAGCGGGCGCGCCGCGAGATCTCGTCGCTGCGGGCGCTGCCCGACGCGCAGGTCAACCAGGCGCTGAACGCCTGGCTGTGGCTGGCCGAGGGCCTGGCCGATTTCTTCGAGAACCTCGGCAGCGGGGCGCGCGACCGCGTGCTGCGCGCCTACGCACTGGCCACGGCGGCGAAGGCGCCGCGCATCCAGGCGTTGTCGGCCGCGTGGGTGGCGCACCTCGATTTCCGCGCGCAGGACCACGCCGCAACCCTCGAACACCTGCGCGCCAGCCTGAAGCTGGCGCAGCCCGATCACCATTCCGCCCGTTCGCGCGCCGCGCTGGTGCTGGCCGGGGCCTACCACTTCGCCGACCGCGAAGACCTGGCGCAGCCCTGGTACGTGCGTGCGCGCGCCGAGGCGTCGCTCGAGGGCGATGGGGTCACGCTGAGCTCGATCACCTACAACATGGCCGCGCTGCGGGTGATGCAGGCGCGCCTGGCCGAGATGTTCGGCGAGCTCGACGAGTCGACCACGCGCCGCGCGATGATCGGCGCCGAGTCGTCGACCTTCCTCGACCGCAGCGTGCGCACCCGCGCGCTCGGCTCGACCTCGCTGATGCAGCGTGCGCAGATCCTCGCCGCCAGTGGCCGCCATGCCGATGCGCTGTCGCTCTACGAACAGCAGCTGCCGCTGGCACTTGCCGAAGGGCTCGGTTTCTCCGAGTGCCTGTTCCAGGCCGACCGTGCCTCGTGCCTGCTGCAGCTGGGCCGCAGCGACGAGGCGCTGCACTTCGCCCGCCATGCCGACACGGCGCTGGCCTGGTCCACCGAGGTCGAGGAGCGTGCCATCACGCACGCGCTGCTGGCGCGGGTGTTCGCGCCGCTCGGGCTCGCCGCGCAGGCCACCGCCCATGCCGAGAAGAGCCAGGTCGAGCTCGCGCGCCACCGCCAGCGCTGCGAGGCGCTGCTGCAGATGCTGCAGACCGCCGCGTTCGAATCCTGGCTGCCCGAGCGGGCGCAGCGCACCGCCCGGGCCTGACTGCCGGGCTTCAGGGGTTCAGAACAGGACCATGCTGAGCTTGCGGCGGTACTGGTCCACCACCGGGTCGGCGGCGGCGACCTCGGCCTTGCCGGTCAGCTCCAGGGTGCCCTTGGGCTCGTTCGCCGCGGCCTTCGGGGCCGGCGGCTTGCTCATCAGTTCCAGGATCGCCACGTAGAGCTTGCGCGCGCGGCCGTCGGCCCAGGCCTTGTCGCGCATCAGGATCTCGAGCAGTTCGTCCATCGCCGCGGTGGGCTGCTGCTCGATGAACAGCCGCTGCGCGCGCTGGAAACGGGCATCGAAGTCGCGCTTGTTGGCGGCGATGGCAGCGTCGAGCGTGTCGATCGCCGGGGCCTGGCGCACCGCGTCGGCGGCCTCCAGCCACAGGCGGAGCGCGGCGACCCGCTGGTTCACCAGCGCGGCGCTGGTCAACGGCTCGAAGGCACGGCGGGCGTCGTCGGGCCGGTCCAGCTCGAGCAGCAGCTTCACGTAGTCGAAGCGGGCGGTCTCGTTCGAGGGATCGACCGCGAGCGCTTCCTGCAGCCGTTCCAGTGCGCCGTCGGCGTCGCCCTGTTCGACCAGTGCCTCGGCCTCCTCGGCCTCGCTCTGCGATTCGAGTTCGGCGCTGCTGGGCACGTGCTTGTCGAGGAAGGTGCGGATCTGCGCCTCCGGCAGCGCGCCGACGAAGCCGTCGACCGGCTGGCCGCCGGCGAACAGCACGCAGAACGGGATGGAGCGCACGCCGAACATCTGGCTCAGCTGGCCGGCGATCTCGGGCTGTTCGTCGCTGTTGAGCTTGGCCAGCTGGAAGCGGCCTTCGTAGGCGGTCTCGAGGCGTTCCAGGACCGGGCCGAGCTGCTTGCACGGGCCGCACCACGGCGCCCAGATGTCCAGCAGCACCGGCTGCTGCAACGAGGCCTGGATCAGTTCGGACTGGAAGTTCTCGAGGGTGATGTCGATCATGGGAACGTTTCCTGGCGCCGGAGGGCCGTGGCAGAGGTCGTCAGATGGGGCAAGGCGGGCGGATCGCAAGGCCCACCTACAATCCCGCTTTTGCCTGACTGGAGCTGGCTGTGAACAGCGTGACGCCGCACACCGGGCCGCTTATCGGAATCGTCATGGGGTCGTCCAGCGACTGGGACACCATGAAGAACGCGGCCCAGATTCTCGCCGAGTTCGGCGTGCCGCATGAAAGCCGTGTCGTCTCGGCGCATCGCATGCCCGACGAGATGTTCCGCTACGCCGAAAGCGCCCGTGCGCGCGGGCTGCAGGCCATCATCGCCGGTGCCGGCGGTGCCGCCCACCTGCCCGGCATGCTGGCGGCCAAGACGCCCGTGCCGGTGCTCGGCGTGCCGGTGGCCAGCAAGCACCTGCAGGGGGTCGACTCGCTGCACTCCATCGTGCAGATGCCCAAGGGCGTGCCGGTGGCGACGTTCGCGATCGGCGTGGCCGGCGCGGCCAATGCCGCACTGTTCGCGGTGGCGATGCTGGCGGTGCACGATGAACGCCTGCGCGACGCGCTCGACGCCTTCCGCCGTCGCCAGACCGAAGCCGCGCAAGCGATGACCCTGGAAGGCTGAGCCTGACCATGTCTGTTTCCTCGCTCCGGCCGCTGCTGCCGGGTTCCACGCAGGCGGAGGGCCGGCCGACCACGCTGGGCGTGATGGGCGGCGGCCAGCTCGGCCGCATGTTCGTGCAGGCCGCGCAGAGCCTCGGTTTCCAGACGGTGGTGCTCGACCCCGATGCGGTCAGCCCGGCCGGCGCGGTGGCGCATGCGCACCTGCACGCCGGCTACCTCGACGAGGCCGGTCTGCGGCAGCTGGCCGACGCGGCCGACGCGATCACCACCGAATTCGAGAACGTGCCGGCCGAGGCGCTGCGCCGGCTGGCCGAGCGCCGCCCCGTGGCGCCGTCGGGCGACGCGGTGGCCGTCTGCCAGGACCGGCTGGCCGAGAAGGCGCATTTCGCCGGCGTCGGCGTGCCGTGCGCGCCGCATGCGCCCATCCGCTCGGCGTCCGAACTCGCCGCGGTGCCCGACACGCTGCTGCCGGGCATCCTGAAGACCGCCCGCATGGGCTACGACGGCAAGGGCCAGGTGCGCGTGGCCGACCGCGCCGCGCTCGAGGCCGCCTGGCACGAGCTGAAGCAGGTGCCCTGCGTGCTGGAGCAGCGGCTGCCGCTGGCCTTCGAGCTGAGCCTGCTGGTGGCGCGCGGCGCCGATGGCCAGGTGGTGCAGTACCCGCTGCAGCAGAACCTGCACCGCGACGGCATCCTCGCCGTCACCACGGTGCCGGCACCCGCGGCCACCGCGGCGCTGCAGGCCGAGGCCGCGCAGGCCGCCGAGCGCATCGTCGCCGGGCTGGGCTACGTCGGTGTGCTGTGCATCGAGTTCTTCGTGCTGCAGGACGGCCGCCTGCTCGCCAACGAGATGGCGCCGCGGCCGCACAACTCCGGCCATTACACGCTCGATGCCTGCGACGTCTCGCAGTTCGAGCTGCAGGTGCGCGCGGTGGCCGGCCTGCCGCTGGTGACGCCGCGGCTGCACTCGCCCACGCAGATGCTGAACCTGCTCGGCGACCTGTGGTTCGGTGCCGACGGCCAGGCCAGCGAACCGCGCGACCCGGACTGGGCCGCGGTGCTGGCGCTGCCCGGCGCGCACCTGCACCTGTACGGCAAGCACGAGGCGCGTCGCGGCCGCAAGATGGGCCACCTGAACATCACCGGCGCGACCGCCGAGGCGGTCGCGGCCACCGCGGCCCGCGCGGCGGCGCTGCTCGGGATGCCCGAGGCCTGAATGAGGCCCCCAACCTCGCTGGCGCTCGGTACCCCCCAAGGGGGCTCTTGCGACGGACCGGCAGAGCCGGATCCGTGCAAGGGCTGGGTGGGGCGGCATCGTGCGTCGCGGGTGGTGCTTGGCACCGTGGAGAACTGACGTGATGACGGTGGCTGCACTGCCGAGCGATGCCGACATCACCGCGGCCGCGCAACGCATCGCGGCCGGCGCGCTGGTCGCGTTCCCGACCGAAACGGTCTACGGCCTCGGCGCCCGCGCCGACGATGCCGCCGCGGTGGCCCGCATCTTCGAAGCCAAGGGCCGCCCCAGCGACCACCCGCTGATCGTGCACGTGGCCGATGCGGCGGGGGCGGCGGCCTTCGCGGCCGACCTGCCGCCGGTGGCGCGGCGTTTGATCGATGCCTTCTGGCCCGGGCCGCTGACCGTCATCGTGCCGCGCCGGCCCGACATCGCGGCCGCTGCCGCGGGCGGGCAGGCCAGCATCGGGCTGCGCTGCCCGTCGCACCGTGTGGCCCATGCGCTGCTGCGCGAGGCCGCGGCCCTCGGCGTGCCCGGCATCGCCGCGCCCAGCGCGAACCGTTTCGGCCGCATCAGCCCGACCCGCGCCGAGCATGTGCGCGGCGAGTTCGACGATCCCGGCCTGCTGGTGCTCGAAGGCGGCGCCTGCGACATCGGCATCGAGTCGGCGATCGTCGACTGCAGCCGTGGCCGGCCGGTGCTGCTGCGCCCGGGCGGGCTGTCGCGCGATGCGATCGAGGCGGCCGCGGGCGAGCCGCTGGGCGCTCCGGATGCCGCCGCGCCGCGCGCCTCCGGCACGCTCGCCGCACACTACGCGCCGCGCGCCCGGCTGCGCCTGCTGCCGCGCGCGCAGCTCGACGAGGCGCTGGCCGAAACCCTCGCCGATACACGGCTGCAAGAAGCCGGCGAGTTGCTGGCGGTATATTCGCGCGGCGCCGGGGTGTCGGCGTCGTTGCAGGCCGTGTCTGCAGCGCACCTGCTGCAGGCGCGCATGCCCGATGACCCGGCCGCCGCGGCCCACGAGCTGTTCGCGGTGCTGCGGGCGTTCGATGCCCGCGGCGCGACGCAGATCTGGGTCGAAGAGCCGCCCCAGGACAGCGCCTGGGAGGGCGTGCGCGACCGCCTGCGGCGCGCGGCAGTCGCCCATTCCCCCTCCGAATCCCGTTGAAGCGGGCCCGTCCGAGGCCTGCATGGAGTCTTTCTTCATGTTTCTTGCTCGCTCTCTTGCTGCCGCCGTGAACCGGCGCCTTGGTGTTGCGCTGTGCGCGCTGGCCGCCGGCCTGGCCGGCTGCGGCGGCAACAGCTCGCGTTCCGAGGCCTACGTGCCCGACCGCATGGTCACCTTCGGGGACGAGCTCAGCACCATCACCACCACCGGCGCGCCGTCGTCGCAGAACGGCCTGAAGTACTCGATCAACGCGATCGCCTCCAGCGGCACCACCACCGACTGCTCGCTCGCGCCGGTCTGGCCGCAGGTGGTGGCGCAGTACCTCGGCATGGTGTACGCCGAATGCAACCCGTCGAACGTGACGCCGACCGCGTTCATGCGCGCCAGCGCCGGGGAGACCGTCGCCACCGTCGTCGCGAAGATGGAGGCCTACCGGGTCGATCCGGCCAATGGCGTGTCGCCGAAGACGCTGGTCACCGTGATGGCCGGCCAGAACGACGTGATCCAGGCGATGGAGGACTACAAGGCCGGCTCCGCCAGCGCCGCCGACATCCGCGCCCGCATGACCACGCTGGGCACGCAGTTGGGCGACGCGATCAACGCGATGGCCGCGCAGGGCAACGGTGCCCGGGTGCTGTTCGCGCTGCTGCCGCGCATCTCGACCTCGCCGTACGCACGCGACAGCCGCTTCACCGACGCTGACCGGCAGATGCTGCAGCAACTGGTGGACGGCGATACGTCGACCGACTACGGCGGCTTCAACGGCGCGCTGCGCCTGCGCGTCACGAACAACGGCCGCTGGGCCGCGATGATCGTCACCGAGGTGTACTTCAGCCCGTACATCACGCGCGACATCAGCGCGACCGGGCTGACCAACAACAGCGACGCGGCCTGCCTGTCGAGCGCGCCGGTGCCGACCTGCACCACCAACACGCTGGTGTCCGGCGCCGCGAGCAGCACCACCACGTACCTGTGGGCCAACGACCGGCTGATGACGCCGCTCGGCCATTCCGCGATCGGCAACGAGGGCTCGCGCCAGATCCGTCAGGGCGCGTTCTGACCCTTCGGGACGGTGGCGGTGGCTGCGGCGTCCAGCCGCTCCACCGTCCACCGCAGCGCCGCGTCCAGCACGGCGCGGCCGCCGGCGGTGCCGGCATTCGGGTGGTTCAGCACCGCCACCAGCACGCAGCGCCGCCCGCCCGGGCCATCGACGAAGCCGGCCAGGCCGGCCACGCCGTCCAGTGAACCGGTCTTCAGGTGCGCACGGCCGCGGCCGCTGGTCGCCCGTCGCGCGGTGTCCGCGCCGGCGATCGGCAGCGAGGCGGCCAGCTCCGGCATCCACGGGCTGCGCCACGTCCACTGCAGCACCTGGCCGAGGCAGCGCGCGCTGAGCCGGCCGCTGCGCGACAGGCCCGAACCGCGGTCGACCACCAGTTCCTCCGGGGCACAGCGCGCCTCGTTGCGCAGGTCCTGCGCGACGATCGTGCGCGCCTGGTCCCAGGTCGCCGGCGGCGTGCTCTCGAGCGCCAGCGTCAGCATCAGCTGGTCGGCCAGCAGGTTGTTGCTGAACTTGTTCATGTCGCGCAGCACCTCGCCGAGCGTCGGCGACTGCGCCTCGAACAGCGGCAGTGCGGCGGCGGGCGCGGCGCCGTTGCGCACCTGGCCGGCGAGGCCGCCGCCGAGCGACTGCCACAGCGCCGCGAGGGCCTGCGCGTCGAAGCGCTCAGGCTGAGGCGGCGCCACCGGCCAGCTGCGCTCGCCGCACACCGCGGGCAGCGCGCCGTCGAAGCGCGGGCCGTCCGGCGAGGCGAAGTCGGCGCGCAGGCGCTGTCGCCAGTCGCCGCAGTCCGCCTCGGCCGACAGCGGCACCTCGCCCGGGACCGTCCAACCGGCCAGCGCCGGCGTGGCGATCACCTTCGCCGTCCGCGCAGCGGGCTGCGGCAGGAACTGCAGCGTCACCGCGCGGTGGCTCACCAGCAGTGCATCGGGCTGCACGTTGTACGGCCGGTAGCGCTCGCCGTCGAACGCCCCGGCGTCCACCGCGGGCAGCTGGAAAGCCTGGCGGTCCAGCACCAGGTCGCCGTCGATCTGCTGCACGCCGCGCTGGCGCAGCTCGCGCAGCAGCAGCCACAGCCGCTCGACCGTGAGCTGCGGGTCGCCGCGGCCGACCAGGTAGACGTTGCCGGCGACGTGGCCGTCCTGCGGCGGCTGGTCGGCCAGCACCGGCGTGCGCCAGCGGTAGCCCGGCCCCAGCCGCGACAGCGCCACCGCGCTGGTGGCCAGCTTCATCAGCGAGGCCGGGTTGACCGGCTGCTCGGCGCGGTGCGCGAGCCACGGCGTGGCCGGGTCGTCCACCGGCGCGATCCACAGCGACAGCGCCTGCGGCGGCAGGGCGGCGTCGCGCAGCGCGGCCTGGAGTGGCGCGGGCAGCGGCAGCGGCTGGGATTGGGCGGTCGCGCCCACCGGCAGGCCGGCGGCGGCCAGCGACAGCGCCGCGAGGCGTCGGCGCAGCGAGGGGAGGCGGCTCATCGCGGCCGATGATACGGAGCCGCTGGCTACACTGCCGCGGTGACCGATTCCTCTGCCGCGCGGCTGCTCGCGCTCGACACCGCCACCGACACGCTGTACCTCGCGCTGCAGACCCCCGCCGGGATGCTGGCCCGCACCGGCAGCGGCGCGGCGCAAGCCTCCGCGACCCTGCTGCCGCAGATCGCCGAGCTGCTGCGCGAAGCCGGCGTGGCCGCGGGCGAGCTCGATGCGCTGGCCTGCGGCATCGGCCCCGGCGCGTTCACCGGGCTGCGCACCGCCTGTTCGGTGGTGCAGGGCCTGGCGTTCGGCGTGGGCCGGCCCGTGATCGCACTGCCCACGCTGCTGGCGGTGGCCGAGAGCGCGTGCCAGCAGGGCGCGGCCGGCGCGGTGTGGGCGGTGCAGGACGCGCGCATGGGCGAGGTCTACGCCGCGCTGTACGAACGGGATGCCGACGGCTGGCAGGTCCGCGTGCCGCCGGCGCTGCAGTCGCCCGGGCAACTGCTGGCGCAGGCGCAGGCCCGGCCCGGCGTGCTGGCCGGCAACGCGCTGAAGGCCTTCCCGGCGTTGGCGGCAGTGGCGGGCGCCGGCTTTCCCGACGCGGTGCCCGATGGCGCCGCGCTGATGGCGCTGGCGCGGTCCGCCTGGCAACGGGGTGACGTGCTGGACGCGTCGCAGGCGCTGCCGCTCTACGTGCGCGACAAGGTCGCGCAGACCACTGCCGAGCGGTTGGGGCAGCGCCCGCAGGATTAGGACTATCCCGATGCGAGGGGGCCGCGCGGCCTGCCATCCCGCATCGAGAAACCGGCCCTCAGGGTTGCGCCGGGTTTTGTCAGCCTGTGTTGGATTCGTGTCAGGCGAAGGTCAGTGCCGGTGCCCACAGTGGGTGCACGCGCTGTCATCCGCCCGGTGCACCGGCAGCGCTTCATCACGAGGAGACTGCCCATGTCCAGCGTCACAGCCCCGGTGCGGGGTGCCAGTTCGCCGATGACCGGCGAGGAGAAGAAGGTCATCTTCGCCTCCTCGCTCGGCACGGTGTTCGAGTGGTACGACTTCTACCTGTACGGCTCGCTCGCGGCCATCATCGCGAAGCAGTTCTTCGCCGGCCTCGACCCGACGTCGGCCTTCATCTTCGCGCTGCTCGCGTTCGCCGCCGGCTTCATCGTGCGGCCGTTCGGCGCGCTGGTGTTCGGTCGCCTCGGCGACATGATCGGCCGCAAGTACACCTTCCTGGTCACCATCCTGATCATGGGCCTGTCGACCTTCATCGTCGGCGTGTTGCCCAACTACGCGTCGATCGGCGTCGCCGCCCCGGTGATCCTGATCGCGCTGCGGCTGCTGCAGGGCCTGGCGCTCGGCGGTGAGTACGGCGGTGCCGCCACCTACGTGGCCGAGCACGCGCCGCACGGCAAGCGGGGCGCCTACACCTCGTGGATCCAGACCACCGCGACGCTGGGCCTGTTCCTGTCGCTGCTGGTGATCCTCGGCACGCGCACCGCGCTCGGCGAGGAGGTCTTCGCCGACTGGGGCTGGCGGATCCCCTTCATCGTCTCGATCGCGCTGCTGGCGATCTCGGTGTGGATCCGGCTGAGCATGAACGAGTCGCCCGCCTTCAAGAAGATGAAGGAAGAGGGCAAGACCTCGAAGGCGCCGCTCTCCGAATCGTTCGGCCAGTGGAAGAACCTGAAGATCGTGATCCTGGCGCTGCTCGGCCTGGTCGCCGGCCAGGCGGTGGTCTGGTACACGGGCCAGTTCTACGCGCTGTTCTTCCTGACCAGCGTGCTGAAGGTCGAGGCTTCCACCGCCAACCTGCTGATCGCCGCCGCGCTGCTGATCGGCACGCCGTTCTTCGTCGTGTTCGGCACGCTGTCGGACAAGATCGGCCGCAAGCCCATCATCATGGCCGGCCTGCTGCTCGCCTGCCTGACGTACTTCCCGATCTTCAAGGCGCTGACCGAAGCCGCCAACCCCGACCTCGCGAAGGCCCAGGCCACCGCGCAGATCTCGGTGAAGGCCGACCCGTCGACCTGCTCGTTCCAGGGCAGCCCGATCGCCCGTGAAGTCGACTTCACCTCGGCCTGCGACATCGCCAAGCGCGCGCTGGCGCAGAACTCGGCCAGCTACAGCAACGAGCCGCTGCCGGCCGGCAGTCCCGCGGTGATCCGCATCGGCGACAAGGAACTGACGCCGCCGGTGGGCAAGACCGTGGCCGGCGGCCACAAGTTCGACGAGGACAGCACCAAGGCCATCGCGGCCTTCAAGAAGGACCTCGGCGCCGCGCTGAAGGAGGCGGGCTACCCCGCCAAGGCGGACCCTGCCAAGATCGACAAGGTCAAGGTGGTGCTGCTGCTGACGGTGCTCGTCATCTACGTGACGATGGTCTACGGCCCGATCGCCGCGATGCTGGTCGAGCTGTTCCCGACCCGCATCCGCTACACCTCGATGAGCCTGCCGTACCACATCGGCAACGGCTGGTTCGGGGGCCTGCTGCCGACCATCTCGTTCGCGATGGTGGCGCAGAACGGCAACATCTACTACGGCCTCTGGTACCCGATCGTCATCGCCGCGGCGACGCTGGTCATCGGCCTGCTGTTCGTGCGCGAGACCAAGGACGTCGACATCTACGCCCGCGACTGAACCCGGCCGCCTCGGCGGTCACCCCCCACGGCCCGCCGGCCATCCCGCCGGCGGGCCTTTTCACTGCCCCTGAAGGAAGCCTCGCATCATGTGGAAGTTGGTCGTCGGATTCATCGTGTTCGCCGCGGTCGTGCTGTTCGTCCTCAGCAAGGCGGGCGGCGACGTGGACATGAGCGGCGAGAAACACGGCGTCGACTCGCACGAGGCCGCGCCGGCCGCGTCGGGACCGGCCTCCGGCGGCTGAGGCCCGCGCCGCCCGGGAAGGCCCTGGCCTCGGCGCCGGACGGTGGCAGACTGGCGGCCTGTTCCGCCGTTCGCTGCCGTCCATGGACACACCTGCTTCCCGCTACGCCCTCGTCACCGGTGCCGCCAGTGGCATCGGCAAGGCCACCACCGCCGCGCTGCTCGCGGCAGGCTGGCACGTGATGGGGGCGGGCCGCAGCCGGCCGCGGCTCGAGGCGATGGCGGCCGAACTGGCGAGCGAGCGGCTGGCGGTGCACCCGGCCGATGTCACCGACCCCGCCCAGGTGGCGGCGCTGTTCGAGGCGATGGTCGCGCGCTGGGGCCGCCTCGACCTGCTGTTCAACAACGCCGGCGTGTTCACGCAGGGCGTGCCGCTCGAGGACCTGCCGCTGGACGCCTGGCGCCAGGCGGTGGACACCAACCTCACCGGTGCGTTCCTCTGCACCCAGCAGGCGTTCAAGCAGATGAAGGCGCAGTCGCCTCCGGGCGGGCGCATCATCAACAACGGCTCGATCTCGGCGCATGCGCCGCGGCCGCAGTCGGCCGCCTACACCGCGACCAAGCACGCGATCACCGGCCTCACGAAGGCCGCCGCACTGGACGGCCGTGCCTTCGGCATCGCGGTGGGCCAGATCGACATCGGCAACGCCGCGTCGGAGATGACCGCCGGCATGCGCACCGGCATGCGCCAGGCCGACGGCAGCGTGCGGCCCGAGGCCGTGATGGACGTGCGCCATGCCGCCGAGGCGGTGGTGCACATGGCCTCGCTGCCGCTGTCGGCCAACGTGCTCACGATGACCGTGATGGCCACCGAGATGCCGTTCGTCGGCCGGGGCTAGCTCAGAACCGGAACGCCACGCCGATCGTCACCTGCGGGATGAACCGCACCTTGCCGACGCCCTCACGCAGTTCGGCCAGTTCGCGGTCGATGTCGGCCTGGTTGGCCTGGCTCAGCACCGGGCCGCTGTGCGTCTCGCTGACCTTCGCCTTGCCGATCGAGGCGCCGACGTCGAACGTGAAGCCCAGGCCCTGGCCGAGCTGGTGGCCGTAGCCAAAGCCGAGGTACGGCGTGGTGCGCGGGAACTCGACCTTGACGTCCAGCCGGTCCTGCGACGTCAGCACGTAGTTGGTGCCGCCGATGTTCACCGGCGTGCCGTTGCCGCGCGCCACCAGGTCGGCCTGCATGCGGTTGAACGTGACCCCGCCGGTCAGCCGGAAGCCGCCGACAACGAACCAGTCGGCCAGCAGCGCGAGACGGTCCGACTTGAGCTTGGCGTCGTAGTCGATGCCTTCTTCGGTGGTGCGCTTGGAGTACCGGCCCAGCGTGGCGACATCGGCGCGCAGCGTGACATCCGGCGAGAGCGGCTGGGCATAACCCAGCATCGCGCCGGGCAGGCCGGCATTGACGTAGACCTCGCCTGCGTGGGCGGCCGGCAGGCTGGCCAGCAGGCCGGCGGCCAGGCACGGGACGACGAAGGAGCGGGCATTCAGGCGCATGATGGGTACTGGAAAGTGAAGGGCGCGAAGCCGCGCAGTCTGCCGGGTGCGGCGGCCGCTGCATGGGGGTCGACGGCCTTGCTGCCGCAGGGCGTGCAAGACGGCCGTGCGTGCTTCACGGCCGGGGCACCGGCGCGGCGCCCCGCCGCCGTCCGACACCGCGGCGCCCCGCGCCGCCCTACCGTGCCGGCATAGCCACTGAGATGCCTGAGAGTTTGACGCCGTCCTCTTCGTTGCCGCGCCCACCGGGACGCCGCCGCCTGCGACCGCCGCCGCTGTCGATGGCGGCCTGGCGGCAGTTCTATCGCATCGCCAAGCCCTACTGGACCGGTGACCAGCGCCGCAGCGCCTGGGCGATGCTGGCCGTGCTGGTGGTGCTGATGCTGGCCGAGACCCAGCTCGCGGTGATGCTCAACATGCAGAGCGGCGAGCTGATGTCGGCGCTCGCCGGCGGCGACCGGCCGCGGTTCTGGGACGCGGTGAAAGCCTGCCTGGTGGTGCTGGCCTTCGCCGTGCCGATCTACGCCTTCTACTATTTCGCCCGCGACGCGTTTGCCAACCGCTGGCGGCGCTGGCTCACCGCGCGGTTCCTCGACGGCTACCTCGGCGAACGTCGCTACTACACGCTCGGCCGCAGCGGCCAGCAGCTCGACAACCCCGACCAGCGCATCAGCGAGGACATCTACACCTTCACCGGGCGGTCGGTGCACTTCCTGCTGATCTTCCTCGGCGCGGCCATCCAGCTGGTCGCCTTCAGCGCGGTGCTGTGGGCGATCTCGCACACCCTGGTGGTTTTCCTCGCGGTGTACGCGACGGCGGGCACGGTGATCGCGCTGTACGTGTTCGGCAACCCGCTGATCCTGCTGAACTTCCTGCAGATCAAGCGCGAGGCGGACTTCCGCTTCGGGCTGATGCGGCTGCGCGAGAACGCCGAGTCGATCGCGTTCTACCGCGGCGAGGCGCCCGAGCGGCAGCAGCTCGACCAGCAGTTCCGCGCGGTCTACGACAACTACGAGCGGTTGATCCGCAAGCAGCGCGCGCTGAACCTGTTCCAGCGCGGCTTCAGCCAGCTCACGATCGTGGTGCCCAGCGTGATCCTGGCCAATGACGTGCTGTCCGGCGACATGGAGGTGGGCCGCGCGGTGCAGGCCGGCGGTGCGTTCGCGGCGGTGCTGCTGGCGGTGTCGCTGATCGTCGACAACTTCGAGAGCCTGAGCCGCTTCGTCGCCGGCATCGACCGGCTCGACGCGCTCGCGCGCCATGTGTTGATCGAGCCGGGCCAGCCGGCGCGTGGCCCGCGCATCGAACACCGCGAAGGCGCCTCGCTGCGGCTGGACCGGCTGACGCTCGATGTGCCCGGTACCGAGCGCCGGCTGGTGCAGGACTTGACGCTGGCGGTCGCCCCCGGCGAGAGCCTGCTGATCACCGGGCCGAGCGGCTGCGGCAAAAGCTCGCTGCTGCGCGCGATCGCCGGGCTCTGGCACAGCGGCACCGGCACCGTGCAGCACCCCGCGTGGGACCAGGTGCTGTTCCTGCCGCAGCAGCCGTACCTGCAGCCGGGCACGCTGCGCAGCCAGTTGGCCTACCCGGCGCCCACCTGCGCGCTCGACGATGCGGCGCTGCAGGCGATCCTCGGCCAGGTGCAGCTGGCCGACCTGGCCGTGCGCGTCGGCGGCTTCGATGCGGTGCAGGACTGGGAGAAGGTGCTGTCGGTCGGCGAGCAGCAGCGGCTCGCGCTGGCACGCGTGCTGGTGCACCGGCCGCGCTGGCTGATCCTCGACGAGGCCACCAGCGCGCTCGACGGCGCCAACGAGGCGCGCCTGTACGCCTGCCTGCGCGACAGCGGTGCCACGCTCATCAGCATCGCGCACCGGCCGGCGGTGCTGGGCTACCACCGCCAGGTATTGGCGCTGAGCGGGCAGGGCGACTGGACCCTGTGCGCCGCCGAGGCCTACCGATTCGACACCGCGGCGGCTTGAGACCCCCGGGCCGTCCCCGGCCCCCGCGCCCGGGGGGCCGAACCGGCGTCGGCAGGGGGCCCGCCTACAATCGAAAAAAAGTCCCGCCCGTCCGATGCCGCTGTCGACCGAACTGCCCATGTCCTCCCGTTCCGCCGCTCCCGATCCCCTGGCCCAGGACTTCGTGGCGTTCGCCGTCGAGGCCGGCGTGCTGCGCTTCGGCGAGTTCAAGACCAAGGCCGGCCGGCTGTCGCCGTACTTCTTCAACGCCGGCCTGTTCGACGACGGCGCCAAGCTCGGCCGGCTGGCCGGCTTCTACGCCCGCCGCCTGGTGGCCGCCGGCCTGCCGTTCGACCTGCTGTTCGGCCCGGCCTACAAGGGCATCACGCTGGCGGCCGCGGTGTCGGTCGAGCTGGCCCGCCTGGGCCAGAACGTGCCCTACGCCTACAACCGCAAGGAAGCCAAGGACCACGGCGAAGGCGGCACGCTGGTCGGCGCCCCGGTGCGCGGGCGCGTGCTGATCATCGACGACGTGATCTCGGCCGGCACCTCGGTGCGCGAGTCGATCGCGATGATCCAGGCCGCCGGCGCGCAGCCGTGCGGTGTCACGATCGCCCTCGACCGCCAGGAGAAGGCCAGCGAAAACGGCGTCGACGCCCCGCACTCGGCGGTGCAGTTCGTGCAGCGCCAGCTCGGCCTGCCGGTGCTGGCCATCGCCACGCTGGCCGACCTGCTGGACTACCTCGCCGCGCAGAGCGACCCGTCGCTGGCGGCGCACCTGCCGCGGGTCCAGGCGTACCGCGAGCGCTACGGAGTGGACGACTGAACGCCACCGCGCGTCGCCTCGCCGCGCTGCTCACGCGGCACGCCGTCCTGTGGGCCGGGCTGTGCAGCGGCGTGTCGCTGGTGCAGGCGCAGACCGTCTACACCTGCGTCGACCCCCACGGCCGGCGAATCACGTCGGACCGCCCGATCCGCGAGTGCGCCGACCGTGAACAGAAGGTGCTCAACCCCGACGGGTCGCAGCGCCAGGTCATCGGCCCGTCGATGACGGCCGAGGAACGCGCCGCGCACGAAGAGGCCGAGCGCCAGCGCCTGCAGGCCGAAGCGGCGCGCCGCGACGCGGTGCGCCAGGACCGCAACCTGATGGCCCGCTACCGCAGCGAGGAGGCGCACCAGAAGGCCCGCGCCAACGCGCTGGAGCCCACGGTGGCGGCGATCCGCAGCGGCCAGCTGCGCCTCGACGAACTGGCCAAGGAGCGCCAGCAGCTCGACAGCGAGGCCGAGTTCTACCGCGGCCGCGAGATGCCGCGCGCGCTGAAGTTGAAGTACGAGCAGAACGACGCCGCAGCGGCCGCGCAGCGCGATGCCATCGAGCAGCACGCCGCCGAGACCCGCCGCATCGACGCGCTGTACGACGACGAGCTGGCCCGGCTGCGCCGCCTGTGGGCCGGCGCGCAGCCGGGCAGCCTGCCGCGTGCACGGCCCGCGCCGGGCACCGCGAAGGACCGCCCGAAGGGGCCGGCGCCCGTCAGCCCAGCTTCCGCTTCAGCAGCTCGTTGACCTGGGCCGGGTTGGCCTTGCCCTTGCTGGCCTTCATCGCCTGGCCGACCAGCGCGTTGAACGCCTTCTCCTTGCCGGCACGGTATTCCTCGACCGACTTCGGGTTCGCCGCCAGCACCTCGTCGAGGATCTGCTCGAGTGCGCCGGTGTCGTTCATCTGCTTCAGCCCGCGCGCCTCGATGATGGCGTCGACCGCGTCGCCGTCGCCGGTCCACAGCGCCTCGAACACCTGGCGGGCGGCGTTGTTCGAGATCGTGCCGTCCTGGATGCGGCCGATCAGCTGCGCCAGCTGCGCCGGGCGCACCGGGCTGGCCTCGATGCCGCGGTCTTCCTGGTTGAGCCGGCGCGACAGCTCGCCCATCAGCCAGTTGGCCACCAGCTTGGGCTGGCCGCAGGCGGCCGCGGCGGCCTCGTAGAAGGCCGCGAACGCGCGGCTCTGCGTCATCATCGCCGCGTCGTAGGCCGGCAGGCCATGTTCGGCGACAAAGCGCTCGGCCAGTGCGCCCGGCAGCTCGGGCATCGCGTCCTTCACGCGCGCCACCCAGTCGGGCGCGATCAGCAGCGGCGGCAGGTCCGGGTCGGGGAAGTAGCGGTAGTCGTGCGCGTCTTCCTTGGTGCGCATCATGCGGGTCTCGCCGGTGTCCGGATCGAACAGCACGGTGGCCTGCTGGATGCTGTGGCCGTCCTCGATCTGCTCGATCTGCCACTGCACCTCGTAGTCGATGGCCTGCTGCAGGAAGCGGAAGCTGTTGAGGTTCTTGATCTCGCGGCGGGTGCCGAACGGCTCGCCGGGCTTGCGCACCGACACGTTGGCGTCGCAGCGGAAGCTGCCTTCCTGCATGTTGCCGTCGCAGATGCCCAGCCAGACCACCAGCGTGTGCAGCGCCTTCGCGTACTCGACCGCCTGCTTGCTGGAGCGCAGGTCCGGCTCGGTGACGATCTCCAGCAGCGGCGTGCCGGCGCGGTTCAGGTCGATGCCGCTCATGCCGTGGAAATCTTCGTGCAGCGACTTGCCGGCGTCTTCCTCGAGATGGGCGCGGGTCAGGCGCAGTTGGTGCGGCTGGCCATCCACGAAGAATTTCACCGTGCCGCCCTGCACCACCGGGATCTCGTACTGGCTGATCTGGTAGCCCTTCGGCAGGTCGGGGTAGAAGTAGTTCTTGCGCGCGAAGATCGACATCGGCGCGATCGTCGCGTCGACGGCCAGACCGAAGCGGATCGCCCGCTCGACCGCGCCGCGGTTCATGATCGGCAGCGTGCCGGGCAGCGCCAGGTCGACCGCGCAGGCCTGGGTGTTCGGCTCGCCGCCGAACCGGGTGCTGGCGCCGGAAAAGATCTTCGAATCGGTGGAGAGTTGCGCGTGGGTCTCGAAGCCGATCACGACTTCGTAGCCCCGCACCAGCAAAGAGGCGTTCATGGGACCGAATGCTACGCGAGTGGCCCGGCCTTGGCCTCGCGCAAGTGTCACGCGGCGGTGGATGCGTACACTGGCGGCTGTGTCCGCAACCGGTCCGGGAAACCAGGTCATGCTCCAGCGCCGCTTCCACCTTCGCCTTGCCACGGCCGCCGTTGCCGCGGCGACGGTCCTGGCGTTGTCCGCCTGCGCCCGCCACGAGGCCGCGCCCGATGTCGCCTACACGCTGCTCGACGGTTCCCAGCACCAGAGTGCGGCGCTGAAGGGCAAGGTGGTGCTGGTCAACTTCTGGGCCACCAGCTGCACCACCTGCATGAAGGAGATGCCGCAGATCGTCGAGACGCATCGCAAGTTCCAGCCGCGCGGCTTCGAGACGCTGTCGGTGGCGATGAGCTACGACCCGCCGGCCTACGTGGTGAACTACGCACAGTCGCGTGCGCTGCCGTTCGGCGTGGCGATCGACAACACCGGGCAGATCGCCAAGGCCTTCGGCGACGTGCAGCTGACCCCTACCTCGTTCGTGCTGAACAAGCGTGGCGAAATCGTGAAACGCTACGTCGGTGAGCCGGACTTCGCGCAGTTGCACGAATTGCTCGAGAAGCTGCTGGCGGAAGGCTGAGCCTCGGTAGGATGGTGCGGTCCTTGCGAGGACCGTCTGTTCACCCTTCAAGGAGGCGTCCGTCATGATCCGAACCGTTTCGCTGCCCACGCTGGCGGCTTTGATGGCCAGCACGGTCCTCACCGCCGGCTGCATCACGATGCCGGGCAGCAACAAGTCCGCCGACGGCACCGGGGGTGCCGGCACCTCGCAGCCGGCCGCCCAGCCGGCGAAGTCGAAGGTCGGCCCCGGCATGAACGAAGCCGGTCAGGTGGTCGATTCGTCGAAGGTCGAGGCCGGGTACGGCCAGAAGGTCAAGGGCCTGGGCGACTGGGAAGGCGAGATCACCGGCAAGCCCGCGCCCGGCAGCAAGTTCACGAAGCTGCAGATCGGCATGTCGATGCGCCAGGTCACCGACCTGGTCGGTCGCCCCACCGACGAGGGCGCCTACATGACCGGCAAGGCGTGGATCCCGTTCTACTGGGGCAGCGACCGCCACCGCTACGAGATGGTCTTCAAGAACCAGGGCCGGCTGATCTTCGCCGGCGGCTCGCTGGGCGACTACAGCGGCGGCAACCTCATCTGGATCATCCACAACCCGACCGAGGGCGGCTATCGGTAACCGCTCCCTTCCCCGGTAGGGGACCGGTCGCCCAGGCGACCAGGGGCGCGGGCTGCCGTTGAGCGCGCAAAACCGGATCCGGGTTGCCCGGTCCGGTTTTGCAACCCCTCGGGGGTGGCCGCCCGGCGGCCGGGGCTAACGTCCAGCGCCGAAGACTTTGCCGAGGATCTTGCTGCCGGTGCCGATCGGGTCCTGGCGGATCTGGCGTTCTTCCTCGCCGATCATCAGGTAGAGGCCGTCGAGGGCCTTGCCGGTGACGTACTGGTCGAGGTTCTGCGGCTGGGCGCCGCCGAGGCTGCCGAGCGGGCCGAGCTTGTCGATCAGCGCGTTGGCCTGGCGGGCCAGGCCCACCTTGGCGGTGGACTGCTTGACGATCGGCAGGAACTTCTCGCTGAGCGGGGCCCGGGTGCGCTGCGCGAAGAAGTCGGTCACCGAGGTCTCGCCGCCGCCGAGGATGCCCTTGGCATCGCTCACCGTCATCGACTTCACCGCGTTCAGCAGCAGCGGCTTGGCCGCCGGCACGGCGGCTTCGGCGGCACGGTTCATCGCCGTCTCGAGTTCGTCGACGCGCTGCCCCTGGCCGAGCGAGCGCAGCACCTGGGCGCCCTGTTCGAGCCAGCCGGGCAGCGGGATGCGCACCTTCGGGTTGCCGAGGAAGCCGTCGTTCCGGCCCAGTTGCGACACCGCCACCTCGGCGCCGCGCTGCAGCGCGGCCTTCACGCCGGCGGTGGCGTCGGTGCGCGTGAGCTCCGACAGCTCCAGCGCCCAGGCCGCGCCGGGTCCGAAACAGGCGGCGCCCGCCAGCAGCAGGGTGCGGCGCGGCAGCATCGTCATACGGCGTCCGCGACGCCGGCCTGGTGGGCCTGCTGGTCGGCGTGGTACGACGAGCGCACCAGCGCGCCGACGGCGGCGTGCGTGAAGCCCATCTTGTTCGCCTCGTCCTCGAACATCTTGAACGTGTCCGGGTGCACGTAGCGGCGCACCGGCAGGTGGTGGTTCGAGGGCGCCAGGTACTGGCCGAGCGTCAGCATGTCGATGCCGTGCTCGCGCATGTCGCGCATCACCTGCAGGATCTCCTCGTCGGTCTCGCCGAGGCCCAGCATCAGGCCGCTCTTGGTCGGCACATCGGGCGCGAAGTCCTTGAAGCGCTTCAGCAGGTTCAGGCTGTATTGGTAGTCGGAGCCGGGGCGGGCTTCCTTGTACAGGCGCGGCACCGTCTCGAGGTTGTGGTTCATCACGTCGGGGGGCGCGGCCTTCAGGATCTCGAGCGCGCGGTCCATGCGGCCGCGGAAGTCGGGCGTCAGGATCTCGATGCGGGTGTCGGGGCTCGCCTCGCGCGTGCGCTGGATGCATTCGACGAAGTGCGCCGCCCCGCCATCGCGCAGGTCGTCGCGGTCGACGCTGGTGATCACGACATACTTCAGCCGCAGCGCCGCGATCGTCTTCGCGAGGTTGGCCGGTTCGTCCACGTCCAGCGGGTCGGGTCGGCCGTGGCCGACGTCGCAGAACGGGCAGCGGCGGGTGCACTTGTCACCCATGATCATGAACGTCGCGGTGCCCTTGCCGAAGCACTCGCCGATGTTCGGGCACGAGGCTTCCTCGCACACGGTGTGCAGCTTGTGCTCGCGCAGGATCTGCTTGATCTCGTAGAAGCGCGTGGTCGGCGAGCCGGCCTTGACGCGGATCCAGTCCGGCTTCTTCAACGTCTCGGCCGGCACGATCTTGATCGGGATGCGCGCGGTCTTCGCCTGCGCCTTCTGTTTGGCGCTGGGGTCGTACGAGGGAACATCGACGGCGGCGGCGTCGGTGGAGATCGGAGAAGAGGACATCTGCTGGTAAGCCCCGGTAGGGGTCGGTTCGCCCAGGGCTCAGGGTCTGAGCAGTGCGGTCAGCCGGTCACCGAGCTGTTGTGCCACGTCGGGCCACTCGGCAGGGACGCCCAGTGTAGCGAGGTCCACGGTGCGCAATCCCGCGTAGCCGCACGGGTTGATCTGGTCGAAGGGCGAGAGGTCCATCGCCACGTTCAACGCCAGCCCGTGGTACGCGCGGTGCTGTGTCACCTTGACGCCGAGGGCGGCGATCTTGCCCAGGCCGGCGAAGGGATCGGCTCCCGGCGGGCCGGGCGGCAGCGGCGAGTGGTCGAACGGGTCTGACAGGCGCACATAGATGCCGGGTGCGCCGGCGACGCGGTGGCCGGTCACGCGGTGGCGCTCCAGCACCTGCAGCACCGCGGTTTCGAGCCGGTAGACGTATTCCTTGACGAAGATGCCGAGGCGGCGCAAGTCGACCAGCGGGTAGGCCACCACCTGCCCCGGCCCGTGGTACGTCACCTGACCGCCGCGGTTGCTCTGCACCACCGGGATCGCGCCCGGCGTCAGCAGGTGCTCGGCCTTGCCTGCAATGCCTTGCGTGAAAGTGGGCGTGTGCTCACAGAGCCAGAGTTCGTCCGGCGTGTCGGCGTCGCGGCCCTCGGTGAAGGCCCGCATCGCCGCATAGGTGGCCGCGTAGTCGCAGCGGCCCAGGGTCTTGGTCAGCATCGGGCAGCATTGTCGCCGCCCGGTCGCATCAGTTGCTCAACGAGGCGCTGGCCATGCCCTGCAAGGCCAGCGTGCGCACCGTCTCGGCATCGCTGTGGTCGCCCAGCGCGGCCAGGAGGTCGGCCACGTGCAGCAGCGCCGAGGTCATCGCGCCGTGCTCGCGCACCGCCTGCACGCGCCGCACCACTTCGAACAGCGTGTCGCGGGTGTCGTCGCGCAGTCGGCGGGCGGCATGCTCGTCTTCGTCGGCGAGGCAATCGGCCAGCCGCAGGGTCACTTCGGCCAGCTCGCACTGCAGCGTCAAACCCCGCGGGCAGGTGTCGTGCAACGACAGGAAGCGCCCGCCGCGCTGCAGGTGCCACTGTGCCTCGTCGAGGTCGCCGTCGGTGAGGCAGGCGCGGGCGGCGCTGGCCGACGCCGCGGCGAGTTCGAGCGCATCGCCCCGGGTGGCGGCCACCTCGAGTCGGCGCCAGCTCTGCTCGAAGGCCCGCAGGCCGCGGAACGGCGCCACGGTGGAGTCGTCCCGTTGGACGGAAGAATCGGCCTGCCAGACCTGTGCCATGTTCTGAACCCTTTCTATGCTCCCGTTGTGCGGCTCATCTTAGGGTCATCCCGGCCCGCGGGACGCCCCCAAGACATGGGAGGCCGTGCCGGGGAGTGTGGAGCGGAGCGCGGGTTCCTCCCATCAGCAGTGCCCGCAGCACCGTGTAGGACACAAAGACGGGAAAACCCGGGGGAGCGGCCGGTCAGGCTTTCGCCGGGCGCACGGCAGAGCGGCGTTTCAGCCAGCGGGCCGTGAACAGCAGCGCGACGATGGCGCTGTAGAGCAGCACCTCGTCGAAGCGGTGCTTGCCGGCGCGCAGCCAGAAGAAGTGCAGCAGCGCCAGCAGCGCGACCACGTGGACGAGCTGGTGCAGGCGCCGCCAGCGCACACCGCCAAGGCGGCGGATCGCGGCGTTGAACGAAGTGGCCGCCAGCGGCACCAGCAGCACGAAGGCTGCGAAGCCCACCAGCGCGAACGGCCGCTTCGCGAGGTCGCGGGCGACGGCGTCCGGGTCGAATCCCATGTCGAGCCAGGCATAGGCGAGGAAGTGCAGCGTCGCGTACACGAAGGTGGTGACGCCCAGCGTGCGCCGCCAGCGCGCCACCGCGGTCCATGGCGTCCATTGGCGCAGCGGCGTCACGGCCAGCGTCAGGCACAGGAAACGCAGCGTCCACAGGCCGGTCCCCTTCAGCAGCGTTTCGGCCGGGTTGGCCCCGAGGCCGCCGCTGAGGCCGCGCCACAGCAGCCAGGCGGCCGGCGCGCAGCACGCGGCCAGCAGCAGTCCGTAGGCGCTGCGGGTCGTCAGCCAGCGGTTCATTCAGTAGTGCTTGACCAGGTCCAGGCCCGTGTACAGCGACGCGACCTGGGTTTCGTAGCCGTTGAACATCAGCGTGGGGCGCTTCTTGGCGAACAGGCCATCCTCGCCGATGCGCCGTTCGGTGGCCTGGCTCCAGCGCGGGTGGTCGACCTTCGGGTTGACGTTCGAATAGAAGCCGTATTCCTGCGGCGCGGCCTCCATCCACGACGTCACCGGCGGCTTGTCGACCAGCCGGATCGCGACGATCGACTTGGCGCTCTTGAAGCCGTACTTCCACGGCACCACCAACCGCACGGGGGCGCCGTTCTGGTTCGGCAGCACCTCGCCGTACATGCCGAACGCCAGCAGCGTCAACGGGTGCATCGCCTCGTCGAGCCGCAGTCCTTCGCGGTACGGCCAGGCCAGCACGCGCGAGCGCACGCCGGGCATCTGCCGGGGGTCGTTCAGCGTCACGAACTCGACGTACTTCGCGCTGCCGGTGGGCTCGACCCGCTTGAGCAGTTCGGCCAGCGGCCAGCCCACCCACGGGATCACCATCGACCAGCCCTCGACGCAGCGCAGGCGGTAGAGCCGGTCTTCCATCGGGGCGAGCTTCAGCAGCGCATCGAGGTCGAAGCGCTGCGGCTTGTTCACCAGGCCGTCGACCGCCACCGTCCAGGGACGTGGGCGCAGCGTGCCGGCGTTCTGCGACGGGTCGCCCTTGTCGGTGCCGAACTCGTAGAAGTTGTTGTAGGTGGTGGCGTCTTCGTAGCGGGTGGGCTTGTCCATCACCACCGCACCGGCGGCGCTGCTGCGCTGCGCCGGCAGCGCGGCGAGCTTGTTCGGCCGGGGGGCGGCCGTCTGTGCCAGCGCGTCGCGGCTGGCCCAGGCGCCGAGCGCGGTGCCGGCGGCCGTGGTGGCCACCTGCTGCAGCCACGTCCGGCGGTTCTCGACCCACTCGCGTGGCGTGATCTCACTCGGCAGGGGGTCGTACATGGCGCGCTCCTTTGGATGCGCAGATTCTCACAAGGTCTCGCGGCCGAGCGGCGACTGGGGCTGCTCGCCGAACCAGTCGAGGGCGTTGCGGCGGAAGCGGTCACGGAAGCCTTTGCGGTCGAACAGCTTCTGCTGCGCCTCGCCCGGCAGGTCGGTGATGCGGATGATGTTGCGTGCCACCAGCACGTCGACCAGGTCTTCCAGCACGCGGATCAGGCTGGCGTCGAGCTGCGCGAAATGCGCGTCGCCGCCGGCCCGGAACCACGCCTGCAGCGCCGGATCGTCTTGCGGCAGCGCCTGGCTGCCGGGCACCGCTTCCCGGTGCACGCTCTCGATCTGGCCTTGTGCATCGCGCACGACATGGAACATCGCCACTCTCCCCGCTGGCTCAGAGCTCGCCGTACGAGTGCAGCCCCGAGAGGAACATGTTGACGCCCAGGAAGGCGAAGGTGGTGACCACCAGTCCCACCAGTGCCCACCAGGCCGCCAGGCCGCCGCGCAAGCCCTTCATCAGCCGCATGTGCAGCCAGGCCGCGTAGTTGAGCCAGACGATCAGCGCCCAGGTCTCCTTCGGGTCCCAGCTCCAGTAGCCCCCCCAGGCCTCGGCGGCCCAGAAGGCGCCGAGGATGGTGGCGATCGTGAAGAATGCGAAGCCCACCGCGATCGACTTGTACATCAGGTCGTCGAGCACCTCGGTGGCCGGCGTGCGGGCGTTGATGAAGCGCCGGGTGCCGACGGTGAAGGCGAACAGCGCGGTGACGCCGGCCAGCATGCGCGCCGACTTGCCCACCGCGCCGGCGACCTCGGTCGACAGCGAGCCGAACGCGAGGAACGCGCCGAGCAGCAGCAGCACCACCGCCGGTGTGCCGACCAGGCCGCGCCACAGCGTGCGCGCCGGTGCCACCTTCACCAGGTACGCCAGCGAGACCATCGCCGCCAGTGCGAACGAGCCGTAGCCGACGAAGTTGGCCGGTACGTGCAGCTTCATCCACCAGCTCTGCAGCGCCGGCACCAGCGGCTGGATCTCCTGGGCGCCGCGCGCCACCGTGTACCAGAGCAGGAAGCCGACCGCTGCGCTGACGATCAGCATCACGAACGCCCCCAGCGCACGGGTGCCGTAGCGCTGCTCGTAGTACAGGTAGAAGAGCGTGGTCAGCCAGGTGAACAGCACGAACACTTCGTACAGGTTGCTCACCGGGATGTGGCCGATGTCGGCACCGATCTGGTGGCTCTCGAACCAGCGCACCAGCGTGCCGACCAGCGCCATGAAGACCGCGGCCCACGCGAAGCCGGAGCCGAGCCGTTGCGCGGTGGCACCGTCGCCGGGGGCGAACAGGCCGATCCAGTAGAACAGCGTGCTCAGGAACACCAGCACGCCCATCCACAAGATGGCGCTCTGGCTGGACAGCAGGTACTTCAGCCAGAAGGTCTGCTCGCCGGCGGCCAGGTCGGCGCCGAAGCCGTCGGTCACGCGCAGGTACAGCGCCAGGGCCAGCAGCGTGGCCGCGCCGACGCCCAGCGACAGGCCCCGCAGCGCGCCCCAGAACCAGCCGAGCCCGATCAGCGTGGGCACCGCGGCGACGAAGATTGCGCGCTCGTAGCCGTCCATCGACAGGTGATAGCGCTGCCAGGCGTAGGCGCCGCCGGCGAGCACGAGCAGCGCGAACAGCCAGTCGAACCAGGAGCGGCGGGCCCAGAACGAGGGCCGGCCGAGGGACAGGGTGGTGGTGGTCATGGCAGCCTCACGCAGAGGGGGGAGCCTGCGGGGCCGAAGCCCCGAAAAGATCGGCCTGGAGACGGGCGAATTCGCGGTCGGTGTCGAGCGTCTGGCGGGTGCACGAGAGTGCCAGCCGCAGGTGCGAGCCGCCGCCGCTGTGCGGTTCGATCCAGATCCAGAGGCGGCGTTCCCGCACGTAGAGCATCGCAAAGACGCCGATGATCAGGAAGACTGCCCCGGCATAGACCAGGGTCTTGCCAGGGGCTCGGGTGACCTGGAACACGCTGGCCTGGCGCTGCTGGAAATCCTGCAGCGTGAACCACACCGGCGCAGGGTACGCGTAGGCGTCGGCCAGCGAGAGCACCGCCTGGCCCATGAAGTGCCGCAGCGGCTCGTCGCCCTCGCGGGCCGGCAGGTCGGCGCGTTCGCGCTGCAGGTTCAGCAGCTCGAACAGGCTGCCGTTGAGCAGGCGGATCAACACCTCGGAGGTGCGCAGCCGGTCCTGCTCGGGCACGCGGCTCTCGACGAAGTCCTGCAGCGCTTGCAGCCCGGTGCTGGGCTTCGCGCCCGGCTCCTGGCCGGCGAACAGCGCCAGCGTGCGCTCGGCCGAGGCCTGCAGTTGTTCGACCAGCTCGGGCTTGTCGACCGGCGCGGCCTTGCGGGCATAGCGCAGCGCCGCCTCGCGGCGCCACTTCGCATCGGCAAGCCCGGCGCGCAGGCGCAGCCAGTCGTCCGGCGCGGCGTCGGCGTCGGCGGGGATGCGCAGGTAGCGGAAGGCCTCGTCCGGCGAGTCCCGCACGCCGGCCAGGAACACCGACACGCCGTCGAGCTCGATCGGCATCATGTAGTTGTTGAACTCGCGGGCCTGGCCGGCGGCGTCGCGCAGCTTGTAGTTCACCGACGGGCCGACATTGCGCAGCGACTTGTTCTTCTCGCCGCCGGCGGCCGAGCCGAGGTGCTTGCCGAGCGACCCGACGAGGTCGACCTTGCGCACGTCGGTGGCCTGCGGGGTCGCGCCGCCGAGGTTCTCGACGTTGATCACGCGCAGGCCGCTGAACTCCAGCGTCATCGCCGAGTCGCCGCTGCGCAGCGACGCGTTGCCACCGATCTCGCCCTTGACGTCGAACGCCGGGCGCAGGCCATCGAGCGGGTGGCCGCGCAGCGTGACCTGCGAGCCACCGTCCTCGAAGCTGGACTGGTAGATGGCCACGCCGCGGTGCACGACCGGTTCGTTGACCTTCACGGTGGCGTTGTAGCGCTTGCCGTCCGGGTCGTGGATGACGATGTCGCTGGCGAACAGCTTCGGCATGCCGGTCGGGTAGTACTCGACGATGAAGCGCTTCAGCTCGACGTCAAACGGCAGGTCCTGCAGCACGATGCCGTCGGTGAGGTTGATCACCGCGGTGCCGGCGCTGGCGCCTTCGGGCACGAAGAGGTTGCCGCGGAAGGTCGGGTTGCCCTGGCCGAGCCGGTGTTCGGGCGGCACCCGGCTCACCAGGCCGCTGCCCTTGTACGGTGTCTTGTCCTGCCACCACATCTGCGCACGCACGACCAGGTCGCCGTCGGACAGGCCGCCGAGGCAGATCAGCACGATGGCCGTGTGCGCCGAGAGGTAGCCCAGCCGGTTGGCCGTGCCCTGCTTGGCGGCCACCATCACGCCTTGCTCACGCACCTCGGCCTTGGCCTTCCAGCCGTGCGAGGCGAGGAAGGCCGACAGATGCTGCACTGCCGCATCGCGTGCCAGCGGCAGCGTGCCCTCGCCGCGGTGGTGGAACGCCGACAGCGCGCTGACACGCAGGTGTTCCTTGTAGGTGCGCAGGTCGACCAGGATCTTCGGCGTGTTGCGCGCGATGCACAGGCTGGTCGAGACGACCAGGAACGCGAGGATCACCAGGAACCACGGCGTGCTGTAGACCGCGAACAGCCCGAGCCGGCCGAACACGTCGGCCCAGAACGGGCCGAACTGGTTGACGTAGTTGACCGGAGGCTGGTGCTGCTGCACCACGGTGCCGATCACCGAGGCGATGCAGATCAGCGTCAGCAGCGCGATCGCAAAACGCATCGACGACAGCAGCTCGACGGCGCTGCGCAGGCGGTGCGGGGCATGGCGGATCTCGAGGCCGGCGGTGGAAGCGGACATGACGCGATCTTAAGCAGCCGGCGTTTCAGTGCTCCCGACGAGGCGCACGGCAGCAAAAAGGCCGGTCGATCGACCGGCCTTCCGCGGGGATGTCGGGCAACGCAGCGCGCCGAAGCTCACTGCAGGCCGGCGATGTAGTCGGCGACCGCCTTGATCTCGCGGTCGTTCATCTTGGCGGCCACGCCGGTCATCGGGGCGCTGTTCTTGCGCGCGCCATCGCGGAAGCCCTTCAGCTGCGACTCGGTGTAGTCGGCATGTTGGCCGCCCAGGCGGGGGTACTGGGCCGGGAGGCCGGCGCCGTTCGGGCTGTGGCAGCCGGCGCAGGCGGGCACGCCGCGTTCGGCGATGCCGCCGCGGTAGATCTTCTCGCCCAGCGTGACCAGGTCCTGGTTCTTCGCGGCGCCGGGCTTGGCCTGCTTGCTGGCGTAGAACGCGGCGACGTTTTTCATGTCCTGCTCGGACAGCGTCGACGCGAAGCCTTTCATGATCGGGTTCTGGCGCTTGTCGGTCTTGAACTCGACCAGCTGTTTCACCAGGTACTCGGGGTGCTGCCCCTGCAGGATCGGGTTGGCCGGCACGCCGCGCGAGCCGTCCGAGGTGTGGCAGGCGCTGCAGACCGCGGCGGAGATCTCGCCGCCCTTGGCCGCATCGACCTTGGCCGGGGGCGCATCGGCCGCGAGGGTCAGGGTGCTGAACGAGACAGCACAGCCCAGCAGCAGGGCACGCAGCGGGAACGACAGGGCGGACGATTTCATGTGGGCAGCCAGTGAGCAGCAAGAGCGCGGAGGGCGCGGGGGTTCATCATGAAGGCCTGGGCGTTCGCGCCTGCCGTGCTGTCGGTGTCGCTGTCGGGTGACGCGCGGTCGTCAGGCGCAAAACCCGCGAATTTTACAATGCTGCCAATGGCTTCCCACCCCCTCCCGAGCGCCCCCGGCGCAGCGCACCCCGATGGGGTCAAACAATCGTTGGCCTGGACGCACTCGGCGCGGTTCCTGACCACCGCCAGCGCCCTGCACCAGCTGCCCGCGCACGACCTCCCCGAGATCGCCTTCGTCGGCCGCTCCAACGCCGGCAAGTCCACCGCGATCAACACGCTGGCGCAGCAGCGGCAGCTGGCGTTCGCCTCCAAGACGCCGGGGCGCACGCAGCACATCAACCTGTTCGCGCTCGGCCCGAAGGACGAGCCCGAGGCGTACTGGGCCGACCTGCCCGGCTACGGCTATGCCGCGGTCGACCGCAACGCCAAGCTGCGCTGGCAGCAGGTGATGGCCGACTACCTGGCCCACCGTCGCAACCTGGCCGGCGTGGTGCAGATGGTCGATTCGCGCCATGGCTTCACCGCGCTGGACCGCCAGCTGCTCACCTTCATCGCGCCGCGCGTGCGGACCGGCGAGGTCAAGCTGCTGGTGCTGCTGACCAAGGCCGACAAGCTCAACCGCAAGGAAGGTGCGCAGTCGCTGCGCGATGCGCAGGCCGTGTTGGGTGAGGTCGGCGACGAGCAGGCCGACATCGGCATCACGCTCTTTTCGGCGCTGAACCGCCAGGGCCTCGAGGACGTCGCCGAGACCCTGCGCGGCTGGGTGCCGGCGCCGCCGTCGCCGGCCGCCTGAGCGCCGGGTCGCCTTCCTAGAATGCCGCGATGACCGCGGCCGCTTTCCTTTCCGTATGAACTCCTCTTCCGCCGACGCCGTGCTGCCGACCCGCTGCGAGGTGCTCGTGGTCGGTGCCGGCCCGTCGGGCAGCGCGGCCGCGACCCAACTCGCGCGCGCCGGCTTCGACGTGCTGCTGGTCGACCAGCACCGCTTTCCACGCGAGAAGATCTGCGGCGACGGCCTGATCCCGGACGCGCACCGCGCGCTGCAGCGGCTCGGCGTGCTGGAGCAGGTGCTGGCGCTGGCGCAGCCGGTCAGCGCGGTGCGCTGTGTCGGGCCCGGCGGTGCCCACGTCGACGTGCCGGGCCGGCTGGCGGTGCTGCCGCGCGAGCAGCTGGACCACCTGCTGGTGCGCAACGCCGCGGCGGCCGGCGCCCGTCTGGCGATGCCGGTCAAGTTCGAACAGCTGCTCACGGCCGGACCGGACGCGGCGGCGCGGGTCACCGGCGCGCGGCTCAGGCAGGGCACCGCGACGGTCGAGGTGCAGGCCGACTGGGTCGTGATGGCCACCGGCGCCAGCATCGGCCCGATGGTCGAGGCCGGGCTCTGCACCCGCCGCGCGCCCAGCGGCGTGGCGCTGCGCGGCTATGTGCACAACCCGGCGCTGCGCGACCGGCCACGCCACCTCGAGGTGGTCTGGCACAAGGCCCTGCGGCCCGGCTACGGCTGGATCTTCCCCTGCGGCGGCGACGTCTACAACATCGGTGTCGGTGCCTTCCAGGGCCGCGGCCGCGATCGCGCGGGTCCGCAGGCCAACCTGCGCGAGGTGTTCGAGGCGTTCACGCGCTTCTACGAGCCGGCGCGCCGGCTGATGGACGGTGGCCAGCTGCAGGGCGAGCTGAAGGGCGCGCCGCTGCGCTGCACGCTGGCCGGTGCGCGTTACAGCCGCCCTGGCCTGCTGGCCACCGGCGAGGCCATCGGCAGCACCTACGATTTCACCGGCGAGGGCATCGGCAAGGCGATGGAAACCGGCCTGATGGCGGCCGACGCGCTGGCCGCCGGCCGGGGCCGCGACGAGGCCGCGGTGCGTGCCGACTACGAGGCGCGGCTGGCGGTGCTCGGCGCCAAGTTCCGGCTGTACGAGAAGGCCAACCGCATCAACGCCCACCCGTGGCTGGCCGACCTGGTGATCTGGCGCGCCAAGCGCAGCGAGCGGCTGCTGCGCCGCATGAGCGGCGTGCTCGACGAGACCAGCAACCCCGGCCACCTGGTGACGGCACGCGGCCTGCTGCGCCTGTTCACCGACTGAGAACCTGACCCGACACCCGATCGCAGGACCTGCCCGATGTGCCAGCTGCTCGGCCTGAACGCCAACACGCCCACCGACCTGGTCTTCAGCTTCACCGGGTTCTCGCAACGCGCCGAGGAACACCGCGACGGCTTCGGCATCGCCTTCTTCGAGGGCCGCGGCCTGCGGCTGTTCGTCGACCCGCAGAGCGCGCGCACCTCGCCGGTGGCCGAGATGGTGCGCCGCTACCCCATCCGCAGCCACCACATCCTCGCGCACATCCGCAAGGCCACGCAGGGCCGCGTGCAGCTCGAGAACACCCATCCGTTCATGCGCGAGCTGTGGGGCCGCTACTGGGCCTTCGCGCACAACGGCGACCTGAAGGACTTCCAGCCGAAGCTGCACGCGGCCTTCCATCCGGTGGGCGACACCGACAGCGAACGCGCCTTCTGCTGGCTGATGCAGGAACTGGCGAAAAACCACGCGCGGCTGCCCACCGTGCAGGCGCTCACCGAGACGCTCGCCGAGCTGGTGCCGCAGATCGCGCGGCACGGCACCTTTAACTTCCTGCTCAGCAACGGCGACGCGCTGTGGGCCCATTGCTCGACCCACCTGCACTACGTGCTGCGCGCGCACCCGTTCGCCGCCGCCCGGCTGCGCGACGAAGACCTCAGCGTCGACTTCGCCCAGCACACCGGCCCGTCGGACCGCGTCGCCGTGGTCGTCACCGAACCGCTGACGCACGACGAGCCGTGGGTGACGATGGCGCCCGGCGAGCTGGCGGTGTTCTGCGACGGCCGCCGCGTGTGATCCGTCACGCCGGCGCGGCTGCGCGTCGGCCCGGCCCTGCAGCGGCGCGCCGGCGCTGTCGATAGCCCGGCGATGGCCCGCCGCGTGCGGGCGCCAGGACCTACCTTGCCGAACCACCGCTCCCCGAGCGGCCCGCTGAGCGTTTCCGAACGGATCGAGGCGCGGCTGCTCGACCTCTTCTTCCAACAGGCCACGCTGCCCGTGCTGGTGCAGGCGGCGCTGGTGCTCGTGCTCGGCGCGCTGTTGTGGCCGCACGCGCCGCGCGTGGCGCTGCTCGGGTGGAGCGCCACGATGATGCTGGCCCTCGGGGCGTGCGGCGCGATGAACCTGCACCGCCGCTGGCACCCGCAGCGCCCGCTCGGGCACTGGATCCTGTGGGTGCGGGTCACCACCTCCGCCACCGGCCTGGCATGGGGCGCGCTGGCGCTGCTGTACCCGTTGCTGGACAGCCCGCCGCACCAGATGCTGATCGTCATCACGCTGCTGTCGGTGCCGGCCGGCATGGTGGCCGTGCTGGCGCGGCGCCAGGAAGCCGCGCAGGCGTTCGGCGGCGGCTGCCTGCTGCCGCTGGCCGTGGTGCTGGCGCTGCAGCCCGACGCCGGGTACCGCTGGCTGGCGCTGTCGGTGCTGCTGTACCTGGTGATGGTGCCGCTGCTGATGCCGCGCGGCGTGCAGGCCTCGATCTGGCAGGTGCACGCCGACGCGCTGGCGCGCGATGCCGTGCTGCAGCGCCTCGAGGCCGCCGAGGCCGTGGCCGGTGTCGGCCACTTCGTGTGGGGCCATGGCAGCCCGGAGATCCAGGCCTCGGCGCAGCTGCGCCACATGCTCGGCCTGCCCGCACACGGCGTGCTGCGCCGCGCCGACCTGTGGCGCGGCCTGGCCCCGGCCGAGATCCGCCGGTTGCGCGCCGCCGTGCACGCGGCCTACGTGCAGCGCCAGGAGACGTTCGCGTACGAGGTCGCGCTGCAGGGCCGCGGCCCGGTGACCGACCTGTACGTGGTGCACCGCGTGCAGTACGACGGCGAAGGCCGGGTCGTGCACGGGCTCACCACGGTGCAGGACATCAGCGCGCGCAAGGCCGACCAGCGCGAGCTGCAGGCGCTGGCCTTCCATGACCCGCTCACCGGCCTGGTGAACCGCAACCGCTTCCAGGAGCGCCTCGCCAGTTCGGTCGACGGTGCCGACGCCGACACTGCGGTGGCGCTGCTGATGCTCGACCTGGACCACTTCAAGTCGGTCAACGACACGCTCGGCCATGCGGTGGGCGACCGCCTGCTGGTGGCGGCGGCCGAACGGCTGCGCGCCTGCGTGCGCCCGGTCGACACCGTGGCGCGCCTGGGCGGCGACGAGTTCGCCATCATCGCGCCGGTGCCGGAGTCCGGCATCGTCGCCGCCGAGCTGGCGGCGGCGGTGATCCAGTCGCTGTCGCGGCCGTTCCAGCTCGACGGGCAGGAGATCTACGTGTCTTCCAGCATCGGCATCGCGCTGTTCCCCGAAGACGCCCGGGGCGCCGACCTGCTGCTGCGCTGCGCCGACATGGCGTTGTTCGAGGCCAAGGCGCAGGGCCGGGCCTGCTTCCAGTTCCACACCCCCGAACAGGGCGAGCAGGCGCGCGAGCGGGTCGCGCTCGAGGCCGACCTGCGGCGGGCGCTGGAGCGCGGCGAATTCGAGCTGCACTTCCAGCCGAAGATCGACATGCCGACACGGCGCGTCATCGGCGCCGAGGCGCTGCTGCGCTGGCGCCACCGCGAGCGGGGCATGGTGCCGCCCGATGTCTTCATCGGCATCGCCGAGGACAGCGGCCTGATCGTGCCGATCGGCGACTGGGTGCTGCGCCAGGCCTGCGCCGCGGCGGCCGCCTGGAACGCCGGCCGGCCGCCCCACGAGGCGCTGAAGATCGCGGTGAACCTGTCGCCGCGGCAGTTCTGGGCGCCCAACCTGCTGACCATGGTGTGCGAGGCGATGGTGCACACCGGCTGTCGACCGGAGTGGATCGAGCTGGAGATCACCGAGAGCCTGCTGCTCGATTCGCGCGGACAGGTCGGCGAGGTGCTGGCCAACCTGCGCGAGATGGGCTTCACGCTGGCGATCGACGACTTCGGCACCGGCTACTCGGCGCTCGGCTACCTGACCCGCTTTCCCATCGGCACGCTGAAGATCGACCGGGCCTTCGTCAGCGGCGTGGCGGGCGACCGGCAGCGCGAGGCCATCGTGCGCGCCATCGTGTCGATGGGCCACAGCCTGCAGCTCACGCTGGTGGCCGAAGGCGTGGAGACCACCGCCCAGGCCGAGGTGCTGCAGACGCTCGGCTGCCGGCTGGCGCAGGGCTGGCTGTACGGCCGGCCGGTGACCCGCGAAGCGTTCGAGCAGCAGCACCTGCGCGCCGCGCTCGAAGCGCCCATGGCTCGCTAGACTCGGCGCTTCCGACACTACGCCGGCGCCGCCGGCCGCCTCGATGGGGGCCTACCTGTTCCGACGCGCGATGCAGACGCTGCCCACGCTGCTGGGCGTCATCGCGCTGGTGTTCCTGCTGTTCCGGGCCTTCGGCGGCGACCCGGCCGAGATCCTCGGCGGCCTCAACGCGACGCCGGAGCAGGTCGCGCAGATCCGCGTGCAGCTCGGCCTGGACCGGCCGGTGCCCGAGCAGCTGTGGCTGTTCGTGCGGCAGGTCTTCACCTTCGACTGGGGCCGCAGCTGGGCCACCCGCGAGCCGGTGGCCGAGCTGTTCGCCAGCCGCCTGCCGGCCACGCTGACCGTGATGGTGCCCATCCTCGTGCTCGAGTCGCTGCTGGCGTTGCCGATCGCGCTGGGGGTGGCGCGCTGGCGCGGCAGCCTCACCGACCGGGTGGTGATGGTCAGCACCACGGTGGCGCTGTCGATCAGCTTCCTGGTCTACGTCATCGTCGGCCAGTGGCTGTTCGGTTTCCGGCTCGGCTGGTTCCCGGTGCAGGGCTGGGACGAGAGCCTGTGGACCAACCTCGTGCGCTACGCGCCGCTGCCGGTGCTGCTGGCGGTGCTGGTGGGCCTCTCGCCGCAGACGCGGCTGTACCGCAGCTTCATGCTCGACGAGATCGACCAGGACTACGTGCGCACCGCGCGTGCCAAGGGCCTGTCGGAGGCGCGGGTGCTGCTGCGCCACGTGCTGCCCAACGCGCTGATCCCGGTGGTCACGCACATCGGCGTGCAACTGCCCAGCCTGTTCGTCGGCTCGTTCCTGATCGAGGTGTTCTTCTCGATCCCCGGCCTGGGCCGCGAGGTGATGCTGGCGGTGAACCGCAGCGACTACCCGGTGATCCAGGCGGTGACGGTGTACCTGGCGGCCATCACGATGGCGGCCAACGTGCTGACCGACCTGGCCTACCGCTGGCTCGATCCGCGCGTGGAGTTGCGCTGATGGCCGGCCCGTCATCGTCATCGTTGCAGCGTCCCCCGCAGGGCGTGTGGAGCGCCGCGGCGCGGCGCTTCGCGCAGGACCGCGTCGGCTTGGCCAGCTTCGCCGTGGTGATGCTGTTCGGCCTGTTGGTGGGGGCGGTGGCGGCGGGCCTGCTGGCCGCCGACTGGCAGCGCGAGCGCGCCGTGTCGTACGCGCCGCCCTGGGGCGTGGCCGGCACGCCGGCCAGCCTGGCCCTGCAGTCGCATGCGAGCGGTGAGGTGCTCGACATGACCGCGATCGATCCACTCGCGCCACGTTATGCCGAGTGGGCCCGCCGTGCCGAGGCGCTGCGCGCCGAGACCCCGGTGCTGGCCGAGCGCCTGCTGTTCGGGGCCGACCGGCTCGGCCGCGACGTGCTGGCCAAGGCGCTGCGCGGCGCCCGCACCTCGATCGTCGTCGGCGTGCTGGCGGCGCTGCTGGCGGCGGCGCTGGGCACGCTGTTCGGCGCGTTCGCCGGTTTCTTCGGCGGCCGCTTCGACGACGTGATGGAGTGGCTCTACAACGTCTTCACGTCCATCCCCGGCATCCTGCTGGTGCTGGCGTTCGCGGCCGTCACCGGACGTGGCGCGGGCGGCGTGGTGCTGGTGCTCGGCCTCACCGGCTGGACCGCGATCTACCGGCTGGTGCGCGCCGAGTTCATCAAGCATGCCGCGCGCGACTACGTGCGTGCCGCCCAGGCCATCGGTGCGCCGCCGCTCGCGCGCATGTTCCGCCACATCCTGCCCAACGTCAGCCACGTGGTGCTGGTGCAGCTGTCGATCCATGTCGTCGGCTTCATCAAGTACGAGGTGATCCTGTCGTACCTCGGCCTGGGCGTCGGGCTCGATGAGGTGAGCTGGGGCAGCATGCTGGCCGAATCGCAGAGCGAGCTGCTGCAGGGCGTGTGGTGGCAGCTCGCCACGGCGACGGCCTTCATGGCGGTGTTCGTCACCGCGTTCTCGCTGATGACCGATGCGCTGCGCGATGCGCTCGACCCGAAGCTCGGAGGCCTGGCATGAGCGCGCCCACGCTGCTGAGCGTGCAGTCGCTGCAGGTGCGCTTCCGCACCGGGCGCGAGCGCTGGGTCGAGGCGGTGGGCCGTGACGGCGAGGGCGTGAGCTTCGACCTCCCGGCCGACACCACGCTGGCGCTGGTCGGTGAGTCCGGCTCGGGCAAGAGCGTCACCGCGATGTCGGTGCTGAACCTGCTGCCCGCCAACGCGCAGCGCCGAGGCCGCATCCTGTTCCAGGGCCAGGACCTGCTGCAGTTGTCCGACCGCGCGCTGCGCCAGTGGCGCGGCCGCTCGATCGGCTGCGTGTTCCAGGACCCGATGTCGGCGCTGAACCCGGTGCTGACGCTGGCCGACCAGCTCACCGAGCCGCTGCGGCTGCACCTGCGCCTGGGCCGCCGCGCCGCGCTGGCGCGGGCCGCCGAGCTGCTCGATGAAGTGGGGCTGCCCGAGCCCGCGCAGCTGCTCGCGCGCTACCCGCACCAGCTCTCCGGCGGCCAGCAGCAGCGCGTGATGATCGCGATGGCACTGGCCTGCGAGCCGGCGCTGCTGATCGCCGACGAGCCGACCACCGCGCTGGACGTCAGCGTGCAGCGGCAGATCCTCGCGCTGCTGCAGCGGCTGAAGGAACGCCACCGCATGGGCCTCCTGTTCATCTCGCACGACCTCGGCGTGGTCGGCGAGATCGCCGACCGGGTGGTCGTGATGCGCCACGGCCGCGTGCGCGAGCAGGGCAGCGCGCGCGAGGTGTTCGAGCAGCCGCGCGACCCGTACACCCGCGCGCTGTGGGCCTGCCGGCCGCCGCTCGACCCGGCGGTGCCGCTGCCGGCGCGGCTGGCCGGCGTGGACGACCTCGAACGGGGCCGCGAGCCTGCCGGGGTGGCGGTGCCGTCGCCGCCCGGCGAGGCGCCGGTGGTGCTGTCCGCCCACGGCTTGTCGCAGGCCTACCGCGTGCGGCGCGGCTGGTTCGGCCATGCCGACTGGGTGGCGGTGCAGCCGGTCGACTTCGAGCTGCGGCGTGGCCGCACGCTGGGCATCGTCGGCGAATCGGGCAGCGGCAAGTCGACGCTCGGGCTGACGCTGGTGGGCCTGAGGCGGCCGCATGGCGGGCAGGTGCGGCTGGGCGGGCAGGACTGGTGGGCCAGCCCACCGGCCGAGCAGCAGCGGCTGCGCCGGCGGGTGCAGATCGTGTTCCAGAACCCGTATGCGTCGCTGAACCCGCGCTTCACCGTGTCGCAGACGCTGCGCGAGCCGATGCGGCTGCACGGCATCGGCGCCGACGAGGTCGAACGCGAGCGGCTGGCGGTGCAGTGGCTCGAGCGGGTCGGCCTCGACGCCTCGGCGCTGGCCCGTTATCCGCACGCCTTCTCGGGCGGACAGCGCCAGCGCATCGCGATCGCACGCAGCCTGACGCTGTCGCCCGAGGTGCTGGTGCTCGACGAGGCCGTCTCGGCGCTCGACGTGTCGGTGCAGGCGCAGGTGCTGAACCTGTTGAAGGACCTGCAGGCGGCGCTCGGCCTGGCCTATGTCTTCATCGGCCACGACCTGGCGGTGGTGCGCTTCATGGCCGACGAGGTGCTGGTGATGCAGGCCGGCCGCGTGGTCGAGCGCGGGGCGACCGCTGCCCTGTTGGCCGCGCCGCAGACCGCCTATGCACGGCAGTTGCTGGCCGCGGTGCCGCGTGGCTGGCGGCCGGCGTGAATCCCTCACGCTGAATGCCCCTGACGTGCGGGCGACCCTGTGCGTCGCCGGCCGCCCGATGTGCCACGCTGTGCGCAGGGCACGGCACGCTGCCGTGGACTTCGGGGCCTTGGGCCCCACGGGGAGGCGGGCGCACCGGGGTTGATGAGAGCGAGCTCCCGGATCGGCCGTCCCGCCTCCCGTCCTTTTTGCAGCCGGTGTTTCACCGGACAATCGGCGCCTTCCTTTCCTTCCGGAACGCTCCCATGTCCGTGCTGATCTGCGGCTCGCTCGCCTTCGATTCCATCGCCACCTTCCCGGGCCGCTTCGCCGAGCAGATCCTGCCGGACCAGCTGCACATCCTGAACGTGTCGTTCCTCGTGCCGACGCTGCGGCGCGAGTTCGGCGGCACCGCTGGCAACATCGCCTACAACCTGAAGGCACTGGGCGGTGAGCCGCGCGTGATGGCCGCGCTCGGCAGCGATGGCACCACGTACCGCGAGCGCTTCGAGTCGCTTGGCCTGGACACCCGTTGGGTGCGCACGGTCGAAGACGCCTACACGGCGCAGGCCAACATCATCACGGACCAGGACAACAACCAGATCACCGCCTTCCACCCCGGTGCGATGCAGTCCGCGCACCAGACCGCGGTGCCGGCCGACAAGGGCGACATCGCACTGGCCATCGTCGCGCCCGATGGCCGCGACGCGATGCTGCAGCATGCCGAGCAGCTCGCCGCCGCCGGCATCCCGTTCATCTTCGATCCGGGCCAGGGCCTGCCGATGTTCAACGGCGAGGAGCTGAGCCGCTTCGTCGAACTGGCCACCTGGGTGACGGTGAACGACTACGAAGGCCGCATGCTCTGCGACCGGATCGGTGCCGATCTGGCTTCGATCTCCAAGCGTGGCCTGAAGGGCCTGATCGTCACGCTGGCCGCCGACGGCTGCGACCTGTGGGTCGACGGTGCGGTGACCCGTGTGCCCGGGGTCACCGCGACCGCGGTGGTCGACCCGACCGGCTGCGGCGATGCGTTCCGCGCCGGGCTGCTCTACGGGCTGGAGCGCGGCTGGGACCTGCCGCGGAGCGTCACGCTGGGCAACCGCCTGGGTGCGCTGAAGATCGCATCGCACGGCCCGCAGAACCACGCCGTGGACCCGGCGGTGCTGCTGGCCTGAGGACCGGCGGCGATCAGGCCTGCGGCAGGCTGCGCAGCCAGGCTTCGACCACGCCGCGCTCGGCCGCCACTTCCCACTGCTTGCGGCGTGAGGTCTCGCCGCGCAGCAGCTTCACGCGGCTGGGTGCGATGCCGAGCGCGCCGGCCAGCCAGCGCCGCAGCGCGTCGTTCGCCGCCCCGTCGATCGGCCGGGCGGCCAGCCGCACGCGCAACGCGCCATCGTGCAGCCCGGCGGCTTCGGTGCGCCGGGCATTGGTCACCACCGCGATCTCGAGCCGGCAGGTGCCGGGGCCGGGCCAGGTGACGAAGGGGCAGGGGTGCATCGTGATCGCGCCATGAAAAAGCCCGGCCGGGGCCGGGCTTCGAAAGGGCGGACACCAGCGGTGCCCGCACCTCCCTTCTTCAGGGCTTGTTGCCGGTCGGGAAGGGCCACGCGGCCTGGGGGCTCAGCGTGGTCTTCGCCGCGACGGCGGGCGCCGAGGCGGCCGGCGCCGGTGCTGCAGCAGCAGGAGCGGGCGCAGCAGGGGCAGCAGGCGCAGCCGCGGCTTTCTTCGCGGCCTTCTTGCCCGCAGCCTTCTTCGCAGCAGCCTTCTTCGCAGGCGCCTTCTTCGCGGCAGCAGCCTTCTTGGCCGGTGCAGCCTTCTTCGCTACCGGCTTGGCAGCGGCCTTCTTGGCGGCAGCCTTCTTCGCCGGTGCGGCCTTCTTCGCGGCAGCGGCCTTCTTGGCCGGCGCAGCCTTCTTCAGGACCGGCTTGGCGGCGGCCTTCTTGGCAGCAGCCTTCTTCGCCGGGGCCGCGGCCTTCTTCGCAGCGGCCTTCTTCACCGGGGCTGCCTTCTTCAGCACCGGCTTCGCGGCGGCCTTCTTGGCCGGAGCCTTCTTCGCCGGCGCCTTCTTGGCGGCGGCCTTCTTCGCAGTTGCCATCACAGTTCTCCTTGATCAAGTGACAAAGACACCCCATCCATCGATTCGACGGGGCGATCCGCGACCCGTGAGCCTCTAGGAGCGAGGCCCCGGTGCCGCGAATGCGGTCACAAGCCCCGGGTCCGCCTCTGTCGGGCGGATCGTCGGGACCTGCAGGATTCTTCGTTGTACTGCCAGTCGAGAAGCCGGGGGGAGCATCGGCACCGTGCGGGAAGGCCGTCGGGGGACGTCAGTCCCAGGACAGCGCGCCGCCGGATTGGTACTCGATCACCCGGGTCTCGAAGAAGTTGCGCTCCTTCTTCAGGTCGATCATCTCGCTCATCCAAGGGAACGGGTTTTCCTCGTTCGGGAAGAGCTCCTCAAGGCCGATCTGCGTGGCACGCCGGTTGGCGATGTAGCGCAGGTAGCCCTTGAACATCGAAGCATTGAGGCCGAGCACGCCACGCGGCATCGTGTCCTCGGCGTAGCGGTACTCCAGCTCGACCGCCTTCTGGAACAGCGCCTTGATCTCGGCCTTGAACGCCGGGGTCCACAGGTGCGGGTTCTCGAGCTTGATCTGGTTGATCAGGTCGATGCCGAAGTTGCAGTGCATCGACTCGTCGCGCAGGATGTACTGGTACTGCTCGGCGGCACCGGTCATCTTGTTCTGCCGGCCCAGCGCGAGGATCTGCGTGAAGCCCACGTAGAAGAAGAGGCCTTCCATCAGGCAGGCGAAGACGATGATCGACTTCAGCAGCGTCTGGTCGGCTTCGGGCGTGCCAGTGTTGAAGTTGGGGTCCATGATCGCGTCGATGAACGGGATCAGGAACTCGTCCTTCTCGCGGATCGAGGAGACCTCGTGGTACGCGTTGAAGATCTCGCTCTCGTCCAGGCCCAGCGACTCGACGATGTACTGGTAGGCGTGCGTGTGGATCGCTTCTTCGAACGCCTGGCGCAGCAGGAACTGGCGGGCCTCGGGCGCCGTGATGTGGCGGTAGGTGCCCAGCACGATGTTGTTGGCGGCCAGCGAGTCGGCGGTGACGAAGAAGCCGAGGTTGCGCTTGATGATGCGGCGCTCGTCTTCGGTCAGGCCGTTGGGGTCCTTCCAGGTCGCGATGTCGCGCGACATGTTGACCTCCTGCGGCATCCAGTGGTTCGCGCAGGTGGCGAGGTACTTCTCCCACGCCCACTTGTACTTGAACGGCACCAGCTGGTTGACGTCGGTCTGGCCGTTGATGATGCGCTTGTCGGCCACGTTGACGCGGCGTTCGCTGGCGGCCTGGGCGGAGCTGGATCGCGTGGACGCGTGGGCCGCGGCGGCCGGTGCAACCGGGGTCGCGGATGGAGTGGACGCTGCGGCTGCGGGGGTGGCCGGCACCGCCGATTGCAGGGCCGGCGAGTGGAGCGCAGAGGGGCCGATGGCCGAACCTTCGGATGCGAGGTTCGGCTGCAGTCGATTGGCAGGAGCAGGCGTCGAACGCGGGGTGTCTTCCCAGACCAGCATGTCTGTCTTCCTAACTTGATGAATTATCTAAGTGTTGTGTTCAAACACCAAGCACTTCTTGACAGCAAGGCGCGCTCGTTGTTGTCGGTGAGCATCGCGTGTCACGCGCTGCTCACCACCCCAACACCCCGGGAACCCCGTGTTCATCGGGGTTCCCGCTCGATCGGCCTTACTGGCAGGCCTCGCAGTCGGGGTTGTCGATCGAGCAGAACTTGATGTCGGTGGCGGGCAACGCATCGGCCGTTTCGACGGCTGAAGGCGCCGCTTCGACCGGGCTCATCGTGATGGCCGAGCCGCCCGAGGCCGACACTGCGTTGAGCTGGCCCGCCTTCACGGTGGACTTCTCGGCGTGCGTGGCACCCACGGTGCGCAGGTAGTAGGTGGTCTTCAGGCCGCGGATCCACGCGAGCTTGTAGGTCTCGTCGAGCCGCTTGCCCGAAGCGCCGGCCATGTAGATGTTGAGGCTCTGGGCCTGGTCGATCCACTTCTGGCGGCGCGCGGCGGCCTCGACCAGCCACACCGGATCGATCTCGAACGCTGTGGCGTACAGGCGCTTCAGGTCATCGGGCGCACGGTCGATGCGGCGCAGCGAGCCGTCGAAGTGCTTCAGGTCCATGACCATCACGTCGTCCCACAGGCCGAGCTGCTTCAGGTCGCGCACCAGGTACTCGTTGACCACGGTGAACTCGCCGGAGAGGTTCGACTTCACCGACAGGTTGCCGAAGCTCGGTTCGATCGACGCGTCGACGCCGATGATGTTCGAGATGGTCGCGGTGGGCGCGATGGCCACGCAGTTCGAGTTGCGCATGCCGACCTGGGCAATCCGCGTGCGCAGGGCTTCCCAATCCAGCGAGCGCGAACGGTCGACCTCGATGTAGCCGCCACGCTGCTCGGCCAGCAGGTCGAGCGAGTCGATCGGCAGGATGCCGCGGTCCCACAGCGAGCCGCGGAAGGTCGAGTAGTAGCCGCGTTCCTGCGCCAGGTCGGTCGAGGCCCAGTAGGCGTAGTAGCAGACGGCTTCCATCGAACGGTCGGCGAACTCGACGGCCTCGGGCGACGCGTACGGCGTGCGCAGCTGGTACAGCGCGTCCTGGAAGCCCATGATGCCCAGGCCCACCGGACGGTGGCGCAGGTTCGAGTCGCGCGCCTTCTTGACGGCGTAGTAGTTGATGTCGATGACGTTGTCGAGCATCCGCATCGCGGTCGACACCGTCTTCTTCAGCTTGGCATGGTCGATCTGGCCGTCGACGAGGTGCTGCGCCAGGTTCACCGAGCCCAGGTTGCACACCGCGATCTCGTTGTCGTTGGTGTTCAGCGTGATCTCGGTGCACAGGTTCGACGAGTGCACCACGCCCACGTGCTGCTGCGGCGAGCGCACGTTGCAGGCGTCCTTGAACGTGATCCAGGGATGGCCGGTCTCGAACAGCATCGAGAGCATCTTGCGCCACAGGTCGACCGCGCGGATCTTCTTGAACAGCGTCAGCTCGCCGCTTTCCACCTGCGCTTCGTAGCGGGTGTAGGCGGCCTCGAAGTCCTTGCCGAAGGTGTCGTGCAGGTCGGGGCAGGTCGACGGCGAGAACAGCGTCCAGTCACCGCCTTCGGTCACCCGCTTCATGAACAGGTCGGGAATCCAGTTCGCCGTGTTCATGTCGTGGGTGCGGCGGCGGTCGTCGCCGGTGTTCTTGCGCAGCTCGAGGAACTCCTCGATGTCCAGGTGCCACGTCTCGAGGTACGCGCACACCGCACCCTTGCGCTTGCCGCCCTGGTTGACCGCCACCGCGGTGTCGTTGACCACCTTCAGGAACGGCACCACGCCCTGCGATTCGCCGTTGGTGCCCTTGATGTGCGAGCCGAGCGCGCGCACCGGGGTCCAGTCGTTGCCCAGGCCGCCGGCGAACTTCGACAGCAGCGCGTTTTCCTTGATGGCCTCGTAGATGCCGTCGAGGTCGTCGGGCACCGTGGTCAGGTAGCAGCTCGACAGCTGCGAGCGGCGCGTGCCCGAGTTGAACAGCGTCGGCGTGGACGACATGAAGTCGAACGTGGACAGCACTTCGTAGAACTCGATCGCCCGCGCTTCGCGGTCGATCTCGTTGAGCGCCAGGCCCATCGCGACGCGCATGAAGAACGCCTGCGGCATCTCGATGCGCTGCTTCTTCACGTGCAGGAAGTAGCGGTCGTACAGGGTCTGCAGGCCGAGGTAGTCGAAGTTCAGGTCGCGGTCGGCCTTCAGTGCGGCGCCGAGCTTGGCCAGGTCGAACTGCAGCAGCTTCTCGTCGAGCAGTTCGGCCTGCACGCCCTTCTTGATGAACTGCGGGAAGTACTCGGCGTAGCGCTGGGCCATGTCGGCCTGCGTCACGTCGCCGCCGAGGATCTCGCGGCGGATCGTGTGCAGCAGCAGCCGCGCGGTGGCGCGGGTGTAGCCCGGGTCCTTCTCGATCAGCGTGCGCGCGGCCAGGATCGCGGCCTTGTAGACCTCGTCCATCGGCACGCCGTCGTACAGGTTGCGGCGGGTCTCGGCCAGCACCGGCTCGGGCCGCACTTCGGCGCCGAGGTCGGCGCAGGACGACTGGATCAGGGCGGTGAGGCGGGCGTCGTCGAGCGGCACGCGCTGGCCGCCATCGAGCACGGTCAGCGCCGGGGCGGCCACGGCCGGGGCCTGACCGGCCTTGGCGCGTTCCTGCGAACGGCGCTCGCGGTACAGCACGTAGGCGCGGGCGATCTCGTGGTGGCCCGAGCGCATCAGGCCCAGCTCGACCTGGTCCTGCACGTCCTCGATGTGGAAGGTGCCGCCGCTCGGCCGCGAGCGCAGCAGGCCGCGCACGACGTTCTCGGTCAACTGCTCCACCGTCTCGCGCACGCTGGCCGAGGCCGCGCCCTGCGTGCCGTGCACCGCGAGGAACGCCTTCATCAATGCGACGGCGATCTTGTGCGGCTCGAACGAGACCACCGCGCCGTTGCGGCGGATGATCTGGTAACCGGCGTAGGCCGAGGCGTTCGCGGGCGAGGCCTTGGGCATCGGGATGCCGGCGGTCGGTGCGTCGGCGTGCGTGCTGGAGACAACAGAGTGCATGGGGTTCCCCTTCCGTCGGATCTTGTGGTGTGTGTGCGAGGGTGACCGCGCGTGATGCGAACGCGGCGTCGTGAAGTCATGGCGCGGCCTGCCCACAGGGTGGGCGATGAAAGGCGCCAGGGGGTTCGGGTGAGGTGAACGAGGGCCCGTGATCGGCCGGTCAGGCGGGCGGCGGCACTGCCGTGCAAGCGCCTCCCCGCGGCGGGGAGCCGCCATGGGCAAAGGGGAGGCGCGGCGCGTGCCGCTTCAAGTCGCATGCCATGCGAGGCACTATATCTAGCGTGCCGCGCGTCGGCAAGCACTACGCCTAGTGTGCGGGCTTAAAATTTTTCGGCTTGATCCGCACTCACCATCTTGCCATTTCGAGGCAAGGCTGGCAGGTGGGACGGTGCAGCGGCAGCGAGTTCACGGGCCAGGCATGCCCAGTCGAACCCCGCTCCGGGGTCCTGCTTGCGGCCGGGCGCCACATGTTCGTGGCCGACCACTTCGGCGATGGGCCACTGCAGCCCGAGATCGTGCAGCAACGCGGCCAGCGCGCGGTACTGCGCGGGCTCGAACGTGTCGCCCTCGAGGCCTTCCAGCTCGATGCCCACCGACCAGTCGTTGCAGTCGTCGCGGCCGCGCCAATGGGAGCGCCCGGCGTGCCAGGCGCGGTCGTCCACGCTGACGAACTGCAGGCACTCGCCCCCTCGGCGAACCAGGAAATGCGCCGAGACCTCGAGCCCGCGGATCTGCTGGAAATAGGGGTGGCCGTCCCAGTCGAGCCGGTTGGTGAAGAGCCGCTCGATCTCGTCGCCGCCGTACTGGCCGGGTGGCAGGCTGATCGAATGCACCACCACCAGGTCGATCACGGTGCCCGCCGGGCGCGGGCCGAAGTTCGGCGAGGCGCAGTGGCGCAGCCGCCTGTGCCAGCCGGCCTGCCAGCGTTGCGCCGGGTCAGAGGGTGTCGTCGGCGCCACCCGCGGCTCCGTCGTCGCGGCCGACGTGGATGCCCAGCCGCGCCATGCGGTAGCGCATCTGGCGCAGCGTCAGGCCCATGCTGGCACCCGCCGCGGTGCGGTTGAAGCGATGGGCCTCCAGCGCGCGCAGCAGGATGTCGCGTTCGACCTCGTCGAGATGCGCGGCCAGGTTGTTCGGCAGCGGGGCCGCAAGGAATGCCGGTGCGGCGGCCGGCAACGCGGGCGGGGGCTCCACTGGCGCCGCGACGGGTGCCCCGCTGGGTGCGGCAGGCAGCGGCTCGGCCGGCGGCCGCACGCCGGGCGACGGGTCGGCCAGCAGCAGGTCGGCCGCATCGATCACCTCGTGGCCGGACAAGGCCACCGCCCGGTGCAGCAGGTTCTCGAGCTCGCGCACGTTGCCCGGGAACGGATGCTGCGCGAGCCGCTGCAACGCCGCCGCGGTGAGCACCGGCGCCTGCACCAGACCGGACTCGTGGGCGATGCGCTGCAGCGTGGCGGCGCAGAGGTCGGGCAGGTCGTCGAGCCGCTCGCGCAGCGCCGGCACGCGGATCTCGATGACGTTGAGGCGGTAGAACAGGTCCTGCCGGAAGCGGCCGGCCTCGACCTCGCCGTCGAGCCGCTTGTGCGTGGCGCTGACCACGCGCACGTCCACCGGCACCTCGGCGACCGCGCCCACCGGCCGCACCGCGCGTTCCTGGATCACGCGCAGCAGCTTGCTCTGCATCGACAGCGGCAGGTCGCCGATCTCGTCGAGGAACAGCGTGCCGCCATGGGCGGCCTGGAAGAACCCTTCGCGGTCTTCGTTGGCGCCGGTGAACGCGCCCTTGCGGTAGCCGAAGAACTCGGCCTCGAGCAACTGCTCGGGAATCGCGCCGCAGTTCACCGGCACGAACGGCTGGGCCTGCCGCGCGCTGCTCTGGTGGATCGATTTGGCGACCAGCTCCTTGCCGGTGCCCGACTCGCCCTGGATCAGCACCGGCGCCATGCTGCGCGCGACCTTCTCGATCAGCCCGCGCACCTGGCGCATCGCCTCGGACTGGCCGGCCATGCGGTGCAGCGCGTGGCCGGCGTCGGTGTGGCGGCGGCGCAGCTGCGCCGCCTGCGCCTGTTCCACCACGGCCAGCGGCGCGGTGCCGCGGCGTTCGCCCGGCTTGCCGACCGCCGACGCCACCACGCTGCGGAACTGCTTCAGGTCGACCGGCTTGGTGAGGTAGTCGTACGCCCCGGCCTTCAGCGCCAGCACCGCGTTCTCGGGCGAGCCGTAGGCGGTGATGACCACGGTGCGCTCGGCGCGGCCGGCCTGCTCGAGGCGGCGCAGCAGGTCCATCCCGGTGCCGTCGGGCAGCCGCATGTCGCTGATGACCAGGTGGAAGCGGCGCTGCTCCAGGTGCTGCCAGGCTTCGCGCACGCTGCCCGCGGTCTCGACGTCGTAGCCTTCGCGCAGCAGGGTCAGCTCGTAGAGCGTGCGCAGGTCGGGTTCGTCGTCCACGACCAGCAGGCTGCGTTGCGGGGGAGGGCTCATCGATGGGGGTCGGTCGTTCGGCGCGCCTCGGCGCCGGGCAGCGGCACCGTGACGATGAACAGGTTCACCGCCCGCGCGCCCCGCGCAGCGGCGCGGTACTCGATGCTCGCGCCATAGCGTTCGCACAACTCGCGGCAAATATACAGGCCGAGTCCGGTGCCGCGGCTGGCGGTGGAGAAAAACGGCTCGAACAGGTGGCGCTCGACATCCGGCGTGATCGGCGGGCCGTCGCTGCCCACCGACAGCGCGGCCCGCGCGCCGTCGGGCAGGGCCTCCAGGACCACCTCGATGGCCCCAGGCTGCTGGCTGCCGTGGCGCCAGGCGTTGTCCAGCAGGTTCACCATCACGCGGCGCAGGTGGTCGAGCTCGAAGCGGGCGGCCAGCGGGTGGGCCGGCAGCTGCAGCGCGATGGGTGCGGCGCCCGGCTGCACCGGCAGGCCGTTGGTGCGCAGCCAGTCGGCGCTGATCTCGCGCAGCTGCGCCGGCAGGTCGATCAGCGCATGGCCGCCGTCGCCGAGGCCGCCCGGCGCCACCGCCATCACGTCGTCGACGATGCGGCGCAGCCGTTCGGCGTTGTCGGCGACGATGTCGGCGAGCTGGCGCAGCACCGGGTCGTGCAGGTCTTCGGCGAGCAGTGCGTTGGCCTGCGTGATCGCCGCCAGCGGGTTGCGGATCTCGTGCGCGATGCCGGCCGAGACCCGGCCCATCGCGGCCAGCTTCTCCTGTTGCACGCGGGCGCGCAGGGTGCGCACGTCCTCGATGAAGAGCACGCACATGGCCTCGTCGAACTCGGGCTCGCGCTTGCGCGTGAAGCGCAGCCGCAGCCGCAGCGTGCGGGCCTCCGGCGGCTCGAGGAACAGCTGCAGGTCGCGCCCGGCTTCGGGCCATGTGCCGCTGGCGTAGGCCTGGTCGATGGCCTGCACCAGCGGGCGCCACGCGGGCCGGTCGCGCAGCCGCAGGCGCGCCGGGTGCGGGCCCACCGGCGCGCCGATCAGCACCAGCGCGGCCGGGTTGGCCGCGCGGATCTGGCCGCGTCGGTCGACCACCAGCACACCGTCCTGCATCTCCTCGATGACCAGCCGGTTCAGCAGCGCCTGCTGGCGCGCCAGCGCGAGCGTGTTGCGCGCGGTGCGTTCTTCGCGGGCCAGCCGCGCGGCCAGTTCGCTCGTGAGCGCGGCGATCGCGAACAGGCCGGCACCCGCCAACCCGGCCTGCATCAACGACGTGGTCGCTTCGCCTTCGGTCGACTGCAGCGTGGCGGCGCCGAGCATCGTCAGCGAGGCCACCGCCGCGACGCCGAGCGCCAGCTCGCGCGGCGCCAGCGCGGCCGCCATCAGCACCGGCAGCGCGTACAGCGCGGCGCTGTTCAGGCTGCGGCCCAGCAGCCACAGCAGCAGGCCGAAGCACAGCAGGTCGACGCCCACGGTGCAGGCCAGCCAGCGGCCGCGGTGCGGCTGCGGCCTGGGCTGCAGCAGCGAACGCGGCGTGCGCAGCGCCAGCGCGGCCGCCACCGCGTAGCCGCCGCACAGTGCGATCACGGTCCATGACAGCTGCGCGACGCCATAGGCGTGCACCAGCCCTTGGGTGAGCAGCATCAGGCCGCCGAGCAGCGCACGCGCCCAGGCGAACGTGCGGTAGATGCGGGCCGGGGTCGGGTGTTCGGCGGGGGCCGATGGCGTCGCACCGTCCGGCCGGATGAAGCGGCGCTGGCGCGGTGCGGCGCTGGCGGCGGGTGCCGGGTCGTCGAGCGCGGCCGGCTGGGTCGCGCGCAGCAGCCCGAGGCCGGCGAACCAGGCGTCCTCGCGATCGTGATCACGATCGCGCTCGCCGGGAACCTCCGGGCGTTTCATCGCGCCGGTGGCGGACCGAGGTCGCGGTGGGCGGCGCTGCAATACGGCCGGCCGTCACGATCCTGCAGCGCCTCGGGGGCGGGCAGGTGCACGCCGCAATGGGTGCAGCGCTGCATCGTCGTGAGCTGCGCCGGGGGCTTCGCCGGGCGCGCGGGCGGCGGGGGCGGGCGCACGCGGCGGCGCGCGGTCCACATCCACCAGACCACGCCGGCGAGCAGCAGCCAGATCAACAGCCGTGCCATCGGTGGCTCAGGCCGGCGCGCGTTGCAGCAGCACTTCGAACACGAAGCGCGTGCCGACATAGGCCAGCAGCAACAGCAGCGAGCCGGCGTAGAGCCAGCGCGTGGCCTGCCGGCCGCGCCAGCCGAAGGTGCGCCGGCCCAGCACCAGGCCGGCGAAGACGGCCCAGGCCAGCAGCGAGAACACGGTCTTGTGGTCCCAGCGCCAGGGGCCCGACACCAGTGCGCCGAGCACGATGGCCGCGGTCAGCGCGAGGAAGCCGGCCGAGACGAAGCGGAACGTCAGTGCCTCGAGCTTCAGCAGCGGCAGGCCGGGCCGTGCCGGGGCGACGTTGCCGTTGCCCGGCCGCAGCGCGCGTTCGGCGCGGTTCAGCAGGTGCGCATGCAGCACCGCGGCCCCGAACAGCCCGTACGAGGCGATGCCGATCAGCCAGTGCAGCGGTGCCCACGGGGCGGTCGGGTGCAGGTGGGCCTCGCCGGGGAACAGCAGCATCAGCACGATGGTGACCATGCCCAGCACCGCGAGGCCGCGCCGCACGCCGGCCAGCGGCACGAAGCGGCTCTCGATCGCGTAGACCGCGACCACCAGCCAGGCGGTGGCGCTGAGCGCCGGCGCGAAGCCGAAGCGGGCGCCGGGGTCCACCTCGCCGACGCCCAGCAGGTGCGCCAGCAGGGCGGTGCCGTGCGCCACCCAGGCCACCGCGAGGGCCCAGCGCAGGCGCCCGGGATCGGGCCCCGCGCCGGCGGGTTCGGCCGACGGCAGCGCCGCCCCGAGGTAGACGAGCAGGGCCGCCACGGCGGGCACCCAGGTCCAGGGCGTGAGGGGGGGCGCGAGGCCGGTCGATAGAATCACCCGCACAGTTTACTTTCGGGTCGAGCCGTCTCCGGTGGCCCTGCACTCCTCCGATCCCACCATGGCTTCTGCGCTCTCCGAACGCCTGTCCCAGCTGGTCAAGACGATGCGCGGCCAGGCCCGCATCACCGAATCGAACGTGCAGGAGATGATGCGGGAGGTGCGGCTGGCGCTGCTCGAAGCCGACGTCGCGCTGCCGGTGGTGCGCGACTTCATCGCGCGGGTCAAGGAAAAGGCGCTCGGCCAGGACGTCGTCGGCTCGCTGACACCGGGCCAGGCGCTGGTGGGCATCGTGCAGCGCGAGCTCGCCGCGACGATGGGCGACGCCGATGCGCAGACCGGCGCCAGCAAGGGCCCGGTGGCCGAGCTGAACCTGGCCACGCAGCCGCCGGCGGTGATCCTGATGGCCGGTTTGCAGGGCGCCGGCAAGACCACCACCACCGCCAAGCTGGCCAAGCACCTGGTCGAGAAGCGCAAGAAGAAGGTGCTCACCGTCTCGGCCGACGTCTACCGCCCCGCCGCGATCCAGCAGCTGGCCACCGTGACGAAGCAGGCCGGGGCCGAGTGGTTCCCGTCCGAGGGCGGCCAGAAGCCGCAGGACATCGCCCGCGCCGCGCTCGACCACGCGCGCCGCCACTTCTTCGACGTGCTGCTGGTGGACACCGCCGGGCGACTCGCGATCGACGAGGCGCTGATGGCCGAGATCCGCGACCTGCACGTCACGCTGAAGCCGATCGAGACGCTGTTCGTCGTCGACGCGATGCAGGGCCAGGACGCGGTCAACACCGCCAAGGCGTTCAAGGAAGCGCTGCCGCTCACCGGCATCGTGCTGACCAAGCTCGACGGCGACTCGCGCGGTGGGGCGGCGCTGTCGGTGCGGGCCATCACCGGCGCGCCGATCAAGTTCGCCGGCGTGTCCGAGAAGATCGACGGCCTCGAGGTGTTCGATGCCGAGCGCCATGCCGGGCGGGTGCTCGGCATGGGCGACATCGTCGCGCTGGTCGAGGAGGTCACCAAGGGCGTCGACCTGGCCGCGGCCGAGAAGCTGGCGGCCAAGGTGAAGTCCGGCGACGGCTTCGACCTCAACGACTTCCTGGCCCAGATCAGCCAGATGAAGAAGATGGGCGGCCTCGACAGCCTGATGGACAAGCTGCCCGCACAGCTGACCGCCAAGGCCGGCCAGGTCGATCTCGGCAAGGCCGAGAAGGACATGCGCCGCATGGAAGGCATCCTCAACGCGATGACCGCGAAGGAGCGCCGCCAGCCATCGCTGCTGACCGACGGCAAGACCAAGGCCAGCCGGAAGCGCCGCATCGCCGCCGGGGCCGGGGTGCAGATCCAGGACGTCAACCGCCTGCTCAACCAGTTCGAGCAGATGCAGGGCATGATGAAGAAGATGAAGGGCGGCGGCCTGATGAAGATGATGAAGCGCTTCGGCGGTGGCCGGGGCCTGCCCGGACTGGGCTGAAAACCCCCCGCTGTAACAATCGGCGACGAAATCCCGGCCCGACTCCCTCCGGTGTTGGCTTGACGGCACCCCTCCGCGGCCGTTACGTTCGCGTGATGGATTTCTCATCTCTGGCCGACGGGCAGACCCGCTGGATCATCGCGGGGGGCGTGCTCGTGCTGCTGGCGCTGTTCCTGATCTGGCGCCTGCAGAAAGCGCCGCGGCCGATGCACCACACCTCCGGCCGTGTGCTCGACGCGGTGGACACGGTGGCCGGCTGGCCACCCGAGGTCACGCGGGTGCTGGCGCACCGCCACCGTCGCGCCTACGAGGTGCTGCGGCGCGCGATGCCCGAGCACGTGATCCTGGCGCAGGTGCCGATCTCGCGCTTCATCCACGTGCCGGCGCGGCTGTCGTACGCCGAATGGCTCCGGCGCATTGGCCATGTGTGTGTCGACCTGCTGGTGTGCGATCGCAGCAGCCACGTCATCGCGGTGGTCGAGGTGCACGAGTCGGGTCATCGGCCGAGCGACCGCGCGAAGAAACGCGAGAAGCGCCTGGAGCGGGTGCTGCGCGCTGCCGGCGTGCCGCTGCAGGTGTGGGACGACGCCTGGCTGCCCGAGCCCGCGACGGTGCGGCGCACGCTGCTGACCGAGCGCGACGAGGTCGATGCGGACGACGACCCGGCGCTGGCGACGATCCCGATGGGCCTCGTGCCCGAGGCGGTGGAGGTCAGCGAGCTGGACGACGCCGCGCTGCGCGGCTTCGAGCCGCCGCGCACCACGCTGTTCGACGACGTGCACGCCTCCGACGCGATGCCGCTGGATGTCGAGGCCGGCGTGACGACGTCGCCCGGGGCACTCGACGCGCCGTCCTATCCGGTGCGGGGCAGTGGGGCCGAGGCGCGGCCGGCAATGGGACGCTGAAGGACGCTGAAGGACGCTGACCGGCGCTGGAAAAAAAAGAGCCCCAGCATTGGGCTGGGGCTGCAAAGCCTTAACGCTGTCAACACGGTAAGGCACCTGCTCAGGGAGGAAAAGCAGGGAATGAACGCCTTGCGACGTATCATTCGAGGTCAAGTGTAGCAGCGTCGAGTACTGGCACAAGGGCTGTGGGCTCCGGCGCAACGGTGCGAAGATCGGGATCGACCCGCCCCCTCCAACCCTTGCTTTCCATGACCTTTCCAGGCACTTTCCCGGCGCACCGTCCGCGCCGGACGCGTCGCGACGCGTTCACCCGCGACCTCGTGCGCGAGCACCAGCTGAACGCCAGCGACCTGATCTACCCGGTGTTCGTGCTCGAGGGCCAGGGGCAGGTGCAGGATGTCGCGTCGATGCCGGGCGTGCAGCGCCTGTCGCTCGACCGCCTGCTGCCGGTGGCCGAGGAGTGCGTGAAGCTGGGCGTGCCGGCGCTGGCGCTGTTCCCGGTGATCGATGTGGCACGCAAGACCGCCGACGGCAGCGAGGCGGCGAACCCGGACGGCCTGGTGCCGCGGGTGGTCTCGGCGCTGAAGCAGCGTTTCCCGGAGCTGGGCGTGATGACCGATGTCGCGCTCGACCCCTACACCACGCATGGCCAGGACGGCCTGATCGACGACAGCGGCTACGTGCTGAACGACGAGACCGTCGAGGTGCTGATCCGCCAGGCCCTGGTGCAGGCGCAAGCCGGCGTCGACATCGTCGCGCCCAGCGACATGATGGACGGCCGCATCGGCGCGATCCGCCAGGCGCTCGAAGCCGAACGGCTGATCCACACCCGCATCATGGCGTACAGCGCCAAGTACGCGAGTGCCTTCTACGGCCCGTTCCGCGACGCGGTGGGCTCGGCCGGCAACCTCGGTCGCAGCAACAAGAAGGTCTACCAGATGGACCCGGGCAACACCGACGAGGCGCTGCGCGAGGTCGCGCTCGACATCGCCGAGGGCGCCGACATGGTGATGGTCAAGCCCGGCATGCCGTACCTGGACATCGTGCGGCGGGTGAAGGACGAGTTCCGCATGCCGACGTTCGTCTACCAGGTCAGCGGCGAGTACGCGATGCTGAAGGCGGCGGCGCAGAACGGCTGGCTCGACCACGACGCGGTGATGCTCGAGTCGCTGCTGGCCTTCAAGCGCGCCGGTGCCAACGGCATCCTGACCTACTTCGCGCTCGACGCAGCGCGCCAACTGCGGCAGTTGCGCAACGGCGGGTGAAGGCCGCCGCCGCGATGCGGGTCTACGCCATCGCCGAGGGGTTCCGGCCGCTGCCGGAGCTGCCCGGGGCGCTGCCGGCGAACGGCTACCTGTGGCTGGCGCTGCGCCGCGACCAGCTGCGCGAACAGCTGCATCCGCTGCAGGCGGCGTTGCAGCAGTGGGGCGTCGGCCCGCTGGTCGACCTGCACGTCTCCGACCTGCTGAACCAGCAGCTGCCCTCGCACTACGACTACACCTCGTGGTACGACCTGCTGGTGTTCCGCCGCCTGGCCGCCGGCGCGCCGCAGCCGCCGCTGGACGACGAACCGCCCGAGCCGGCGGTGACCGCGCGCACCTTCGAAGCCATCGACACCAGCGCGGTCGGTTTTGCGGTGTTCGACCGCGTGCTGATCACGGTGCACCCCGAGGACTGCCTGGTGCGCGACTTCTTCGTCGCGCGGCTGCAGCAGATGAGCGAGGGCAGCGGCGGTGCGCGACTGCCCACCAGCCCGGCCGACCTGATGCTGCGCATCGTCAACCACATGGTCGACAGCTACCTCGAGCTGCGCCGGCTGCTGACCCGCGACCTGACCGCGCTGCAGCGCGACCTGCTGGCCCCGAAGGCGCGCAACATCGACTGGCGCGCGCTGCTGGCCGCGCGCAACACGCTGCACCTGCTCGAGGACGTCTGCGAAGACCAGCGCAGCGCGGTGCAGGAGTGGATCGACACGCTGGCCGAATGGCCGCAGGCCGCGACCGCCGCGGCGCAGCGCGAACGCGAGCTGCTGAGCGTGCGCTCGCGCGACGTGCTCGAGCACATCGAGCGGGTGCTCAGCCACGTGCGGCGCCTCGAGAGCTCGATCGAGAGCGCGGTGCAGATGCACTTCTCCGCGCTCGGGCAGCGCACCAACGACATCATGCGCACGCTCACCGTGCTCACCGCCATCTTCCTGCCGCTGAACCTGATCACCGGCATCTTCGGGATGAACTTCGACGCCATCCCGCTGATCCATTCGAACGACGGCTTCTGGGTCGCGCTGGTGGTGATGATCGCCGTTGCGATCGGGCTGGGCGCCTACTTCTGGCGCAAGAAGTACCTGGGTCCGGGAAGCGATCGGCGCTGACTCAGCCGCCGCGCTCGTAGACCTCGCGCGCCAGGCAGAGGTCGTCCCAGCTGCGCGCCTTGTCGAGCGGGTTGCGCAGCAGGTAGGCCGGGTGGTAGGTGACCACCACCGGCACGCCTTCGTAGTGGTGCACACGGCCGCGCAGCCGGCCGATCGGCTCCTGCGTCTGCAGCAGCGACTGCACCGCGAAGCGGCCCATCGCCACGATCAGCCGCGGCTTCACCAGCTCGACCTGGCGCTTCAGGAACGGTTCGCACTGCGCCACTTCCTGCGGCTCGGGGTTGCGGTTGTGCGGCGGTCGGCACTTGAGCACGTTGGCGATGTACACCTGCTGCTCCGCGGACGCTTCGCTGCGGGTCAACGACAGCGTCGCCAGCATCGCGTCGAGCAGCTGGCCGGCCTTGCCGACGAAGGGTTCGCCCTGCAGATCTTCCTGTTCGCCGGGGGCTTCGCCGATCAGCATCCAGCGCGCCTGCTCGTGGCCGACGCCGAAAACGGTCTGTTGGCGGCGTTCGCACAGGCTGCAGGCGCGGCAGGTCGCCACGGCCTCGCGCAGTGCCGGCCAGTCCATCCGGTCGACTGCACTCGGGCGGCGGGCGATGACCGCGGGAGCGGCGGCGACCGGCGGCCGGGGCGCCGGCAGGGCGGCGGGCGGCTCGGCCCGCGCGGTGTCGGCGGTGCGGGTGACGACCGTCGCGGCCGTCGCGGCCGGTGCGGGGGGCACGGAAGAGGGAGCCTCGGGCGCGGTGGGCGGCTGCCACAGCCGGATGCCCATCTCGCGCAGCATCGCCTGCTGGCGCTCAGACCAGGCCATCGTCCACTCCTGCATCGGCCGGGCCGATCGCGCGTCGCATCACCATCGCGTCTTCGCGCTGCCCATCGGCGGCGGGGTAATAACCGCGCCGCAGGCCGACGGCGACGAAGTCGAAACCGAGATACAGCTTGCGCGCCCGTTCGTTGCTCGGCCGCACTTCCAGCCACAGCGACTGCGCACCGCTGCGCAGGGCGTGACCGATCAGGTGGCGCAGCAGCGTGCGGGCGTGGCCCTCGCCCTGGTGTTCCGGCGCCACCGTGATGTTCAGCAGGTGCCACTCGTCGAGGCTGTGCATCGCGACCAGGTAGCCAAGCAGGCCCGCGCCGTCACGCCACAGGCAGGTCATGTGGTACCCGGCGGCGAGCGAGTCGATGAAGTTGCCGCGCGTCCACGGAAATGGGTAGGCGCGCACCTCGGCCTCCATCACCGCGGTGAGGTCGCCGATGCCCATCGGTCGCAGCCGGCGCTGCGGCGGGACGGCCGGTTTCAGGCGCGCGTTCACGGCGGCGACGCCTCCACGCGCGCCGGCAGTGCGGCCCACACCGCCCGTTTGGCGGCATCGTCCAGCTGTGGCCAGGCCGCGATCTCGTCCAGGGTGCGCAGGCAACCCGCACAGCGGCCGCGGCCGGGCTCGATGCGGCAGACCTGGCAGCACGGGCTCGGCACCGGCCGGGTCGACACGGCCGCAGCCGCCCGTTGCGCGAGGTTGGCGCAAGGCAGGGAGGCGAAGTCCGTGGAGCTCATGGCACAGCGAGGGGCAGGACCGGCAATCTTCTCACGCCCGGGGTTTCCCTCCCCCGGGCCGCGCGGGGCTGCCGGCGAGCGCGGCGCAGACTGCTGATAATCGCCGGGCAACCGAATGTACAAAAACCTCCCCCGCTGTGGCCGATCCAGATCGGCGCGGCGGAGAAAGCGAGACTGTCGATGACCCTCGATCTGGGCCTTTCCCCGGACCGTGCGCCACGCGTCGTGCTCGACACCCCGGTGGTGGTATCGGCGCTGGTGTTCGGTGGCGGCGCGCCTTCGGCGTTGCGGCAGGCGTGGCAGCGCGGGCGCTGCCGCCCGATGGTGTGCAAGGCGACGCTGCTCGACCTGCAGCACCAGCTGTCGCGCCCGCAGCTGGGCTTCACCCAGCGCGAGCAGGCCGGGTTGCTGGCCGAGTACCTGCGCTTCGCCGGCCGGGTGCGCGTGCCCGAGGCGGCCGACGGCGAGCCGATCGCGTTCGCGCAGGCGCGGCTGGCCCATGCCGGCAAGGCGCATGCGGTGGTCACCGCCGAGGCGTCGCTGCTCGGCCGGCCGGAGGGTTTTCCGTGCCCGGCGATCACGCTCGACGACTTCATCGCGGTGCTCGACGACCTGCGCGTCAGGCGCCATGCCATGCGAGCACCGACAGGCACAGTGGCACCGTGAACACATAGGCGGCGGTGGACAGCACCACCGTGGCCGTGGCCTCGGCCTCCAGCGTGCGGTAGCGCTGCGCGAACAGCAACGCGTTGCTGCCGGCCGGCAGCGCGGCGGCCATCACCACCACGGCCAGCGGCGTGCCGGTCAGCCCGAAGCCCAGCGCCGCGACGCTGCCGATCAGCACCGGCATCAGCAGCAGCTTCACCGCCCCCATCAGCAGCGCCGGGCCGAGCGCGCCGCGCAGGTTGAACTCGGCCATCGACACGCCGATCAGCAGCAGGCACAGCGGCACCACCGCCTGGCCGAGCATCTGCAGCGTCAGGTCCATCAGCGCCGGCACCGGCAGGCCGGCGAGGTTCCAGGCGAAGCCCAGCAGCACCGGCAGCACCACCGGGTGGATCACCGCCTGCCGCACGGTGCGCCGCACCGTCGCCCCGATGCTGCGCCACGAGGCCGAGGCGCCCGCTTCGCGCGCGGCCGCCCGGGCCAGGTCGAACTCCGCCCAGCAGGTGGCGGTGCCCAGCAGCACCAGCGCATGGGCGCTCACCAGCGCCAGGTGCAGCCGCAGGCCTTCTTCGCCGTACAGCGTCGCGGCCACCGGGATGCCCACCTGCACCGAGTTGCCGAAGCCCACCGTGACCGCGACGGTGGCCGGCGCGGCCGGGTGCAGCGACCGGCGGCCGCGCATCGCCCAGCGCACCGCGGCCATGATCACCAGCATCGGCACGAAGTAGGCGAGCAGCAGGGTGCGCGGCATCGTCGCCAGGTCGGTGGTCGCGGTGGTGCGGAACAGCAGCGCCGGCGCGAAGATCGAGAAAGCGGCATTCGACAGCACCCGCGAGGCGCCCGGTGCACCGATCAGGTTCATGCGGGTGGCGAGGTAGCCGCAGCCGGCGACGGTGAGCAGCGCGAGCAGCTGCAGCAGGATGGCAGTGGACATGGGGGCGGGACGGGGAGCGTGACACGCTGCACGGCGCCGGGGCGGGCGCCCGGCGGCCGCGCCGTGGCGGCACGGGGATTGCGATTGTCCGTGCTGGAGCCCCACCATGCCGCTGTCCGATGCTGTCCACGCCCTGCCGGGCGCCGAAACCTTCAATGCGTTGATCAACACCGCCGGCCGCCAGCGCATGCTGTCGCAGCGGGTGGTGCTGTACTGCGTGCTGGCCGCCCGTGCGGCTGCCGACCGTGGCACGCCGCTGGCGCTGGCGCGCGAGGCGCTGCGGCTGTTCGCGCACAGCCACCGCCAGTTGAGCCGCGGCGGCGACGGCCTGCCCGCCCCGTTCAGCGACCGGCTGCGGCGGTGTTTCTTCGGCGCCGAGGGCGCGGACGCCCCGATCACGGCGTTCATCGCGCAGGCCGAACAGGTGCAGGCGCTGCTCGCCCAGGGCGAACGGCCCGGCGTGCTGCTCGACCAGCTGATCGCCGAAGGCACGCCGCTGCTGGCGCGGCTGAACGCGCTGACGCAGGCCTACGAGGTCGAGGCACGCGATGCCGAAGCGTCCCGCCAGCGTCACCTGCAGGCCCTGATCGGCCGCATCGAGGCGGTGGCGCGGGAGGCTCGCGTGGTGAGCCTGAACGCGCGCGTCGCCGCGGCGCGCGCCGGCGAGCATGGCCGCGAATTCTCGGTGGTGGCCGAGGTGCTGTCGCAGGTCAGCGAGCAGATCGCGCACCTGGCCGGGCAGGCGGTGGAAGCCGGCGGCGCCCGGGCCGCCTGAGCGCGCTTGCGCGGGCGCAAGTCCACGCGGTGGACCGGTCGTCGAGACGCCTCTATCCTTCGCGTTTCCCTCCACGCGATTGCAGAAAGGCAGAGGCCCATGGCGAAGAAGAAGCACCACGAACCATCGCAGCAGCCGCCGTCGTCGCCCGCCGCCGTGGTGGCCGCGAGCAAGGCGCCGATCAACATCGGCATCGGCGACACCGACCGCGCGGAGATCGCGCAGGGCCTGTCGCAGTTGCTGGCCGACACCTACACGCTGTACCTGACGACCCACAACTTCCACTGGAACGTCACCGGCCCGATGTTCAACACGCTGCACACCATGTTCATGGCGCAGTACACCGAGCTGTGGAATGCCATCGATCCGGTGGCCGAGCGCATCCGCGCGCTGGGCCACTTCGCGCCCGGCTCGTACGCCCAGTTCGGCAAGCTCTCGACGCTGCCGGATGCCCCGGTGGCGCCGCCGAAGGCCCTCGAGATGGTGCGCATCCTCGCCGAAGGCCACGAGGCCGTGGCGCGCACCGCCCGCCGCATCTTCCCGACCGCCGACCAGGCCGACGACCAGCCCACCGCCGACCTGCTGACCCAGCGCCTCGACGTGCACGAGAAGACCGCGTGGATGCTGCGCGCGCTGCTCGAAGAGTGAGAAAACCCGTCCGGCGACAATCGGGGCGATGAATCCCGCCCCGATCTACGTCTCCTGTGCCGCCGGCGTCGAGCCGCTGCTGGCCGAAGAACTGCAACGCCTCCTCACCGCGGCGGGGGCCGACAAGGCCGCCCAGTCGGTGCGGCCGGGCCGGGCCGGTGTCTCGCTGATCGCCAGCGCCGCCACCGCGATGCGGCTGCACCTCGAGAGCCGGCTGGCGCAGCGGGTGCTGTGGCAGGTGGCAGAAGGCCCGTACCGCAGCGAGATGGACCTGTACGACCTCGCCCGCGACGTCGCCTGGCACGAGTGGATCACGCCGCGCCAGACGGTGCGGGTCGACACCACCGCGGTGCGTTCGCCGGTGAAGAGCCTGCACTTCGCCTCGCTGCGCATCAAGGACGCGCTGTGCGACGCGATGCGCCAGCACACCGGCGAGCGGCCCGATGTCGACCCGCAGCGCCCCGACCTGTCGGTGGTGCTGCACCTCACCGAACACGACGCCACGCTGTACGTCGACCTGGCCGGCGAAGCGCTGTTCAAGCGCGGCTGGCGCGAGGCCAAGGGCGAGGCGCCACTGAAGGAAACGCTGGCTGCCGCGATGCTGGCCGCCGCCGGCTGGCAGGGCCGGGCCGAGGACGGTCCGCTGCTCGACCCCTGCTGCGGCGCCGGCACGATCGCGATCGAGGCCGCGCAGATCGCCTGCGGCATCGCGCCGGGGCTGCAGCGCAGCTTCGCGTTCGAGCGGCTGAAGCCGTTCCGTGCGCTGGCGCCGGAGTGGCAGGCGATGAAGGCCGCGGCCCGCGTCGCCGTGCATGCACCGGCGGTGCCGGTGTTTGCCGGCGACGTGTCGTTCCGCATGACCGACTTCGCCACCCGCAACGCCGAGCGGGCCGGCGTGGCGCACGCCATCGAGTTCAAGACCGCCGATGCGCTGCAGCGCCCCGCCCCGGCCGAGGCCGGCGTGCTGGTGATGAACCCGCCCTACGGCGAGCGCATCGAGGCCAAGGGCACCGGCGCGCGCGAACGCTTCGAGGGCGACGCCGATCCGGCGGTGTTCTTCGGCGCGCTGGCGTCGCACTGGAAACGCCAGTACGCCGGCTGGACCGCCTGGGTGCTCAGCCCCGATGCCAAGCTGCCGCAGGCGATGCGGCTGAAGGAGAGCCGCCGCGTGCCGATGTGGAACGGCCCGATCGAATGCCGGCTGTTCCGCTTCGACCTGGTGGCGGGCTCGAACCGGGCGCCGGCTCAGGCGGGGGCGTAGCCCGCTTCCTTCAGCGCCTCGACCAGCTGCTCGCGCGGCGCCTGGCTGTCGACCTGCACGCGGTGCTCGGCCAGCGCGGTGTCGACGCGGGCCTGCGCATCGACGCTGTGCACCGCCTCGGTGATGGCGCGCACGCAGTGGTTGCAGCTCATGTTCGGGATCTCGAAGGTTTGCATGGTGGAACTCCTGGAAAGCGGTGGCCAGCATGATCGGCCCTGACACGGGGGCAAGGTCAAGGCCTTGACGTTGCCCTGGTGGCAAGGTGGACAGTGCTGTTGGGACTTGCGAAGGAGTGAATGTCCATGAACGCCGTTGCCGAACGCACCGTCACGCTGGCCATCGACGGCATGAGCTGTGCCTCGTGCGTGGCCCGGGTCGAGAAGGCGCTGGCGAAGGTGCCGGGCGTCACGAAGGCCGAGGTCAACCTCGCCACCGAGACCGCCACCGTGCAGGGCGGCGGTCTCGATGCGGCCACCGCGGTGGCCGCGGTCGAAGCCGCCGGCTACCACGCCGCGCCGCTCGAACCCGAGGCGCCGCTCGACGCGCGCGATGCCCAGCAGGCCGCGCAGGCGCGCGCCGAGCGCCGCCGCATCGGTCTGGCCGTGCTGCTGACGCTGCCGCTGTTGTGGCCGATGTTGGGCATGGCCATCGGCCGGCACTGGATGCTGCCCGGGTGGCTGCAGTGGGCGCTGGCGACGCCGGTGCAGTTCGGGCTCGGTGCGCGCTTCTACCGCGCCGGCTGGGCCGCGCTGCGCGCACGCGCCGGCAACATGGACCTGCTGGTCGCGCTGGGCACCTCGGCGGCCTACGGGCTCAGCGTGGTCGAGCTGCTGCGGCCCGGCACCAGCGCTGGCTACTACTTCGAGGCGTCGGCGGTGGTCATCACCTTGGTGATGCTGGGCAAGTACCTCGAAGGCCGCGCGAAGCGGCAGACCACCGCGGCGATCCGCGCGCTGCAGGCGCTGCGCCCCGAGACCGCGCGGGTGCGGCGCGACGGTCGCACCGTCGACCTGCCGCTGGCGCGGGTGAGGGTCGGCGACGAGGTCGAGCTGCGGCCCGGCGAGCGCGTGCCGGTCGATGGCGAGGTGCTGCAGGGCGAAAGCCAGGTCGACGAGTCGCTGATCACCGGCGAGAGCCTGCCGGTGGCCAAGCGGGTCGGCGACCGGGTCACCGGGGGGGCCGTGAACGGCGAGGGCTGGCTGCTGCTGCGCACCCGCGCGGTGGGCGCCGAGTCGACGCTGGCGCGCATCGTGCGGCTGGTCGAATCGGCGCAGGCGCACAAGGCGCCGATCCAGCGGCTGGTCGACCAGGTGAGCGCGGTGTTCGTGCCGGTGGTGCTGGCGATCGCGCTGCTCACGTGGCTGGGCTGGGGCCTGGCGGCCGGGCAGTGGTCCGACGGCCTGCTGCACGCAGTGGCGGTGATGGTGATCGCCTGCCCCTGTGCGCTGGGCCTGGCCACGCCGGCGGCCATCATGGCCGGCACCGGCGCCGCGGCGCGCGAGGGCATCCTGATCCAGGACGCCGAGGCGCTCGAACGCGCGCACCGCATCGACGTGGTCGCCTTCGACAAGACCGGCACGCTCACCGAAGGCCGGCCGACGCTGCGGGCCGGCGAACCGGCCGAGCCCGCGCGCGACGATGCCCAGGCCCTGCTGCGCCTGGCCGCGGCGCTGCAGGCGGGCAGCGAACACCCACTGGCTCACGCGGTGAGCCAGGCTGCCACGGCGGCCGGCGTGGTGCTGCCCACCGGCGTGCAGGACCTGAAGGCGGTGCCCGGCCGGGGCCTCGCGGCGAACGTCGAAGGCCGCGCCCTGCGGCTGGGCAGCAGTGCCTACATGGCCGAGCTGCAGGTGCCGCTGGGCGCGTTGCAGCAGCGGGCCGCGGCGCTGCAGGCCGAAGGCCGCACGGTCTCGTGGCTGGCCGAGGAGCCGCCGGGTGCGCCGCCGCGGTTGATCGGCCTGCTGGCTTTCGGCGACACGCTGAAGCCCGCGGCCGCCGCGGCGGTGCGCGGCCTGCAGGCGCAGGGCGTGCGCACGGTGCTGGTCACCGGCGACAACCGCGGCAGTGCCGACGCGGTGGCCCGCGCGATCGGCCTCGACGAGGTGCATGCGGAGGTGCTGCCCGAACACAAGGCCGCGCTGATCGAGCGGCTCAAGCAGGGCGGCCACGCCGTGGCGATGGTGGGCGACGGCCTGAACGACGCGCCGGCGCTGGCCGCGGCCGATGTCGGCCTGGCGATGGCCACCGGCACCGACGTCGCGATGCATGCCGCCGCGGTGACGCTGATGCGCGGCGACCCGCTGCTGGTGGCCGGCGCGATCGACATCTCGCGCCGCACCTGGCGCAAGATTCGCCAGAACCTGTTCTGGGCGTTTGCGTACAACGTCGTCGGCATCCCGCTCGCGGCGCTGGGCTGGTTGAACCCGATGCTGGCCGGCGCGGCGATGGCGTTCAGCAGCGTCAGCGTCGTCAGCAACGCGCTCCTGTTGCGGCGTTGGCGACTGCGCTGATCAACGCCGGTTCAGCTCGCCGCAATCCGCCGCGGCCCAGCGGCCCTGCGTGCTCATCACCATGCGCTCGGGCTGGCCCTGCACGACGGTGTTGACGTTGGCGGTACCGTCGTAGGCCTTGCTGTCGAGCACGGTGTAGGTGCCTTCGCCGTCGAAGGGGGGCTGGGTGCTGCAGGTGAAGCGGAAGCGCACCGTGTTGCCGTCGCGCCCGGTCACCTGCTGCTGGCAGCGGCGGTCCAGCTGCGGCAGGCGGTCCTGCTGCGCGTCCTCGGGCGTGACACACACCTTGAAGCTGTTGCCCTGCGGGTTGATCGACACGCCCTGGCGGGCCAGCATCGCCTCCATCTGCTGGCGCTGCGCCGCCGGCAGCAGCGCCAGCTGGGCTTGCACCTGCTGCTGCAGCGCCTCCATGCGGCCGCTCTCGCTCTTCATCCTGAAGCTGTGTTCCCACAGGCCGGGCTGGATCTTTTCCTGCGCCTGGACGCTCAGCGCGAGCGGCAGCAGCAGGGCGATCAGGGTGGGGCGGCTTCGCGACATGGGATCTCCTGGCATCGACAATCACCGCCATCTTGTCCCAGACCCGGAACCCCTGCCGTGAAACTGTCGCAACTGCTTTTTTCCCAAGGCTTCGGCGCGCGCCGCGCCTGCGAGGGCCTGATCGCCGAGGGGCTGGTGCGTTGGCAGGGGGCGGTGGTCGACGACCCGTGGCACGAGGTCGAGCCGCAGGAGGGTGAGCGTTTCGAGGTCGAAGGCGTCGCCTGGGAATACCACGCCAAGGCGCTGCTGGTCATGCACAAGCCGGCCGGCGTGGAGTGTTCGCAGAAGCCGCGCCACCATCCGAGCGTCTACCACCTGCTGCCGGCGCCGCTGCGCCGCCGCGACGTGCAGAGCATTGGCCGGCTCGACGAGGACACCACCGGGCTGCTGCTGTTCACCGACGACGGCCAGCTGCTGCACCGCTGGACCTCGCCGAAGCACCACCTGCCGAAGGTCTACGAGGTGGGCTGCAAGCACCCGCTGGACGAGGCTGCGCTGCAGAAGCTGCGCGCCGGCGTGGTGCTGCACGACGATCCGCAGCCGGCCCGCGCTGCGGCGGCAGAGATCACCGGCCTGCGCGACGACGGCCTGCACGGGCTGCGCCTGACGCTGACCGAAGGCAAGTACCACCAGGTCAAGCGCATGGTCGCCGCGGTGGGCAACCGCGTCGAGACGCTGCACCGCAGCGGCTTCGGTGCGCTGGTGTTGCCGGCGGACCTGGCGCCCGGGCAGTGGCGCTGGATCGAACCGCGCGCCGTGCAGCCCGCCTGAGCGGGCGTCAAGTGGACGGCGCGCGCAGCCGGGCCTTGCGGCGGGGCGGGGCACGTCGCGGCAGCGTGGCGCGCAGGCGGCGGGCCGCGGTGGCCGCGATCGGCGGCGCAGCGGGGCCGTCGTCGACGACCGCGCCGTCCGTCGGTGCGGCGGGTTCGAGCAGGGCAGGCAGGTTCTCGAACGCGGCGAGCGTGAAGCCGGCGTGCGGCGCGGAAGGGGTCCACGGCTGCGGTGTCGCGTGGGCCAGCGGGGCGCGCCGCGGTGCCGTGCCCGGACCGCCCTGGCGCTGCGTGAGCTGGCGGCGCAGGATGAACAGCAACGCGAGGAACGCCGCCCCGAGCAGCGCCAGGCGTTCGCGCCAGCCGGGTGCTTCGGCCGCGTCGAGGGCGAGGTCGGGTGGCCCCGACGTCGCGCCGCGTGCCGGTCCGGCGGCGGGCGCCGCCAAGCCGGGCTCCACCGCCAGCGAACCGGCCGCGAGCACGGTGGCGGGAGCGGCCGCCACCTGCGTGGGGGGCCCGGATTTCACCTCGGCATGGACGGCGGGGGACAGGGCGCTGGCCAATACCAGCGACATCGAGAGCACGGCGGTTTTCATGTGCAGCGAGCCCGGCGAAGGGAACTTCGGAGACCAAGTCAGCGTGCCACTCGCATTGGGGAAACTCTGTAGGTGAACCCCTCGCGACCCTGTCGGCTCGTTCGACCGGCCGGCGGTGGGACAATCGGTCGATGCCTTCCGACACGCCGCAATACCGCATCGCCCCGAGCATCCTCTCCGCCGATTTCGCCCGACTGGGCGAAGAGGTGCGCCAGGTGCTCGCCGATGGGGCCGACTGGATCCACTTCGACGTGATGGACAACCATTACGTGCCGAACCTGACCTTCGGGCCGATGGTCTGCCAGGCCCTGAAGCCGCATGCCGTGAAACCCGACGGCACCCCGGCACCGATCGATGTGCACCTGATGGTGGAGCCGGTCGACGCGCTGGCCCAGGCCTTCGCGCAGGCCGGCGCGAACCTGATCAGCTTCCACCCCGAGGCCAGCCGCCACGTCGACCGCACCCTGCAACTGATCCGGGGGGCCGGCTGCCAGGCCGGGCTGGTGTTCAACCCGGCCAGCCCGATCGACCAGCTCGAGTGGGTGCTCGACAAGGTCGACCTGGTGCTGGTGATGAGCGTCAACCCTGGCTTCGGCGGCCAGAGCTTCATCGACGCGGCGCTGCGCAAGACTGAACAGCTGCGCCGCCTCATCGACGCGTCCGGCCGCGACATCCGCCTGGAGGTCGACGGCGGCATCAAGGTCGACAACATCCGCCGTGTCGCCGATGCCGGGGCCGACACCTTTGTCGCCGGCAGCGCGATCTTCGGGCAGCCGGACTACCGCCCGGTCATCGATGCGATGCGCGCCGCGCTGGCGCGCTGAACCGACGCGCTCAGGGCGTCGCGCTGGCCGGCGCGGTGTTGCCGGGCGGCAGGTCGGCCGCGCTGAAGCCGAAGCTGGCGATGATGGCCAGGTGGCGCGGCGTGCCCAGCACCTGCGCCTGGGCGTCGTTCCAGCGCGATTGCAGCTCCGCGTCGTCCGGATGGAACGCAAACGCCACCTCGCGCGGCGGCCCGTTGCCGGTGCCGCCCGGCGGCAGCCGCAGCGTCGGCGACGAGAGCCGCAACGGCGTGGTGCCGCCGGCGATCGGGTACGGGCTGGCGGCGATCATGTCGAAGCGCCGGGCCTTCAGCCCCGGCAGCAGGTCGCGCGGTTCCACCTGCACCCAGTCGACCCGGCCGACGCCGAGCAACTCGGCCACCAGCCGGGCGGTCTCGGGTGCCTCGCCGGTGACCTCGCCGGCAGGCGTCACCATCGCCAGCGGTGCGTCGACCGCGTAGCCGATGCGCAGGCCGCCATTGGCGCGCAGGCGCGCCCACGAGCCGTCGCCCCGTGGCAACACGTACCACGCGACGGTGCCGGCCGCGGCGGCCGCGAACAGCACCCACAGCCGGCGCCGGCTGGCGGGCGTTTCGTAGGGTGCCTGGGGCACCGGCGGCAAGTCGTCGGTGGGATCGGGCATGGTGTCCGGCGTGGGGGTGTTACCGATTGTGAAGGCTGGCAGTGTGTGCGCTGCAGCACACCCCTTGGAGGGAGGGGACAAGCGTCGCGTCGCGTGCACAATCGATGTCCTACTGCTGTTGCCGGACCGCCCCATGCGCTGCATCGCCCTTCGCCACGTGGCCTTCGAGGATCTCGGAACGTTCGAGCCGCTGCTGCGCGAACGCGGTTTTGGCATCGACTACCGGCAGGCTGGCGTCGACCCGGTCACCGAGGACGAGTGGCTGCAGGCGGACCTGGCGGTCATCCTCGGCGGCCCGATCGGCGTCAACGACCTGGCGCAGTACCCGTTCATCGCCGACGAACTGCAACTGGCCGCCCTGCGGCTGCAGGCCGCCCGGCCGCTGCTGGGCGTCTGCCTGGGGGCGCAGGTCATCGCCGCGGCGCTGGGCGCCGAGGTGTACGCCGGGCCGCGCAAGGAGATCGGCTGGTCCGAGCTGCGCCTGTCGCCGGCCGGCCTCGCCTCGCCGCTGAAGCACCTGGCTGGCGTGCCGGTGCTGCACTGGCATGGCGACACGTTCGACCTGCCGCAGGAGGCCGAGTGCCTGGCCTCGACGCCGCTGACGCCGCACCAGGCCTTCTCGGTGGGCCCCCATGCGCTGGCACTGCAGTTCCATCCCGAGGTGCGCGGCGAGCACATCGAAACCTGGCTGATCGGCCACACCGGCGAGCTCGGCCAGGCCGAGGTCGACATCCCGGCGCTGCGCGCCGACAGCCTGCACCACGCGGCGGCGCTGCGCGAGGCCGGCCGCGCGCTGCTCGACGCCTGGCTGCGCGACTGCGGTCTGCTGCCGCGCGGGCCGGTGCCGGTCAACGGCTGAGCCTCAGCGGCGCACCTCCAGGCGCTTCAGCAGCCGCGCGAAGTTGCTGCGGTCCATGCCGGCCTCGCGGGCCGCGGCCGCCGCCTGACCGTCATGGCGCGCCAGCACGTCCTGCAGCCACCGGCGCTGGAACGCGTCGGTGGCGTCGCGCAGCGTCTGGCCGGGCACCCTGGGCACCGGCTCCGGGACGGCAGGGCCCGGCCCGCGCAGCGGCGGGGCCGGCGCGAGCCCGAGGTGCTCCGCATCGATCACGGTCCAGCGCTGGCTGCGGCCCTGTTGCGCCACGGCGCGCAGCGCCGCGCGGCCGATGGTGTGTTCGAGCTCGCGCACGTTGCCCGGCCAGTCGTGCGCCAGCAGCGCGGCCTTCGCGGCCGGTGTCAGGCGCAGGCTGCGCACGCCGAGGCGGTGCTGGTTCTCGTCGAGGAAGCTGCCGGCCAGTGTCAGCACGTCCTTGCCGCGCTCGCGCAGCGGTGGCACGTGCAGCGGGAAGACGCTGAGCCGGTGGTAGAGGTCGGCGCGGAAGCGGCCGCGGGCCACCTCGTCGCGCAGCAGCCGGTTGGTGGCGGCGATGGTCCGCACGTCCACCCGCACGGTGCGGTCGCTGCCGGGCCGCTGCAGCTCGCCGCTCTGCAGCACCCGCAGCAGCTTGGCCTGCACCGCCAGCGGCAGTTCGCCCACTTCGTCGAGGAACAGCGTGCCACCGTCGGCCAGTTCGAAGAGCCCGGCGCGGTGCTCGAGCGCGCCGGTGTAGGCGCCTTTCCGGTGGCCGAACAGCTCCGATTCGGCCAGGCTCTCCGGCAGTGCCGCGCAGTTGACCCGCACCAGCGGTCGGTCCGCGCGCGGCGACTGCGCGTGCAGCCGCTCGGCCACCAGTTCCTTGCCGACGCCGGTCTCGCCGAACACCAGCACCGTCAGGTCGGTGCCGGCGACGGTGCCGATTTCGTCGCGCAGCGCCTGCATCGCCGCGCTGCGGCCGGCCAGCGTGCGCCGCGAGCGTTCGGCCTGCAGGGCCTGTTGCTGCAGGCGGGCATCGCGCTCGCCGCGTTCGCGCAGCGTGGCGACGGCGGCGCCGGCGCGCACGCCCGCCTCTACCCAGGCCACCAGTTCCTGCAGCCGCGGCACGCCGATGTCGTCGAAAGTGCCCGGCGCCAGCGCGTCGAAGGTGATCACCCCCCAAGGGCGGCCATCGATCTGCAGCGGCGCCCCCATGCAGTCGTGCACCGGCAGCAGCGCCTCGTCGCTGCCGACACTGTCGATCAGGCCGTCGTACGGATCGGGCAGCGTGCTGTCGGCACCGAACCGCAACGGCCCGCCGGCGGCCAGCAGCCGGGCCAGGCGCGGTTGTTCGGCGGGCACGAAGCGGCGGCCCATCACCTCGTCGCCCAGCCCGCGCGCCGCCACCGGCACCAGCACGTCGCCCTCGAGCCGCAGCACCGCCGCGGCGTCGAACGGCAGCACCGCGCGCAGCGCGTCGAGCAGGCGCCCGAAGCGCTGGTCGTCGGGCAGCGCCTCGGCCAGGTCGCGGGTCACCGCGGCGGCCAGCGCCGTCCACACGGATGTGGTCATATCGACTCCTTTGCAGTCAGACAGACCGCGTGCACAGCGTGGTCAAATCGACCGCGCGAGGAATTTTGCCCTGGGAAATCAACCGCTTGCAGGGTGGCATGACGCTTGATAAGGGAACGGGACCCTGACATCCTCCGGAGTTCGAATGCTCTCTCCCGCCACCATCGCCATCGTCAAGGCCACCGTGCCGGCCCTGCAGGCCCACGGCGAAACGCTGACGCGCCACTTCTACGCGATCCTGTTGCGCGACCACCCGGAGGTGCGCCCGTTCTTCAACCCGGCGCACCAGGCGAGCGGCGCGCAGGCACGTGCGCTGGCCGGCGCCGTGGTGGCATACGCGCAGCACATCGATCGCCTCGAGGCCCTGGCCGGTGCGGTGCCGACCATCGTGCACAAACACGTCGCGCTGGGCGTGCAGCCCGAGCACTACCCGATCGTCGGGAAGTGCCTGCTGCAGGCGATCCGCGAGGTGCTCGGCGAGGCTGCCACCGACGAGATCGTGCAGGCCTGGGCCGAGGCCTATGGCGCGCTGGCGACGATCCTGATCCAGGCCGAGGCGCAGGTCTACGAAGCCCACGCGGCACAGCCCGGTGGCTGGCGCGGCGAGCGGGCGTTCCGCGTCGCACGCCGCGAGGCCGAGAGTGCGCTGATCACGTCGTTCTACCTCGAGCCGCTGGACGGCGGCGCGCTGCCGGTCTACCAGCCGGGCCAATACCTGACGGTGCTGGCGACGATCGACGGCGCGCCCTGCCGGCGCAACTATTCGCTGTCCGACGCGCCCGGCAAGCCGTGGCTGCGCATCAGCGTCAAGCGTGAGGCGGGCGGCCGTTTCTCGAACTGGCTGCACGACCGCGCCGAGGTCGGCACCGAACTCTCGCTGATGGCACCGTGCGGCGATTTCGTGCTCGACGGTGGCCAGGAGCCGCTGGTGCTGGTGACCGGCGGCGTCGGCCTGACGCCGGCGATGGCGATGCTCGAGGCCGCGGTGCCCACCGGCCGCCCGGTGCATTTCCTGCACGCGGCGCGCGACGGCGCGGTGCATGCGTTCCGGGCCCGGGTCGATGCCCTCGCCGCGGCGCACCCGAACCTGCAGGCCCGCTACGTGTACGACGCGCCCCAACCGGGCGATGCGCCGCACGCCACCGGCCTGATGACCGAACACCTGCTGGCCGACTGGCTGCCCGCGACCCGCAACGTGCAGCTGTACTGCCTCGGCCCGGTGCCGTTCATGCAGGCCGTGCTGCGCCACGCGCGCCGCCTCGGCGTCGCGGCCGAACGGCTGCATGTCGAGTTCTTCGGCCCGAAGCAGGCGCTGGCGACCGAGGACGCTGCCGCCTGATGTCGCTGCCTCCTGCCGTCCAACGCCTGTTCGACTGGCTGCGCGCCTTCTGGCCCGCGCCGAGCGCCGCCAGCCTGCACGAGCGGCTGCGCAGTGTCGGCGGTGCGTTGATCGGCATCGCGCTCACTGCGTGGTTGAGCCGCCTGATGCTGCCCGGCGGGCTGGTGCCGTGGCTGGTGGCGCCGATGGGCGCCTCGGCGGTGCTGGTGTTTGCGGTGCCCGGCAGTCCGCTGGCGCAGCCGTGGGCGGTGGTGGGCGGCAACACCCTGTCGGCACTGGTCGGTGTGGTGGCGGCGCACTTCATCGCCGACACCCCGGTGGCCGCCGCGGTGGCGGTGGCCGGCGCGATCGCGGTGATGTTCGCAACCCGCAGCCTGCACCCGCCCGGCGGGGCCAGCGCGCTGTTCGCGGTGATGGCCGCACCGGCGCTGGCGCCGCTGGGCTGGCGCTTCCCCGTGACGCCCGTGCTGGTCAACGCGCTGCTGCTCACCGCCGCCGGCGTGCTCTACAACTCCGCGACCCGCCGCTCGTACCCGCACCGGCCGGCCAAGCCGCTGCAGCCCGAGCCGCGCGAGGCCGGTTTCACCCGTGCCGACCTCGACGCGGTGCTGGCCCGCCACGCCGGCCTGGTCGACGTGGCGCGCGACGAACTGGAAGACCTGCTGTACGAGGCCGAACTGCAGGCGCACCGCCGCCGCCTGGGCCAGCAGCGCTGCGGCGATGTCGCCCGGCCGGTGCCGGTCGCCCAGTTCGGCACCCCGCTGCACGAGGCCTGGGACACCATGCGCAACGGCGGCCACAAGGCGCTGGCGGTGGTCAACCGCTTCCAGCGGGTGATCGGCATCATCACGCAGGCCGACTTCCTCAAGCTGGGCGGCCTCGACCGCCCGGACGGCATCGGCCACCGGCTGCGCGAGCGGCTGCGCCCGCTCGGCCTGGTGCACTCGGAGCTGCCCGAGGTGGTCGGCCAGGTGATGCAGCAGCAGGTGCTGACCATCGCCACCGACGCCCACGTGCTGGACCTGGTGCCGCTGTTCGCGCGCAGCGGCCACCGCCAGGTGCCGGTGATCGATGCCCGCGGCATCTACCGCGGCATGCTCGCGCAGTCCGACCTGATCGAGGTGCTCACCGACGCGATGACCGACCGGGCCTGGCGCGCCTGACGACGGCTCAGCCGCCGGACTTGTCCAGGCGCCGGTGGGCCCAGTCGTTGCCCACCTCGGCGCAGATCACGTCCTGCACGGCCTGCAGCACGTCGGGTTCGACCAGCTCACCGAAGCGTTCGGACAACGCCTGATCGGCCTTCACCGGCTCGTCGTCGCCGAACAGGAAGCCGCCTTCGCCATCGTGCGGGACCGCATCGCGCGGGTCTTCGAAGTGGGTCGCGAACCAGCGCCAGATCGCCGCCTTCTTCAGGTTGTCATCGGCATTGCGCAACCAGCGGTCGTCCGGCTCGAAGCGCGGCGCATCGATGTTGCCGGCCTCGCGCGGCAGTTCCACCGGCCCCTGGCCAGCGGGCGCGAGCTTGTCGGGAATCGCCATGGTGAGCTCCTGTCGAATCGAGAGAGCCCATCCGCTGGCAACCGACATGCCCGCGCGCCCGTTCAGTCCCAGGGCGCGACGTCGGCCAGCTCCGCGGGCGAGTCCGGCGACGGCGCCGGCGCGCGGGACGGCACCACCGCCGCTCCCGGCACGGGCGCCGGCGTACCGGGCGCCTGCTCACCGCCCAGCGCCGCGATCAGGTCGGGGATCAGCTTCGACAACTCGGTGGTCGCGATCGCGACGTCGGCATCGAAGGCTTCTTCCTTGCCCGGCTTGTGGCCCTCGAACACCACGTCGAGGAACTGCAGCTTCTTGATCTGCAGGGTATCGGTGAGCATCAGCGAGACGCGCGCTTCCCAGGTCAGCGCCAGCTTGGTCGGCAGCTTGCCTTCGCTGATGTGCTGGCGCACCTCGTCGATGTCCAGCGGATGGCGGGCGTAGCGCACCACCGATTTCTGTTCGTCGCTGGATTTCAGCTCGGCATCGCGGTCGACCGTGAACATCGACGGCGGTTCGCCGCTGGCCAGCCAGTCGGTCATCGCCGCGCCGGCCGACATCGCGGTGTGCAGCGGCAGCACGGCCAGGCCGTCGGCCGCCTTCACCAGCGCGGTGATGACCTCGTCGGCCTTGCCGGGGCTGCCGGCGTCGACCATCAGCAGCTGCTGGCGCACGTCCAGCCACACCCAGGTGCTCGACTGCTTCGTGAAGGCCATCGGCAGCAGCTCGAGCACCGCCTGTTCCTTCAGCTCCTTGGTCATCTTCTTGCCAGGCTTGCGGCCGGTCTCCTGTTCGACCCGGGCGGCCAGTTCCTCGGTGCGGCGTTTCACCACCGCGCCGGGCAGCACCTTGCGCTCAATGGTGAGCTTGAGCAGCCAATGCCCGCCGATCGATTCGACCAGCGGCGAGTGGGCCTCCCCACGCGGCGGCACCCAGCCCAGCGACAGCGGTTGCGACGCCCCGCACGGCACGAAGCGGTGCTTCGCCAGGCCTTCATCGAGCGAGATCAGATCGGCTTGCCATTCCGGGGCCAGCCGGTACACCAACAGGTTCTTGAACAACGGGAGTCCTCGTCAGGGGGCGGTGCGGAAAGGGCGCTGATTGTGCCTGGGTGTGGTTGGCGCGGTCGCGGCGGGCGGTCCGGGCGGCGAGCTCATGCTCGGGCGGTCCCGCTGCGCGGGACTGCACTGCGATGCTCGGTCCAGGGTCGTGCGGCAGAACTCGCTGCGTTCGCTTCGCTCACTACGCTCGGACAGCTGCCGCAAGTCAGATATGAAGGCGCGCTGCGCGCGCCGACCCTGGCCCTGCGCTTCTCGTCGCCCGAGAAATCGCCCGCCGCCCGGACCGCCCGCCGCGACGGCACCGCTCGTGGTGTTCGAGGGTGGCATGCTGCCCCGGGCTCCCACCCGTCTCTTTGCCCCCGCCATCTTGGCAAGTCCCGCCTTGCCGTATGCTCGCGCCCGCTCATGAGTGCCATCGAGATCACCGACCGCGCCACCGCGCACGCCCTGTTCGCCCACCTGCAGCAACGGGCCGCCGCCCGTGGCATCACGCTGCGCGAGCCGCCGGAGGAGCCGACCTCGTGCTGCGGCCGGGGCTGCAACGGCTGCGTGTGGGAAGGCTGGTACGCCGCGGCCGGCTGGTGGTACGAAGACGCCGAGCTGGCGCTGGCCGACTAACGGGGCGCCCCGATGCTCGAGATCCTGGCCGTCACCGGCCCCATCTACCTGTTGATCGCGCTCGGCTTCTTCGCGACCCGCCGCGGTGTCTTTCGCTCGGCCGACCTGCCGGTGCTCGGGCAGTACGTGGCCCAGTTCGCCTTGTCGGCGCTGGTGTTCCGCGCCGTCGCCCAGCGCGAATTCGCCGAGATCCTGAACGGTCGGTTCCTCGCCGCCTATGCCGGGGGTTCGCTGGCTGCATTTGGCGTCGGGCTGCTGGTGGCCCTGCGGCGTGGCCGGGGGCTGGCAGCCGCGGCGTTCAATGGCGCGGGCATGTCGATCTCGAACAACGGCTTCATCGGCTCGACGCTGCTGCTGCCCTTGCTCGGCCCGCTGGGGGGCGTGGCGTTCGCGCTGGTGCTGCTGGTGGAAAACGTCGTGATGCAGCCGCTGCTGCTGACGCTGGCCGAAAGCGAGGGCCAAGGCCACCTGCCGTGGTGGCAGGTCACGCTGCAGTCGCTCGGCCGCGTGCTGCGCATCCCGTTCGTGATGGCGATCTTCGTCGGCCTGGCCGTGTCGCTGGTGGGGCTGCACCTGCCGGCGGTGCTGATGCGCGCGGTCGACCTGGTGGCGATGTCGGCGAGTGCGGTCGCGCTGATCGTCATCGGCGGCACGCTGGTGGGCCGCCGGCTCGACGGCCAGCGGGCCTCGGTCGCCGGCCTGATGCTGGGCAAGCTGGTGCTGCACCCGCTGCTGGTGCTCGGCATGCTGCTGCTGTGGGGCATGCCGCTGGACCCGACGCTGCGCTTCGCCGCGGTCGCCTTCGCGACGATGCCGATGTTCAGCCTGTTCCCGATCCTCGGCCAGCGTTACGGGCTCGAAGGGTTCTGCGCCGCGGCGGTGGTGCTCACCACCATCGTGTCCTTCCTCACCATCACGGCGTGGCTGTGGGTGCTGCGGCACCTGCTGGGCTGGGGCTGAGCGGGCGCGGCGCCCCGCTGCCGGCTCAGTGCAGCTTGAGCCGCCCCGAGACCCGCCGCTGCAGCAGCCGCGCCAGCGCCAGCACCAGGGTGCCGCGCAGCCCGAGGATGGCGCGGTGGTGGTTCAGGTGCAGCGACATGTACATCCACTTCGCAACCAGTCCCTCGACGAAGAAGTTGCGTCCGGCCAGCCCGCCCATCAGGTTGCCCACACCCTTGTTGTCGCCCAGCGAGACCAGCGAGCCGAAATCCCGGTAGACGAACGGCGCCTCGTGGCGGCGCTGCTGCAGCTGTGCCACCAGCACGTCGCGCAGGTAGCTGGCCTGCTGGTGCGCCGCCTGGGCGCGCGCCGGCACGAGCTTGCCGTCCTGCCAGGCACAGGCTGCGCAGTCGCCGATCGCGTAGACCCCCTCGGCCGAGGTTTCCAGCCGGTCGTTGACCTCGAACTGGTTGGCCCGGTTGAGCGCCAGCCCGAAGCGGCCGTTGGCATCGGCCGCCTTGATGCCGGCGGCCCAGACGATCAGCGCGGCGGACACGTCGCCGGCGCTGGTGAGCAGCCGGCCGGCCTGCACCTCGTTGACCTTGGTGCCGGTGAGCACCTTCACCTGCTTGCGCTCGAGCGCGAGGCGGGCCTGCTCGGAGATCTTCTCGGGGAGGCCGCCCAGCAGCCGCGGGCCGGCTTCGACCAGCGAGATGTCGAGCCGGAAGCGCTGCTCCTGCACCGCCTCGTCGATGAACTCCTGGTGCGCCTCGAGCAGCTCGGCGGCCAGCTCGACGCCGGTGGCGCCGCCGCCGACGATCCCGATGCCCAGGCGCCGCGGTTCGGTGAACGCCGCCTTCGTGAAGGCGCCCAGCAGGTGGCGCCGGAAGCGCTCGGCGTCGGCCGCCTGTTCCAGCACGAACGCATGCTCGGCCGCACCCGGCGTGCCGAAGAAGTTGGAGCCGCTGCCCACCGCCAGCACCGCCCAGCGGAAACTGATGCGCCGCTCGGGCACCAGCTCGCGGCCGTCGTCGTCGCGCACTGCGGCGAGGGTCACGCAGCGCTGCGCCGCATCGAGGCCCGACAGCTCGCCGAGCGAGAAGCTGAAGTGGTTGCGGCGCGCCAGGATCGGGTACGACAGGCCCTCCTGGTGCACGTCCAGCGTGCCGGCGGCCACCTCGTGCAGCGTGGGCTTCCAGATGTGGAACACCGAGCGGTCGACCAGCAGCACCTTGCTGCGGCCGTCCCGGCTTCCGAGCTTGCGCCCCAGCATCGACGCCAGCTCGAGCCCGCCGGCGCCACCCCCGATGATCACGATGTCGTAGTGCATGCGGGCCGATTGTGCAGGCCGCGCCCGCCGCCGGTTCCCGCACCGGCGCCGCGGTGAGGCGGCTCAGCCGCCCTTCGTGACGCCGCGGCGCAGCACCACCGGCTTGCCGCCGAAGGTCTGCTTGCTCATCCAGGCGGCGAGGGCCGAGTCGAGGTAGTCGGCGTGGCCGGGGAACCACTGGAACAGGTAGACGGCGAAGTCATGCGCCAGCGGCACGCCGCCGCGGCCGTCGGTGACCATCTGGATCACCTCGCGGGTCGACTTCAGCACCGCCTCGTGCTCCTCGATGTGGCAATCGCGCGGCGGGAACTCGGTGCTGCGCATCCAGTGGTCTTCCTGCTCGAAGTGCTCCACCGCATGGCGCTCGAAGGCCTTCAGCGCGTCGAGCACGGTCGATTCGTCGGAGATCAGCAGCGCCTGGGCGACGCGGTAGAAATCTTCGTGCGTCTCGTCCATCGGCTTGAAGCCCAGCAGGCGGGCGTCGGTCCAGGTGAAGCTGGCCGAGTTGGCGGGCGCGGGGGCGTCGGGGTCGCGGAGGGTCGGTTCCATCGTGGTCTGGGGCGGCGGCAAGCGGGCGGCCCGGCGGGCCAAGGTTGAACTGTAACGACCCTGCGGCGGGATGCCGTCACAATGGATTCGTCGTTTTCCTTGGAGTGTGCGAGATGGTGGATCGCCTGATGCTGTGGCGTGGCGCCGTCGCCGGCGTGCTGCTGGCGGGGAGCGCGGTGGCGTGGGCCGACGGCGCTGTGGGCGAGAAGGCGGCCGAGGCCAAGGAGGCCGTGGCCGATGCCGCCCGCAAGACCGGCGCGGCGGCCAAGGAGGCCGCTTCGTCGGTCGGGCACGCCGCCAAGCGGGTGGCCGGCGAGGTGGCCGAGGGCGCCAAGGAGGCCTGGCACGAAGGCAAGGCCACTGCGAAGAAGGTGGCCGGCGACGTGGCCGACGGCACCCGGGCGGCCGCCGCGAAGGTCAAGGAAGCGGCGAGCCGCTGAGCCGCGCGCCTGGAAGGCCCACGGCGGCGAGGTCCGACGATGCAGCCCACAATGCCCTGACCTCCCTGCCACACCCCTTGCGATGGACCTCGACGTTGCCGGCCACTTCCTCGTCGCGCTGCTGATCGGCGCGTTGGTGGGCATCGAGCGCGAGAAGAAGAAGGACGAGGAAGCCGGCCGCACGTTCGGGGGCATCCGCACCTACACGCTGATCGCCCTGGTGGGCGCTGCGGCGGCGTGGCTGGGCGAACTGCTGGCGATGCCCTGGATCCTCGCGGTCACCGTGGCGCTGGTCGGCGCGACGGTGCTGGCGAGCTACCTGCTGGTGAACCAGGCGCTGGCGGCCGCGGGCAAGGACGAAGCCCCCGGCCTCACCAGCGAGATCGCCGCGGTGGCGGTCTGCCTGCTCGGGGCGATGGTGGTGGTGGGCGACCGGGCGATCGCGGTGGCGCTCGGTGTCGTGACCTCGGCGGTGCTGGCGTACAAGCAGCCCTTGCACGGCTGGGTCGCGAAGGTGGGCATGGACGACCTGCTCGCGGCGATCAAGCTGCTGGTGGCCTCGTTCATCGTGCTGCCGCTGCTGCCCGACGAAGCGGTGGACCCGTGGGGCGCGCTGAACCCCTACAAGCTCTGGCTGCTGGTGATCCTGATCTCGGCCTTGTCGCTGGTCGGTTATGCCGCGATGCGCTGGCTCGGCACCGCGCACGGCACCGCGATCACCGGTCTGGCCGGCGGCCTGGTGTCGTCGACCGCGACCACGCTGAGCTTCGCCCGCCAGAGCCGCCAGGCCAGGGACGACGCCGCGATGGCGCACGCGCTGGCCACCGGCGTGCTCCTCTCATGGTGGGTGATGGTGGTGCGGGTGGGCGTGCTCGTGGCGATCGTGCACCGGGCGCTGCTGGCGCAGGTGTGGATGCCGCTGGCGGCGATGGCGGTGGTGGCGGCGTTGCTGGTGGCCTGGCACTACCGTGCCGGGCTCGAGCACCGGCAGGACGAGGGCAGCACGCCGCCGCTGCGCAATCCGTTCAGCCTGGCCTCGGCGATCCGCTTCGGTGCCCTGTTCGCCGTGGTGCTGCTGATGGTGAAGATCGCGCAGCAGCAGGCGCCGGGGTGGGTGATCGGCGTGGCGGCGCTGGCCGGTTCGGTCGACATCGACGCGATCACGCTCTCGCTCGCCGGCGACGCCCGCAGCGACGACACCCCTGGCCGTGTGCCCCTCGCGCTGGCGGCCGCGGTGCTGTCGAACACGCTGGTCAAGTGCGGGTTGGTGCTGGGCCTGGGGGGCGGTGCGCTGCGGCGCCATGTCGCGCTGGGCACCGCCGCGATGGTCGTGGCCGGCGGCGCGGCGGCCTGGCTGGGCGGTTGAGCGCCGCGACGGGCCGGGTCGCCTGGATATGCCTTGCTGAGATAGCTGCTATGGAGAAGCCATGCCGGAGATCGGCAGTCTCCGACGCACAATGCCGGATCCTGCCGCGCCCGCGGTGACCCTCTTCATGGATGCCCGAACATGGATCCGAACTGGCTGTGCTTCTACCCCAACCCGTCCAAACCCGTGTTCACGCCGCCGCCGGGAGCGGTCGACGCGCACTGCCACGTGTTCGGCCCCGCCGCGCAGTTCCCGTTCGCGCCGGAGCGCAAGTACACGCCGTGTGACGCGTCGAAGGACCAGCTTTACGCGCTGCGCGACCACCTCGGCTTCTCGCGCAACGTCGTCGTCCAGGCCACCTGTCATGGCGCCGACAACCGCGCGATGGTCGACGCGCTGGTGCACAGCAACGGCAAGGCGCGTGGCGTGGCCACCGTGAAGCGCAACGTCACCGACGAAGCGCTGCAGGACATGCACGCCGCCGGCGTGCGCGGCGTGCGCTTCAACTTCGTCAAGCGGCTGGTCGACTTCACGCCGAAGGACGAGCTGATGGAGATCGCCGGCCGCATCGCCAAGCTCGGCTGGCACGTGGTGATCTACTTCGAGGCGCAGGACCTGCCCGAGCTCTGGGACTTCTTCACCGCGCTGCCCACCACCATCGTGGTCGACCACATGGGCCGCCCGAACGTCGACAAGCCGCTGGACGGTCCCGAGTTCGAACTGTTCGTGAAGTTCATGCGCGAGTACCCGAACGTCTGGAGCAAGGTCAGCTGCCCCGAGCGCCTCAGCCTGACTGGCCCGCGGGCGCTGGGCGGCGAGCGCAATGCCTACCGCGACGTGGTGCCGTTCGCGCGCCGCATCGTCGAGACCTTCCCCGACCGCGTGCTGTGGGGCACCGACTGGCCGCACCCGAACCTGAAGGACCACATGCCCGACGACGGCCTGCTGGTCGACTTCATCCCGCACATCGCCCCCACGGCGGAACTGCAGAAAAAGCTTCTGGTCGACAATCCGATGCGCCTCTACTGGCCCGAAGAGTGTTGATCTCCTGGAGACGATGATGGCCTTGCAAAAGCCTTACCTGGACGTGCCCGGCACGACGATCTTCGACGCCGAACAGTCGCGCAAGGGCTACTGGTTGAACCAGTTCTGCATGTCGCTGATGAAGCCCGAGAACCGCGCGCGCTTCAAGGCCGACGAGCGCGCCTACCTCGACGAGTGGCAGATGAGCGAGGAGCAGAAGCAGGCCGTGCTCGACCGCGACCTGAACCGCGCCATCTCGCTGGGCGGCAACATCTACTTCCTCGCCAAGATCGGCTCCACCGACGGCAAGAGCTTCCAGCAGATGGCCGGCAGCATGACCGGCATGACCGAGCAGGAATACCGCGACATGATGATCAACGGCGGCCGCTCCGCGGACGGCAACCGCTACCTCGGCGAGGACGGCGACGCACAGCCGCACCGCCAGCCGCAGGGCGCCGCCGGCCGCCAGAAGGGTTAAGCACATGGCCAAGATCACCGCCTCCGTCTTCACCTCGCACGTGCCCGCAATCGGCGCTGCGATGGACCTCGGCAAGACCGGCGAAGCCTACTGGCAGCCGCTGTTCAAGGGGTACGAGTACTCCAAGCAGTGGATCGCCGAGCAGAAGCCCGATGTCGTGTTCCTGGTCTACAACGACCACGCCACCGCGTTCAGCCTCGAGCTGATCCCCACCTTCGCGATCGGCACCGCCGCCGAGTACGAGATCGCCGACGAAGGCTTCGGCCCGCGTCCGGTGCCCAAGGTCATCGGCGCGCCGGACCTGGCCTCGCACATCGCGCAGTCGGTGATCCAGGACGATTTCGACCTGACCATCGTCAACAAGATGCCGGTGGACCACGGCCTGACCGTGCCGCTGTCGCTGATGTACGGCGAGCGCGACCCGGTGAAGGACGCCTGGCCGGTCAAGGTCATCCCGTTCGCGGTCAACGTGGTGCAGTACCCGGTGCCCTCGGGCATGCGCTGCTTCAAGCTGGGCCAGGCGATCCGCAAGGCCATCGAGTCGTTCGACGAAGACCTCAACGTGCAGATCTGGGGCACCGGCGGCATGAGCCACCAGCTGCAGGGCGCCCGCGCCGGCCTGATCAACAAGGAGTGGGACAACAAGTTCCTCGACCGCCTGATCGAGGAGCCCGAAGAGCTGGCCAAGGTGTCGCACATCGAATACGTGCGCGAGGCCGGTTCCGAAGGGATCGAGCTGGTGATGTGGCTGATCGCGCGCGGCGCGATGGCCGATGTCGCCGGCGGTCCCAAGCCCACGCTGAAGCACCGCTTCTTCCATGTCCCCGCGTCGAACACCGCGGTGGGTCACCTGATCCTGGAGAACAACGTATGAGCATCAAAGTCGCCCTCGCCGGCGCCGGCGCGTTTGGCATCAAGCACCTGGACGCGATCAAGCTGATCCCCGATGTCGAGGTGATCTCGCTGATCGGCCGCGACCTGGCCAAGACCCAGGAAGTCGCCGACAAGTACGGCGTCAAGCACGTCACCACCGACCTGGCCGACAGCCTGAAGATCGCCGAACTCGATGCGGTGATCCTGTGCACCCCGACGCAGATCCACGCCTCGCAGTCGCTGCAATGCCTGGAAGCCGGCAAGCACGTGCAGGTCGAGATCCCGCTGGCCGATTCGTGGCGCGACGCCCAGGCCGTGGTCGAGAAGCAGAAGGAAGTCGGCAAGGTCGCGATGGTGGGCCACACCCGCCGCTTCAACCCCAGCCACCAGTTCGTGCACAAGAAGATCGTCGCCGGCGAGTTCAACATCCAGCAGATGGATGTGCAGACGTACTTCTTCCGCCGCACGAACATGAACGCGCTGGGCCAGGCGCGCAGCTGGACCGACCACCTGCTGTGGCACCACGCCGCGCACACGGTCGACCTGTTCGCCTACCAGGCCGGCAGCCCGATCGTGAAGGCCAACGCCGTGCAGGGCCCGATCCACCCGACGCTCGGCATCGCGATGGACATGAGCATCCAGCTCAAGGCCGCCAACGGCGCGATCTGCACGCTGTCGCTGTCGTTCAACAACGACGGCCCGCTCGGCACCTTCTTCCGCTACATCGGCGACAGCGCGACCTACATCGCGCGCTACGACGACCTGGTGAACGGCAAGGAAGAGAAGATCGACGTCAGCAAGGTCGACGTCTCGATGAACGGCATCGAGCTGCAGGACCGCGAGTTCTTCGCGGCCATCCGCGAAGGCCGCGAGCCCAACGCCAGCGTCGCGAAGGTGCTGCCGTGCTACAAGGTGCTGCACGACCTCGAGCAACAACTGAACGCCGACTGACGCCTTTCCTGTTGCGGTCGATTTCCTGTGGGAGCGGCTTCAGCCGCGATGGGGTGATGCCACGGCCCCATCGCGGCTGAAGCCGCTCCCACAAACGCTTTTCCGATGGAGAGTTCCCGATGCAACAACGCCAACTCGGTCCGTTCCAGGTTTCCGCCATCGGCCTGGGCTGCATGAACCTCAGCCATGCCTACGGCGTGCCGCCCTCGCCCGAGCAGGGCGCGCAGGTGCTGCTGCGCGCACTGGAGCTCGGCGTGACGCTGTTCGACACCGCGGCGCTGTACGGCTTCGGTGTCAACGAGACGCTGGTGGGCCAGGTGCTCGCCCGGCACCGCGACAAGTTCGTGCTGGCCAGCAAGTGCGGCATGCAGGGGGTCGACGGCAAGCGCGTGATCGACAACCGGCCGGCCACGCTGAAAGCCACCTGCGAGGCCGCACTGAAGCGGCTGAACACCGACGTCATCGACCTGTACTACCTGCACCGCTACGACCGCGCGGTGCCGATCGAGGACAGCGTCGGTGCGCTGGCCGACTTGGTGCGCGAGGGCAAGGTGCGCACGCTCGGCCTGTCCGAGGTGTCGGCCGCGACGCTGCGCCGTGCCCATGCGGTGCACCCGATCACCGCGGTGCAGAACGAGTATTCGCTGTGGACCCGCAACGCCGAGATCGGCACGCTCGAGGCGTGTCGGGAACTCGGCGTCGCGCTGGTGGCCTTCAGCCCGGTGGCGCGCGGTTTCCTGTCCGGCGCGGTGCGCGACGCCGCGCTGCTCGACGCCAAGGACATCCGCCGTGCGATGCCCCGGTTCCAGGGCGAGAACCTGGTGCACAACCTGGCGCTGCTCGAGCCCTTCAACGCGTTGGCCGCCGAGGCCGGCTGCACGCCGACACAGCTGGCACTGGCCTGGCTGCTGGCGCAGGGCGACCACGTGATCCCGATCCCCGGCACCACGTCGATCGCCCACCTCGAAGAAGACCTCGCCGCCGCCGACCTGCAGCTTGCCCCCGCGCTGCTGCAGCGCGCCGGCGAGATCGTCAACCGCCACACCGTGCACGGGCCGCGCTACCCGGCCGCGACGCAGGCCGAGATCGACACCGAGGAATTCTCGGCTTAGCGCGCGTTGCGCCCCCAGGGTGCTGCCTCAGGCGCCCGGCAGCGGCAGGCCGCGGCCCCATTGCACGGCTTCGGCGACGTGCGGGGCCTGCACGTCGGCATCGCCCGCCAGGTCGGCGACGCTGCGGGCCACGCGCAGCATGCGCTGGAAACCGCGGCCGGACCAGCCGAGCCGCTCCGCGGTGGCCTGCAGCAGGCGGCTGCCGGCGGCGTCCGGCGTGGCGTGGCGCTCGAGCGCGGCGGGTGACAGGTCGGCGTTGGCGCAGCCCTGGCGCTGCCACTGCCGTTGGCGCGCGGCGCTGACCCGTTCGCGCACCGTGGCGCTGTCCTCGCCGGACGGTGGGGCGCTCAGCTGTGCCGCGGCCACCGGCAGCACCTCGACCCGCAGGTCGATGCGGTCGAGCAGCGGGCCGGAGATGCGCGCTCGGTAGCGCGCCACCGCGTCGGGATTGCAGACGCACGGGCGCCGCGGATCGCCGAGGTGGCCGCAGGGGCATGGGTTCATCGCCGCGACGAACTGGAAGCGCGCTGGCCACTCGGCCTGGTGGCCGGCCCGCGCGATCGTGATGTGGCCGGACTCCAGCGGCTCGCGCAGCGCCTCCAGCGCCGAGCGCGGGAATTCCGGCAGCTCGTCCAGGAACAGCGTGCCGCGGTGGGCCAGCGAGATTTCGCCGGGCCGCGGAGGGGAGCCGCCGCCCACCAGCGCGACCGCCGACGCGGTGTGGTGCGGCGCCCGGAACGGCCGCACCCGCCAGCGCCGCGGATCGAACCGGCCGCCCAGGCTCCACAGCGCCGCCGATTCCAGCGCGTGGTCGTCGTGCATCGGCGGCAGCAGCCCGGGCAGCCGCAGCGCCAGCATCGACTTGCCGGTGCCGGGCGGACCGACGAACAACAGGCTGTGCGACCCCGCGGCGGCGATCTCGAGCGCCCGCTTGGCGGCCGCCTGGCCGCGGATGTCGCGCAGGTCCGGTTCGTCGGGCGCCGGCGCTGCGGGCAGCGGTGCGGCGCGCGGCAGCGGCTGCTGTGTGTCGCCCGGCAGCAGCGCCTGCACCACGTCGAGCAGGTGGCGGGCGGCGAGCACCGGCAGATGTTCGACCAGGGCGGCCTCGGCGGCGCTCTGTTCCGGCAGCACCAGCATGCGCTCGCTGTCCTGGCGCCGCAGCGCCAGCGCGATGGCCAGTGCGCCGGGCACCGGCTGCAGGTCGCCGGCCAGCGACAGTTCGCCGGCGAACTCGAATCGTTCGAGGGCCTCCGGGGGCAACTGGCCGTTCGCGGCCAGGATGCCCAGCGCGATTGGCAGGTCGAAGCGCCCCCCTTCCTTGGGCAGCGCCGCTGGGGCGAGGTTGACGACGACACGCCGGTTGTGCGGAAAGCCCAGCCCGCTGTGCAGCAGCGCGGCGCGCACCCGCTCGCGGGCCTCCTTGACCTCGGTATCGGCCAGGCCCACCAGCGTGAACGACGGCAGGCCGTTCGCCAGGTGCACCTCGACACGCACCGCCGGGGCCTGCAGCCCGAGCAGGGCGCGGCTGTGGACGACGGCGAGGGACATCGGCGGGCACTCCTGCGCGGTGGACGGGCCGCGCTCGGCCCGCGATGGCGATGATTCTGCGCAGCGTTTCACGCCGGGCACTCCCCCTAAAGGGTGTCTGCCCGCCGATGGTGCCGAATGATTCCTTCTGGTGCGTCCAAAAGCGTGCCGCCTGGGCCGAGTCCGTGCATGCACCCTCCCGGCGCTCCGGTGTAACCAGAGGTTGGAGGGCTGCCAGCGGTGGCATGGAAGCTGCAGAAAGGGCAGGGCTGAACCTTCAACGCTTTCCCCGACAACAGGAGCTCCCCGCATGAAGAAACTGATCACGTCCGCTGGCCTCGCCGCTCTGGCCGCTTCCGCCCTGGCGCCGGTTTCCGCCTATGCAGAAGACACTGCCAGCAGCCTCGCGTTCAACCTGGGCGTCGTCAGCGATTACCGCTACCGTGGGATTTCGCAGACCCGCCTCAAGCCGGCCGTGCAGGGCGGCGTGGACTACAGCTACGGCGGCTTCTACGTCGGCGCCTGGGCCACCAACATCAAGTGGATCAAGGACTCCGGCGCGAGCAAGGGCTCGGTGGAGCTCGACCTGTACGGCGGCTACAAGGCCCCGATCAACGACACGCTGAGCTACGACGTCGGCGTGCTGCGCTACCAGTACATCGGCAACAAGCTGGGCGACGTGCCCGGCTTCGCGAATGCCGACACCACCGAGGTCTATGGCGCGCTGACCGTCGGCCCGGTCACCGGCAAGCTGTCGTACTCGCTGACCGACACCTTCGGCAACGTCGACTCGGAAGGCAGCTACTACGCCGACCTGTCGGCCGGCTTCGACGTCGGTGCCGGCATCACGCTGACCCCGCACGTCGGCTACCAGGACATCGCCAACTCGAAGCAGTACAGCTACGTCGACTACTCGCTGACCGCCAGCAAGGAGATCGTGCCGGGCCTGTCGCTGTCGCTCGCCGCGATCGGCACCAACGTCAAGAAGACCAACGACGTCAGCAACTACTACAACGCCAGCGTCGGCAAGAACCTGGCGCGCAAGGGCGTCGTCGTCGGCCTGAAGTACACCTTCTAAGCATCTCAACCCACACCGGAGACCGCCATGAAAATGGTCACCGCCATCATCAAGCCCTTCAAGCTCGACGAGGTCCGCGAGGCCCTCAGCAACGTCGGCGTGGCAGGCATCACCGTCACCGAGGTGAAGGGCTTTGGCCGCCAGAAGGGCCACACCGAGCTGTACCGCGGCGCCGAGTACGTCGTCGACTTCCTGCCCAAGGTCAAGGTCGAGGCGGCCGTCGATGACGCCATCGTCGACCGTGTCATCGAGGCGATCGAAAGCTCCGCCCGCACCGGCAAGATCGGCGACGGCAAGATCTTCGTCACCGCCCTCGAACAGGTCCTGCGCATCCGCACCGGCGAAACCGGCAAGGACGCGCTGTAAGCGCCGCCCCCACCCTCTCGAGAACAACCATGTTCAAGAACCTCATTGCCAGTCTGGTCCTGGGTTGCGCGGTGTTCGGCTTCGCCGGCACCACCTTCGCCCAGGATGCCGCTTCGGCCCCGGCGACCGAAGCCTCCGCTCCCGCCGCTGCCGAAGCGCCTGCCGCCGCGGCCGCACCGGTCGCTGCCGCCGAAGCGGCGTCCGAGCCGGCCGCCGCCGCACCGGTGCCCAACAAGGGCGACGTATCGTGGATGCTGGTCTCCACGCTGCTCGTGCTGATGATGGCCGTGCCCGGCCTGGCCCTGTTCTACGGCGGCCTGGTCCGCGCGAAGAACATGCTGTCGGTGCTGATGCAGGTGTTCGTCACGTTCTCGCTGATCTCGGTGCTGTGGGTCGTTTACGGCTACAGCCTGGCGTTCACCGAGGGCAACGCGTTCATCGGCGGCTTCGACCGGCTCTTCCTGAAGGGCATCTTCGATCCGATGACCGGTGCGTTCGCGATGGGCGCCACGTTCAGCAAGGGCGTCGTGATCCCCGAGATCGTGTTCGTCGCCTTCCAGGCCACGTTCGCCGCGATCACCTGCGGGCTGATCGTGGGGGCCTTCGCCGAGCGCGTGAAGTTCAGCGCCGTGCTGCTGTTCATGGTGCTGTGGTTCACCTTCAGCTATGCGCCGATCGCGCACATGGTCTGGTACTGGATGGGCCCGGACGCCTACACCGGCAAGGAAGTGGTCGACCAGATGAACGCCAAGGCCGGCCTGATCTGGCAGTGGGGTGCGCTGGACTTCGCCGGCGGCACCGTGGTGCACATCAACGCCGCGGTCGCGGGCCTGGTCGGTGCGTACCTGACCGGCAAGCGGGTCGGCTTCGGCAAGGAGGCGTTCACGCCGCACTCGCTGACGCTGACGATGGTCGGTGCCTCGCTGCTGTGGGTGGGCTGGTTCGGCTTCAACGCGGGTTCCGCGCTGGAAGCGGGCAACAGCGCCGCGCTGGCCTTCGCGAACACCTTCTTCGCCACCGCTGCCGCCGTGCTGGCTTGGTGCGTGGGTGAAGCGCTGCTGAAGGGCAAGGCCTCGATGCTGGGTGCTGCTTCGGGTGCCGTCGCCGGCCTCGTCGCCATCACCCCGGCCGCCGGCAACGTCGGCATCGTCGGGGGCCTGGTGATCGGCTTCATCGCCGGCTTCGCCTGCCTGTGGGGTGTCAACGGCCTGAAGAAGCTGCTCGGCGCGGACGACTCGCTCGACGTGTTCGGCGTACACGGCGTGGGCGGCATCATCGGCGCGCTGCTGACCGGCGTCTTCAACAACCAGGCGCTCGGCGGCCCGGGCCTGGTGACCGACTGGGTCACCGCTTCGGTCGGCAGCGTCGGCGTGGTGGACCAGCTGATCATCCAGGCCAAGGCCGTGCTGCTGACGGTGGTCTGGTCCGGCGTGGTGTCGTTCATCGCGTACAAGATCGTCGACCTGGTGATCGGCCTGCGCGTGCCCGAAGAGGAAGAGCGCGAAGGCCTGGACATCACCTCGCACGGCGAGACGGCGTACCACGGCTGATCCGCACGGATCCTCGTGACGTACAAGGGGCTGCCGGCTGGCAGCCCCTTTTGCTTTGCGGCGGCGGGCGGGGGCCTGCCCTGTGGGCCGCCTCTTGCAATCGGCCGCGGCGGCCTCACCATGCCAGCACGCCTGGCCGATCCATAGAATCGGGCGTCCACGAAAGAAACATCGCCATGGTTCCCCACCTCGTGACGGCTCTCACCGGCCACATCAACGAACTCGAAGCCCGTGTGCTCGAGTCGATGCCCGCGATCGAACGCTGGTTCCGCCTCGAGTGGATGGAGCACACCCCGCCGTTCTACAGCTCGGTGGACCTGCGCAACGCCGGCTTCAAGCTGGCACCGGTCGACACCAACCTCTACCCCGGCGGCTGGAACAACCTGACGCCCGAGATGCTGCCGCTGGCGGTGCAGGCGGCGATGGCGGCGATCGAGAAGATCTGTCCCGAGGCCAAGAACCTGCTGCTGGTGCCCGAGAAGCACACCCGCAACGGCCACTACCTCACCAACGTGGCGAGGCTGAAGCAGGTGTTCACCCAGGCCGGCCTGAACGTGCGGCTCGGCACGCTCGACCCCGAAATCACCGCGCCCACCGAGCTGGCGCTGCCCGACGGCAGCAGCCTGACCGTGGAGCCGATGGTGCGCACCCAGCGCCGGCTCGGGCTGAAGGACTTCGATCCCTGCACGATCCTGCTGAACAACGACCTGTCGGCCGGCATCCCGCCGATCTTCGAGCACCTGCACGAGCAGTACGTGCTGCCGCCGCTGCACGCCGGCTGGGCCGTGCGGCGCAAGACCAACCACTTCCAGTCGTACGAGGAGGTGGCGAAGAAGTTCGCCAAGCTGCTCGGCATGGACCCGTGGCTCATCAACCCGATGTACACGCAGTGCGGCACCGTCGACTTCGACGACGAGGCCGGCCTCGAGTGCATCAAGAGCAACACCGATGCGCTGCTGGCCAAGGTGCGCCGCAAGTACAAGGAATACGGCATCAACGAGAAGCCGTTCGTGGTGATCAAGGCCGACAACGGCACCTACGGCATGGGCATCATGACGGTGCGCGACGCCAAGGAGCTCGACGGCCTGAGCCGGCGCACCCGCAACAAGATGAGCGTCATCAAGGACGGCCAGTCGGTCAGCGAGGTCATCATCCAGGAAGGCGTGCCGACCGTGGAGCGTGTGCACGGCGCGGTGGCCGAGCCGGTGGTCTACATGATGGACCGCTATGTCGTCGGCGGCTTCTACCGCATCCACGGTGAGCGCGGTGTCGATGAAAACCTCAACGCACCTGGGGCAGAATTCGTTCCGCTCAGCTTCGCGGAAGGCGGTCACCTGCCGCGGCCAGGCGAGAAGCCCGGGGCGAGCGTGCCGAACCGCTTCTACATGTATGGCGTCGTCGGCCGGCTCGCGATGCTGGCGGCAAGCTACGAACTCGAGGCCACCGATCCGGAGGCGGAGTCGTACGACTGAGTCGAGTCCTTTCGCAGCATTCGAGGCTGCGCAGCATCACCGTGCAGCCATCTCAGGGAGATCTCTTCGCCGACGTGGCCGACCTGCAGGTCGGGATGTACATCCATCTCGACCTGTCGTGGTTGGAACACCCGTTCCCGCAGTCCAGCTTCAAGCTGCGCACCGCCGAGCAGATCGCGACGGTGCGCGGGCTGCGGCTGACGCGGGTGCGCTGGTCGCCGCACCTGAGCGACATCGCCGCGTCCTCCGCCGAAGCGGCCGCGGCCGATCCGGTCGCCCTGGCCGAAGCCGCGGCACCCCCGGTGGCCGATCCGGCCGCGCTGGCGGCGGCGCAGGAAGAAGAGGCTGCGGAGCGGGAGCGCCGCACGATGCGGGAGTGCCAGAAGGCCTTGGCCGAGGCGGTGCGCAAGGTCAAGGGGTTCTCGAAGACGCTGCATGCGCAGCCCATCGAAACCCGCGAGCAGGCCAGTGCGCTGGTCGACCAGCTCATGCAGGACATGCTCGCCGAGGCCGAACTGACGATCCGGCTGATGTCCGACCCGTTTGGCGGTGAGACGGCCTATCACCACGCCCTGAACGTCACGCTGCTGTCGCTGATGCTGGCGCGGGCGATGAAGGCGCCGCCCGCGGCGCTGCGCGCCGTCGGCCTGGGGGCGTTGTTCCACGACATCGGCAAGTTCGGCATCCCGGATCGCATCACGCGCGCCACCGGTCCGCTGAGCCGTCCCGAGATGGCGTTGCTGCAGACCCATCCGGCGAAGGGCATCGAGCTCGCGCAGAAGATGGAGCTGCCGCCCGAGGTGGTGCAGATCATCACGCAGCACCACGAGATGGTCGACGGCAGCGGCTACCCCAAGAAGCTCAAGGGCAGCGAAATCTCGCTGCCCGCGCGCATCGTCGCAGTGGTCAACGCTTACGACAACCTCTGCAACGCGCTGAACCCGCAGGCGGTCATGACGCCGCACGAGGCGCTGGCCATGCTGTACGGCCGTCGCCGCGGGCAGTTCGACGAGAAGGTGCTGAGCACCTTCGTGCGCTGCCTGGGCGTGTACCCGCCCGGCAGTGCAGTGCGCTTGTCGGACGAGCGCGTCGCCCTGGTGGTTTCCGTGAACAGCACCCGGCCCCTGAAGCCCATGGTGATGGTCTTCAATCCGGTGGTCGCCAAGGAGAACGCGCAGGTGCTCGACCTCGAGGCGGTCCCCGAGGTGTCGATCGCCAAGTCGATCCGGCCGCAGGACCTGCCGCAGGTCACGCGCGACTACCTCATGCTCGGCACCCGCACCACCTATTACTTCAGCGCCGAGCGCGCCGCTCAGAGGCCGTAGCCGCAGGCGATCAGCAGCAACACGGCCTCGAGGTAGGGCAGCAGCGCCAGCAGCACGGCGCCGGCGAGGCGTGTCTTCGGTGGGTCGGATGCCTCGTTGTCACGGGGCAAGGCGGTCGGCAACAGGGCCGTCGGGACGTGGGTGATCATGTCGCATCTCCTGGCGATCGGAAGGAAAGGGCGCGAAGGAAGGCCGCGCGAACGGTCGCGCAGCGTCGGCAGTGGCAGCCGAGGCGCTAACGATCGGGGATGCGGTGCGTGTCGCGCTGCCAGAGGAGGTGCCCGCGGGGGCACTGCAGCACGGAGGTGACGGCGTCGAACGACGCCGCGGCGGGAGGGACACAAGGCCGGAGTCGCCTTGCGTCGCCGCTGCCGGTGAGGGCAGGCTTCAACATGGGGTCTCTCCTGAACGCCATCACACTCGATGGCGGGAGCCTCATCTTAGGCGATCGACGATGGCCTTGCCGGTGCCCGGGTCACGGCAGCGGCAGTGCGCTGGTGCACTTGATCTCGTCCAGGCAGACGCTGGAGCGCACGGTGTTGACGCCGGGGATGCGCATCAGCGTGTCCATCAGGAAATCGGACAGCGCCTTCAGGTCGCGGGCGGTGACCTTCAGCACGTAGTCGAAATCGCCGGTGACGGCATAACACTCCTGCACCGGTGCCAGCGCCATCACCTGCGAGATGAAGCCGGGCAGCTCGCGCAGGTGGCCGCGTTCCATCGTCACGTGGATGAACGCGGTCACCGACAGGCCGAGCTTGGCGGCGTCGAGCCGTGCCTCGTAGCGGCGGATCAGGCCGTTCTCCTCGAGGCGGCGGTGCCGGCGGTTCGCCTGTGCGGGCGACAGCCGGGCCGCCTCCGCCAGCTCGAGGTTGCTGGCGCGGCCGTGCTCCTGGAGGTGGTCGAGCAGGCGGCGGTCGGTTGCATCGAGCGTCACAGTTTGCAATGGAATCTCCTGTCTCCGGCGGATCACGAGAGGATATTGCGTGGCCCTGGGTAACGGAAGGGTGAGGTTGCGAGCCTGTTGCGCAAGGGCACGCCTACAGTGACGCCATCGACGTTCACCTACCAGGACCCCTGCCATGGCCGATCTTTTCGACAACCCGATGGGGCTGTGCGGTTTCGAATTCATCGAATTCGCCTCGCCGACGCCTGGCGTGCTCGAGCCGCTGTTCGAACGGCTGGGCTTCACGCTGGTGGCACGCCACCGCTCCAAGGACGTGCTGCTGTACCGCCAGGGCGAGATCAACTTCATCGTCAACCGCGAGCCGCACAGCCAGGCGGCCTACTTCGCCGCCGAACACGGGCCGAGCGCCTGCGGCCTGGCGTTCCGGGTGCGCGACTCGCACCACGCCTACCAGCGGGCGTTGGACCTCGGCGCCCAGCCGATCGAGATCCCGACCGGCCCGATGGAGCTGCGCCTGCCGGCCATCAAGGGCATCGGCGGTGCGCCGCTGTACCTGATCGACCGCTTCGAGGACGGCAGGAGCATCTACGACATCGACTTCGAGTTCATCGAAGGTGTCGATCGTCACCCGGTGGGCCACGGTTTCCGGCGCATCGACCACCTGACGCACAACGTCTACCGCGGCCGCATGGCGTTCTGGGGCGGCTTCTACGAGCGGCTCTTCAACTTCCGCGAGATCCGCTACTTCGACATCGAGGGCGAATACACCGGCCTGACCTCGCGCGCGATGACGGCCCCCGATGGCCTGATCCGCATCCCGCTGAACGAGGAGTCATCGAAGGGCGCCGGCCAGATCGAGGAGTTCCTGATGCAGTTCAACGGCGAGGGCATCCAGCATGTCGCGCTGCTGTGCGACGACCTCTGCGCCGCGGTGGACCAACTGGCGCTGGCCGGCGTGCCGCTGATGACCGCGCCGAACGAGTTCTACTACGACGCCCTGGCGCAGCGCCTGCCGGGCCACGGCCAGGACGTGCCGGCGCTGCAGACCCGCGGCATCCTGCTCGACGGGTCGACCGAAGGCGGCAAGCCGCGCCTGCTGCTGCAGATCTTCTCGCAGCCGGCGCTGGGGCCCGTGTTCTTCGAGTTCATCCAGCGCCACGGCGACGAAGGCTTCGGCGAGGGCAACTTCAAGGCGCTGTTCGAATCGCTCGAACGCGACCAGATCCGCCGCGGCACGCTGCAGGCGGCCTGACCGGGTAGGGAGAAGCCGGCCGGCGGGCCACCTTATCTGCCCGCTTCCGGCAGCTCGATCTTGACCGCCAGCACTTCCAGGTTGTCCTGGCGTTCCAGCTGCACCTTGATGTCGTCGGCGTTGATGTGCACGTACTTGCTGATCACCGCCAGCAGCTCGCGCTGCAGCGCCGGCAGGTAGTCGGGGCTGCGGCTGCGGTCGTTGCGCTCGTGGGCCAGGATGAACTGCAGCCGTTCCTTGGCCTGCGATGCCGAGCTGGGCTTGTCACCCAGGAAGAAGGACAGGAATCCCATGGTGTGGCTCGCTCACTTGCCGCCGAACAGGCGCTTGAAGAAGCCCGGCTTCACCGCGTCGATGAAGCGCATCGGCCGCTCCTCGCCGAGGAAGCGCGCCACCACGTCCTGGTAGGCCTCGGCCACGTCGCTGCCCTTGGAGAGGATCACCGGCGTGCCCTGGTTCGATGCCTGCAGCACCGCCTCGCTCTCGGGGATCACGCCGATCAGCGGCGTGCGCAGGATCTCGTGGATGTCCTCGAGGCTCAGCATCTGGCCGCCCTCGACCCGGTTGGGGTTGTAGCGGGTGATCAGCAGGTGCTCCTTGATCGGCTCGCGGCCGTCGATGGCGCGCTGCGTCTTGCTGTTGAGCATGCCCAGGATGCGGTCGGAGTCGCGCACCGACGAGACCTCGGGGTTGGTCACCACCAGCGCTTCGTCGGCGTAGTGCATGGCCATCAGCGCACCGGTCTCGATGCCGGCCGGCGAGTCGCAGATGATGTACTCGAAGCCCATCTCGGCCAGCTCCGCCAGCACGCGGCCGACGCCTTCCTGCGTCAGCGCGTCCTTGTCGCGGGTCTGCGAGGCGGCCAGCACGTACAGGTTCTCGACCTGCTTGTCCTTGATCAGCGCCTGCTGCAGCTTCACCTCGTTCTGGATCACGTTGATGAAGTCGTAGACCACGCGGCGTTCGCAGCCCATGATCAGGTCGAGGTTGCGCAAGCCCACGTCGAAGTCGATCACCGCGGTCTTGTGGCCTCGCACTGCGAGGCCGGTGGCAAAGCTGGCGCTGGTCGTGGTCTTGCCCACGCCGCCCTTGCCGGAAGTCACGACGACGATCTTGGCCATCGGGAAGGGTCCTTTCGAGAGAATTCGGTCAATCGGTACATCAGAACTTCAGCGGCTCCAGGATCAGCTTCTCGCCTTCGAGCCTGATCTGGGCCGGCTTGCCGAGCACATCGTCCGGCAGCGGGTTCTCGGTGGTGCGGTAAATGCCGGCGATGGAGACCAGCTCGGGCTCCATCGTCGTGGCGAAGATGCGTGCGCCGCTGTGGCCGCGGGCGCCCGCGATGGCGCGGCCGCGCAGCGGCGCGTAGACGTGGATGCTGCCGTCGGCGATCACCTCGGCGCCGTTGTTCACCGCGGCCAGCACGACCAGGTCGGCGTTCTTCGCATAGACCTGCTGGCCCGAGCGCAGCGGCCGGTCGATGATCATCGTGGGCGTCGGCGCGGTGGGCACCGGCACCTCGACGGTGACCTCGCGGATGACTTCCTGCAGCACGGGCGGTGCCGGACGCGGCTCGGCGCGTGCCGGCGCGTCGGGGGCCACGCTCAGGCCGGCCGCGCGCGCCTGGGCGCACTGGCGCATGCTGCCGCCGCGCACCGCCAACGGCACCATGCGGTGGTGGCGCAGCAGCGCCAGCAGCGCCTCGAAATCGACCTCGGTGCCTTCGGCTTCGTCCAGCGGCAGCGTCGACTGGAAATCGCCGTCGTCCTCGCCGTCGGCGTCGGCCCGCGAGGGCAGCTGGCTCAGGTCGAGCATCACCGGTTCGTTGTCGAACAGGTCGGGCGTGTCGGCCAGACGGGCCTCGAGCGAGGCGGCCAGCTCGTCCAGGTCGGTCGAGCGCAGGATCACCGCCACCAGCGACATCGAGGCACTCTTGAACTCGAGGACGGCCGGCGCGGTCGCGGGGGCGATGGACATGGAGGCGAGGTCGACGGCGCGGGAAAAAAGTTGGCGGGAGTTTACTGCCCCCTTTCCGCCGGGCTGATTTGCGTTAGGGTCGGCGCATGGCTTCGCCCCCCCTCGTGATCGCCCACCGCGGCGCCAGCGGCTACCTGCCCGAGCACACGCTGGCGGCGTACTGGCTCGCCATCGAGCAGGGCGCCGACTACATCGAGCCGGACCTGGTGAGCACCGCCGACGGCGTGCTGGTGGCCCGCCACGAGAACGCGCTGGCAGTGCTGAACCTCGATGGCAGCCTGCGCGAGGCCACCACCGACGTGATGGACCACCCGGCCTTCGCGGGCCGCTGCCGCACGCAGCCGATCGACGGCGTGCCGGTCACGGGCTGGTTCACCGAGGACTTCACGCTGGCCGAACTGAAGACGCTGCGCGCCCGCGAACGCCTGCCGTCGCTGCGGCCGGCCAACGCCCGCTTCGACGGCATGTTCGAGGTGCCGACGCTGGCCGAGATCGTCACGCTGCTGCGCCGTGCCAACGAAGGCCGCGCGCGGCCGGTGGGGCTGTATCCGGAGACCAAGCACCCGAGCCACTTCCGCGCCCTCGGCCTGCCGTTGGAGCCGGCGCTGCTCGACGGGCTGCAGGGCCTGGCGGCACCGGTGTTCCTGCAGTCGTTCGAAGTGGGCAACCTGCAGGCGCTGGCCGGCCGCACGGCCCACCCGCGCATCCAGCTGTGCGAGCTGGGCGGCCACCCGTGGGACGACCCGACGCCGTATGCCGAGATGCTGTCGCCGGCCGGCCTGGCGCACATCGCCACCTACGCGCAGGGCATCGGCGTGCACGCCGAATGGGTGCTGCCCCGCCGCGACGGCCGCCTGCAGCCGGCCACGCGGCTGGTGGCCGAGGCCCACGCGGCCGGCCTGCAGGTGCACGTGTGGACGGTGCGCGCCGAGAACCACTTCCTGCCGCTCGACCACCGCCGCGGCGACGACCCGGCCGCGCTGGGCGACGTCGCCGGGTACCTGCAGCGGCTGCAGGCGGCGGGCATCGACGGCTGCTTTGCCGACCAGGCGTTCCTGGCGCGGCGTGCGTGGCCCACGCCGGACGCTTGATCACCGTCAAGCACGGCCCGCGGGTGCGACCGAAGAGACCGGCGCGCGGCATCGGCCGATGATCCGCCCATGACCGAGCCGTACCGCGTCTTCACTGCCCTGGAGGACCTCGAGTCCGCCGTCTGGCACGAGCTGCAGCAGGCCGCCAGCGAGCCGGCCCACGCCTGGCGCCGCTGCGTGGTCGCCAGCGTCGGGCCGGACGGCCCCGAGGCACGCACGATGGTGCTGCGCGAGTGCGATCCCGACGAAGCGCGGGTGGTGCTCTACACCGACGCGCGCTCGCCGAAGCTGGCGCAATGGGCCGCCGACCCGCGCGCACAGATCGTCTGCTGGTCGGCCGCGCTCGGCTGGCAGGTGCGGCTGCGCGCCACCGTCAGCGTCGAGACCGAGGGCCTGGGCGTCTCGACCCGCTGGGCGCGGGTGCGCTTCTCTCCGTCCGCGCAGGACTACCTGTCGCACCTGCCGCCCGGATCGCCGCTGGCCGACCCGCCGGCGGTGCATGCCAACGCCGTCGCGCACCACTGCTTCGCGGTGGTCACCGCTGACGTTCACGAGATCGACTGGCTCGCGCTGCACCCCGACGGCCACCGCCGTGCCCGCCTGGGCCGGCGGGGCCGGCAGTGGCTGGTCCCCTGACACGGACGTTTCGACGCGGCCGGCGGCCGCGGCCCTGCGTCCCGGCGCCGCTGCGGCGACAATCGGCCCGCCCGCCGATCCGGCGCCCGTCCGCCCCGTCCCGCCCGCCATGCCTTCCTCGTCCCACGCCTTTGCGGCCGCGCATGCGCTGCCGCTGAACCCCGTCGCCCGGCGCCTGGCCTATGCCGGGCTGGCGCCCTTCGTGCTCGGTGCGCTGCTGGCGCTGCTGGTGCGCGAGGAAGCCCATCCCTACGTGATGATGGCGCTCACCGGCTACGGCGCGGTCATCGTCTCGTTCCTCGGCGGCATCCACTGGGGGCTGGGCATGCGCGGCGGCGTGCCGAGCCCGTCACCGTTCGCCTGGGCGGTGGTGCCCTCGCTGGTGGCCTGGATCGCGGTGCAGATGCCCGCCGACGCCGGCCTGGTGATCGACGCGGTGATGCTGGTCGCGTGTTACCTGGTCGACCGGCGCGTCTACCCCGGCCACGGGCTGTCGCACTGGCTGACGCTGCGCTTCCGCCTGACGATCGTCGCCGCGCTGTGCTGCCTGGTCGGCGCGGCCAGCACGCTGTGACGACGGCCCGCACGATGACCGCCCCGATCGCCCCGATCGACTACCAGGTCGAGATCGCCGACCTGCACGCCCACCAGTTCCGCGTCACGCTGACGCTGCCGCAGCCCAGCGCGCAGCAGCGCCTGAGCCTGCCGGTGTGGATCCCCGGCAGCTACCTGGTGCGCGAGTTCTCACGCCACCTGTCGGGCCTCGAGGCGCGCCAGGGCAAGCGCCCGGTGGCCCTGCGGCAACTCGACAAGTGCACCTGGCAGGCCGAGTGCCGCGGCAGCACGCCGCTGGTGGTGAGCGGCCTGGTCTACGCGTACGACGCCTCGGTGCGCACCGCCTGGCTCGAGGCCAGCCGCGGCTTCTTCAACGGCACCAGCCTGTTCCTGCGCTGCGAGGGCCACGAGGCGCGGGCTCATCGCGTGAGCCTGCCCGGCCTGCCCAAGGGCTGGCAGGTGGCCACCGGCATGCGGGCGGTGGGCACGGCGCGCCGGCCGGTGTTCGAATCGGCCGACTACGACGAGCTGATCGACCACCCGTTCGAGCTCGGGCCGTTCTGGCGCGGCACGTTCGAGGCCTGCGGCGTGCCGCACGAATTTGTCGTGGCGGGTGCCTGGCCCGGCTTCGATGGTGATCGGCTGATCGCCGATGCGAAGCGCATCTGCGAAGCCCAGATCCGCTTCTGGCACGGCCATGCCAAACCGCCTTTCCAGCGCTACGTCTTCCTGCTCAACGCCGTGGACGATGGCTACGGCGGCCTCGAGCACCGCGCCAGCACCGCGCTGATCTGCGGCCGGCGCGACCTGCCGCGCAAGGGGCAGGCCGGGCTGACCGACGGCTACGTGACGCTGCTCGGGCTGATCAGCCACGAGTACTTCCACACCTGGAACGTCAAGCGGCTGAAGCCCAGCGAATTCGCGCCGTACGACCTGACACGCGAGAACACCACCGAGCTGCTGTGGTTCTTCGAGGGCTTCACGTCGTACTACGACGACCTGCTGCTGCTGCGTGCCGGCCTGATCGACGAGGCGCGGTACCTGAAGCTGGTGGCCAAGACGGTCAACCAGGTGCTGGGCACGCCGGGCCGCCGTGTGCAGAGCGTGGCCGAGGCCAGCTTCGACGCGTGGATCAAGTACTACCGCCCGGACGAGAACTCGGCCAACGCCACGGTGAGCTACTACACCAAGGGCTCGCTGGTGGCGCTGGCGCTGGACCTGCGGCTGCGCGCCGAAGGCCGCGGCTCGCTCGACGCCGTGCTGCGCCGGCTCTGGCAGCGCAGCCAGGGCGGCCCGATCGACGAGGCCGCCATCGCCGAGGCGCTGGCCTTCGTCGGCAAGCGCTCGTACGACGACGAGCTGCAGGCCTGGGTGCACGGCACCGCCGACCTGCCGCTGGCCGAGCTGCTGGCCCCGCTGGGCGTGCGCTGGACCCGCGAGACGCCGCAGTTGCAGCATCGCCTCGGTGCCCGCGTGGCCGAGGCCGGCCTGAAAGTGCAGGCCGTGCTGCGCGGCGGTGCGGCCGAAGCGGCGGGGTTGGCCGCCGGGGACGAGCTGGTCGGCGTCGACGACTGGCGGCTCGGCCGGCTGGACGACCTGCTGCCGCTGGGCGCGTTCGACCGCCCCGTCACGCTGCTGGTGGCGCGTGACCGCCGGCTGCTGCGGTTGCCGTTCCAGGCGGCGGCGGTCGAGGGGGCGGTGACCCTGTCGGCCGATCCCAAACCCGGTGCCGTGGTGCTGCGGCGCCGTGCCGCCTGGTTGAAGCCGGTGGCGCCGGCCTGACCCGCGGAGGCCGGCCCACGATGCGTTGGCGCGTCGGCCCGCGGGGGGCCTGGGCCGCCCTGGTGCTGGCGGTGCTGCTGCTGCATGCGCTGGTGCTCGCGATGCTGCGCGACACGCTGGCGCCGCTCACGCCGGGCGTGAAGCGGCTCGAGGCGGTCTACGCCCGCCAGGTGCAGATCGCCGCCACCGCACCGCCGACCGCGCGGGTCGCTGCCCCGGTGCCGCCGCCCGCCCCGGTGCGGCGTCCGCCGCCGAAGCCCACGCCGCCGCCGCAGGTCGCGCAGGCGGCCTCCGCGGCTGCGCCGCCCGCCTCGGCGGCGTCCGATCCGATGCTGCCGCTGGACGTGCCGGACGTGAAGACGCCGGTGGAGCCACCCGCGTCGGCCGTGGCCGCCGCGTCCGCGGCGGCGTCCACGCCTGCCCCTGCGGCTTCGGCAGCCAGCGCGGGCGTGGCGGCGGCGTCCGGTGGGGCATCGGCCGCCGCGCCGCCGGCGTCGCCCGCCTCCGGGCCGGCGTTCGAATGGCCGCTGTCCACCCGCATCCGCTACCGGCTCAGCGGCTGGTACCGCGGCGACATCACCGGCACCGCGCAGGTCGAATGGGTGCGCCAGGGCGACCGCTACCAGGTGCACCTGGACGTCGACGCCGGCGTGGTCGCGCGCAAGATGACCAGCGACGGCCGCATCGGCGCCGCCGGCCTGTCGCCGCAGCGCTACGAGGAGGTCACGAAGGTGGTGCTGGCCGCGCCGCGCGTGCGGCAGATGCGTTTCGACGAGCAGACGGTGACGCTGGCCACCGGCGAAACCGCCCCGCGCCCCGGCGCCCCCGGCGAGCTGCAGGACACCGCCAGCCAGTTCATCCAGATGATCTACGCCTTCAGCACCCGGCCGGAGTTGCTGCGGCCCGGCGCGAAGCTGGCGTTGCAGCTGGCGCTGCCGCACCGGGTGCGGCCGGTGCTGTACGAGGTGGGCGCGATGGAATGGGTCGAGGCGCCCGGCGGCAAGGGCTGGCTGGAGACCTGGCCGGTGCGCCCGCGCATCGCCCCCGAAGCCTCTTCGGGCAGGGACCTGCAGGTCGAGACCTGGCTGGCGCCGCGCCTGCAGATGCTGCCGGTGCGCATCCGCATCCGGCAGGACGCCGAGAGTTACCTCGACCTGAAGATCGAGCAGTTGCCGGAGCAGGCGGCGTCGCCGCGCTGATCAGGATTTCGCTGCGGCCAGGCGCTTCTCCAGCTCCGCGGCCGGCACGGCGCCGGGCACGCGGGTGCCGTCTTCCAGCACGATGGCCGGCGTGCCGGTGACGCGGTACTTCTTCGCGATCGCCAGGTTGCGCTCGATCGCGCTGCTGTCGCACTGGCCCATCGAGCGCGGCGGCGCGGTGCCGTCGATCATCCACTGGCGCCAGACGGCGGTGTTGTCCTTCGCGCACCAGATGCTGCGCGCCTTCTCGGGCGAGTCGCCGCCGAGGATGGGGATCACGAAGGTGTAGACGGTGATGTCCTTCACCGCCTGCAGGTCGCGTTCGAACTTCTTGCAGTAGCCGCAGTTCGGGTCGGCGAACACGGCGATCCTGCGCTTGCCGTTGCCGTTCTTCCAGACGATGGCGTCCTTCAGCGGCAGGCTGGCGAAGTCGATCGCGGTGAGCTTGTCGATGCGTTCCTGCGTGAGGTTGCGCTTCGAGCCGGTCTCGATCACCTCGCCCTGCAGGATGTACTGGCCCTTCGGGTCGGTGTAGACGATGTCGGTGCCGATGCGCACCTCGAACAGGCCGGGCACCGGCGCCGGGCGCACCTCGTCGATCTTTGGCAGGTTGGGCAGGCGCTCGGAGAGTGCCTTGCGGATCTCGGCCTCGTCGGCCACCGCGCCGCCCACCCACAGTGCGGCGGTGCACGCGAGGATGCGCAGCGCGGCGCGCTGGGTCGGGGTGTGGGAGAAGGGGGCGGACATCGTCATGCGAATCGTTTTCCTCATGCGTCGAAAGCCTGGCGGGCCAGCCAGCGCTTCACCGGCCCGGCCTGGTTCAGCAGACTCAGGCCGCGGTTGCGAAGTTCCGCCAGCGGCGCCTGCGGGCGCGAGAACAGCTGCCACAGGCCGTCGACCACACCGTTCATGGCCCAGGTGGGCACGGCACGTTCGCGGGCGTAGCGGCGCAGCAGCCGCACGTCGCCGGCCGAGCGCCACGGGGTGTCGCGGCGGGCCTCGGTGAGCACGCGGGTCAGCGCCACCACGTCGCCCAGGCCGAGGTTCAGGCCCTGGCCGGCGAGCGGGTGCACGGCATGCGCGGCGTCGCCCAGCAGCACCCAGCCGGGGCCGCACCAGGGCTCGGCCTGGGCTGTGAACAGCGGCCACACGGCGCGCTCGGACGCCAGCTGCAGCGTGCCGATGCGCGCGCCGGCGTCGCCGATCGCGGCCTGCAGCGCATCTTCGAACTCGGCCTGCGGCGCGTCGCGCCACTGCTGCGCCTGCGCCTCGGGCAGCGACCACACCAGCCCGTAGCTGCAGCCGGCCTCGGGCCGGTCGAACGGCAGCAGCGCCAGCACGTCGGGACTGCGGAACCACTGCCAGGCGATGCCGGCGTGCGGCTGCGTCGCGGTGAGCCGCGCGGCGATGGCGCTGTGGTGGTACGGCTGGCGCTCGTAGCGCACCCCCAGCGCCTCGCGGCTGCTCGACTGCCTGCCTTCGCAGATCGCCTGCAAGGCCGCCGCGACGGGGCGCTCGGCGCGTTCGACGTGCGGCGCGTAGCGCAGCGCCTCGTTGAGGCAGCGTTCCAGCTCGGCCGCATCGACGATCCACGCCAGCTGGCTGACGCACTGCTGCCAGGCGGTGAAATCGAGCGCGCCGCCCTGGTCGCCGGCCACGCGCATCTCGTGCACCGGCGTGCGGGCCTCGGCAGGCAGCGCGTCCCACACCTTCAGCTCGGTCAGCAGGCCGATCGCGGCGGCGTTCAGCGCATAGGCGCGCACGTCGGGACCGGCCGCCGCGGCCGGCGCGCTGACCAGCGTGACCCGCAGGCCGCGGCGCGACAACGCCAGCGCCAGGCTCGCGCCCACGGCGCCGGCGCCATGCACACAGACATCGACGGCAGGGGGGGCCAGCGCGGGGGTCGTCATGCCGGTCATTGTAGGGAGGGGGCCATGACGGCCTTCTACAATCCAGGTCAAACGCGCGCCCACTTCTCCGGTCGGCGCGATTTTTCATTTGTCTTCCCCGCGGCCGGCGCCGCACCTTCCGAGAATTCCCATGAGCCTCAAGTGCGGCATCGTCGGCCTGCCCAACGTCGGCAAGTCCACCCTCTTCAACGCGCTGACCAAGGCCGGCATCGCGGCGGAGAACTACCCGTTCTGCACCATCGAGCCGAACGTCGGCGTGGTGGAGCTGCCCGACCCGCGGCTGGACGAACTGGCCAAGATCGTGCAACCCGAGCGCATCGTCCCGGCGATCGTCGAGTTCGTCGACATCGCCGGCCTGGTGGCGGGCGCGAGCCAGGGCGAAGGCCTGGGCAACCAGTTCCTGAGCCACATCCGCGAGACCGACGCCATCGTCAACGTGGTGCGCTGCTTCGAGGACGAGAACGTCATCCACGTCGCCGGCAAGGTCGACCCGATCGCCGACATCGAGGTGATCCAGACCGAACTCTGCCTGGCCGACCTCGGCACGGTGGAGAAGAGCCTGCACCGCTACAACAAGGCGGCGCGCTCGGGCAACGACAAGGAAGCCGCCGCGCTGGTGAAGGTGCTCGAGAAGTGCCAGGCCGCGCTGAACGAGGCCAAGCCGGTGCGCGGCATCGACTTCAGCAAGGAAGAGCTGGCGATCCTGAAGCCGCTGTGCCTGATCACCGCGAAGCCGGCCATGTTCGTCGGCAACGTCGACGAGTCCGGCTTCGAGAACAACCCCTTCCTCGACCGCCTGCGCGACTACGCCGCGGCGCAGAACGCGCCGGTGGTGGCCATCTGCGCGAAGACCGAGGCCGAGCTGGCCGAGATGGGCGACGAGGACCGCGCGATGTTCCTGGCCGAGATGGGCCAGGACGAGCCGGGCCTGAACCGGCTGATCCGCGCCGGCTTCAAGCTGCTGGGCCTGCAGACCTACTTCACCGCCGGCGTGAAGGAAGTGCGCGCCTGGACCATCCACATCGGCGACACCGCCCCGCAGGCGGCCGGCGTGATCCACACCGACTTCGAGCGCGGCTTCATCCGCGCGCAGACCATCGCGTTCGACGACTACGTCAAGTTCGGCGGCGAACAGGGCGCCAAGGACGCCGGCAAGATGCGCGCGGAAGGCAAGGAATACGTCGTCAAGGATGGCGACGTGCTGAACTTCCTGTTCAACGTCTGACGGCGACTTTTTTGTGGGAGCGGCTTCAGCCGCGATTCGCGGCCTGTCACGAGCCCATCGCGGCTGAAGCCGCTCCCACAGCAAGCGCGGGTGTCAAGCGGCTTGCCGTGGCCAGCTGAACTCGAACACCGTCTCCTCGCCTTCGGAGCGGCCGGTCACGCGGCCGCCGTGGGCCTGGATGAACTGGTCGACGATGTAGAGGCCCAGGCCGAGCCCCGACGACTCGCTGTTGCCGCCGCTGCGGAACGGCGTGAACAGCTGCGCCTGCACCGTCTCGGGCAGCGCGCCGGCGTTGCGCACCTGCACCTTCAGCCGCGCCGCGTCGCGGCCGTCGAGCACCACCTGCACCGCCTCGCCGGCACTGCCGTGCTGCAGGGCGTTGCCGATCAGGTTGACCAGCACCTGCATGATGCGGTCGGAGTCGAAGTGGCCGTCGAGCGGGCCGTGCTGGGCGACCTCGATGCGCGCCTGCGGGCGGGCCTGGCGCAGCTCGGCCACCGCCTGCTGGCACAGGGCGTCGAGCTGGCCGGCCTGGCGGCGCAGCTGCAGCACGCCGGTGCGGATCAGCGAGAAGTCGAGCAACTGCTCGATCATGCGCGCCATGCGGCGCGCGCTGCTGTCGATGCGGCCGGCCGCGGCGGCGGTGCGCTCGTCGGCCGCGGTGCGGCGCAGCACCTCGGCGCTGAGCGTGATGGCCGACAGCGGCGTGCGCAGGTCGTGGGTCAGCACCGCGGTCATCGTCTCGTTGAGCTTCAACGCATGCTGCAGCTCGGCGTTGCGCGCGGCCAGCGCGCGGCGCTGCTGGTACAGCTCGACGAACACTTCCACCTTGCTGCGGATCACCCGCTCGTCCACCGGCTTGGTGAGGTAGTCGACCGCGCCGGCCTCGTAGCCGCGGAAGCTGCGCGCGGTGTCCTGGTGGGTCGCGGTGAGGAAGATGATCGGCACGTGGCGGGTGCGTTCGGTGCCGCGCATCAGCTCGGCCAGCGCCAGGCCGTCGGTGCCGGGCATGTGCACGTCCAGCAGCGCCAGCGCGACGTCGTGCTGCAGCAGCAGCTCCAGCGCCGCATCGGCGCTGCCGGCGCACAGCACGTGCATGCCCGGGCGTTCGAGCAGCGCGCGCATCGCGATCAGGTTCTGCTCGACGTCGTCGACGACGAGGATCGGCGTGGCCAGCGCGTGCGGCGGCACCCGGCCGGCGGGGCTGTCGATCAGCGAGGGGGCGGCGTTCATCACAGGCGACGATAGAGTTTGTGGGGCCCGTCGACAACGTCGAAGGCCTCGGCATGGGCACCGAACTGCAGGGTCTCCTGCGTGCCGAGCCCGAGGAAGCCGCGGTGCACCAGCGCCTCGCGGAACAGCCCCACGGCGCGGTCCTGCAGCTTGCGGTTGAAGTAGATCAGCACATTGCGACACGACACCAGGTGCACCTCGGAGAACACGCTGTCGGTGGCCAGGCTGTGGTCGGCGAACACCAGGTGTTCCTTCAGCTGCCGGTCCATCAGCACGGCCTGGTCACTGGCGCGATAGTAGTCCGACAGCGAGCCGCGCCCGCCGGCCGCGAGGTACTGGCGGCTCGCCCGGGCCAGCCGTTCGAGCGGGTAGATGCCGGCCTCGGCGGCGCGCAGCGCCTCGGCGTGGATGTCGGTGGCGTAGATCAGCGTGCGGTCGAGCAGGCCTTCCTCGTGCAGCAGGATGGCCAGCGACCAGGCCTCCTCGCCGGTGCTGCAGCCGGCCACCCAGCACTTCAGCGACGGGTAGGTGTGCAGCAGCGGCACCACGTGCTGGCGCAGCGCGAGGTAGTAGCCGGGGTCGCGGAACAGCTCGGAGACCTGCACGGTGAAATACGGCAGCGCCTGCGCGAACAGCGCCGGCTCGCGCAGCAGCCGCTCCTGCAGCTGCGCCAGGCTGGCCGCGCCGAAGGCCTGCTGCACCTGGCGCACGCGCCGGCGCAGCGAGTTCAACGCGTAGTCGCGGAAGTCGTGCTGGTAGCGCAGGTAGACCGCCTCCAGCAGCAGCTTCAGCTCGATGTCGAACAGCGGGTCGGGCGGTTCGTCCTGCAGGGGCAGCAGCAGGACGTCCTCCGGCGGGGGCATCGACGTCATTTCGGGCACCACACGCGGGTCAGCGACACCAACTGGTCCACGTCCAGCGGCTTGGCGATGTAGTCGTTCGCACCGGCTTCGAGGCAGCGTTCGCGGTCGTCGGCCATCGCCTTGGCGGTCAGCGCGATGATGGGCACCTGGGCCCATTCGGGCTTCTCGCGGATGGTGCGGATCGCGGTCAGGCCGTCCATCTCCGGCATCATCACGTCCATCAGCACCAGGTCGATGTCGCCGTGGCCGAGGCGCTCGATGGCCTCGCGGCCGTTGCGCGCGATCGCCAGTTCCACGCCCAGCGGCTCGAACACGCTGGACAGCGCGAAGATGTTGCGCACGTCGTCCTCGGCCAGCAGCACGCGGCGCCCATCGAGCACGCTGTCGCGCTGGCGGGCCTGGCGCAGCAGGCGCTGCTGGTCGGGCGGCAGGCGCGACTCCACGCTGTGCAGGAACAGCGTCACCTCGTCGAGCAGCCGCTCGGGCGAGCGCGCGCCCTTGACGATGATCGAACGCGAGTGGCGGCGCAGCCGCTGCTCTTCCTGCGGCGTGAGCGCGCGCCCGGTGTAGACGATCACCGGCGGGCAATGCCGGGGACCGTCCTGCGACATGCGCTCGAGCAGCTCGTAGCCGCTGCCGTCGGGCAGGCCGAGGTCCATCACCATGCAGTCGAAGTGCTGCTCGGCCAGCCGCGCCAGCGCCTCGCGCTGGCTGCCCGCCAGCACGATCTCGGTCTGCTCGCCGGCCAGCAGCAGCTTCAGGTGCTCGCGCAGCGCGTCGTCGTCCTCGACGATCAGCAGCCGGCGCACGCCCTGTTGCAGCCGGTCCTCCAGCGCGGCGATGGCCTCGAGCAACTGCTCGCGCGCGGCCGGCTTCAGCACGTAGCCCACCGCGCCCATCTCCAGCGCGGTGCGCTGTCGCTCGTGCGCCGAGATCACGTGCACAGGCAGGTGGCGCGTCGCCGGGTCGCGCTTCAGGCGTTCGAGCACCGACAGGCCGGAGGCATCGGGCAGCCCGACGTCGAGCAGCACGCCGTCGGGCTTGAGCTCGTGCACCAGCGCCAGGGCCTCGTCGGCGCTGTGCGCGACCACGCAGTCGAACTGGCGTTCCTCGGCGAGGTCGCACAGCAGGTCGGCGAACGGCACGTCGTCCTCGACGACGAGGATCAGCCGCTGCGACTTGCGCGGCGGACGCGGGCGGGCGGGCGCGGCGGCCACGGGCGGCGGCGCCAGCGGGGCGGGCGCCGGCGACGGTGCCACCGGCGCGGCGGCCGGCACGGCCGGGGCGGTCGCGGTGGCCGGATCGGCGGTGAGCGGCAGTTCGAGCGCGAAGACGCTGCCCTGGCCGGGCTCGCTGTCCACCGTGATGTCGCCGCCGAGCCGACGCGCCAGTTCGCGCGAGATCGACAGCCCGAGCCCCGTGCCGCCGAAGCGCCGGCTGGTGCTGCCGTCGGCCTGGCGGAAGGCTTCGAAGATCACCGCCTGCTGCGCCTTCGGGATGCCGATGCCGGTGTCCTGCACTTCGAAGCGCACGCGCTCGCCGGGCAGCGGCTTCACGCGCAGCGCCACGCTGCCGTGCTCGGTGAACTTCACCGCGTTGGCCAGCAGGTTCTTCAGCACCTGCTGCACGCGGGTGCGGTCGGTGGTCAACAGCGCCGGCGCGCCGGGCTCGGCCTGCATCGCGAACTGCAGGCCCTTGTGCTGCACCAGCGGCTCGAAGGTGCGCTGCATGGTCTCGAGCAGCGCGCTCAGTTCCACCGGCTCGGGCTGCAGGTCCATGTGGCCGGCCTCGATCTTGGAGAGGTCGAGGATGTCGTTGATCAGCGCCAGCAGGTCGTTGTTGGAGGCGTGGATCGCCCGCGCGTACTTCACCTGCTCGGCGCTCAGCGTGCCTTCGCGGTTGTCGGCCAGCAGCTTGGAGAGGATCAGGGCGCTGTTCAGCGGCGTGCGCAACTCGTGCGACATGTTGGCCAGGAACTCGCTCTTGTAGCGGCTTGCGGCCTCGAGCTGCTCGGCGTGCAGCTGCAAAGCGTTCTGCGCCTGCAGCAGGTCCTCGCGCTGGCGCTGCAGCTGGCTGGCCTGCTGCGCCAGTTGCGCGTTGCCCTGCTCGAGCTCGGACTGCTGGTCCTGCAGCCGGTCGTTCGACTCGCGCAGCGCCTCGCTCTGCTGTTCCAGCTCTTCGTTGGCCGCGCGCAGCTCTTCCTGCTGCTGCTGCAGTTCTTCGCCCTGGCGACGGGTTTCCTCGAGCAGCGCGACCAGCCGCTGCCGGTACAGCGAGGCCTGCAAGGCCATGCCGATCGGTTCGGCGACCTGCTGCAGCAGCTGGCCGATGCGCCGGCGGGCCGCGTCGTCGCGCGCCAGCGCCGCCGGCAGGCCGAGCTCGAGCACGCCGCAGACCTGGCCGTCGGCCTGCAGCGGCGTCAGCACCAGCGCGGCCGGTTCACTGCGGCCGAGGCCGCTGACCAGGCTCAGGTGGCCGGCCGGCACGTCGTCGATCCATTGCAGCTGGGCGGCAGCGGCAGCGGTGCCGAGCAGGCCCTCGCCGGCGTGGAGCTGCGCCGGCAGCGCGGCCAGTTCGGCGCCGTGGCCGCCGAGGCGGCGCAGCAGGCCGTTGTCGAAGCCGTACACCACCGCCACCGGGGCGCGCAGCCAGCCGCACACGGCGGCGCTGGCGTGGCTGGCGATCTGCTCGCCCTGCTGCAGCCCGAGCAGCGCCTGCGAGACACTGGTCTCGCCCTGCTGCAGCCACAGCAATTCGGCCACGCGCAGCCGGGCCAGCAGCACCTGGCGGGTCACCAGCGCCAGCGCCCACAGCACGATGATGTAGAGCGAGCGGCTGATCGCCGCCATCTCGAGGCTGACCCCGCCGGGCGACAGGAACAGGCCGCCGAGGATCAGCACGCTCGCCGCGGCGGCAATCCACAGCGGCAGCCGCACCCGGTCCTGCAGCATCGTCAGGCCGAGCGGCACCGCGTACAGCGCCCACTCGGCATAACCGCGGGGCGTGGCGAGGTCGATCAGGAAAACGCCTGCCAGCAGTGCCAGGGAGCTCCAGCGCAGCGCCGGGGCCCAGCGTGTGCCGGGGATGAATCGTTGCATGGGCGAAGAGGAGGGCGGGACTCAAACGTTACAGTCTGACGCCCACCATCTCCCCACCCTGTCAGGGGGGATTACAGCAGCCTGTAGGAATCGTCCTACAGGTGCCGTCACTTCTCCACGAACGCGCGTTCGAAAACGTAGTCGCCCGGTTCGCCGCTGCGCGGCGAGACCTTCAGGCCGCGCTCGTCGAGCAGCACGCACAGGTCGGCCAGCATCTGCGGGCTGCCGCAGATCATGCCGCGGTCGGTTTCCGGGTTCAGCGGCGGCAGGCCGATGTCGTCGAACAGCTTGCCGTTGACGATCAGGTCGGTCAGGCGGCCCTGGTTGCGGAACGGCTCGCGGGTGACGGTCGGGTAGTACACCAGCTTCTCGCGCACCCACTCGCCGAAGATCTCGTCGTTGGGCAGTTCCTCGGTGAAGAACTTGTAGTACGCCAGCTCGCTGACCCAGCGCACGCCGTGGATCATCACGATCTTGTCGTAGCTCTCGTACATCTCCGGGTCCTTCACCAGGCTCATGAACGGGGCGAGGCCCGTGCCGGTGGAGAACAGGTAGAGGTGCTTGCCGGGCTTGAGATCGCGCAGCACCAGCGTGCCGGTGGGCTTGCTGCCGATCAGCACTTCCTCGCCGACCTGCAGGTGCTGCAGCTTCGAGGTCAGCGGGCCGTCCGGCACCTTGATGCTCAGGAACTCGAGGTTCTCCTCGTGGTTCGCGCTGGCGATCGAGTAGGCGCGCAGCAGCGGCTTGCCGTTCACCATCAGCCCGATCATGATGAACTGGCCGTTCTCGAAGCGCAGGCCGGCCGAGCGGGTGGTTTTGAAACTGAAGAGCGTGTCGTTCCAGTGTCGAACTTCCAAGACGCGCTCGGTCGCGAAGGCAGCCATGGTGGGTCTTTGTCCTTGTCCCGGGGAAAACCCGCTATTTGAACAGTTTTGCGAACCCGCGTTGGCTGCCGGACGCGGCGGGCCCCGCGGAGCCGGTGCCGGAACCGGCAAAGCGGCCGGTCGCCCGACCGGCCGCGGCGGCCACGCGACAATCGCACGATGCCCATCCAATGGTTTCCGGGTCACATGCACGCGACCCGCAAGGCGATCGAAGAACGCCTGCCGGACATCGACGTCGTCATCGAGATGCTCGATGCGCGGCTGCCCGGCTCCAGCGCCAACCCGCTGCTGGCCACGCTGACGCAGGGCAAGCCGGCGCTGAAGGTGCTGAACAAGCAGGACCTGGCCGATGCCGCCACCACCGAGGCCTGGCTTGCGCACTACCGCGCCCAGCCGGGCACGCAGGCGCTGGGGCTGGACGCCGGCGTGGCCGCGCCGGCGCGTGCGCTGGTCGGTGCCTGCCGGGCGCTGGTGCCGCTGCGCGGCGGCATGGTCAAGCCGGTGCGGGTGATGATCTGCGGCGTGCCGAACGTCGGCAAGTCGACGCTGATCAACACGCTGGCCGGCCAGCGCAAGGCCAAGACCGGCGACGAGGCCGGCATCACGAAGACCGAGCAGAAGATCGTGCTCGCCAGCGACTGCTACCTGTGGGACACGCCGGGCATGCTGTGGCCGCGCATCAGCGTCGAGGAGAGCGGCGACCTGCTGGCCGCGGCCGGCAGCGTGGGCCGCAACGCCTACGACGAAGAAGCGGTGGCGACGGCGTTGCTGGCGCGGGTGCAGGTGCGCCATCCGCAGGCACTGCAGGCCCGTTACAAGCTCGACGACGCGGCCCTGGCCCAACCGGCCGACGCGCTGCTGGCCGAGATCGGCCGGCGCCGCGGCGCACTGCGCAGCGGCGGACGACTGGACCTGCAGAAGGCCGCCGAGGTGGTGCTGAACGACTTCCGCGGCGGCGCCTGGGGCCGCGTCTCGCTCGAGACGCCGGCGGAATTTGCCGCATGGTGTGCGGTGGCCGAGCAGCGCGATGCCGAACGTGCCGCGCGGCGCGCCCTGCGCGATCGGCGCGGCGCGCGCGGCGCACCGCGCGGCGAGGCGCCGGCAGACACGCCCGACGACACGCCCGCCGACGCGCCCGACGACGGCGCCGCCTGACCGCGGCACACCGGTTGCCGCCGCGTCGGCATCCTGCAGGAGGTACTGCCCATGGCCCTGTCACCCGGACACCAGCGCCACCCGGACCACCATGTCACCGAGACCGCGTTGCCCGGCCGCATGACCGTCTCGCTCGACGGTGAGCTGCTGGCCGACTCGCGCGACGTGGTGCGCGTCGACGAAGACGGCCATCCGCCGCGCTACTACTTCGCTCGCGACGACGTGCGCGTCGAACGGCTGAAGCGCTCCGACACCCGCACCCACTGCCCGTTCAAGGGCGACGCGAGCTACTACGACCTGCGCACGGGCCAACACGGCGTGGCCGACGCCGTGTGGTCCTACGAGGACCCGTACGACGAACACCTGGGCCTGAAGGGGCGCCTGGCGTTCGACGAGCGGCGCGCGGCGGGGCTGGTGCTGCGCAGCCTGCCCTAGGCTGGGCTAGGCACCCGGCTGCGGCCGCACGTTGGACGCCTTCGCGCGCGCCTGCGCTGCGGCGTTCTCGTTGCCGCGCCCGCGGATGCGGCCGCATTCGCCGGCCTGGTACAGCGTGCCCTCGCGGGCATGCGGGGCCTCGTCGCGCTGCTGGCGGCCCATCTGCATCTTCGCCATCGTGTCGGCCACGGCCGGCATCATCTTCGCCATGGCGGTGTTGATCACCGACATCGCGCCCACCTTCACGTCGCGCTGGGCCGAGGTGGCGGCCTCGAGGATCGCGGCGGCCACCTTCTCCGGCGCGATCATCGGCGTGGGCAGCTTGGGTTCCTGCGTCAAATAGTTGCCGGCATGTTCCGGATAGGGCGTGTCCACCGCGGTCGGCTGGATCAGCGTGATCGACACCGGCGCGCCGTCTTCGGACAGCTCCATGCGCAGGCCGTCGGTGAAGGCCTTCACCGCGTGTTTGCTGGCCGAGTACATCGCCTGCAGCGGGATCGTCGCCTCCGAGGCCTCGCTGCCCACGTTGATCAGGGCGCCGCCCTGGCGCCGCAGGTGCGGCAGCGCGGCCAGCGAGCCGTACACCACGCCCCAGAAGTTGGTGTCGAAGAGCCGGCGGTTGTCGGCATCGTCGACCTCGTCGAGGCGCCCGTAGATCGACACCCCGGCATCGTTGACCCAGGTGTCGATGCGCCCGAAGCGTTGCAGCGCCGCCTGCGCGATGCCGTCCACCTGCGTGCGGTCGCCGACATCGGCCTGCACCGCGACCACCTGCGTCCCCTCGGCGGCGAGTTGTGCGGCGATGCCGTCCAGCGTCACCTTGCTGCGGGCCGCCAGCACGAGCTGGGCGCCGGCACGGGCAGCCGCCACCGCGGTGGCCAGGCCGATGCCGCTGGAGGCACCGGTGACGACGATGACCTGTTGGTCGAGGGGCTTGAGGGAGAGGGCCATGGCGGATGCTCCTGATGAGAGGCGGCGGGCGGCAAGCCCCGTTCCTGTCGCGGCCGGTGCTTCTCTACACTGCCGGCCATGCGTCTGCCCGCCCTGCGTTCCCGTCTGCTGGTGCTTGCCTTCGGCAGCACGGTACCGCTGCTCGTGCTGAGCCTGCTGCTGGCCGGCTGGCTGCTGCGGCGCGAGGAGGCGCTGGTGCGCGACGGCGCGATGGACCGCAGCCGCGCGATCGCCTCGGCGGTGGATGCACGGCTGGACGGACAGCTGGCGCTGCTGCGCGCGCTGTCGGTCGACGAGCACCTCGCTGCAGGAGACCTCGCCCGTTTCCTCGCCGTGGCGCGGCGGGTGCGCGAGGTGCAGCCGTTCTGGCGCAACCTGCTGCTGGTCGACCGCAGCGGCCAGCACCGCGTGAACCTGCGCTTCGATGCCGACGCGTCGAACCTGCCGCACGAAGCGGCCGGCGAGATGGCCTCGCTGCACCAGGTGCTCGACACCGGCCTGCCGCACGTCGGCGATGTCGGTCGCGGGCCGTTCTCCGGGCTGCCCGGCGTGGCGCTGCAGTTCCGCACCTCGGTGGCCGGCGAGGCGATGGTGTTGAAGCTGGTGCTGGACCCGAAGGTGTTCGCCTCGCTGATCGAGGCGCAGCGGGTGCCCGCCGCCTGGAGCGTGTCGCTGGTCGATGGGCACGGCCGCTTCGTCGCGGGCGGCCGGCAGCAGCGCGCCGGCGAGCCGGTGCCGGCCGGCGAGGCCCTCGCGCCCGGGCGGCGCAGCGGCTGGGCCGCCGTCGTGACGCCCGAGGGCATGCCGGTGCACCAGGCCTTCAGCGCCCCGTCGCTGGCGGGCTGGACCGTGGTGGTGGCGATGCCGTCGGCCGAGGTGCGGGCCGGCACGCGGGACGTCACGCGCTGGCTGCTCGGTGGCATGCTGGTCTCGGTGCTGCTGGCCGGAACGCTGGCGCTGTGGATGTCGCGCCGCATCGCCGGGCCGATGCGGGCGCTGGCGCAGGCAGCGGGTGGGCTGGGCGCCGGCAGCGCCGCGCCACTGGCCGCCGTGGCGGCCCAGCCGGGTTCGCGCGAGGCCCGCGATGTGGCCGTGGCCCTGCAGGACGCCGCCCAGGCGCTCCATGAGCGCGAAGCGCTGAAGGAGCGCGAGCGCGTGGCGTTGCGCGAGGCCGGCCGGGCCAAGGACGAGTTCCTCGCGATGCTGGGCCATGAACTGCGCAACCCGCTCGGGGCCATCGCCGCCTCGGCGCACCTGCTGCGGCTGGCGCCGGCCGGCGACGCCGCCCAGCGCGCGCACCAGGTGATCGACCGGCAGACGCGCCACATGACGCGCCTGGTCGAGGACCTGATGGACATGAGCCGGGTCGTCGCCGGCAAACTGGTGCTCGACTGCCAGCCGCTCGACCTGTGGCCGGTGGTCGAACATGCCGTCGATACCTGGCGCCAGCTCGGCCGGAACGCCACCGCGCCGCTGCGGCTGGAGGGTGCCTCGGTGTGGGTCGAGGCCGATCGCGCGCGCGTCGAGCAGATCGTCATGAACCTGCTCGACAACGCGTTCAAGTTCGGGCCGCCCGGCAGCCCGATCGCGGTGGTGCTGCAGACGGACGCCGGCTGGGCCACGCTGAGCGTGCGCGACGCGGGCCGCGGCATCGCCGCCATCGACCTGCCGCGGGTGTTCGACACCTTCTTCCAGGTGGCGCAGCCGCTGCACCGGCCGCACGGCGGCCTCGGGCTGGGCCTGGCGCTGGTGAAACGGCTGGCCGAACTGCAGCGGGGCGACATCGTCGCCGACAGTGCCGGCGAAGGGCAGGGCGCGACGTTCACGGTGCGGCTGCCGTCGGTGCTGCAGCCAGCGCCCGGCTGACCACCGGGGACGGACGGCGCGGGGAACGCTGCTTGCCCCCGCCCGCTGCCCACATCCGGCAGCCCAGGAGATCGCCATGTTGCCGTTGCAGCACTACCCGATGTACAGCTACCTGCCCGCGCGCGACCTGCCGCGGGCCCGGCATTTCTACGAGGCCGTGGTCGGGCTGGTGCCAGAACGCGAGATCTCCGGCGGCGTGGTCTACCGCTTCGCCGGCGGCACCGCCGCGTTCCTGTACCCGACCCCGAACGCCGGCAGCTCGCGCGCCAGCCAGGCGTTCTGGGACGTCGATGACGTCGACGCGGTGATCACCGACCTCAAGTCCCGCGGCGTGATCTTCGAGGACTTCGACGTGCCCGGCGAGCGCAGCGCCGCCGGCGCGGTGACGGCCGGCGGCGCGAAGGCGGCCTGGTTCCGCGACAGCGAGGGGAACATCCTGGCGGTGATCCAGTCGCTGTCGGCTTGAGCGCGGCCGGCGGTCAGGCCAGGTCGAAGCGGTCCAGTTCCATCACCTTGGTCCACGCGGCGACGAAGTCGTCGATGAACTGCTGCTCTCCGTCACGGCTGGCATAGACCTCCGACAGCGCGCGCAGCTGGGCGTTCGAGCCGAACACCAGGTCGACCTGCGTGGCGGTCCACTTCAGGGCACCGCTGCTGCGGTCGCGGCCTTCGAGCACGCCGGGGCCGCGGTCCGAACGCTGCCAGCGCGTGCGCATGTCGAGCAGGTGCACGAAGAAGTCGTTCGTCAGCGTTTCGGGCCGCTGCGTGAAGACTCCGTGCGGGGACTGGCCGGCGTTGGCGTTCAGCACGCGAAGGCCGCCCACCAGCACCGTCACCTCCGGCGCCGTCAGCGTCAGCAGCTGGGCCTTGTCGAGCAGCAGCTCGGCCGCACCGGCCTCGAGGCCCGGCTGCACGTGGTTGCGGAAACCGTCGGCATGCGGCTCCAGCGGTGCGAACGAGTCGACGTCGGTCTGGTCCTGCGAGGCATCGGTGCGGCCGGGCCTGAACGGCACGGTGACGTCGTGGCCGGCCTTGCGGGCCGCGGCCTCGATCGCCGCGTTGCCTGCCAGCACGATCAGGTCGGCCAGCGAGATCCGCTTGCCATCGCCCTGCGCCGCGTTGAACGACTGCTGCACGCCTTCCAGCGTGGCCAGCACACGGCTGAGGTCGGCCGGGTCGTTGACCGCCCACTCCTTCTGCGGCGCCAGCCGCAGCCGGGCGCCGTTGGCGCCGCCGCGCTTGTCGCTGCCGCGGAAGGTCGAGGCCGAGGCCCAGGCGGTGCGCACCAGCTGTGCAATCGACAGCCCCGACGCCAGCACCTGCTGCTTCAGCGCGGCGACGTCGTGCGCCTCGACCAGCGGGTGGTCGACCGCCGGCACCGGGTCCTGCCAGATCAGCACTTCGGCCGGCACCAGCTTGCCGAGGTAGCGGGCACGCGGGCCCATGTCGCGGTGCGTGAGCTTGAACCAGGCCCGGGCGAAGGCGTCGGCGAAGGCCTGCGGATCCTGGTGGAAGCGACGCGCGATCTTCTCGAACGCGGGGTCGAAGCGCAGCGACAGGTCGGCCGTGGTCATCATCGGCGCATGCCGCTTCGAGGGGTCGTGAGCGTCGGGGATCATGTCCTCGGGCTTCACATTCTTGGCCACCCACTGGTGCGCGCCGGCGGGGCTCTTCGTCAGCTCCCACTCGTAGCCGAACAGCGTGTCGAAGTAGCCGTTGTCCCAGGTGGTGGGGTTCGGTTTCCACGCGCCTTCGATGCCGCTGGTGGTGGTGTGCACGCCATGGCCGCCGCCGAAGGCGTTCTGCCAGCCCAGGCCCTGGTCGATGATGTCGGCGCCTTCCGGCTCGGGGCCGACCAGCTTCGCATCGCCGGCGCCATGCGCCTTGCCGAACGTGTGGCCGCCGGCGATCAGCGCGACGGTTTCTTCCTCGTTCATCGCCATGCGGGCGAACGTGTCGCGCACGTCGCGGCCCGACGCCACCGGGTCGGGGTTGCCGTTCGGGCCTTCGGGGTTCACGTAGATCAGCCCCATCTGCACGGCGGCCAGCGGGTTCGCCAGCTGGCGCTCGCCGCTGTAGCGCTCGTCGCCCAGCCAGGTGCTCTCGGTGCCCCAGTTGATGTCGGTCTCGGGCTCCCAGATGTCCGCACGGCCGCCGGCGAAACCGAAGGTCTTGAAGCCCATCGACTCCAGTGCGACGTTGCCGGTCAGCACCAGCAGGTCGGCCCACGACAGGTTCCGGCCGTACTTCTGCTTGATCGGCCACAGCAGGCGGCGCGCCTTGTCGAGGTTGGCGTTGTCCGGCCAGCTGTTGAGCGGCGCGAAGCGCTGCGCCCCGCGGCCCGCGCCGCCCCGGCCGTCGGCGATCCGGTAAGTGCCGGCCGCGTGCCACGCCATGCGGATGAACAGCGGGCCATAGTGTCCCCAGTCGGCGGGCCACCAGTCCTGCGAATCGGTCATCAGCGCCTTCAGGTCCTGCACCACCGCGTCGAGGTCGAGCTGCTGGAAGGCGGCGGCGTAGTCGAAGTCCTCACCCATTGGGTTCGACAGCGCCGAGTGCTGGTGCAGCACCGACAGGTCCAACTGGTTCGGCCACCAGTCACGGTTGCGGCGCACGGATGGGCGGGGCTGGCCTTCGGAGTGGCCGGAGAACGGGCACTTCGCTTCGCTGGACATGTTCGACTCCTCGATGGACTTGAGAGGAGCCCAGTCTAGGAACGACGCGGCGATCCATCAAATCAATCGAGCAAATGACTCTGATAGAAATCGCCTGCTCAAGCCAGCCAGTGCGCCACGATGTCCGCGCTGGCCTTCGCGGCCACCGTGTCGATGAACTTCGTGAAGTCGACGTGCGCGCTGTCGTCGGCGCGGTCGGAGACCGTGCGCAGCACGGCGAACGGCACGCCGAGGTCGTGGCATACCTGGGCCAGCGCGGCGCCCTCCATCTCGACGGCCAGCGCATCGGGCAGCGACTGCTGCAGCGCGCGGCTCTCGGCGGTGGTGCTGACGAAGCGGTCGCCGCTGACGACCAGGCCGCGGTGCAGCCGGGGCGCTTCGACGCCCAGGGCGACCGCGTCGGGCCCGAAGTGGCCGGGGTCCTCGACGACCCGGGCGGCGGCCTCGGCCAGGGCCTGCGTCAGGGCCGGGTCGGTGGCGAAGCGCGCACGGCCGGTCAGCGGCACCTCCCAGCGGGGGAACAGCGGCGAGGCGTCCATGTCGTGCTGCAGCAGCTCGTCGGCGACCACCACGTCGCCCACCCGCACCGCCGCGCCCAGCCCGCCGGCCACGCCGGTGAAGACCAGGCGGTCGACCTCGAACCGCTCGACCAGCAGCGCCGCGGTGGTGGCCGCGGCGACCTTGCCGATGCCGCTCAGCACCAGCACCACCGGGTGGCCGTGCAGCCGCCCGCGGTGGAACTGCCGGCCGGCGTGCGGCGTGCTGTGGGCGGTGTCGAGTTGGGCGAGCAGGGCGGCCAGCTCCTGCGGCATCGCGCTGACGAGGGCGGTGAGCATGCACGCATTCTCTCTGTGGGAGCGGCTTCAGCCGCGATGGCGGCCACGCCACGAGCCCATCGCGGCTGCAGCCGCTCCCACAAGAACCAGCCCACCCGAGATCCGGTCAGGCCGCGCGCGCTGCCACCGGCGTGCGCAGTTCGCGCCGCAGCACCTTGCCCACCGCCGTCTTCGGCAGCTCGGTGCGGAACTCGATGTGGCGAGGGCGCTTGTAGCCGGTCAGGTTCTGTTCGCAGTAGGCGCGCACGTCGTTCTCGGTGACGTCGGCGTGGCGGCGCACGATCACCACCTTCACGGCCTCGCCGGTCTTCTGGTCGGGCACGCCCACCGCGGCGGCTTCGGCGATGCCGGGCATCTGCGTCAGCACGTCCTCGACCTCGTTCGGGTAGACGTTGAAGCCGGAGACGAGGATCATGTCCTTCTTGCGGTCGACGATGCGGAAGTAGCCGCGTTCGTCCATCACGCCGATGTCGCCGGAGCGGAAGAAGCCGTCGGCGGTCATCACCTTGGCGGTTTCCTCGGGATGCTGCCAGTAGCCGGCCATCACCTGGGGGCCGCGGATGGCGATCTCGCCCGGCTGGCCGGGGCGCACCGGGTGGCCGTCGTCGTCGAGCAGCGCGATCTCGGTGTTGGGCAGCGGCAGGCCGATGGTGCCGGTGAACTGCGTGCTGTCGGTGGGGTTGCAGGCCGCCACCGGCGAGGTCTCGGACAGGCCGTACCCTTCGCAGATCGCGCAGCCCGTCTTCTCGAGCCAGAGCTTCGCGGTGGCCTGCTGCACCGCCATGCCGCCGCCCACGCACACCTTCAGGTGGCCCCAGTCGACCGACAGGAAATCGGCATGGTTGGCCAGCGCCTGGAACAGCGTGTTGACCGCCGGGAAGACATGGAAGCGCTGGCCGGCGAGTGCCTTCAGCACCGCCGGGATGTCGCGCGGGTTGGGCAGCAGCAGGTTGCAGGCGCCCACGCGCATGCCGAGCATCATGTTCGCGGTGAACGCGAAGATGTGATAGAGCGGCAGCGCGCACACCTTCACCACCTGTTCGCCCTGCGGCACCTTGCGCAGGCCGGGCTGGAACCAGGCCTCGGACTGCAGCGTGTTGGCCACCAGGTTGCGGTGCAGCAGCACCGCGCCCTTGCTGACGCCGGTGGTGCCACCGGTGTACTGCAGCACCGCGATGTCGTCGGGCGTCAGCGCCGCCGGCGCCAGGCTCATCGACTGACCCTGCTGCAGCGCTTCGTTGAAGGGCACCGCGCTGGGCAGGTCGAACGGTGCGACCAGCTTCTTCACCCGTCGCACCACCAGGTTGACCACCGAACCCTTCAGCCAGCCCAGCAGGTCGCCCATCGTGCAGGTCACCAGCACCTGGGGCAGCGGCATCTGCTGGCGGTCCACCGCCTGCTGCACGGTGTGGCCGAAGTTCTCCAGCACGAACAGGCCCTTGGCGCCGGCATCGGTGAGCTGGTGCGCCAGCTCGCGGGCGGTGTAGAGCGGGTTGACGTTGACCAGCACGTAACCGGCGCGCAGCACCGCGGCCACCACCACCGGGTACTGCGGCACGTTGGGCATCATCACCGCGATGCGGTCGCCGCGCTGCAGACCGCGCGACTGCAGCCATGCGCCCAGCGCCCGCGACATTTCCTCGACCAGCCGGAAGCTGTAGTCGTGGCCCATGAAGCGGTAGGCCGGCCGCTCGCCGAAGCGCGAGAAGCTGTCCTCCAGCAGCGCGACCAGCGTGGGATATTGCGAAGCGTCAATCTCCGGCGGCACCACCGCCGGGTACTGCTTGAGCCAGGGTCTGTCGGTCATCGGGTCCCTCTTCTTGCGACCCATTCTGGCCCAGCTCCGGCGGCCCTTCCCATCAGGACTTTCCGCCTCGCCGCCTCGGGCGGCGGGCGGAACCAATGGGCGCCGTTCAGCTCTTCAACGCCGCCAGCACCTCGTCGAGCATCTTCTTCGCATCGCCGAAGAGCATGCGGTTGTTGTCCTTGTAGAACAGCGGGTTGTCCACGCCGGCGTAGCCGGAGGCCATGCTGCGCTTCATGACGATGGAGGTCTTGGCCTTCCAGACCTCGAGCACCGGCA
>Ga0233424_10000054_pt1 | contig 155851 bp, 133 predicted proteins | sample Watercolumn_Towu_FD_181011 | JGI IMG/M metagenome (GOLD analysis project Ga0233424, IMG submission 181011) | Freshwater microbial communities from Lake Towuti, South Sulawesi, Indonesia - Watercolumn_Towuti2014_125_MG | ecosystem: Environmental > Aquatic > Freshwater > Lake | place...
TGATCGGCGACTGGATCCACTTCTACAACCACCGGCGCCCGCACCAGGCGCTGAACATGAAGACCCCCGCTGAGGCATTCGCATTAGCGGCCTGACCTGTGCAGGTTCTGCTGGGTCAATACAGGCGCTCGCCCACGCGCAGCAGGCCGGCGCGCATGGCCTGGGTCATCTCGTCAGCCAGTTGCTCGTAAAGGGTCACGCCGGGATCGGCCATGGCATCCGCTGAAATGGGAAACCCGGATCTTAGCGAGGGCCACCCACGGTGAGACGCAGCCCTGGCGCGCAGCCGAATGAGGCCTGTAGCAATCCGTCCCGGTGGAGGGCGAAACTCGCGCAGCGCAAGATATCTGGTGCCCGGGAGGGGAATCGAACCCCTACGCCCCTTTCAGGGCCGCGGATTTTAAGTCCGCTGCGTCTACCAGTTTCACCACCCGGGCGGCGCGCTGCGAGCGCATTATCTACGCGCGACAGGACGCGGCGCACAGACAAAGAAAAAGGGAAGTCCGAAGACTTCCCTTTGATTTTGGAGCGGGTAACGAGGCTCGAACTCGTGACCTCAACCTTGGCAAGGTTGCGCTCTACCAACTGAGCTACACCCGCATTTCGTTGACGTTTGGTGCGTCAACCCGGCGCGAACCGGTTTTTATGGAGCGGGTAACGAGGCTCGAACTCGTGACCTCAACCTTGGCAAGGTTGCGCTCTACCAACTGAGCTACACCCGCATTGATTTCTTGGAGGCGCGGTCCGGAGTCGAACCGGACTAACCGGATTTGCAATCCGGGGCATAACCGCTTTGCTACCGCGCCTTAGAACTCAAATTGTGTTATTCATCAGCTTTGGTGGGTCTGATGAAAATGGGAAGCCGGGGCTTCCCATTAATATGCCTGGAGCGGGTAACGAGGCTCGAACTCGTGACCTCAACCTTGGCAAGGTTGCGCTCTACCAACTGAGCTACACCCGCATTGCTTTTCAGCAATCAACGCACTGCTCGCTGCGAACTCTGCTTTGACTTTTGTCGCTGCTTTGTTTGCTACGCCGTTTGCGCTGAAGCCGAGATTCTATACCAATTTTTTGGAGCCGCGCAAGACTTTCGCTCATTTTCAGCAAGAGTCTCGCGCACAGGGCTTCAATGCTTGAGCGCGTCGCCGGTCTTGGCGGCTTCGGCCGGCTTGGCTTCGGCCACCGCAGCGGCGGCCGCAGCCTCCTCTTCAGGCAGGGGCTGGGGTGCGGCTTCCAGGGCCACTTCCAGCACCCGGTCGATCCAGCGCACCGGCACGATCTCGAGCTGGTTCTTGACGTTCTCGGGGATGTCCTGGAGATCCTTGACGTTCTCTTCCGGGATCAGCACGGTCTTGATGCCACCCCGGTGGGCCGCCAGCAGCTTCTCCTTGAGGCCCCCGATGGCCGTCACCTCACCGCGCAGGGTGATCTCGCCGGTCATGGCCACATCGGCGCGCACCGGGATGCCCGTCAGGGTGGAGACGAAGGCGGTGGTCATGGCCGCACCGGCGCTGGGACCGTCCTTGGGCGTGGCGCCATCGGGCACGTGGATATGGATGTCGCGCTTCTCGAAGAGCTCGTCCTTGATGCCCAGCAGGCGGGCCCGCGAGCGCACCACGGTGCGCGCAGCCTCGACCGATTCCTTCATCACATCGCCCAGCGAGCCGGTGCGGATGATGTTGCCCTTGCCCGGCATGGCCGTGGCCTCGATGGTCAGCAGATCGCCGCCCACCTCGGTCCAGGCCAGACCGACCACCTGGCCGACCTGGTTCTTCTTCTCGGCACGGCCGAAGTCGTACTTGCGCACGCCCAGGAACTCGTTGAGGTTGTCCTCGGTGACCTGGACCTTGCCTTCGTAGGTCTTGAGCTGCAGGCCCTTGACCACCTTGCGGCAGATCTTGGAAACCTCGCGCTCCAGCGAACGAACGCCGGCTTCCCGCGTGTAGTAGCGGATCATGCCGCGGATGGCGGACTCGGTGACTTCCATCTCCTCGTCCAGCACGCCGTTGTTCTTTCGCTGCTTGGGCAGCAGGTAGCGCTGGGCGATATTGACCTTCTCGTCCTCGGTGTAGCCCGAGAGGCGGATCACTTCCATGCGGTCCAGCAGGGCCGGCGGAATGTTCAGCGAGTTCGAGGTGGCCACGAACATCACATCGCTGAGGTCGAAGTCCACCTCGATGTAATGGTCGGCAAAGGTGTGGTTCTGCTCGGGATCCAGCACCTCCAGCAGGGCCGAGGACGGGTCGCCGCGGAAGTCCATGCCCAGCTTGTCGATCTCGTCGAGCAGGAACAGCGGATTGCGGGTGCCCACCTTGGTCAGGCTCTGCAGCACCTTGCCCGGCATGGAGCCGATATAGGTGCGGCGGTGACCGCGGATCTCGGCCTCGTCACGTACGCCACCCAGGGCCATGCGCACGAACTTGCGGCCGGTGGCGCGCGCCACGCTCTGGCCCAGCGAGGTCTTGCCCACGCCCGGGGGGCCCACCAGGCAGAGGATGGGGGCCTTGACCTTGTCCACGCGCTGCTGCACCGCGAGGTACTCGAGGATGCGTTCCTTGACCTTGTCCAGACCGTAGTGATCTTCGTTGAGCACGTCCTCGGCATTGGCCAGGTCGTGCTTGATCTTGGTCTTCTTGCTCCAGGGCAGGTTGACCAGGGTCTCGATGTAGTTGCGCACCACCGTGGCTTCGGCGGACATGGGCGACATCAGCTTGAGCTTCTTGAGCTCGCTGTCGGCCTTCTTGCGCGCTTCCTTGGGCATGCGGGCGGCCTGGATCTTCTTGTCCAGCTCCTCCATGTCGGCGCCTTCTTCGCCGTCGCCCAGCTCCTTCTGGATCGCCTTGACCTGCTCGTTCAGGTAGTACTCGCGCTGGCTCTTCTCCATCTGGCGCTTGACACGGCCGCGGATGCGCTTTTCCACCTGCAGGATGTCGACCTCATGCTCCAGCAGGTCCAGCAGCTTCTCCAGGCGCTTGGCCACATCGGAGAGGTCCAGCACCGACTGCTTGGCGTCGAGCTTGAGCGGCAGGTGGGCGGCAATGGTGTCGGCCAGACGACCCGCATCGTCGATGCCGGCGATGCTGGTGAGGATCTCCGGCGGGATCTTCTTGTTGAGCTTGACGTACTGGTCGAACTGCTGGGTCACCGCGCGGCGCAGGGCCTCGACCTCGGAACGGGTCTCGCTCTCGGGCGGGATGGGCAGCACCTCGGCGGTGAAGTGCTCTTCACCGTCGGTGATGGTCTGGGTGGTGGCGCGCTGCAGGCCCTCGACCAGCACCTTCACGGTGCCGTCAGGCAGCTTGAGCATCTGCAGGATGCTGGAGACGCAGCCGACCTCGAACATATCGTCGGCCTTGGGCTCATCCTTGCCGGCGGCCTTCTGGGCCACCAGCATGATCTGGCGGCCGGCCTCCATGGCCGCCTCCAGCGCCTTGATGGACTTGGGGCGACCCACGAAGAGCGGGATCACCATATGCGGGAACACCACCACATCGCGCAGCGGCAGCAGCGGCAGGGTGATGGGTTCGGCAGGCAGAACGGGATGACCGGACATGAAAACCTCTCTTTCTCAGGCCCACATGGAGCCTGAGCAGGCGATTACAAGACGCCGAATGGATGGGATCGGTCGGATGGATACAGCTTAGGCGCTGGCCTTGGCCTGTTCGCGATAAACCAGCAGGGGCTTGGCGTCTTCTTCGATGTTGTGCTCGTCCAGCACCACCTTGGCCACGCCGTCGAGGGCGGGCAGCTCGAACATGGTGTCGATCAGCGCATGCTCCATGATGGAGCGCAGGCCGCGAGCACCGGTCTTGCGCGCCAGGGCCTTGCGGGCGATGGCGCCCAGGGCCGAGGGACGCACTTCCAGCTCCACGCCGTCCATGTCGAAGAGCTGCTGATACTGCTTGACCAGGGCGTTCTTGGGCTCGGTCAGGATCTGCACCAGGGCGTCTTCGGTCAGCTCACCCAGGGTGGCCACCACGGGCAGGCGCCCCACCAGCTCGGGAATCAGGCCGAACTTGATCAGATCCTCGGGCTCCACCTCGCGGAAGACCTCGGACACGCGGCGCTCGCTCTTGCTCTTGACCGTGGCGCCGAAACCGATGCCGGACTTCTCGGAGCGGTTCTGGATCACCTTCTCCAGGCCGTCGAAGGCGCCGCCGCAGATGAACAGAATATTGGTCGTGTCGATCTGCAGGAAGTCCTGGTTGGGATGCTTGCGGCCGCCCTGCGGAGGCACGCTGGCCATGGTGCCTTCCACCAGCTTCAGCAGGGCCTGCTGCACACCCTCGCCCGACACATCGCGGGTGATGGAGGGGTTGTCGGCCTTGCGGCTGATCTTGTCGATCTCGTCGATGTAGACGATGCCGCGCTGAGCGCGCTCAACGTCGTAATTGCAGTTCTGCAGCAGCTTCTGGATGATGTTCTCGACATCCTCGCCCACATAGCCGGCCTCGGTCAGGGTGGTCGCGTCGGCGATCACGAAGGGCACGTTCAGCAGGCGGGCCAGGGTCTGGGCCAGCAGGGTCTTGCCGGAGCCGGTGGGGCCGATCAGCAGGATATTGCTCTTGGAGAGCTCGACGCCCTCCTTGTTGCCACCCGCGGACATATGGCGCAGGCGCTTGTAGTGGTTGTAGACCGCCACCGAGAGCGTGCGCTTGGCCACGTCCTGGCCGATCACATAGTGGTCCAGACTGCTCTTGATCTCGCTGGGCACGGGCAGATCGGACTTGCTGGCGCGCGCGGCCGGCGCGTCGGCCGGCACCTCATCGCGAATGATGTCGTTGCACAGCTCGATGCACTCATCGCAGATGAACACGGACGGACCGGCAATGAGCTTCTTCACCTCATGCTGGCTCTTGCCGCAGAAGGAGCAGTACAGGACTTTTTCGCTGGAGTTGCCTTTTTTCTCGGCCATGGATCTGCTTAAAGGGTTCGGGCGTATGCCTGAGGAAGATGATAGTTCAAACGCCGCCCGGGGCCTTGGCGCAAAAAGGCCCGGGTTCGGCGTTCTTTAACGGCGAGAAAGGGCCTCAGCCGCGCTGGGTGACCACCTGGTCCACCAGGCCGTAGCTCTGGGCCTCGTCGGCCGACATGAAATAGTCGCGCTCGGTATCGGCCTGGATCTTCTCCAGGCTCTGGCCGGTGCGCTCGGCCAGGATGCGGTTGAGCTGATCGCGGGTCTTGAGGATCTCGCGGGCGTGGATCTCGATGTCCGTGGCCTGACCCTGAGCACCGCCCAGCGGCTGGTGGATCATGATCTTGCTGTTGGGCAGGGCAAAGCGCTTGCCCTTGGTGCCGGCCGACAGCAGGAAGGCACCCATGCTGGCCGCCATGCCCATGCACAGGGTGGACACATCCGGCTTGATGAAATTCATGGTGTCGAAGATCGACATGCCGGCCGAGACGCTGCCGCCCGGGGAATTGATGTAGAGGGAGATGTCCTTGTCGGGGTTCTCGCTCTCCAGGAACAGCATCTGCGCGACCACCAGATTGGCCACGGCGTCGTTGACCGGGCCGACGAGGAAGATGATGCGCTCGCGCAGCAGGCGGCTGTAGATGTCATAGGCGCGCTCGCCGCGGCCCGACTGTTCGATGACGATGGGCACCATGCCCAGATTGCTTGTTTCCAGCGCGCTCATGAGTTCCTCAATGCACTTGTGAAGCTCGATTATGTCGCCTCGGCGATAGCCCTCGCAGGCAAGGAAAAAGGCGCCGGCCTCGCGGCGCGGCGCCTTCTGTTCGGCAGCAGGATCCGCGGGATCAGCCGGCCGTGGCCATCAGCTCGTCGAAGGGCAGCGCCTTCTCGGCGATCTTGGCCTTGCCGAGCACGAACTCGGTGACGTTGTTCTCGATCACCACGGCCTCGACCTCGGCCAGACGCTCGCGGTCGCTCAGGTACCAGCGCACCACCTCGGCCGGCTTCTCGTAGCTCTGCGACAGCTCTTCGATATGAGCTTGCAGCTGCTCGGGCTTGGCCTGCAGATTGTTGGCACGCACCAGCTCGGCCACGACCAGACCCAGGCGCACGCGCTTCTCGGCCTGGGGCTTGAACAGCTCCTCAGGGATGGGCGCCTTGTCGGCGTCCTTGATGCCGCGCTTCTTCAGGTCTTCGCGGGCGGCAGCGACCATGCGCTCGGTTTCACCGGCGACCAGGGCGTTGGGGATGTCCAGCTCGGCGGCGGCCACCAGGGCGCCCATCACGGCCGCCTTGTTGCGGGCCAGCACGCGGAACTTGACCTCGCGCTCCAGGTTCTTCTTGATGTCGGCGCGCAGGGCCTCGACCGTGGCGTCCTTGATGCCCAGGCTCTTGGCGAAGGCTTCATTGACTTCCGGCAGGTGCTGGGCCTCGATCTTCTTGAGGGTCACCAGGAAGTCGGCTTCCTTGCCGGCCACGTCCTTGCCGTGGTAATCCTCGGGGAAGGCCAGGGGGAAGGTCTTGCTTTCGCCGGCCTTCATGCCGCGCACGGCCTTCTCGAAGGCTTCCAGCATCTGGCCTTCGCCCAGGATGAACTGGAAACCGTCGGCCTTGCCGCCGGCGAAGGGCTCGCCGTCGATCTTGCCTTCGAAGTCGATGCTCACGCGGTCGCCATCGGCGGCCGCATCGGCGGCGGCGCGCTGGGCGAAGGTGCGGCGCTGCTTGCGCAGAATCTCGACGGTCTTGTCGATGGCTTCTTCGGTCACGTCGCTGCTGACGCGCTCGACCTCGGCCGCGGCCAGGTCACCGATCTTGACTTCGGGGTAGACCTCGAAGGTGGCGTCGAAGGCCATTTCGCCTTCGGCCGCTTCGTCCTTCTGGGCGATGCGGGGCATGCCGGCGACACGCAGCTGGGCTTCGTTGGCGGCGTTCTGGAAGGCCTGGCCCAGCTTGTCATTCATGACTTCGTACTGGACCGAGTAGCCGTAGCGCTGGGCCACGACGCTCATGGGCACCTTGCCGGGACGGAAGCCGTCGGCCTTGACGGTGCGGGCCAGCTTCTTCAGACGGTTCTCGACTTCGCTGTTGATGTCAGCGGCCGCCAGCGTGAGCGTGATGCGGCGTTCGAGCTTTTCGAGGGTTTCGACGGTAACGGCCATAGTTGACTCAGACAATCAAAGTGATGGTGCGCGGGGCCGGACTCGAACCGGCACGCCCGTGAAGGCGTCAGGACCTAAACCTGGTGCGTCTACCAATTTCGCCACCCGCGCGAGTGGTTCCAGAACTGCCCCGGAGTTTTCAGCTCCAGCTCAGCCCTGTGGCATTTCGGCAAACCGGAGATTGTAGCCGCTCGGCAATACGAAAAATCGCCTCGCGGAAAACCGGGGTGCCCGATCCGGGGGGAGGGTCTCCCCTCCCCGCCCGATCGGGTCAGAAGCGCGAGGCTTCGGTGGGGCGCTCGATGCGGAACCAGGCCGCATACATGGCCGGCAGAGCCAGCAGGGTCAGGGCCGTGGCCACGATCAGGCCGCCCATGATGGCCACCGCCATCGGCCCCCAGAACACCGAGCGCGAGAGCGGAATCATGGCCAGCACGGCCGCCGCCGCGGTCAGCACGATGGGGCGGAAGCGCCGCACCGCCGACTCCACGATGGCACTCCAGGCCGGCACGCCGCGCGAGCGGTCCTGCTCGATCTGGTCGATCAGGATCACCGAGTTGCGCTGAATCATGCCCATCAGGGCGATCACACCCAGCAGGGCCACGAAGCCGAAGGGGCGGTCCAGCAGCAGCAAGGCTGCGGCCACACCGGCAATGCCCAGGGGCCCGGTCAGGAAGACCAGCATGGCGCGCGAGAAGCTCTGGAGCTGCAGCATCAGCAGGGTGAAGGTGATGAAGAGCATCACCGGCACGCCAGCCGCGATCGAGCCCTGGCCCTTGCTGCTCTCCTCCACGGCGCCGGCCACCTCGATGCTGTAGCCCGGCGGCATCTTCTTGCTCAGGGCCTGCAGCTCGGGCCAGATCTGGGCGCTGACGGTGGCGCCCTGCAGACCCTCGGCCACATCCCCCTGCACCGTGACCGCGTAGTTGCGGCCCTCGCGCTGCAGCAGGCCCGGCTCCCAGACGAAGTCGATCTTGGCGATCTGGGTCAGCGGGATGCTCTTGCCGCTGGCCGTGGGCACATAGGCGCTGCCCAGATCCGTGATGGCCTCGCGCTCCGACAGGGGCTGGCGCAGCACGATGTCGATCAGCTTGTCGCCCTCACGGTACTGGCCCACCGTGGTGCCGGACAGCAGGGTGCGCGTGGCCTGGGCAATGCTCTGGCTGCTCACGCCCAGGGCGCGCGCCTTGTCCTGGTCCACCTCCAGGCGCAGGGCCTTGACCGACTCGTTCCAGTTGTCGTTCACGCCGCGCATATTGGGATTGGCGCGCAGGATCTCCTTGGCCTGATCGGCCCAGCGGCGCACTTCCTTGACGTTGTCGCCGGCCACGCGGAATTGCACCGGATAAGGCACCGGCGGCCCGTTGGGCAGCAGCTTGACGCGGGCCCGCGCCTCGGGGAACTCGGTGGCCACCAGGGCCGGCAGGCGCTTGCGCAGGGCCTCGCGCTCCTTCAGATCCTTGGGCAGGATGATGGCCTGGCTCACATTGGGCGCCGGGAAGATCTGGTCCAGAGGCAGGTAGAAGCGCGGCACGCCGCTGCCGATCCAGGTGCTGACCGTGGCCACGCCGGGCTCGCGCATCAGGCGCGCCTCGAAGCGCTTGGCAATCTCGCGGCTCTGCTCGATGGTCGAGCCTTCGGGCAGGGTCAGGTCCACCAGGATCTCGGGACGGCTGGAGTCCGGGAAGAACTGCTGCTGCACCCGGCCCATGCCCGCCAGGCCCAGGCCGAAGATCAGCAGGGTGGCGAAGATGGTCTTCCAGCGGTTCTCCACACACCAGCGCACCATGGCGCGGAAGCGGTTGTAGAAGGGTGTGTCGAAGAGTTCATGCGCCTCGCCCTCCTTGGCTGGATGGGTACGCAGCAGCAGGGCCCCGAGATAGGGCACGAAATACACCGACACCACCCAGGAGATCAACAGGGCCGCGGCCGTGACCGCGAAGATGGCAAAGGTGTACTCGCCGGTGGCCGACTTGGCCAGACCGATGGGTAGGAAGCCCACGGCCGTGATCAGGGTGCCGGTGAGCATGGGCATGGCCGTCGCGTCATAGGCGAAGGTGGCCGCATGCATCTTGTCGTAGCCCTCCTCCAGCTTGCGCACCATCATCTCCACGGCAATGATGGCGTCGTCCACCAGCAAGCCCAGGGCGATGATCAGCGAGCCCAGCGAGATCTTGTGCAGGCCCACGCTCCAATAGAACATGGTCACGAAGGTGATGGCCAGCACCAGGGGAATGGTGATGGCCACCACCAGACCCGGCCAGATATCGATGCGCAGCGGCCGGGTGTGCAGGCCCAGTGAGATGAAGCTCACCGCCAGCACGATCACCACGGCCTCGATCAGCACCTGCACGAACTCGTTGACCGAGCGCGCCACCGCCTGGGGCTGGTCCTGGATCTGCGAGAGCTCGATGCCCGCCGGCAGCTGCTGGCGGATCTCGCCGGCCGCCTTCTGCAGGGACTTGCCCAGGGCGATGATGTCCCCGCCCTTGGCCATGGAGATGCCCAGGGCCACCACGTCCTTGCCCTGGTGACGCACCATCACCGAGGGCGGGTCCGAGTAGGCGCGGCGCACCTCGGCAATGTCCGACAGGCGCATGCTGCTGGCCTGGCCGGTGGCCGGATTGATCGCGCGGATGGGCAGTTCCTTGAGCGCCTGCACCGAGTTGAACTGACCGCCCACGCGCAGCTGGATATTGCCGGCACCGGCATTCAGCACACCGGCCCCCTCCACCGCGTTCTGGGCGGAGAGCTGGGCAATGATCTGGTTGAAGTCCAGGCCCAGCTCGGCCAGACGCTTCTGCGAGACCTCGATGAAGAGCTTCTCGGCCTGCACACCGAAGAGCTCCACCTTGGCCACATCCGGCACCTTGAGCAGGCGCGAGCGCACGCGGTCGGCATGCTCGCGCAGCTCCTCGCGGCTGAAGCCGTCGGCCGAGAGGGCCAGGATGGAGCCGTAGACATCGCCGAACTCGTCGTTGAAGAGCGGCCCGATCACACCCTGCGGCAGGGTGGCGCGCATATCGCCGATCTTCTTGCGCACCAGGTACCAGGTGCCGGCCACCTCGGCCGGCGGCGTGCTGTCCTTGAGCTGGAACAGCGTCAGCGACTCACCCGGCTTGGTGAAGCTGCGCACCTTGTCGGCATGCGGCACCTCCTGCAGGGTCTTCTCGATCTTGTCGGTCACCTGCTCGGCCACCTGCTGGGCCGTGGCGCCCGGCCAGAAGGCCTGGACCACCATGATGCGGAAGGTGAAGGGGGGATCTTCATCCTGGCCCAGCTGGAAATAGGCGGCAAAGCCCATCACCATCAGCACCACCATCAGGTAGCGCGTCAGGGCGGGATGCTCCAGGGCCCAGCGCGAGACATTGAAGCGCGAGGCTTGCGGCGTGTGGGAGGCGCTCATGAGCTGCAGCCCTCTCTCAGCGCGAGGCCGCGGCGGCCGCCGGCGCCACATAGCGCGTGACCTTCTGGCCCGGGGTGAGCACATGCACGCCGGCCGTCACCACCTCCTGGCCCGGGTTCAGACCGCCGGCCACCAGCACCTCGTTGTTCTCCGCGCCGCTGACCTGGATGGCTTGCAGCTTCAGGCTCATGCTCTGCGGGTCCAGCACCCAGACCGAGGTCTTGCCCTGCTGCTCCAGCACCGCCGTCAGCGGCAGCTTGATCAGCTTGTCCTGCTTGGGCAGTTCCAGGCTCACGGTGGCGGTCTGGCCCAGGCGGGCGTCCAGCTTGCCGGCATCGGCCTTGACCAGGAAGGTGCGGGTGGTCGGGTCGGCCGCGGCCGAAACCTCGCGCAGCTGCACCGGCAGCGGGGCCTGATCACTGCCCCACAGGCGCACGGTCAGCGCGCCAGGGCGGGCCGCGGCCTCGCGCAGGCGGCCGATCAGATGCTCGGGCACCGAGAACACCACATCGCGCGGGCCGTCATGCGCCAGCTGCAGCACCGGGGTGCCGGCGCCCACCACCATGCCGGGCTCGGCCAGCACGCCGGTGATCACGCCGGGCGCATCGGCGCGCAGCAGCGCGTAGTCGGACTGGTTGCCCTGCACATTGGCCTGGGCCTTGGCCTGGTCCAGCTGGGCCTGGGCGGCCTTGAAGGCCGCGTCGCGGCGCTCCAGCTCGGCCGAGCTGATGAAGCCCTGCTGGTGCAGATCGATGAAGCGCTTGTAGTCGGCGCCGGCCTGGTCGCGGTTGACCCGTGCGGCATTCATGGCGGCGCGGGCGGCCTCCTGGGCCAGCTGCAGGTCCTGGCCGTCCAGCCGGGCCAGCAACTGCCCCGGCTTGACCACATCGCCCAGATTGGCGCGGCGCTCCAGCAGCTTGCCGCCCACGCGGAAGGACAGGCGCGACTCGGTGCGCGCGCGCAACTCGGCCGCATATTCCAGCACCTGGCCCGCGCTCTCGCCGGCCACCACCTGGGTGCGGACCGCGCGCACCGGCTCGGGGGCGGCCTCCTTCTTGCCGCAGGCCGCGAGCATCAACAGGAGCGCGGCACTGGCCGCCAGGAGCATGCCGGAACGCGCCGGCGACAGGACATGGGGCATGGACAACCTCGATAGGAACGGAAGGCCAGGATCTGCCTGGATCCGCAACTGACTGACTGGTCAGTAATGTATGAGCCGACACACCCGCTGTCAAACTGCCGCCTTAGGGGTGCCACGTAAAACCCAAGACAATGCCAGCGTGAGCATAGAGCACTACGAGAACTTCCCCGTCGCCTCCTGGTTGTGTCCGCCGGCCCTGCGCCCTGCCGTGGTGGCGATCTACCACTTCGCCCGCTGCGCCGACGACCTGGCCGACGAGGGCGACGACACACCCGCACAGCGCCTGGCCGCGCTGCGCGCCTACCGGGCCGACCTGCGCGCCGTCGCGGCCGGGTCCGCCCCGTCCGAGCGCTGGCAGCGCCCGGTGTTCGCCGCCCTGGGGCCGGTGATCGCCAGGCACCAACTGCCCCTGCCCCTGCTGGAGGCCTTGCTGGACGCCTTCGAGCAGGACCTGGTCAAGCAGCGCTACGCCGACCGCGCCGAGCTGCTGGACTACTGCCGCCGCTCGGCCAATCCGGTAGGCCGCCTGCTGCTGCACCTTTACGGCATCCACGACGCCGCCTCGCTGCGCCGCTCCGACGCCATCTGCAGCAGCCTGCAGCTGATCAATTTCTGGCAGGACTTCAGCCGCGATCTGCCGCGCGGCCGCGTCTACGCGCCGGCCGGCGATCTGGCCCGCCACGGCCTGAGCGCCGAGGACCTGCTGGCCGGGCGCGACGGCCCCGCGGCACGCGCGCTGATCCGTGATCTCTGCGACTGGGCGCACGACCTGATGCGCGAGGGCGCGCCCCTGGTGCACCGCCTCCCGGGACGGGCGGGCTGGGAGCTGCGTCTGGTGGTACAAGGCGGCCTGCGCATTCTTGAGAAAATCCGCCGGATGGATCACGCCAGCCTCACTCACCGCCCCCGCATCACCGCCCTGGACCTGCCCGCCCTGCTGACAGGCAGCCTGCGCATGCGCGCCGCGGAGGACCAGGCGTGACGCCCGAGCAGTACGTCCAGGACAAGGCGGCCAAGAGCGGCTCCAGCTTCTACTACGCCTTTCTCTTCCTGCCGCCGCCCCGGCGCGCCGCCATCACCGCCTTCTACGCCTTCTGCCGCGAGGTGGACGATGTGGTGGACGAGATCCAGGACCCCGGCGTGGCCGCCACCAAGCTGGCCTGGTGGCGCAAGGAGGTGGCCAATGCCTTTGCCGGCCAGCCCCAGCACCCGGTGATGAAGGCCCTGATGCCCCATGTGGCGGACTACGAGATCCGCGCCGAGCACCTGAATGCGGTGATTGAGGGCTGCCAGATGGACCTGGACCAGACCCGCTATTTGGACTACCCCGGCCTGCAGCGCTACTGCCATCTGGTGGCCGGCGTGGTGGGCGAGGTGGCCTCGGGCATCTTCGGCCGCACGGACGCCCAGACCGTGGCCTATGCCCACAAGCTGGGCTTGGCCATGCAGCTCACCAACATCATCCGTGACGTGGGCGACGACGCCCGGCGCGGCCGCATCTACCTGCCGGTCTCCGAGCTGCAGCAGTTCGACGTCAAGGCCCACGAGATCCTCAAGCGCGACAAGCCCTGGGGCTATAGCGAGCGCTTCACGGCCCTGATGCAGTTCCAGGCTGCGCGCGCCCACGCCCTCTACGACGAAGCCCTGGCCCTGCTGCCCGAGGCCGATCGCCGCGCCCAGAAGCCCGGGCTGATGATGGCCAATATCTACCGCGCCCTGCTGCGCGAGATCGAAGCCGAGCATTTCCAGGTGCTGCAGCAGCGCATCTCGCTGACCCCGCTGCGCAAGCTCTGGATCGCGATGAAGACCAATTGGCGAGGCCGGTGATGCCCCGCCCCTTGCCGGCTGCGGCGGCCGCTCGGCCATGAAGATTGCTGTTGTTGGTGGGGGCTGGGCCGGTCTGGCCGCGGCCGTCACCCTCAGCCAGGCCGGGCAGCAGGTCAGCCTCTTCGAGATGGCGGCCCGGCCCGGAGGCCGCGCCCGCAGCCTGGACGGCGCGGAACCGCGCCTGGACAACGGCCAGCACATCCTGATCGGCGCCTACCGCGAGAGCCTGGACCTGATGCGCCAGGTGGGCGTCCGGCCTGATGAGCTGCTGCTGCGCCTGCCCCTGCGCCTGCGCTACCCGCGGCACGAGGGTCTGCGCCTGCCGCCCGGCCCGCCCCTGCCAGCCTTTGCGCGCGCGGTGCTGGGCTATAGCGCCTGGCCCTGGCGTGCCCGCCTGGCCCTGCTGCGCGCCAGCCTGGGCTGGACCCTGAGCGGCTTCGACTGCGACCCACGCCTGAGCGTGGATGCGCTGTGCCAGGCCTTGCCCGCCGCCGTGCGCCAGGAGCTGATCGATCCCCTGTGCGTGGCCGCGCTCAACACCCCGGCCCGCGAGGCCAGCGCCCAGGTCTTTCTGCGCGTGCTGCGCGATGCCCTCTTCAGCGGCCCCGGCTCGGCCGATCTGCTGCTGCCGCGCCGCCCATTGAGCGAGCTGCTGGCCGAACCGGCCGCCGCCTGGCTGGAGGCCCGCGATGCCGCGCTGCATTGGCAGCGGCGCATCAGCTGCCTGGAAGCAGGCCCGCGCCTGGACGGCGAAGCCTTTGACGCCGTGATCCTGGCCTGCAGCGCCGGCGAGGCGGCGCGCCTGGCCGCGCCGCTGGCGCCGGACTGGGCGGCGCGTGCCGCCGCCCTGCGCTTCGAGCCCATCATCACCGTCTATCTGGAAAGCCCCGGCAGCGCCCTGCCCGCGCCCATGGTGGCCCTGCACGAGAGCGCGGAGCAGCCCGCCCAGTTCGCTTTTGACCTGGGCCAGCTGGGCCATGCGCCGGGGCGCTTTGCCTTCGTGATCAGCGGCGCCGCGCCCTGGGTGGCGCGCGGCCTGGACGCCACCGCGGCGGCCGTGCTGGCCCAGGCCCAGGCGGCGCTGGCCTGGCGCAGCCCGCCCAGCCTGCTGCGCTGCCTGGCCGAGAAGCGCGCCACCTTTGCCTGCACCCCGGGCCTGCAACGCCCGGCCGCGGCCGTGGCCCCGGGCATCTGGGCCGCGGGCGACTATGTGGACGGGCCCTACCCCGCCACGCTGGAGGGGGCGGTGCGCTCGGGCCGCGCGGCCGCTCAGGCCGTGCTGGGCGCTCAGGGCCCGCTGCGGCCATAGGGCGCCGCCAGCGGCTCGCCCACGAACACGCTCTGCCCCGGCCACAGCACGCTGCGCCAATAGGCTTCCAGCGCGCTCTGCCCCTGCAGATAGCTCAACAGCAGCAGCTGCGGATGCGGAAACTTCTGCAGATGGTTGCAGGGCTCGCTCACCGCGCCATGGCTGGCCGTGGCCCCCGCCTCGATCCAGTCCAGCGCGCTCATCTGCGGGCCGCTGGTGCGCTCCAGCTGCCCACCCAGCGAGGTCAGGTGATCGGCCAGAGCACCGGGGATGAAGGGGATGCGCTCCAGCCCCTCCACCCGCGCCAGGCCGGTCTGGTACAGCAGCACCTCGCTGAGCTCGGGCAGGGCCGCCTGGGCCACGCGCCGGGTCTGCAGGCCGTAGGCCCAGAGCCGGCTCTCGGGCGGGAACAGGGGCTCGAGCACATTGCGGGCCTTGTCCTCGGTGGCGGCAAACACGGCCTGCACGGGCGGCGTGCCGCGCTCCAGCAGGGAGCGGTCGGCCGCCACGCCGCGCTCGATCAGAGCCTTGGCGCTCTCCACCGAACGCGCCGCCAGCAGCATGGCCGGGCGCAGGCCCAGATCGCTGAAGGGCTTGTGCCCCGTGTAGGCCGGATAGGGCGAGGGCTTGGAGGCCGCACAGCTGTTCTTGCACAGCTCGGGCTGAAAGCCCAGGGCCAGGGCGCCGGTGATGGAGTTGCAGGCCACGGCATAGGGCTGACTCCAGGCCAGCACCAGGGCCTGCACCTGGGGGCCCAGGCGCTCGTCAAGCTGGGCCTTGAAGACCTCGAACTCGGCCGGGCTCAGCACCGCCTGGCGCGGCAGATCGAGCGTGATCAGCTGCTGGGGCGCGAGGCCGCGCTTCTTCGCATACTCGGCCCCCACCGCCACCGAGTAGGGGTCGCTGCGGTTGATGACCAAGGCGATATCGGCCGCGACCAGGCGGCCCTGAGGCGCCGGCACCCGCAGCCAGCCCGGGCCGGATTGGGCCTGCACCGAGAGCGCCAGCAAGACCCCTGCAAACAACACAATGATGCGGCGCAGCATTTCGCCATGCAAAATCGACTCAGAATCCCGCACAATCAAACATCCATGGAAAGCCCGCCGATCCCAGGATACGGCCGGGCCATGACAGCAAAAGAAAACAACACACAAGCAGGGCCATGAAGAGCAAAGAGGGGCAAACGCCCGCCATTCAGGTGCTGGAACGCAGCTTTGCGCTGCTGGACGTCTTGGCCAGCCATCAGGACCCCGTGTCGCTGAAGCAGATCAGCGAGGCCACCGGCCTGCACCCCTCCACCGCGCACCGCATTCTCAACGACCTGGCCATAGGCCGATTCGTCGATCGACCCGAAGCCGGCAGCTACCGCCTGGGCATGCGCATGCTGGAGCTGGGCAATCTGGTCAAGGCGCGTCTGGACGTGCGCGATGCGGCGCTCTCGCCCATGCGCGAGCTGCACAAGTTCACCCACCAGCCGGTCAATCTTTCGGTGCGCCAGGGCGATGAGATCGTCTATATCGAGCGCACCTACAGCGAGCGCTCGGGCATGCAGGTCGTGCGCGCCGTGGGCGGCCGTGCGCCCCTGCACCTGACCTCGGTGGGCAAGCTCTTCCTGGCCAGCGACGATCCGCAGCGCGTGCGTGCCTACGCCACCCGCACCGGCCTGGCCGGCCACACCAAGAACAGCCTCACCGAGATCAATGCCCTGGAGCGCGAGCTGGCCCTGATCCGCCAGCGCGGCCTCTCGCGCGACGACGAGGAACTGGAACTGGGCGTGCGCTGCATGGCCGCCGGCATCTACGACGACCAGGGCAAGCTGGTGGCCGGCCTGTCCATCTCGGCCCCGGCCGACCGCCTGGAAGAAGGCTGGCTGGCGCGACTCAAGGAAACCGCCTCGCAGATCTCACAGGCGCTGGGCTACCGGGGCTGAGTCGCCGCCACCAAAGCAAAAAGCGCCCCGCGGGGCGCTTTTTGCATCAAGCCGGGCGAAGGATCAGCCCGGCAGATTCACCTTGCTGCTGGCCGCCGCCTCGGGCAGGCTGCTGACCCATTTGCGCACGCGCTCGGCGTCGCCGATCCGCGAGTACTTGCCGGCGGAATCCAGGAACACCATGATCAGCTTGCGACCGGCCAGCTGGGCCTGCATCACCAGGCAGCGCCCTGCCTCGTTGATGAAGCCGGTCTTCTGCAGGCCGATATCCCAGGCACCGCCGCGCACCAGACCGTTGGTGCTGCGGAACGCCACCTGGCGGCGACCCAGGGTCACCGAGTGCTCCTTGGAGGTGGAGAACTCGCGCAGCACCGGGTACTCATGCGCCACCTTCACCAGCGCCGCCAGATCCTTGGCGCTGCTCTGGTTGCGGCTGGACAGGCCGGTGGGCTCCACATAGTGGGTGTCATGCATGCCCAGGGCCTGGGCCTTGGCATTCATGGCGGCCACGAATGCCGAGAGGCCGCCCGGATAGTGGCGGCCCAGGGCATTGGCGGCGCGGTTCTCCGAGGCCATCAGGGCCAGGTGCATCATCTCACCGCGGCTCAGCGTGGTGCCGATGGCCAGGCGCGAACCCGTGCCCTTCTCGGTGTCGATGTCTTCCTGGGTGATGGTGAGCATTTCATCCATGCTCTGACCGGCCTCGACAACCACCAGCGAGGTCATCAGCTTGGTGATGGAGGCAATCGGCAGCACGGCCTGGGAATTCTTGGCCAGCAGCACCTCATTGGTGTCCTGGTCCATGACCAGGGCCACGGCGGACTTGAGATCCAGGGGGTCGTCGGTGGCGTGCAGGCCGTAGAGCTGACCGAAGGACGGCTTGGCGGCCACCACCGGCGCCACCAGGGCTGCCTTGCGCGGCGCACGCGCGGCCGGCTTGGCCTTGCGCACGGTCTTGGCGGGCTGGGCCTGCTGGCTCTTCTGCGCCTTCTTGGCGGGAGCGGCCAGCGCCTGCTGAGGGATCAGGGAGCCCCCCACCAGCAAGGCAGCGCCCAGCGCTGCGCCCGAAAACATGCGTGCAAAAGTCTTCAATCCGGCCCCCAACAACAGTCTTTGCCAGTGTAGGTGAAAGGCAAAAGCCGGGCAAGATCAAAAACTTAGGCGAGGCTCTTGAAGTAGTGCCTCGCCTTCGGGAGCTTGCTCAGCCCTGTGCCGCCACGCGCTCGGTCTTGCTCTGGAGCTTGTTCAGCGCGCTCAAATATGCCTTGGCCGAGGCCACGACGATATCGGGGTCGGCACCAACGCCGTTCACCACGCGCCCCGCATGCTGCAAACGCACCGTGACCTCACCCTGCGATTCTGTGCTGCCGCTGGTGATGGCGTTCACGGAGTAAAGCAGCATTTCCGCGCCACTTTGCACGGCCGACTCGATGGCGCGTAGGCTGGCGTCCACCGGACCATTGCCCTCGCTCTCGGCCCGGTGCTCGACCGGACCGGCAGCGAACACCACGCTGGCATGCGGGCGCTCACCGGTTTCCGAGCGCTGGGACAGGGAGAGCAGGCGGAAATGCTCCTGCTCCGAGGTCACCGACTCGTCCATCACCAGGGCGATGATGTCCTCGTCGAAAATCTCGTTCTTGCGGTCGGCCAGGTCTTTGAAGCGCTGGAAGGCGGCATTGATCTCGGCCTCGGACTCCAGCTGGATGCCCAGCTCCTGCAGGCGCTGCTTGAAGGCATTGCGGCCGCTGAGCTTGCCCAGCACGATCTTGTTGGCACTCCAGCCCACATCCTCGGCGCGCATGATCTCGTAGGTGTCGCGCGCCTTGAGCACGCCGTCCTGGTGGATGCCCGAGGCGTGGGCGAAGGCGTTCGCCCCCACCACGGCCTTGTTGGGCTGGACCACGAAACCGGTGGTCTGGCTCACCATGCGCGAGGCCGGCACGATCTGGCTGGTCTCGATGCCCACGTCCAGGCCGAAGTAGTCGCGGCGGGTCTTGACCGCCATCACCACCTCTTCCAGGGAGCAGTTGCCGGCGCGCTCGCCCAGGCCGTTGATGGTGCACTCGATCTGGCGGGCGCCGCCGATCTTCACGCCGGCCAGGGAGTTGGCCACCGCCATGCCCAGGTCGTTGTGGCAGTGCACCGACCAGATGGCCTTGTCGGAGTTGGGCACCCGCGCACGCAGCTTGGCGATGAAGTCGCCATACAGCTCGGGGATGGCATAGCCCACGGTGTCGGGGATGTTGATGGTGGTGGCGCCTTCGGCGATCACCGCCTCCACCACGCGGGCCAGGAACTCCGGGTCGGAGCGGTAGCCGTCCTCGGGCGAGAACTCGATGTCGCCGCACAGATTGCGGGCGAAACGCACCGCCAGCTTGGCCTGCTCCAGCACCTGCTCGCGCGTCATGCGCAGCTTCTTCTCCATATGGAGCTCGCTGGTGGCGATGAAGGTGTGGATGCGCGAGCGCTCGGCGCCCTTGAGCGCCTCGGCGGCGCGGGCGATGTCGCGGTCATTGGCGCGGGCCAGGGAGCAGACGGTGCTGTCCTTGATGGCCTCGGCAATGGCGCGCACGGCTTCGAAGTCGCCATTGCTGGACGCAGCAAAACCGGCCTCGATCACGTCCACGCGCAGACGCTCGAGCTGGCGGGCAATGCGTAGCTTCTCGTCCTTCGTCATCGAGGCGCCGGGCGATTGCTCGCCATCGCGCAGGGTGGTGTCGAAGATGATCAGCTTGTCAGCCATGGCGTTCTCCGTGAGAGGCTGGGTTGAAGACAGAGGAAGGCAAAACAAAGGCCCGCGAAGCTGCTGCTTGGCGGGCCTGTAGTGCTGAGAAAACCTGTGCTTGAGACGTGTGCAATCAGCGCGCCCGGAGGGGTGCGCCTAGTAGCAGGGCAAATGCAAAGGTGTTCATCGCGGCCGAATATAGCACGCGAGCGCGCTCAGTGGTGCAGGCCGCGCTCATCGGGCTCGTCGGTGGAGGTGGCGATCACGCTCACCGGCCGGCCCTTGGCCTTCTTGTAAAGATAGACCGCATAGCCCGAGAGGCCGTAGAGGCAGAACAGGCCGAAGATGGCGCGCTGCGGATACAGGCTGATCAGGGCGATGCCCAGGGCCACGGCCACCAGCACCACAAAGGGCACGCTGCGCCGGGCACCAAAGACCTTGAAGCTGTAGAAGGGCGCGTTGGTCACCATGGACAGGCCGGCAAACAGGGTCACGCCAAAGGCGCTCCAGGCCAGCCAGTCGATCTGCGAGGCATTGCGGTAGCCGGCGTCGTCGAACAGCCAGATCAGGCTGATCACCAGGGCCGCAGCCGCCGGGCTGGGCAGCCCCTGGAAGAAGCGCTTGTCCACCACGCCGATATTCACATTGAAGCGCGCCAGGCGCAGGGCCGCGCCGGCGATGTAGACGAAGGCCGGGATCCAGCCCGCCTTGCCCAGGTCCTTGAGGCCCCACATGTAGACGATGAGCGCCGGCGCGGCGCCGAAGCTCACCATATCGGAGAGCGAGTCCATCTGTTCGCCGAAGGCGCTCTGCGAATTGGTCATGCGCGCCACGCGGCCGTCCAGCGCGTCCAGCACGGCGGCACAGAAGATGGCGATGCAGGCGGTCTCGAAGCGGCCGTGCATGGCCATGACGACGGCATAGAAGCCGCAGAACAGCGCGCACAGCGTGATGCTGTTGGGCAGGGCATAAATGCCCTTGCGGCGCGGACGCCGAGGCTCCAGGACTTCGTCCTCGTCGAGCAGCTCGGCGTTCTTGTTGTTATTGGGATCGGTCATGGGGCGGGAGGATACAACAGCGCCTCCAAGGAAAAAGCCGCGAACGGGTCGCGGCTTTGCTGCTTGGAGTGCTCAGCAGTCCACACGAGATGTGGACTGGCCTTCGGATGGCGTCGGACCATCCTCGCCCGCTCACTTGCAGGTGAGCGGTCCTTCGCGAGGCGTCGCCGAGTGCGCAGGCACTCGGCTCGGTCCTCGCTCAGTTCTTGCTCTGGTCGACCAGGCGGTTCTTCTTGATCCAGGGCATCATGGCGCGCAGCTTCTCGCCCACCTGCTCGATCTGGTGCTCCGAGGTCAGGCGACGACGGCTGATCAGCGTCGGCGCGCCGGCCTTGTTTTCCAGGATGAAGCTCTTGGCGTATTCGCCGGTCTGGATGTCCTTCAGGCACTGCTTCATGGCCTTCTTGGTCTCCTCGGTCACGACGCGCGGGCCGGTGACGTACTCGCCGTACTCGGCGTTGTTGGAGATCGAGTAGTTCATGTTCGCAATGCCGCCTTCGTAGATCAGGTCCACGATGAGCTTGAGCTCGTGCAGGCACTCGAAGTAGGCCATCTCGGGCGCATAGCCGGCTTCCACCAGGGTCTCGAAACCGGCCTTGATCAGCTCCACGGTGCCGCCGCACAGCACGGCCTGCTCGCCGAACAGATCGGTCTCGGTCTCTTCGCGGAAGTTGGTCTCGATGATGCCGGCCTTGCCGCCGCCATTGGCCGCGGCATAGCTCAGGGCCAGATCACGGGCCTTGCCGCTCTTGTCGGCGTAGACGGCGATCAGGTGGGGCACGCCGCCGCCCTGGGTGTAGGTGCCGCGCACGGTGTGGCCGGGGGCCTTGGGGGCGACCATCCACACGTCCAGGTCGCCACGCGGGGTGACCTGACCGTAGTGCACATTGAAGCCGTGGGCAAAGGCCAGCGAGGCACCCTGCTTGATATGGGGCTCGACTTCCTTCTTGTAGACCTCGGCGATCTGCTCGTCGGGCAGCAGGATCATGACCACGTCGGCGGCCTTCACGGCCTCGGCGATCTCGGCGACCTTGAGGCCGGCGTTCTCGGCCTTGGCCCAGGAGGCGCCGCCACGGCGCAGACCGACGGTGACCTTGACGCCGCTGTCGTTCAGATTCTGGGCATGGGCGTGGCCTTGTGAGCCGTAGCCGATGATGGTGACGTTCTTGCCCTTGATGAGGCTCAGATCAGCGTCCTTGTCGTAGAAAACGTTCATGTCGGTCTCCAGGAAAAATCAGTGCGGTAAGAATGCGGGGCCCAGGTTCTTGATGAACTTGTCGCCGGGCCGCCCCAAGACAAGTTCATTGCCCCCTCGGGGGCGGCGCACGGGCCGTCAACGGCCCCGCGCCTGGGGGTGGTCATACACGGAGGATGCGCTCGCCGCGGCCGATGCCGCTGGAGCCGGTGCGCACGGTCTCCAGGATGGCGGTGCGGTCGATGGCGTCGATGAAGGCGTCGAGCTTGGTGGCGTCGCCGGTGAGCTCGATGGTGTAGGTCTTCTCGGTCACGTCGATGATGCGGCCGCGGAAGATGTCGGCGGTGCGCTTCATCTCCTCGCGTTCCTTGCCCACGGCGCGGACCTTGATCAGCATGAGCTCGCGCTCGGTGTAGTTGCCCTCGGTCAGGTCCACGACCTTGACCACCTCGATCAGCCGGTTCAGGTGCTTGGTGATCTGCTCGATCACCTCGTCCGAGCCGGTGGTCACGATGGTCATGCGCGACAGCGAGGGGTCCTCGGTGGGCGCCACGGTCAGGCTCTCGATGTTGTAGCCGCGGGCCGAGAACAGCGCGACCACGCGCGAGAGCGCGCCCGGCTCGTTCTCGAGGAGCAAAGCAATGATGTGTCTCATGAGGTTTCCTTCTTGGCGGCGGGCTCTTCAGACCGGCGGCGGTAACCGACGGCCCTTGGCGCGCGCTTGAGAGGGTTGCTAGAGGCTGGCGGACATCCGGGGGCCTGGCGTGCTGCTTCGGTCGCACCCCTCGCCGCGGTAACGGCGGGAGGCCGGCCGGCGCAGGCAACGCCGCAGCCCGACCCTTACAGGTCTTCGGAGCCCAGCAGCATTTCCGAAATGCCCTTGCCCGCCTTGACCATGGGCCAGACGTTCTCGGTCGGATCGGTGCGCACGTCCAGGAAGACCGTGCGGTCCTTCAGGCGCATGGCTTCGCGCAGGGCCGGCTCCACATCGGAGGGCTTCTCCACCAGCAGGCCCACATGGCCATAGGCCTCGGCCAGCTTGACGAAGTCAGGCAGCGCGTCCATATAGCTGTGCGAGTAGCGGCCCTCGTAGTCCAGCTGCTGCCACTGACGCACCATGCCCAGATAGCGGTTGTTCAGCGAGACGATCTTGACCGGCGTCTTGTACTGGAAGCAGGTCGAGAGTTCCTGGATGCACATCTGGATGGAGCCTTCGCCGGTGATGCAGAACACATCCGACTCCGGCTTGGCCAGCTTGATGCCCATGGCGTAGGGCAGGCCCACGCCCATGGTGCCCAGGCCGCCGGAATTGATCCAGCGGCGCGGCTCCTCGAAGCGGTAGAACTGGGCCGCCCACATCTGGTGCTGGCCCACGTCCGAGGTGATGTAGGTGTCGCGGTCCTTGGTCAGGTTCCACAGGGTCTCGACCACCATCTGCGGCTTGATGACCTCGTCGGAATGCTTGTAGGCCAGACACTCGCGGCGGCGCCACTCATTGATCTGGCTCCACCAAGCGCTGATGGCATTCGAGTCCGGCTTGGCCTGCGCCTCTTTCAGCTGATGGATCAGCTCCTGCAGCACATCCTTGACGTCGCCGACGATGGGGATGTCCACCCGCACCCGCTTGGAGATCGACGAGGGATCGATGTCCACATGGATGATCTTGCGCTCCACCGAGCCGAAGTGCTTGGGGTTGCCGATCACGCGGTCGTCGAAGCGTGCGCCCACCGCCAGCAGCACATCGCAATGCTGCATGGTCATATTGGCCTCGTAAGTGCCGTGCATGCCCAGCATGCCCAGGAACTTGGGGTCCGAGGCAGGGATGGAGCCCAGGCCCATCAGGGTATTGGTGCAGGGATAGCCCAGCAGATTGACCAGCTCACGCAGCTCGCTTGATGCCTCGCCCAGGATCACGCCGCCGCCCGTGTAGATATAGGGGCGCTTGGCCTGCAGCAGCAGCTGCACGGCCTTGCGGATCTGGCCGCTATGGCCCTTGCGCACCGGGTTGTAGGAGCGCATCTCCACCCGCTCGGGGTAATGGAAGGCCGCCGTGTTCAGCGACACATCCTTGGGGATGTCCACCACCACCGGGCCGGGACGGCCGGTGCGGGCGATGTGGAAGGCCTTCTTGAGGGTCACCGCCAGATCACGCACGTCCTTCACCAGGAAGTTGTGCTTGACGATGGGGCGGGTGATGCCGACGGTGTCGCATTCCTGGAAGGCGTCCAGGCCGATGGCCGGCGTGGGCACCTGTCCGGTGATGATCACCATCGGGATGGAATCCATATAGGCGGTCGCAATGCCGGTGATGGCATTGGTCACACCCGGGCCCGAAGTCACGAGCGCCACGCCCACCTCGCCGGTGGCGCGTGCATAGCCATCGGCCGCGTGGATGGCCGCCTGTTCATGGCGCACCAGCACGTGCTGGATGGTCTGCTGCTTGTACAGCGCGTCGTAGATGTAGAGCACCGCGCCGCCCGGATAGCCCCAGAGGTACTTGACGCTCTCGGCCTGCAGGCAGCGAACCAGGATTTCGGAGCCGTTCAGCTCCGCGGAGGAAGGGGGGGAATACGGCGTTTGCGCCCTGCTATCAACAGCAGCGGCACGCTTGACTTCCGCGCTAGACATGTCCATTTCGAACCTCAGTGAATTTCTCTAACGAAAAACCATCGGTGCTCCTACTCGCGCCCTTGTGAGGCGGACTTGGAGCCTGCGCGGTCAAAAACGAGGCGCCCGGGTCGGGCAGCCGGCTTGAGACCCAAAAGCTCTTTGTGCGAAGCAACATTATGCACGCGGATCCCGCGTTTGGGCGCATGCCACGCGCGATTGCCGGCCGGAATGCAATAATTCGCGCCGATTTCGCCAGCAATCGGGCCCGCCCGCAGTCTCTTGGCCACCGAAAAAGAACTCAACGAATTCCTCCGCAGCGTCGAGAAACGAGCCTTCAAGCGCAGCGCCTATCTGGTGCGCGACGATGATGCTGCGCTGGACATCGTGCAGGACGCCATGATCCGGCTGGCCGAGAAGTACTACGACCGGCCGGCGGCAGAGCTGCCGCTGCTGTTCCAGCGCATCCTCTCCAACGCCACCATGGACTGGTTCCGGCGTCAGAAGGTGCGCAAGTCCGTGATGCAGAATCTCTCGGACTTCGAGGGAGCGGACGGGGACGACGATTTCGACCTGCTGGAATCGCTGGAAGCGCAGGACGGCGTGCTGGGCAGTCTGAGCGCCGCGGACGAGGTGTCGCGGGTCCAGATCTTGCAAGCCATCGACAAGGAAGTCGCCGAACTGCCGGCGCGTCAACGCGAAGCCTTCCTCCTGCGTTACTGGGAGGAACTGGACGTCGCGGAGACGGCGTCCGTGATGGGGTGCTCGGAGGGCAGCGTGAAAACGCACTGCTCCCGTGCCGTCCATTCGCTTGCAAAATCGCTGAGGGCCAAGGGGATCACACTATGAGCAAGAAGCTGCCAATCACCGAGCTGGACGTCTCGCGCTTCGGTCTGCGCGTCGCCGCCGGCCTGAGCGAACACAACGAATCCCTGCCCGCCGACATCAGCGAGCGCCTTCGCTTCGCCCGTGAGCAGGCGCTCACCCGCGCCCGCGAAGCCCGCGCCACCGCCCCCCAGACCCAGCCCAGCCTGATCCAGCAAGGCGCCAGCCTGGCCCTGGGCGGCCCGGGCCGCGGCCGCTGGCTGAAGCTGGCCTCCCTGCTGCCCCTGCTGCTGCTGGTGGGCGGCCTGCTGATGATCCAGCACAGCCAGTGGTACCAGCAGATCACGGCCGCCGCCGAGATGGACGCCGCCCTGCTGTCCGACAAGCTGCCGCCCGCCGCCTATGGCGACCCGGGCTTCTCCGAGTACCTCAGCGACGACGAGCAGCAACAGCCCGGCGCCGAGAACCCCGACGCCAAAGAGTGAGCGAGGCACTGACCCGTAGCATGACCCGCCTGGCCCCCTGCCCGCTCGGCCGCCTCAGCCTCGCCCTTGCCCTCGCCTGCTGCGGCCTGCCCGCACTGCAGGCCCAGCCCGCCGAGCCCGCCGCTTCGGCGCCCGCACCGACAGACCTGGCCGCCTCGGCCGCACCGGTCCCGGCGCCAGTCGCGGCACCTGCACCGCCCCCAGCGCCCGTGGCAGCTAAGCCCGCGCCGACACCGGTACAGGCTGGCAATCTCGACTGGCGTGCCCTGAGCGCCAGCCAGCGCCAGATCCTGGCCCCCTTGGAAGCGGAATGGGCCGGCCTGGACGCCTCCCGCCGCAGCAAATGGCTGGAACTGGCCGCACGCTACCCCCAGCTGCCCGAGGATGAGCAGCAACGGGTGCAGCAACGCATGATGGATTGGGTGCGCCTGAGCCCCAGCGAGCGCCAGCAGGCGCGCCTGGCCTTCCAGGCCGCGCGGCAGCTGCAGGCCGATGAGCGCCAGGCTAAATGGGAGGCCTACCAGGCCCTGCCTGAAGAGAAGCGCCAGCAACTGGCCGACAAGGCGGCGCAGAAGGCCGCAGCCCACAAGCCCGCTCCCCTGCTGCAAAGCCCGGTGGCGGGCGCCGAGAGCAAGCCGGCCGCCAGCCTGGCCAAGCCCAGCCTGGTGCTGCTGCGCCCTGAAGCCGGCGGCCCGCCCGTGGGCCCCACGGTGCTGCAGGCCCGCCCCGGCGCCACCACGGTGCTGATCAACCAGGGCCGCAGCCAGCTGCGCCAGCCCACCGGCCATCCCCAGCTGGCCCTCGATATGCAGCGTTTGGACCCCAAGACCCTGCTGCCCAAGGCCGGGCCTCAGCCAGCGCGGCAATAAGCCCGGCAATAATCGCGCCCCATGAGCGAGATTTCCGGCGCCGAGCGCGCCGCCCCTTCAGCGCCGCCCGTGCCCGGGCTGGCGCGTCGTCTGGCCGCCTTTCTTTACGAGGGCGTGCTGCTCTTCGGCGTGGTCTTCCTGGCCGGCTACCTCTATTCCGCCCTGACCCAGCAGCGCCACGCCATGCAGGGCCAGCACGGGCTGCAGGCCTTTCTCTTCGTGGTGCTGGGCATCTACTTCGTCTGGTTCTGGTCGCGCGGCGGCCAGACGGTGGCGATGAAAGCCTGGCATATCCGCGTGGTGGACGCCCAGGGCCGGGGCCTGAGCCAGTCGCGCGCGCTGGTGCGCTATCTGCTGTCCTGGCTGTGGTTCATGCCCGCCCTGCTGAGCGTCTACCTGCTGGGCCTGCAGCACCAGGTGGGCGCCATCTTCTCCAGCCTGGGCATGGGCGTGATCGCCTATGCCGCCCTGGCCTGGCTGCATCCGCGCCGCCAGTTCCTGCATGACGCCCTGTGCGGCACCCAGCTGGTGACCCAGCTGCCGCCTGCCAGGAAGCCCAAGCCATGAACGCACCTCAACAAGCCTCCGACAACCCCCACAAGGGCCGCACCGGCCTGGACCGCATCCTGCGCGCCGCCGGCTATTCCTGGGCCGGCCTGCGCGCGGCCTATAGCGGCGAGAGCGCCTTCCGTCAGGAGGTCTGGCTGATGGTGGTGGCCACGCCCCTGGCCTTCTGGCTGGGCCAGGGCTGGGTGGAGGTGGCGCTGCTGATCGGCTCCCTGCTGCTGGTGCTGATCGTGGAGCTGCTGAACTCGGGCATCGAGGCGGCCATCGACCGCGTGGGCTTCGAGCTGCACGACCTTTCCAAGCGCGCCAAGGATCTGGCCAGCGCGGCCGTGCTGCTGGCCCTGCTGCTGGCCGGCGGCGTGTGGGCCGCCGCGGCCTATCAGCGCTTCATCGGCTGACGGCACCACCGCCGCGCGGTAGCGGCCACACCGTCAGCGGCGGGCAGGCCTCAGACCGCTGCTTCGTCGGTCTCGCCGGTGCGGATGCGCACCACCTGCTCCACCGGGGTGACGAAGATCTTGCCGTCACCGATCTTGCCGGTCTTGGCGGCCTTGAGGATGGCGTCGATGCAGCGGTCGACCTCGTCGTCGCGCACCACCACCTCCACCTTCACCTTGGGCAGGAAGTCCACCACGTACTCGGCCCCGCGGTAGAGTTCGGTATGGCCCTTCTGGCGGCCAAAGCCCTTGACCTCGGTGACGGTCAGGCCCGAAGCACCCACCTCGGCCAGGGCCTCGCGGACTTCGTCCAGCTTGAAAGGCTTGATGATGGCGGTGATCTGCTTCATGGCACGGGCTCCGGGAGGGGTTGATGAACTGTCTGTGATTTAAGCATGGATCGCCGTCTCAGTCGGGGATGCGAGCCAGGTCGGCCAGCCAGACCGCGGCCTGCGAATCGCTGGGCGCACGCCAGTCGCCCCGCGGCGACAGCGAGCCGCCGCTGCCCACCTTGGGCGCATTGGGCACGCAGCTGCGCTTGAACTGGCTGCCCTGGAAGAAGCGGCGCACAAAGATGCCCAGCACCCGCTTGATCTCGGCCAGGCTGTATTCGTTGCGCGCCACATGGGCCTCGTCGGGCCAGGCGCCCTGCCCGCGGTCGCCCCAGGCATGGCGGGCCAGGAAGGCGATCTTGGCCGGCGCATAGCCGTGGCGCAGGGTGTAGAAGAGGTTGAAGTCCTGCAGCTCGTAAGGGCCGATGGTGGCCTCGGTGCTCTGCAAGACCTGACCCTGGGCGGCGGCGCTGGCCGGCACCAGCTCGGGGCTGATCTCGGTGCCCAGGATGTCCAGCAGCACGCCGTGGTCCACCGCCTGACCGAGCTGGCGGGTCTCGGCCACCCAGCGCACCAGGTACTGGATCAGGGTCTTGGGCACGCTGGCGTTCACGTTGTAGTGCGACATATGGTCGCCCACGCCATAGGTGCACCAGCCCAGGGCCAGCTCGCTCAGATCGCCCGTGCCGAGCACCAGGGCGCCCTGGTGATTAGCCAGGCGGAAGAGGTGGTTGCTGCGCTCGCCCGCCTGCACATTCTCGAAGGTCACGTCATAGACCGGCTCGCCGCGGGCATAGGGGTGATCCAGATCCTTGAGCATCTGCAGGCAGCTGGGGCGGATATCGATCTCGGCCGCCTCGCAGCCCACGGCGCGCATCAGGCGCCAGGCCTGGTCACGGGTGCGCTCGCCCGTGGCAAAGCCCGGCATGGTGTAGGCCAGGATGTGGCTGCGCGGCCAGCCCAGCTTGTCCATGGCGCGCGCGGCCACCAGCAGGGCGTGGGTGGAATCCAGGCCGCCCGAGATGCCCACAACCAGCTTCTTGATGCCGCTGGAGGCCAGGCGCTGCACCAGGGCCTGCACCTGGATGTTGTAGACCTCCTGGCAGCGCTCGTCGCGTCGCGCCCGGTCGGCCGGCACATAGGGAAAGCGCTCCACGCGGCGCGCCAGGGGCAGGGGCGCGTCCAGCGCCAGGCCCAGGCTGAAGCTCACGGTACGAAAGCCCTTGAGCTGGGCCGCGTGCTGGCGCACCGAGTCGCCAAAGCTGGTCTGGCGCATGCGCTCGCGGGCCAGGCGCTCCAGATCGATATCGGCCGTGATCAGCTGCGAGCCCGCCGCGTAGCGTTCGGACTCGGCCAGCAGCTCGCCGTTCTCGCACAGCAGGGCGTGGCCATCCCAGGCCAGATCGGTGCTGGACTCGCCCTGCCCGGCCGAGCTGTAGGCATAGGCCGCCAGGCAGCGGGCCGACTGCTGGGCCACCAGCTGGCGCCGGTAGGCCGCCTTGCCCACCAGGGCATTGGAAGCCGAGAGGTTGAGCAGCAGGCTGGCGCCCGCCAGGGCCGCATAGGACGAGGGCGGAATGGGCGTCCAGACATCCTCGCAGATTTCGGCATGCAAGCGCAGCAGGGGCAGATCGCTGGCGGCAAAGATCAGGCGGCTGCCAAAGGGCACGCGCTGGCCCAAGAGCTCGATCTCGTCGCCCAGGGCCTCATCGGCCGCGCTGAACTGGCGTGCCTCATAGAACTCGCCGTAGTTGGGCAGATAGCTCTTGGGCTGCACGCCCAGCAGGCGGCCGCGCTGCAGCAGCACCGCGCAGTTGAAAAGCCGCTGCTCGAAGCGCAGGGGCAGGCCCACCACCGCCACCGTGGGCAGGGACTCCGAGGCCTTGAGCAGGGCCGCCAGGGCCGCCTCGCAGCCGTCCAGCAGGGCGCGCTGGTGGAAGAGGTCGTCGCAGGTATAGCCCGAAAGACCCAGCTCCGGAAAAGCCACCACGGCCGCGCCGCGGGCCGCGGCCTCGCGCAGCAGCTCGGCATGGCGCTGGCCATTGAAGCACGGATCGGCCACCCGGCACTCGGGCGAGGCCAGGGCGATGCGGGCGAAATCGTGCGCGTAGAGATTGTCGAAATGCATGCCCGAATCCTGCCATCAAAGCGCGGGGTTTGCGCCTGCCCCTAAGATTTGCGCTGATGAGCGCGCCCCCTGCCGATGATGAGCTGCACCTGCGGGTCGATGACGATCCCGCCGCCCTGCCCCGCGAGGCCTGGAACGCGCTGCTGGCGGCCTCGGCCCAACCCACGCCTTTCATGCGCCTGGAGTATCTGCAGGCCCTGCACGGCAGCGGCTCGGCCGTGGCCCAGACCGGCTGGCAGCCGCAGTTCCTGAGCCTGTGGCGCGGCCGGCAGCAAGAGAACGCCGAGCTGCTCGCCGCCTGCCCCGCCTATCTGAAGGCCCACAGCTACGGCGAATATGTGTTCGACTGGGCCTGGGCCGATGCCTACCGCCGCCACGGCCTGGACTACTACCCCAAGCTGCTGGTGGCCGTGCCCTTCACGCCGGTGCCGGGCAGCCGCCTGCTGGCGCGCGACGCGGCCGCTCGCCGCCTGCTGATGCAGGGGCTGCAGACTCTGGCCGAGCGCCTGGATCTGTCTTCCGCCCACCTGCTCTTCGGTGATGCGGCCGATTTCGCGGCGGCCCAGGCCCAGGGCTGGATGCAGCGCGAGGGCGTGCAGTTCCACTGGCGCAACCGCGAGCCCCAGCCCTATGCCGATTTCGCGGACTTCCTGGCCTCGCTGCAGCGCGAGAAGCGCAAGAAGATCCAGCAGGAGCAGCGCCGGGTGCGCGAGGCCGGTATCGTCTACGAGGTGCTGCAGGGCGCGCAGATCACCGCGGCCGACTGGGACTTCTTCCACCACTGCTACCAGCTCACCTACCGCGCGCATCACAGCACGCCCTATTTGCGGCGCGAGTTCTTCGCTGCCATGCAGAGCGAGATGGCCGAGCACTGGCTGCTCTTCGTGGCCAAGCGGGTGGTGGACGGCGTGGCGCAGCGCGTGGCGGCCTCGCTGATCGCGCTGGACCCGCACACGCGCCGCGCCTACGGCCGCTACTGGGGCGCGCTGGAGCCCATCCCCTGCCTGCACTTCGACGCCTGCTACTACCAGCCCCTGGCCTGGTGCATCACCCAGGGCTACCAGGCCTTCGAGGGCGGCGCCCAGGGCGAGCACAAGATGGCCCGCGGCCTGCTGCCCGTGGGCACGGGCTCCAGCCACTGGCTGGCCCACCCGGACTTCAGCCAGGCGGTGAACGACTTCCTGGCGCGCGAGGGTCAGGCCATGCGTGGCTATATGGACGAGCTCTCGGAACACCAGCCCTTCAAGCAGGGCGCATGAAAAAAGCGCCCCGCGGGGCGCTTTTTCGTGGGCACCGGCCGAGACGACCGGTTCCAAAGACCATCAGGCCTTCTGCTCGGCCTTGGCGTAGTTGGCCAGACCGGCCACGACCTCGGCCTTGGCGGCCTCGGGGCCTTCCCAGCCCTTGACCTTGACCCACTTGCCGGCTTCCAGGTCCTTGTAGTGCTCGAAGAAGTGCTGGATGGCCTTCAGGCGCATCTGGTTGATGTCCTCGGGCTTGGACCAGTGCTCATAGATCGGCAGGATCTTGGTGGTGGGCACGGCCAGCAGCTTGGCGTCGCCGCCGGCTTCGTCGTCCATCTGCAGCACGCCGATGGGGCGGCAGGTCACGACCACGCCCGGGGTCAGCGGGAAGGGGGTGATGACCAGAACGTCCACCGGATCACCGTCGTCCGACAGGGTCTGGGGGATGTAGCCGTAGTTGCACGGGTAGTGCATGGCCGTGGTCATGAAGCGGTCCACGAACAGGGCGCCGCTCTCCTTGTCCACTTCGTACTTGATCGGATCCGCGTTCATCGGGATCTCGATGATGACGTTGAATTCTTCAGGGGCCTTCTTGCCCGGGGTCACGTTGTGCAGGCTCATGATGTGGTGCTACGCCAGGGGAAACCCGGATTCTAGCGGCAGGGCTTGCCCGGGCCTGACGGGGGCCTGCCCCAAAAACGAGGCTCGGCCCTGTCATCCACTGGTAAACGCTCAAGCGCAGGCTCGCAGGCCTCCACTAGCATCAACGCGACCGACCTGTGGATATGGCGAGAGCGTGCAGGGCAGGCGTTTGTTGTACTTGGTTCACAGGCGTCCCTTCATCACGGCAGTACCACCAGAGGAGACATGTTCATGTCGACGGAAGTAGCGCTGTACTTCGCACTGGCCTGCGGTCTGGCCGCAGTGCTCTACGGTTTCATCCAGCGCAGCTGGATCCTCAGCCAGGACGCGGGCAATGCCCGCATGCAGGAGATCGCCGCGGCGATCCAGCAAGGCGCCGCCGCCTATCTGGCGCGGCAGTACAAGACCATCGCCATCGTCGGCGTGGTGCTGGCCGTGCTGATCGCGGTCTTTCTGGACGGCCGCACCGCCGCCGGCTTCGTGGTGGGCGCCCTGCTCTCGGGTGCTTGCGGTTTCATCGGCATGAACGTCTCCGTGCGGGCCAATGTGCGCACCGCCCAGGCCGCCACCCAGGGCATGGGCCCGGCGCTGAATGTGGCCTTCAAGGGCGGGGCCATCACCGGCATGCTGGTGGTGGGCCTGGGCCTGCTGGGGGTGGGGCTCTTCTTCTGGTACATCGCGGGCGGCAGCGGCGCGGGGCTCAAGGCCGATTCGGCCACGCTCAAGCCCCTCTTGGGCCTGGCCTTCGGTTCCTCGCTGATCTCCATCTTCGCCCGTCTAGGCGGGGGCATCTTCACCAAGGGCGCCGATGTGGGCGCCGACCTGGTGGGCAAGGTGGAGGCCGGCATTCCCGAGGATGACCCGCGCAACCCCGCCGTGATCGCCGACAACGTGGGCGACAACGTGGGCGACTGCGCCGGCATGGCGGCCGACCTCTTCGAGACCTATGCCGTGACCCTGATCGCCACCATGGCCCTGGGCGCGCTGATGCTCTCGGGCGCCACGCTGCAGGCGGTGATCTACCCCCTGGTGCTGGGCGGCTTCTCCATCATCGCCTCCATCATCGGCTGCTCCATGGTGAAGGCCAGCCCCGGCATGAAGAATGTGATGCCGGCGCTCTACAAGGGCCTGGTGGTGGCGGGCGTGCTCTCGCTGATCGGCTTCTTCTTCATCACCCGCGCCGTCATGCCCGACGACGCCCTGGGCAGCGCCGGCTCGCAGATGCGCCTCTTCGGCGCCTGCGTGGTGGGCCTGCTGCTGACCGCGGGCATGGTCTGGATCACCGAGTACTACACCGGCACCGACTACAAGCCGGTGCAGCATGTGGCCCAGGCCTCCACCACCGGGCATGGCACCAACATCATCGCGGGCCTGGGCGTGTCCATGCGCTCCACGGCCTGGCCGGTGCTCTTCGTCTGCATCGCCATCGTGGCGGCCTACAAGCTGGCGGGCCTGTACGGCATCGCCATCGCGGCCACTTCCATGCTGAGCATGGCCGGCATCGTGGTGGCCCTGGATGCCTACGGCCCCATCACCGACAACGCCGGCGGCATTGCCGAGATGGCCGAGCTGCCCGACAGCGTGCGCGCCATCACCGACCCGCTGGATGCCGTGGGCAACACCACAAAGGCCGTGACCAAGGGCTATGCCATCGGCTCCGCCGGCCTGGCCGCCCTGGTGCTCTTCGCCGACTACACGCATGCGCTGGAAGCCCGCGGCATGCATGTGAGCTTCGACCTCAGCAACCATATGGTGATCGTGGGCCTTTTCATCGGCGGCCTGATCCCCTACCTCTTCGGCGCCATGGCCATGGAGGCCGTGGGTCGCGCCGCCGGCTCGGTGGTGGAAGAGGTGCGGCGCCAGTTCCGCGACATCAAGGGCATCATGGAAGGCACGGGCAAGCCCGAGTACGGCCGTGCCGTGGACATGCTGACCAGCGCCGCCATCAAGGAGATGATCGTGCCCTCGCTGCTGCCGGTGATCGTGCCCATCCTGGTGGGCATGTTCCTGGGCGCCGAGGCCCTGGGCGGCCTGCTGATGGGCACCATCGTCACCGGCCTCTTCGTGGCCATCTCCATGTGCACCGGCGGCGGCGCCTGGGACAACGCCAAGAAGTACATCGAGGACGGCCACCACGGCGGCAAGGGCAGCGAGGCGCACAAGGCCGCCGTCACCGGCGACACCGTGGGCGACCCCTACAAGGACACCGCCGGCCCGGCCGTGAACCCGCTGATCAAGATCATCAATATCGTGGCCCTCTTGATCGTGCCCCTGCTGCCCATGGCGGCCAGCAGCCACAAGGCGCCCGAGCCCCCCGCGGCGCAGACGGCGCCCGCAGTGATGCCCGAAGCCGCCAGCATGGCCGCCCCCGCGGTCCCTGCGGCCGAGCCGTCCAGCGGCCCCGCCTCGCAGCCATGAGGCCCCCAGGTTTTCCCGCATAAGCCCGTATGAGCCCGCATTTGCGGGCTCATCCTCTTTTGCCGACACCGAGCGAGGCCACACAATGTGCGAAACATCACAAGCGAGGATTTGAGGGCATGAGGAACCTGGCCATTGATCGACAGGAGCTGGCGCGCAGGCAGGCCCGGCTGGCCGATCTGCAGGCCCGCCTGGGCGAGCAGGAGCAGGCGCACCGCAGCCTGCATGCGCAGGTGCAGGCCTTTGTGGATCGCTACAGCGATCTGCTGGGCCCGCTCTATATGGAGCTGGATGCGCTGGAATCCCAGCTGCACACCGCCATGGTCTATCTCTACGAGGCCCTGCAGCGCAATGGCGTGGCGGCCCATGAGCCCATTCCGCCGCAGGCCGGTGCCCTGCCCCCGATGCTGGCGCGCCTGCCCGCCGGCGCGCCGCTGCCGCCCCAGCCCGAGGGCGGCCTGCAAGACCTGACCCCGCCCAGCCTCAAGCAGCTCTACCGCCGCGCCGCCATGCGCTTCCATCCGGACCTTGCCGGCGGCAGTACCGTCGAGCGCCAGCGCCGTGAGACGCAGATGATTGCGGTGAACAAGGCCTATGAGCGGCAGGACCGTGCCGAGCTGGAGCGCCTGCTGATCACTGCTGGCGAGCCTCCCGAGCGCGTGACCGGCAACAACAGCCTGGCCATGCTGGAGTGGCTGCAGCGCTGCGAGCAGGCCGTGCAGGGCCGGCTGCGCGTGGTGCAGGCCCATCAGGCCGCCCTGCTGGCCCACCCCATGCACCGGCTCTGGGCCGCCATCGTGCAGGCCGAGGCCAAGGGCCTGGATCCCATGAGCGTGATGGCCAGCCGCCTGCGCAGCCAGATCGTGGAGCGCCGCCGCGAGCTCTATATCGGCCAGCGCCTGCAGCCCGACTCGGGCCTGGCGCAGAACTTCCTGCACCAGCGCCGCCTGCGCGTGATGGGCACGGCGGCCTGAGCCCCCACAAGCAGAGCGCACACCGCGCCAAAGACAACGGGCCCTCAGGGCCCGTTTGCTTCTGTGGGAACGATGGGGCGCCGGCAATGCGCCGTGCGGCCCATGAAAGAGAACTCAGTCTGCTTGACCACAGCCGTGAGCGCAAGGCGCTCAACAAGGCCCAGAAACGATAAAGCCCAGCATCTTTCGATGCTGGGCCTTTCGTTCAATGGTCGGGGCGGCGGGATTCGAACTCGCGACCCCTTGCACCCCATGCAAGTGCGCTACCAGGCTGCGCTACGCCCCGACTGAGCCTCAAATTATAAAACAGTTTTTTCCTAGATTGCAAGCAGTGTTTCGCGAATCGCTAACAATTCTTGCCGGACCTGTTCCAGCGACAGCTCGCCACCCACTGCGACGGGGTTTTCCGCGGTGTTGGCGGCGGGCTGTTGTTCGTCCTCGTCCACAGGCATCCCCGCCTCCAGGGCTTCCTCGCGGAAGGCCTGGAGCGCATCGACGCGCAGCCCGCCGGCATCACCCAGCTGATTGCGCGCGCCCGAGATGGTGAAGCCCTGGTCATACAAGAGATCCCGGATGCGACGGATCAGCAGCACTTCGTGATGCTGGTAGTAGCGCCGGTTGCCGCGCCGCTTCATGGGCTTGAGTTGGGTGAACTCCTGCTCCCAGTAGCGCAGCACATAGGGCTTCACGCCGCACAGCTCGCTCACCTCACCGATGGTGAAGTAGCGTTTGGCGGGAATGGCGGGAAGCGCTTTGTCCATTGAAATCAAGGCCTTCAGAGGCGGAGGTCAGACTCTACTCGAAGTCTTCCGTGCTGGTTGTATCGCCTTGCACCAGTTCCTTCAGCTTGTGGCTGGCATGGAAGGTGACCACATTGCGGGCCTTGATGGGGATGGCTTCGCCGGTGCGCGGATTGCGCCCCGGACGGGGTGCCTTGCGCCGGATATTGAAGTTGCCAAAGCCCGAGAGCTTCACATCGCGGCCCTGCACCAGCTGGCCGTGGATGATGTCGAAGAAGGCCTCGACCATGTCCTTGGACTCGCGCTTGTTCAGGCCCAGCTTGTCGAACAGCAGCTCGGCCAGCTCGGCCTTGGTGAGCGTGGGTGTCTCGAGACTGCCCAGCAGCACGCGCGCGGCTTGTTGTTGCTCCTCGCTCATGGTCCTCGCTTCCTCCTTGCCTACGGCTCTGTCTTTTATCGTGCGGGCGCTGTCGTGGCGGCTCAGCCGCGCAGACGGGCGCCCAGCTTCTCGGCCAGGGCCGCCAGCACCTTGGAGACCGCCTGCTCGATGCGCTCATCGGTCAGGGTGTTCTCCTCGTCCAGCAGCTCCAGGCGCACGGCCAGGCTGCGCTCGCCGGCCTTGAGCTCGGCCGTGGGCTGGGCGGGCTTGAACACGTCGAAGAGCTTGGCCGAGCGGATCAGGCCCTCATGGGCGCCAGCGATGACGGCCATCAACGCGTCATGCGTGACGCCCTCGCCCACGATCACCGCGATATCGCGCTGCACCGACTGCTGGCGCGGCACACCGGCGCTCTTGGGAAGGCTGCGCGCCAGCACGGCATCCAGGGCCAGCTCGAACAGCACCGGAGCCTGGGGCAGCTCATAGCCCTGGCGCCACTTGGGGTGCAGCTCGCCGATCACGCCGATCTCGGCGCCTTCGAGCAGCACCTTGGCCGAACGGCCGGGGTGCAGGGCCGGATGCTCGGCCGCCACAAACGTCAGCTGGCGCGGCGCGAACAAGGCTTCCAGATCGCCCTTCACATCGAAGAAGTCCACCTGACGGTCGCGCTGGCTCCACTGCTGCTGCTCGACCGGGCCGTAGGCCAGGCCGGCCAGACGCATGGGCTGGGCCACACCGGCGATGCTGCTGTCGCTCTCCACGACCGAAGCGTCGCGCAGGAAGACGCGGCCGATCTCGAACACGCGCACGCGCGGTGCCTTGCGTGCCAGGTTGTGGCGCAGCACCTGCACCAGGCTGCCGATCAGGCTGGTGCGCATCACGGCCAGCGGCGCGGCGATGGGGTTGAGCAGTTGGATGGGGTTGGCGTTGCCGGCCAGCTCCTGCTCCCAGCGTGCTTCCACGAAGCTGAAGTTGATGGTCTCGTAGTAGTCGCGCCCGGCCATGGCGTGGCGCAGCGCGTGCACCGCGCGGCGCGATTCGCTCAGCACCTTGCCCACCACCGGCGCCAGGGGCGGCGTGGCCGGCAGCTTGGGGTAGCCCAGCACGCGGATGACTTCCTCGATCAGGTCTTCCTCGATCTGGAGGTCGAAGCGGTAGCTGGGCGGGGTCACGGTCAGCGTGCCCTCGCCTTCCACAAAGTCCAGACCCAGGCGCTTGAAGACCTCGGCGCATTGCGCCTGGCTCAGGTCCATGCCGATCACCTTGGCGGCGCGGGCCACACGCAGGGTCACGGGCTGGCGCTCGGGCATGGCGGCCACCTGGTCGTCCATGGGCCCGGCTTCGCCGCCGCAGATCTCCAGGATCAGCTGGGTGATGCGTTCGATGTGCTCGACCGTACCCACCGGGTCCACGCCGCGCTCGAAGCGGTGGCCGGCGTCGGTGGAGAAGTTGTAGCGGCGCGAACGGCCGGCCACCGCCTTGGGCCACCAGAAGGCGGCTTCCACATAGACGTTCTTGGTGTCATCGGACACGGCCGTGGCGTCGCCGCCCATGATGCCGGCCAGGGACTCGACCTGCTCGCGGTCGGCGATCACGCCCACCTGCTCGTCCACCGTGATGGTGTTGCCGTTCAGCAGCTTGAGCTGCTCGCCGGCCTTGCCCCAGCGCACGATCAGCTCGCCGTGGATCTTGTCCAGATCGAAGATGTGGCTGGGACGGCCCAGCTCGAACATCACGTAGTTGGAGATGTCCACCAGGGGCGAGACCGAGCGCTGTCCGCAACGCGCCAGGCGCTCCACCATCCAGGCGGGGGTCTGGGCCCGGGTGTTGACGCCGCGCACCACGCGACCCGAGAAGCGACCGCACAGGTCGGGCGCCTCGATGCGCACCGGCAGCTTGGCCTCATGCTGGACCGCCACGGGCGGGAAGCTGGGCGCCTGGAGCGGCGTGCCGGTCAGGGCCGAGACCTCGCGGGCAATGCCGTAGACGCTCAGGCAATGCGCCAGATTGGGCGTGAGCTTGAGCGTGAACAGCATGTCGTCCAGGTTCAGGTGCTCACGGATGTTCTGGCCCACCGGCGCGTCGGCTGCCAGCTCCAGCAGGCCGCCATGGTCCTCGCTGAGCTTGAGCTCGCGAGCCGAGCACAGCATGCCGAAGCTCTCCACGCCGCGCAGCTTGCCCTTGCCGATCTTGAAGGGCTGACCGTCCTCACCCGGGGGCAGTTCGGCGCCGATGGTGGCCAGGGGCACCTTGATGCCGGCGCGGGCGTTGGGCGCGCCGCAGACAATCTGCAGGGGCTCGGGGCCACCGGCGTTGACCGTGCAGACGCGCAGCTTGTCGGCATTGGGGTGCTGCTCGGCCGTCAGGATCTCGGCCACGACGATGCCGTGGAAGGCCGGCGCCGCGGGGCGCAGCTCTTCGACCTCCAGGCCGGACATGGTCAGCAGCTCGGCCAGCTCTTGGGTATTCAGCGCGGGGTTGCAGAAGCTCCGCAGCCAGGACTCGGGGAATTGCATGGTGTTTCTGTTCTCTTCAGGCGTTCGGTGGGGCGGACAGGTCTTGGACGGTCACTTGAACTGGCTCAGGAAGCGCAGATCGCCATCAAAGAACAGGCGCAGGTCGCCCACGCCGTAACGCAGCATGGCCAGGCGGTCAATGCCCGAGCCGAACGCGAAGCCGATGTACTTCTCGGGGTCCAGGCCCATATTGCGGATCACCTGGGGGTGAACCTGGCCCGAGCCCGAGACCTCGAGCCAGCGGCCCTTGAGCGGGCCGGAGCCGAACATCATGTCGATCTCGGCGCTGGGCTCGGTGAAGGGGAAGTAGCTGGGACGGAAGCGGATCTCCATATCCGTCGTCTCGAAGAACTGCTGCATGAAGTTCACGTAGACGGACTTGAGGTCCTTGAAGGAGATGTTCTCGCCCACCCACAGGCCTTCGACCTGGTGGAACATGGGCGAGTGGGTGGCGTCGCTGTCCACCCGGTAGGTGCGGCCCGGCGCAATCACGCGGATCTCGGGCATGGGCAGGCCGGCGTCGATGGCGGCCTTGTGCTTCTTCACATGCTGGACCGCGTAGCGGATCTGCATGGGGCTGGTGTGGGTGCGCAGCACATGACCGCCCTCGATGTAGAAGGTGTCGTGCATGGAACGGGCCGGATGGTCTTCGGGCGTGTTCAGCGCCGTGAAGTTGAACCAGTCGTTCTCGATCTCGGGGCCGTCGGCCACATCGAAACCCATGGAGCCGAAGATGGCCTCGATGCGCTCCATGGCGCGGGTGATGGGGTGCAGACCCCCGGTGCCGCGAGCGCGGCCGGGCAGGCTCACATCCAGGGCCTCGGCCTTGAGCTGCAAAGCGAGCTCGGCATCGGCCAGGGCCTGGCGGCGCGCATTCAGCGCGGCCTCAATGCCCTGCTTCAGCTGGTTGATCTGGGCGCCGCGGGTCTTCTTTTCCTCGACCGACAGCGCGGCCAGGCCCTTCATCAGCTCGGTCACCTGGCCGCTCTTGCCGATAAATCGGGCCTTGGCGTTCTCCAGGTCGGCGGGCGTGGCGGCGGCGGCAAACTCAAGGCTTGCCGTCTGTAGCAGTTGGTCGAGGTCGTTCATCGCGGGGCGATCGGATTCGGAGCAAACAAAAATGAAAAAGGCCGAACACCAGGGTGTCGGCCTTGAAAGGCGCGCCTGGCTTGCGCCAGGCAGCCGCAACAGCCCCTTGCGGGGCCGTCGGGCAATTAAGCGAGAGCGGCCTTCACCTTGGCGAAGATGCTGGCAAAACCAGCAGGATCGTTGACGGCGAGATCAGCCAGGACCTTGCGGTCGATGTCGATCTGGGCCTTCTTCAGGCCAGCCACGAACTTGCTGTAGCTCAGACCCAGGCCACGGCTTGCCGCGTTGATACGGGCAATCCACAGCTGGCGGAACACGCGCTTCTTGGCACGGCGGTCACGGTAGGCGTACTGGCCCGCCTTCATCACCGCCTGCTTGGCGATGCGGAAGACGTTCTTACGACGACCACGGAAGCCCTTGGCCAGAGCCAGGACCTTCTTGTGACGAGCACGTGCGGTAACACCACGTTTGACGCGAGGCATGTTGTATCTCCTTCAGTTCGTGGAATTACAGACCAGCAAAGGGCAGCATCGCAGCGATGTGACCCATGTTGGTTTCATGCACGTTCGCGGCGCCGCGCAGCTGGCGCTTGTTCTTCGTGGTCTTCTTGGTCAGGATGTGGCGCTTGAAGGCCTGACCGCGCTTGACGGTACCACCCGGACGAACGCGAAAACGCTTCTTCGCGCTGCTCTTGGTCTTCATTTTGGGCATTGCATGCTCCTTCTAAGAACGTCCCAGCGGCGGTTGCGGGGCCCGCAACACTTGTCTGGCCACTGGAGACTTGTGAGTCCCGCCGACGACCAAATCGACGGGACCAAAATCCTCAAACCTGCGGTGTTCAGCGCTTCTTGGGCGCCAGCACCATGATCATCTGCCGGCCTTCCAGCTTGGGCATGTTCTCCACCACGGCCACATCGGCGAGTTCGTCGCGGATGCGCTCCAGCAGACGCATGCCGATGTCCTGGTGGGTGATCTCGCGGCCACGGTAACGCAGCGTCACCTTGCCCTTGTCACCGTCCTCGGCGATGAAGCGACGCAGATTGCGCATCTTGATCTGGTAGTCGCCCTCGTCCGTACCCGGACGGAACTTGACTTCCTTGACCTCGATGACCTTCTGCTTGGCCTTGGCCTCGGCCGCGCGCTTCTGCTCCTGGTATTTGAACTTGCCATAGTCCATCAGCCGGCACACAGGCGGGCTGGCGGTGGCAGCGATCTCGACCAGATCCACATCGAGGTCACCTGCCATGCGCAGGGCTTCCATGATGGGAACGATGCCCAGAGGCTCGTTCTCCGGGCCGTTCAGACGGACCTCGGGAGCAGTGATTTCGCGGTTCAGCCGATGCTTACGCTCGGGAATCGCACGACGGTCAGCAAAAGTAGCGATGGTGCTTACCTTTCAACGAGCCCAAGGCGAGAGCCCAACAGACGAAAAAGCGCGCTCCGACTTTAGGCCTTGTTCGCGATGTCTTCAGAGAGCTTGGCGATGAAGCTGTCCAGAGACATCACGCCCAGGTCTTGGTTGCCACGAGCGCGCACCGCAACGGCCCCGTTTGCCTTCTCCTTGTCGCCAACGACCAGGATGTACGGAACCTTTTGCAAGGAATGCTCGCGGATTTTATACGTGATTTTCTCGTTCCGCAAATCGGCCACCACCCTAAGCCCTTGTTTTTGCAGCGATTTCACGATCTCCTGGACGTAATCCGCCTGGGCATCCGTGATATTGGCCACCACCACCTGGGTGGGCGCCAGCCAGGTGGGCAGCGCGCCGGCATGCTGTTCGATCAGGATGCCGATGAAACGCTCCAGGCTGCCCACGATGGCACGGTGCAGCATGACGGGGCGATGGCGCGAGCCATCCTCGCCCACGAACTCGGCGTCCAGGCGCTCCGGCAGATTGGGGTCCACCTGGATGGTGCCGCACTGCCACTGGCGACCCAGGGCGTCCTTGAGCGTGTACTCGATCTTGGGGCCGTAGAAGGCGCCCTCGCCCGGCAGGTACTCAAACTCGCAGCCCGAGGCCTTCAGGCCCTGGGCCAGCGCCGCCTCGGCCTTGTCCCAGCTTTCTTCGGAGCCAATGCGCTTTTCGGGACGCGTTGAGAGCTTGTAGAGGATCTCGGTGAAGCCGAAGTCCTTGTAGACCTTCTGCAGCAGGGTCGTGAAGGCCTGCACCTCGCCCTGGATCATGTCTTCGGTGCAGAAGATGTGGCCATCATCCTGCGTGAAGCCGCGCACGCGCATGATGCCGTGCAGACCGCCCGTGGGTTCGTTGCGATGGCACTGGCCGAACTCGCCATAGCGCAGCGGCAGGTCGCGATAGCTCTTGATGCCCTGCTTGTAGATCAGGATGTGACCGGGGCAGTTCATCGGCTTGAGCGCGTAGTCACGCTTCTCCGACTCCGTCGTGAACATGTTCTCGCGGTACTTGTCCCAGTGGCCGGTCTTCTCCCACAGCCCCTTGTCCAGGATCTGCGGGCCCTTGACCTCCAGGTAGCCGTTCTCGCGGTAGACGCGGCGCATGTACTGCTCCACCTCCTGCCAGACCGTCCAGCCCTTGGGGTGCCAGAACACGGTGCCGGGCGAGTGCTCGTCGATGTGAAAGAGGTCCAGCTCCTTGCCGATCTTGCGGTGGTCGCGCTTCTCGGCCTCCTCCAGCATGGTCAGATAGCCCTGCAGATCATCCTTGCTGGCCCAGGCCGTGCCGTAGATGCGCTGCAGCTGCTCGTTGTTGTGATCGCCGCGCCAGTAGGCGCCCGCCACCTTCATCAGCTTGAAGTGCTTGAGCTTGCCGGTACTGGGCACATGGGGGCCGCGGCACAGGTCCTCGAAAGCGCCCTCGCGGTAGAGCGAGACGTCTTCGTTGCTGGGAATGCTGGCGATGATCTCGGCCTTGTAGGCCTCGCCGATGCCCTTGAAATAGGCCACGGCTTCGTCGCGCGGCAGCACTCGGCGCACCACGGCCTCGTCCTTCTTGGCCAGCTCGCCCATCTTCTTCTCGATGGCGGCCAGATCGTCGGGCGTGAAGGGGCGCTTGTAGCTGAAGTCGTAGTAGAAGCCGTTCTCGATGACCGGGCCGATGGTGACCTGGGCCTCGGGGAAGAGCTCCTTGACGGCATAGGCCAGCAGGTGGGCCGTGGAGTGGCGAATCACCTCCAGGCCGTCGGCGTCCTTGTCGGTGATGATGGCCAGCTGGGCGTCCTGCGCGATCAGATGGCTGGTGTCCACCAGCTTGCCGTCCACACGGCCGGCCAGGGCGGCCTTGGCCAGGCCCGTGCCGATGGAAGCGGCCACCTGGGCCACGGTGACGGGCGCCTCGAACTGGCGCTTGGAACCGTCGGGCAGTTGAATCGAGATCATCGGAAGTACTCCAGAGGGAAACCCGGCTCGGGGAGCTCAGGGGGTTTCGGAAAACAAAAAGCGCGGCCGGGTGCCGCGCTTTATGGAGTTTGAAAAAGACGTGACGAGCCGCGGCCGACTAAACCTCAGAGGGGGTGGTCGTAGTTCGCGGTGTCATAACCTGGCTGCCTTTCTCGGTCCTTGTGCGTTCAAACAAAGCAGGAGCGCTGATTGTAAGCCAAGCCCTCACCAGCGGCGCAGGCGCCCGCGCTCGATCACCACGCGCTCGCCCACCTTCATGCCCTCCAGGTTGCCCAGCTCGAACCAGCGCTCCGCCCCCCCCTGCTCCAGGCGCACCAGCACCTCGTAGCGCCGCACTGCGCCGTCGCGCGCCTCGATCTGCTCGATGCTGCGCACCAGGCCGTACTGCAGGGGCCGCCCCGGTGCAGCCGGGCTCTCGCTGCCGGGCTGAGATTGCGGCGCGCGCGGGCTGGCCGGATCCGGCGGCAGGGGCACATGGCTGCAGGCCGCCAGCAGCAGGCCGGCTAGCAGGGCCGGGCCGTGGAGAGACGCGAGGAACGATAGGCGATGGAGGGGAGGCATGGCGCCGGCTCCCTGTCAAAGAACACAGGCCCGATTACAAGCCGCTTTAGGCCCCGGCGGGCGCCGGGTTTACCGGCGCTTACAGGCTTTGCGCCTCGATGCTGCCACGCGCGCAGGCCTCGGCAAAGTCGTCACGCAGGCGCTCGCTCTCGGCGATGGCCGCCTGCCAGGCGCGGGCGCGGGCCTGCACATCGTCACCATAGTGCTGGAAGTCTTCCCGGTCCGGCAGCTTGCCGCGGGGCAGGCGCGCCACCCAGTCGGGCCGGGGCGCGAGCAGCACCACATTGTCCAGAAAGGCCGTGGCCGCGTGCCGGCCCTTGAGGCTCTTGTCCAGCCAGCCCGGAATGACCTGGCGCTGGAAGTGCGGGTAGAGCACCAGGCCCTCGCTGGCCATGGCGGCGTAGTTCAGGTGCAGGTGGTAGTCGGTGATGCCACCGTCCCAGTAAGCGCCGCGCGGACCGCCCGGCACATCCTGCACCGCCTGCAGCCAGAAGGGAATCGCGCAGCTCGCCAGCACGGCCGGCAGCAGGTTCCGCTCGCTCAGCACGGCCTGGTGGCTGCGAAAGTCGCTCAGTGGCATGGGCAGGGGCGCACGCGGGTCGGAGAACACCACCCGGTCCAGCCAGGCGCCCATGGCCCGGCGCGCCAGCAGATTGCTCACGAAGGCCCCGGTGTAGCCCAGCGGCGTGCGCAGCCGCCCCTCGCGGGCCAGGATGTGGCGGCCACGCGAGGTGAAGACGTGCAGGCGGTAGCGCGGATGCGTCAGCACCTCGGCCTCGCGCCCGCCGAAGATCTCGGTCAGCTTGGCGGAAAAGCCGCGGCTCACGCTCTCGGCCGTGGGTCGCTGACCCGGCCGGCTCTCGTAGCGCTGGTGCACATACTCATCGGCCATGCGCGCAAAGGCCTGGGCCATGTCCGCATCGTCACGCCCCAGGCAGGCCGTGGCCATGCGCCAGGCGCCGATGGAGGCGCCCAGCAGATGCACATCCTGCGTGCTGGCCCCCAGCCAGGGACCGAAGATGTGCTGGTCCAGCAGATTGAGGATCAGACCCTTGGGGCCACCGGCCGCGCCGGGCAGCACACGCACATCCTCGGGCCGCAGGCCACGCTCGCGCAGACGGGCCCGCGCGCACGGGCCTGCCAGGATCTGCAGGCCGCGGCCATCGCGCCCGCTCTGCCAGGCCGCCATCAGAGCTTGTACTCCAGCATGGCGCCCCACCAGGTGCGGCCCTGGCGCTCGGTGGCGGTGTAGTCACCTGTGGCCAGCAGAGTGCGAGACTGGCTGTCCAGCGGCGCGAAGTTATTGGCCATCAGGCGCAGCGAGGCCTGCTTGCTGAGCACCAGCTGGGCAAAGAGGTCCAGCGAGCGCGCCCGCCCCTGCTCCAGCCACTGGGTCTCGCTCTGGCGCGTGGTGTAGCCTGGCGTGAAGCCCAGATTGCCGCCCATCACCACCGGCACCGGCAGGCTGCTGAAGCGGTAGTCCAGGCCCATATTGGCGGACCAGGGCTGCTGGTTGTCGAGGCGGTTGTCCGGCCCCGGCAGCGTCTTGACGCGCGAGTGGTAGTAGTTGAAGGAACCGCGCAGATTCAGGGCCAGGCGCGGATCGAAGAGCGCGGGCATCAGCTCGCCGGCCCGGCCCTTGAGCTCCAGCTCCAGGCCGCTGGTGCTGGCGCCGGACAGGTTCACCGGCGTGGACACCCAGCGCTGCACCGGCGACCAGTCCACCTCGCGCAGCACCACGCGGTTGCGGATCAGGTCCTTGATCTCGCGGTGGAACAGGCCCACGCTGACCATGCCGCCGCCCGCCAGGTATTTCTCGAAGGCCAGGTCCAGGCCCGTGGCCAGCTCGGGCTTGAGCCGGGGATTGCCCACGCGGTCGGGCGAGATTTCCTCATTGCCCTGGCTCAGGTCCAGGTAGTTGCTGTTGATCGCGGGCCGGCCCAGCAGGGCGCTGAGCTCGGGCGCCTTGTAGCTGCGGGTGAGGCTGGCGCGGATCAGGTCGCGGCCCTTGGCGTCGAGCTTGTAGTTGAGGTGCCACATGGGCGTGAGCACCTGGCTCACATTGCGCTGCGCCAGATCCTGGCCCAGGCTGCGGGTCACGATGCGCTCATTGCGCAGGCCCAGATAGGTGGACCACTGGGGGCTGAGCTCCCACTCGTCCTGGATGAAGAGGGCCTGGCGCTGCACCCGGGCGCCGAAGTTCTGACCATCAAAGCTGGGCAGCTGAGGCTGGAGCTCAGCCTGACCCGGCAGCTTCACCAGCACGCTGCGCGTCTCGTCGCGGCGGCGCGCCTCCAGCTCCCAGCCCAGGGTCAGGCTGTGGGCATCGCCCAGCAGCTGGCTGTACTTGCCGCCCTGGGTGATGCTGCGGTCGCGGTTGTCGCCCTGGCTTGCGCGGTAGACGCCGCCGTCGCGAAAGGCCCGGGTGTCGAAGTCGCCATGCGAGCGCTGCCCGCCCAGCTTGAGCTCCAGCTTCTGGCTGTCGCTGAGCTGGTTCTGGTAGTTCGCGTTGAAGCGCAGGGTGCGGAAGGCGCCGCTGCCCTCGTTGGGATCTTCCAGGCGCGGCTGACGACCGGCCAGGATCTCGTTCTGATAGCGGGTCTTGTTGTTCCAGCGGCCGTCCTGGGCAAAGGCCTGCAGGGCCAGGGACTGCTGGTCATCGATCTTCCAGTTCAGGCGCGGGCTGCTGTTCACGCCGCGGCCCCAGAAGGGCTGGCTGCCCTGCTGCACCACTAGCGCGCTGACGCCATCCAGGCCGGGCGCGCGCTTCTCGGTGCGGGTCTCATTGAGGCCACGCCACTGGAACAAAGACACCGGCACCGACAGCGCCACGCCGCCCAGCACCCGCTCGCCCCAGGTGAAGCTGCCGCCCACCACCGGGCGGTCGGCGTTGTAGCCCAGACGCAGGCCCAGATCGCGCTGGCTCACGCGCGGCGCGTCCTTCAGGATGATGTTGATGGCGCCGGCCACGGCCTGGGCGCTCTGGTCGGCCGTGGGGCCCTTGGTCACCTCGATGCGCTCCACCTGCTTGGGGTCGAGCTGGTCGAACTGGAAGCCCGGCGGCGCCGGGTCGCCATTGATCAGGATCTGGGTGTAGCCCGAGCCCAGGCCGCGCATGCGCGGCGCGCCGTCCTGCACATTGACGCCGGGCAGGCGCTTGAGCACATCGGCCACATTGCTGTCGCCATAGCGGTCCAGCTCCTCGCGGCCGTAGAGCTGCTTGGCCACCGGCGCGCGGCGGCGCAGATCGGTGTCGCTCTGGGCGCGCGAGTTGAGCTCCACCCGGTCCAGGCGGGCGCCAGGCTGCGGGCGCGGCGCGCCACCGTCCCCTTCCCCGCCCGGCACTTCCTGGGCATGCAGGGTCACACCAGCGCAGCCCAGCATCAGCAGGGCGCAGGCCTGGCTCAGGGGGCGGATTCGAAGCGACAAGACAGTCTCCTTTGGCTTTGTACGGGGCGAAGCCTATCGGCAAACGCCCCGCTCTGCAGGCCCCATGCGACGAAGTGCTGGCCGCGCGCCGCCATTAGCGGCCCGGCGGCGCGGGCCATCCGCAGCCTCAGCCCTTGCGGCCGCCCTGCAGCTTGGCGAAGGCCGCCGCCATGGCATTGCCCGCAGGTGCCGCGGCCGGCGCCGTGCGAGCAGCACCCGCACGCTCCTGACGGCCGGCGGGGCGGAAGCTGTTGTCCCCGCCCTTGCCGGCGCCAGCGCGCGGGGCTTGCGCGTCCAGCTTCATGGTCAGGGAGATGCGCTTGCGCGCCAGGTCCACTTGCAGCACCTTGACCTTGACGATGTCGCCCGTCTTCACCACCTCGCGCGCATCGTTGACGAACTTGTTGGAGAGCTGGCTCACGTGCACCAGGCCGTCCTGGTGCACGCCCAGGTCCACAAAGGCGCCGAACTGGGCGACGTTGGAGACCGTGCCCTCCAGCACCATGCCTTCCTTGAGGTCCTTGAGGTCTTCCACGCCCTCGTTGAAGCGCGCCACCTGGAAGTCCGGGCGCGGATCGCGGCCCGGCTTCTCCAGCTCGGCCAGCACGTCCTTCACGGTGATGGCGCCGAACTTCTCGTCGGCCAGGGCCTCGGGGCGCAGGCTGCGGATCACATCGCTCTTGCCCATCACCTCGGTGATGGGACGGGCCACCTTGTCCAGGATGCGCTGCACCAGGGGATAGGTTTCGGGGTGCACGCCCGAAAGGTCCAGCGGGTTGTCACCATCGCGGATGCGCAGAAAGCCCGCGGCCTGCTCGAAGGTCTTGGGGCCCAGGCCCGTCACATCCAGCAGCTGCTGGCGATTGCGGAAGGCGCCGTGCGCATCGCGCCAGCGCACGATGGAGGCCGCCACCGTGCCCGAGAGGCCCGAGACGCGCGAGAGCAGCGGGGCCGAGGCGGTGTTCAGGTCCACGCCCACGGAGTTCACGCAGTCCTCCACCACCGTGTCCAGGGTCCTGGCCAGCTCGCTCTGGTTCACATCGTGCTGGTACTGGCCCACGCCGATGCTCTTGGGATCGATCTTCACCAGCTCGGCCAGCGGGTCCTGCAGGCGACGGGCGATGGACACGGCGCCGCGCAGGCTCACGTCCAGATCGGGCAGCTCCTTGGAGGCGAACTCGGAGGCCGAGTAGACCGAGGCGCCGGCCTCGCTGACCACCACCTTCTGAATTTCCGTGCCGGGCGCGAGCTGCTGGATGCGCTTGATCAGATCGGCCGCCAGCTTGTCGGTCTCGCGCGAGGCCGTGCCATTGCCGATGGCGATCAGGTTCACGCCATGCGTGGCCACCAGGCGCGCCAGGGTGTGCAGCGAGCCTTCCCAGTCCTTGCGCGGCTCGTGCGGGTAGACCGTGCTGGTGTCCAGCACACGGCCGGTATCGCTCACCACCGCCACCTTCACGCCGGTGCGTATGCCCGGGTCCAGGCCCATCACCACGCGCTTGCCGGCGGGTGCTGCCAGCAGCAGGTCGCGCAGATTCTCGGCAAAGACCTTGATGGCCACCTTCTCGGCCTCATCACGCAGGCGGGCAAAGAGGTCGCGCTCCAGGCTCATGCTGAGCTTGACCTTCCAGGTCCAGGCGATGGTCTTGCGGATCAGGGTGTCGCCGGCGCGGTTGGCGTGGCTCCAGCCCAGGTGGCGGGCGATGCGGCCCTCGGCCAGGCCGGGCTGGCCGGCCACCGTTTCCTCGTCCAGCACCAGCTTGGCGTCCAGGAACTCCTGGGTGCGCCCCCGGAACACGGCCAGCGCGCGGTGCGAGGGCACGGTGCGGATGGGCTCGGCGTAGTCGAAGTAGTCGCGGAACTTGGCGATGTCAGGGTTGTTCTCGTCCTTGCCCTCGCTGAGCTTGGACTGGAACAGGCCCTCGGCCCAGAGCCACTCGCGCAGCTTGCCGATCAGCACGGCGTCCTCGGCCCAGCGCTCGGAGAGCAGATCGCGCACCCCGTCCAGCACCGCGAAGCTGTCGGCAAAGCCCAGCTCGGCATTGATGAAGGCGGCGGCCTCGGCCTGCGGGTCCAGCGTGGGGTCGGCAAAGAGTTTGTCCGCCAGCGGCTCCAGGCCGGCCTCGCGGGCGATCATGCCCTTGGTGCGGCGCTTGGGCTTGTAGGGCAGGTAGAGGTCTTCCAGCTCCTGCTTGGTGGGCGCGCCCAGAATGGCGGCCTGCAGCTCGGGCGTGAGCTTGCCCTGCTCCTCGATGCTCTTGAGCACCGCGGCGCGGCGGTCCTCAAGCTCACGCAAATAGCCCAGGCGCGCTTCCAGCTCGCGCAGCTGGGTGTCGTCCAGGCCGTCTGTGGCCTCCTTGCGATAGCGGGCGATGAAGGGCACGGTGGCGCCGCCATCCAGCAGCTCCACGGCTGCATTGACCTGGGCCGGGCGAACCTTCAGTTCCTCGGCGATTTGAAGCAGGATCTTGTCCAAAACAGCTCAAAACCTAGACGAAACGGGAAGCGCGGGAGTGTGCCATAGCGGCCCACGCCCGCGGCGCCCGCCCGTCAGGATCGCGCTTGCTCAGCCCCGGCCTTGCGCGCGGCGACCGTGCCACAGGCCCAGGCCCAGCAGGCCCGCCAGCAGCAGCCCGGCCTGGGCCGGCTCGGGCACGGCGCTCACCTGCAGCCGGGTGCCGAAGTCGATCGCCTGGGTCTCGCCCAGGGCATAGCCCAGACCGAGATTGAGATTACCGGCCGGGCTGTACAGGCGCAGGGCGCTGCTGCCCGCGCTCAGCAGCTTGAACTCCAGCACACCCAGGGCCGCGCTGGCCTGGCCGGTGTTGCCCAGGCCCGGAAAGCTGGAGGCGCCGAACTCGCCGGCACCGAGGAAGGCGCTGTCATCGCTCCAGCCCTCGGCCACGCCGAAACGCTTGAACTCCAGCTGGCTGGCGTCGAAGTCCAGCTTGAAGCCGTAGAACAGCAGGGCATCGGCAGGATCACGGCCCGCGAAGGGCTGATCCAGCCTGAGGTTCAGCGTGACGGTCTGGCCCTGCTGCAGCTGGGCGGGCGCTTCCAGGCGCCAGACGGCGCCCGTGAGCTCGGCCGCCGCGGCCGGCGCCACCAAGCTCAGGGCTGCTGCAAGGGCCAGGACGCCACGCAGGGGCAGGGATTTCAGGACGGGGTGCATGGAGGAGCCTCGCTCAGGGTTGTTGTTGACGGAAGATCTCGTACCAGCCGCGGTAGTCGGCCTGGGTGATGCAGCTGTCGGCATCGAAATTGGCCAGCGGGTTGTAGCGGGCATCGCCCACACAAGCGCCCATGGCGGCGCGCTGGGCCTCACGGTCGGCGGCATCGATGCGGCCATCGCCATTGATGTCGCCGCGCTTGAGCAGGCGCAGGTTCAGGCGAGCCGCGGCCTCCTCGTAGCCGTCATTGAGGAAGAGGCCGAAGAAGTACTCGCCCTCGGGGAAGCCCGCCAGGCTGAAGCTCTGGCTGCCCGCTGGCGCGGCCACATAGTTCCACTTCAGCGAGCCGGGGCCGCCCGGCACCATGCCCTTGCGGTAGAAGCCCAGCCAGTGCTTGCTGCCGGCCGGCAGGCCCTGCCAGCTGAGGTTCAGGCTGTCGCCAATGCGCGAGACGCTGGCCGTGGCGCTGAAGCGCACGGGCGTGACCGGCGGGGTGGGCGTCACCGCGACGGGGGGCGAATCCTTGGCCTGGGCCAGGCCGTTGAGCACGGGGTCGCTGTAGTCCAGACCCGCGCCCTCCAGATGGCCGGCCAGGCGGCGCCAGAAGCCGCCCTCGCCTTCCAGGGTGACGCCCAGGTCGTACCAGCCGCGGCTGTACTCCAGACTGCGCATGAAGCTGCGGCTCTGGCCGGGCGGCAGCTCCACCACCAGCTCGGCACGGTCGCCATAGGCCAGGTCCACCAGCTTGAAGCGCAGGGTCTGGCTGCCGCCATTGCTGAACTGCAAGCGCACGCTGCGGCTGGCCGGCTCCTCGCGCAGGCTCACCTCGCCCTGGCGGGCCGCCGTGCCCAGGGCGCCGCTGAACTCGCGCACAAAGCCGTTCTGGCCGTGCACCTTGAGCTGGTAGCTGTCGCCGCTCCAGTTCCAGACCTCGCGCTCGATGCGCTTGCCGGGCTCCACCGTGTAATGCCAGGGGCCGTCCGTGCGCAGGGCGGAGTAGACGATGAAGGCATCGGCCGCCGTGCCGCTATTGCCGAAGCTCAGCGCAAACTGGCGGGCCGTGCCCTGCACGGCGCCATCCACCTCGGCGCGGTAGGGCAGCGGGCAGGCCGGGCGCGGCAGGCCGGTGCTCACGCGCTCCTGACGCGGCAGCACCTGCACCGCGGGCGGCAGCGCGTCCTTGCTACCCCAGTTCTTGAAATAGTCGGCGCTGCGCGGCACGCCCGAGGGCCAGGTCTTGTTGGGCTCGGCGAAGTTGAAGACGCTCATCAGATCGCCGCAGACGGCGCGGCGCCAGGGCGAGATGGCGGCGCACTGCACGGCCGCGCGCGGCAGGCCCTTGCCCTGCACCAGCCATTCCTCCAGGAAGCGGATCAGGGAGGTGTGGTCGAAGAGCTGGGAGTTGACACGGCCGCCCTTGCTCCAGGGCGAGATCACCAGGGTGGGCACGCGCGGGCCCAGGCCTATGGGCTCGCTGCCGTTGTAGACCTCGCCCTGCAGGCTGTTGGCCACGGTGCTGCGGCCGCGGTCTGCATTGAGCGGCGGCATGTTCGAGGGCATGTGGTCGAAGAAGCCGTCGTTCTCGTCATAGGTGATGATGAGCACGGTCTTGGCCCAGACCTCGGGCTGGTCCACCAGAGCCGCCAGCAGGCGGGCGCTGAAGTTCTCGCCCGCATTGGGCGTGGGCGAGGGATGCTCGCAGTACTCGGTGGGCGCGCAGATCCAGGACACCGCCGGCAGCCGGCCGGCGCGCACATCGGCGGCAAAGTCATCGATCAGCCACTGGCCCGTGGTGCTGGCGGCATTGCCCGCGTTCGAGCCCGGCGCCATGGCGCGGCACTTCTTGTACAGCGGCGAGTCCGGCGTGAGCTTGCGGCCCGAGGCATCGACGCGGAAGTTCTTGAAGTACTGCAGGTAGTTGTCGCCGTAGTTGTCCCACTCCTGGTAGACCTTCCAGCTCACGCCCTGCGCCTCCAGCACCTCGGCATAGCTCTGCCAACTGATGCCCTGGGCGGCGGGGTTGTCGTTGGCGATGTCGGCGTTGTAGACGCCGTTGGTCACGTTGTAGAGCCGGCTGTCCGGGATGCCCGTGACATGGCCGCCGCTGTGCCCGCTCAGGGCGTAGAAGCGGTTGGGGTCGGTGGGGCCGAAGATGGAGCAGTGGTAGGCGTCGCAGGTGGTGAAGGCGTCGGCCAGGGCGTAGTAGAAGGGCAGATCGCCGCGGTCGAAATAGCCCATGCAGCGCGGGCTCTTCTTGGGCACCCAGGCGTTCCAGTCCTTCCAGGCCGCCTCCGTGCCCTTCCAAGAATGGTCCAGACCCACGCGCAGCGCATTGGTGGTGCGCACATCGTAGTGATAGGGCAGCACATGGGCCGCGCCGCTGGGCTGGTACCAGACCGGCTTGCCCGAAGGCAGGGTGATGGCGCGCGGATCGCTGAAGCCGCGCACCCCGGCCAGGCTCCCGAAGTAATGGTCGAAGGAGCGGTTCTCCTGCATCAGGAAGACCACATGCTCGATATCGCCGGGGCCGCCGCTGAGCTGCCGGGCCGGGGTGGCCAGGGCACGGGCAATGGTCTTGGCGAAGCTGGGGGCGCTGGCCAGGCCGAGCGCACCGGCGGCCATGAAGCCGCGGCGGGAGGGATGCTGATTGCTCATGGCGCTTGCCGCAGCGGAAGGCCAACGGGGACCAACGCCTGGGCTGCAGTGATGAAAAGCCGCGGATTCTGGGCAGGCTCCATGTCGGCCCCGCGACAGCACAGCAGGCCGTTCGGACTAGATGAGCCGCGCGCTCATGCCCTAGCATGGGCGCTCAGATCCACTCGCTTCGAAAGCCGCCCCCGATGATCGCCATCCGCCCCATGACCCTGGAAGACTACGACGCCGTGCTGCAGCTGATGGCCGACACCCCGGGTGTCACCGTGCGCGATGCGGACTCAGCGGAAGCCACGGCCCGCTATCTGGCGCGCAATCCGGGACTAAGCTTTGTAGCCCAGGGCTCGGAGGGCGGCCGCCTGCTGGGCTGCATCATGAGCGGCCACGACGGCCGGCGCGGCTATCTGCAGCATCTGGTGGTGCGCCCGGAACTGCGCCGCCAGGGCATCGCGAACCGCCTGGTGGAGCATTGCCTGCAGGGCCTGGCGGCCCTGGGCATCCAGAAGTCCCATGTGGACGTCTTCCGCAGCAATGAGCTGGCCCAGGCCTTCTGGTCGGGCCAGGGCTGGCAGCGGCGCGACGATATCCACCGCTACTCGCTGGTGCGGGGCGGCAGCGAGAACGCCTGAGGTCTGTTAGCTCCGGGCGCCCGGCTGGCCGGCGCCCCGCAGCCAGGCCGCCGCCGCCGCGCCCGCCACGCGGCCGCTGGCCATGCTGGCGGTGAGCAGATAGCCGCCGGTGGGGGCTTCCCAGTCCAGCATCTCGCCGGCGCAGAAGAGGCCGGGGCGCTCTCGCAGCATCAGGCCCTCATCCAGATCCTCGAAGCGCAGGCCACCGGCGGTGCTGATGGCCTCGGCCACCGGCCGGGCGGCGCTCAGGCGCAGGGGCAGGCGCTTGAGGCGCGCGGCCAGGCGGGCCGGGTCCAGCATCTCCTCGCGGCTGAGCAGCTCGTTGAGCAGGCCGGCCTTGAGCCCTTCGATGCCCAGGCGGCTCTTCAGATGGCTGGAGAGCGAGCGCGAGCCGCGCGGATGCGCCACCTCGGCCGCCACCTTGTCGGCGCTGCGGCCGGGCAGCAGGTCCAGCTCGATCAGGGCCTCGCCCTGCTCGGCAATCTCCTCGCGCAAAAGGGCCGAGGCCGCATAGATCAGCGAGCCCTCGATGCCGCCGGCCGTGATCACGAACTCGCCCTGGCGCTCGAAGCGGCGCGGCGTGGCGCCCCGCCCGGTGAAGTGCAGGGCCACGGGCTTGACCGGCTGGCCGGCAAAGCGCTGGGCAAACACGGGGCTCCAGCCCGGCGCGTCCGCATGGGCGGCCGTGGGGCCGATGTCAAAGCCGCAATTGGCGGCGCGCAGCGGCGCGATGTCCAGACCCGCCTGGGCCTGCAGCAGGGGCACCCAGGCGCCGTCCGAGCCAAGCTGGGGCCAAGAGGCGCCGCCCAGGGCCAGCACCGTGACGCCGGGGCGCACGCGCTGCTCCACGCCATCGGCACCCTGCAGTCGCAGCGCGCCATCCTCGCTCCAGCCCAGCCAGCGCGTGCGCATATGGAAGCGCACGCCCGCGGCGCGCAGGCGTGCCAGCCAGGCCCGAAGCAGGGGCGCGGCCTTCATGTCCGTGGGAAAGACGCGGCCCGAAGTGCCGACAAAGGTGCTCACGCCCAGGCCCTCGGCCCAGGCGCGCAGGGACGCGCCGTCAAAGGTGCGCAGCAGGGGTTCGATCCGGGCCGCGCGCTCGCCGAAGCGGGCGACAAAGGGCTGGAAGTCTTCGGAGTGCGTGAGATTGAGCCCGCCCTTGCCGGCCAGCAGGAATTTGCGGCCCACCGAGGCCATGGCATCGCAGAGATCCACCTCCACGCCCGCGGCGCGCAGGGCCTCGGCCGCCATCAGGCCGGCCGGGCCGCCGCCGATGACGAGGGCCTGGGGAGCGGACGGAAGGGCGGCGTGGACGGACATGGCGGGCGCTCGGGGAGGCATCGAAAGTGCGGGCGGGGCCGGCAGTGTGCCAGATCCGCCCTGCCCTGCCCTGCCCGCCTGGCCTGACCCGATGCGGCTCAGCCCTGGCGCAGGGCCTGGCGCAGCTGGGCGCCGATCTCGGGCCGCTCGCTGAAGGGATCGCTGGGGTTGCGGGCCTGCACCACATCGTCCAGCCGGGTCTGCACCCCGCCCAGAGCCTGGGGGTGGCTGAAGATATAGAAGCGCCGCTGCTCCAGGGCCTCGAAGACCAGGGCCGCCACATCGGCCGCGCTGACCTTGCCGGAGGACACGGCCTTGTCGATCTGGGCCTGGGAGATCAGCTGGCTGCGCGAAGGCCGGCCGCCGGGCAGGTCCTCCGGCCGGTTGCGGTGGCTCTGCGAGATGCCGGTGGGCACAAAGTAAGGACACAGCACCGAGCAGTGGACCTGCTCGCTGACCAGGGCCAGGTCTTGATACAGGGTCTCGCTGAGCGAGACCACCGCATGCTTGCTCACGTTGTACACGCCCATATTGGGCGGGTTGAGCAGGCCGGCCATGGAGGCGGTGTTGACGATATGGCCCTCCCACTGCGGGTCGGCCTGGGCCGCGGCCAGCATCATGGGGGTGAAGAGGCGCACGCCATGCACCACGCCCATCAGATTGACGCCCAGCACCCATTCCCAGTCGGCCAGGGTGTTTTCCCAGATCAGGCCGCCCGAGCCCACGCCGGCATTGTTGAAGACGAAGTGCGGGGCGCCGAAGCGCTGCTGCACCTCGGCGGCCAGGGCTTCCATGGGGCCGGCCTTGGCCACGTCCACCTGGCGCGCCAGCAAGGGCACACGGCCCTCGAACTCGGCGGCGGCGCGCGCCAGCGCATCCGCCTGCACATCGCAGAGCACCAGCTGCATGCCGCGGCCCGCGGCCAGGCGCGCCACCTCCAGGCCAAAGCCCGAACCGGCACCGGTGATCACGGCCGTGCGGCCCTGGAACTGTTTCATGCGCTGGGTCCTTGAGAGCGGGGTTCATCGCGCCGCAGCTGATAGCCGATGCGCGGGAAATGCACATGCACCAGGCCAGCCCGCGCATCCTCGCGGGCCAGGCTGACGCGGCGATGGTCCAGGCCCACCAGGCGGCCCTGAACCGGCTCGCGGGCATAGTCCAGGGGCGTGACGCTGCAAGGCTCACCAGCCTCGAAGCCCAGGCCTGGCTGCACCGCCACCGGGGCGGGCGTGGACGCGCGGGCCAGGGCGATGGCGGCCTCGCCATCCAGCTTGCCGGCGCGCTCGCCATGACCGATGGCGGCCACGCGCGCCATCCAGGCGCGCAGGCGCGTGTGCGGTGCCAGAATCTCGGCCAGGGGGCCGCTGCGCGCCAGGAACCACAGCGGGTGGTAGGCGCTGAAGTCGGCCACGCTGGCGGCCTCGCCCAGCAGCCAGGGTCGGCCATCCGCCAGCAGGTTTTCCAGCGAGCCCAGATGCTGCTGCAGGGCCGCGGCGGCATCCTGCGGCGTCCTGCGCGGCATGCCCTCGGTCATCTGGCGCCGGTCGGCGGCAAAGGCCTGCAGCATGGCCGGTGGCGCGCCCTCGAAGATGGCGGCCACGCCGGCGGGCTGCATGGCATAGGGCATCACGGTCCAGAAGAGTTCGCTATCGGCCCACTGCGCCAGCAGGCGGGCCGCGCCGGCCTGGGCCGCAGGGAAGAGGCAGGGCTCGGGCCGCAGCTGCTCCAGGGTCTCGGCGATCAGGGCGGTGTCGCAGACGATGTCGGCGCCCAGCTGCAGAAAAGGCGTGCGGCGGTAGCCGCCGGTCAGGGCCTGCACATCGGGCTTGGGCAGGGTCACCGGCACGGTGACCGATTGCCAGGCCAGGCCCTTGAAGCCCAGCATCAGCCGGGCCTTCTCGGCAAAGGGCGAGCCGGCGTAGTGGTGGAGCACGAGGGCGGGAGCGGTCACGGGCGAACCTCCGAGAGGCGGTGCATGTCGATATGGGCGATGCCGTCCTCGTCATAGGGGGCGGAACGGGTCTCGAAGCCCAGGCTGGCGTAGAAGCGCTGCAGATGCGCCTGGGCGCTGATGTCTATGCCCTGCCCCGGCCAGCGCGCCTCGCACTCGGCGATCGCCTGACGCATCAGGGGCCGGCCCAGGCCGGCGCTGCGGGCGGCGGGCGCCACCACCACCCGGCCTATCATGGGCAGCGCCTGCGACGCCCCCTTGAGACCGGGCGGCACGAGGCGGGCATAGGCCAGCAGGCGGCCCGCCACGTCGCGACCTTCCAGATGCCAGCAGCCGGTGTCCCAGCCATCGGCATCCAGATAGACGCAGCGCTGCTCCATCACAAAGACCTGGGCGCGCAGGGCCAGGATCTCGTAGACGGTCTCGGGGCTGAGTTCGGCCAGGGGCCGGCAGCGCCAGTGCAGGGCCTCGCTCATCAGACAAGCTTGACCAGCTGCTTGCCGAAGTTGCGGCCCTTGAGTAGGCCCAAAAAGGCCTCGGGCGCGTTCTCCAGGCCCTGGGCCACGCTCTCGCGGTACTTGAGCTTGCCGGTGGCCACCAGGCCGCCCAGCTCCTTGAGCGCGACGGGCCAGAGCTCCATGTGCTCGGAGACGATGAAGCCCTCGATCTTCATGCGGTTGACCAGGATGAGCTGGGGCGCGCTCATGGGGATGGGCTCGCCGTTGTAGCCGGAGATCATGCCGCACATGGCCACGCGGGCGAAGGCATTGGCGCGCAGCATCACCGCGTCCAGGATCATGCCGCCCACGTTCTCGAAGTAGCCGTCGATGCCGCCGGGGCAGGCGCTCTTGAGCGCGGCCGAGAGGCTCTTCACATCGCGGTGTTCCTTGTAGTCGATGCAGGCATCGAAGCCCAGCTCCTCCACCACATAGCGGCACTTGTCGGCGCCGCCGGCAATGCCCACGGCGCGCGCGCCGCGCACCTTGGCCAGCTGGCCCACGGCCCCACCCACGGCGCCGCTGGCGGCGCTGACCACCACGGTCTCGCCGGCCTTGGGCGCGATGATCTGGGTCAGGCCGTACCAGGCGGTGACGCCGGGCATGCCCACCGCGCCCAGATAGGCCGAGAGCGGAATATGGGCGGTGTCCACCTTCTGCAGCACGCCGCGCTGGCTGGCATCCACCAGCTGGTATTCCTGCCAGCCGCCCATGCCCACCACCTTGTCGCCCACCTGGAAGTGGGCATTGCGCGAGGCCACGACCTCGCCCACGGTGCCGCCGATCATCACCTCGTCCAGCGGCTGGGGCTGGGCATAGCTCTTGCCCTCGTTCATGCGGCCGCGCATATAGGGGTCCAGGCTGAGGTAATGGTTGCGCACCAGCACCTGGCCCTCGGCCAGCTCGGGCACAGGCGTGCTGACCAGGCGGAAGTTCTCGGCGCTGGGTTCGCCGCTGGGGCGAGAGGCCAGCTGGATCTGACGGTTGACGAGGCTCATGCGGGGCTCCTGGAAACGGGTCGGGAATCTTGGCGCAAATTGAACCATGGCGGCCCGGCACCCGGGCGTCCCTTGGGCGACAAAGCCACCCCGGGCCGCCCCCGGCTACGGGGAAGCCCGTAGGCCCCGGCTCAGGCGTCCGTCCAGCGTGAAATTTTGGGGGCCAAGCCGGCGCTTATTTCCGTGTGCGCACAGCGAATCTGCTGCAAGATGCCCTCAGCCCCGCCAGAGGGCAGCTTTGACAAGAGCCAGCGCAAATCAGGGAGCGAGTTTCTTGTGGAGCTTTTTCGATGCAGTTGTCCGACTTCAAGACCGCGCCCAAGCTGGTCACCGCCTTCGTCCTGGTTGCCCTGATTGGCGCTGTGATCGGCGCCTTCGCGCTCTACAACATGAAGCGCATCGACGACGCGGACACCCGGCTCTACCAGCAGGAACTGATCGGCCTGTCCCTGATGAAGGAGGCCAATGTGGAGCGCCTGCGCGGCGTGGTGGCCTTGCGCGACGCCCTGATCGCCACCACCGGCCAGGAGCGCGAGGACGCGCTCAAGCGCCAGCAGGACGCACGCAACAAGGTTGTGGCCCTGCTGGACCAGGCCGGCCCGCTCTTCAGCACCGAGGCCAGCCGCAAGGCCCTGAGCCAGCTGCGCGCGGAGTGGAGCAATGACGACAAGGTCACGGCCAGCATGAGCCAGCTGATCACGCGCGCCGACCTGGCCACCTCCACCGAATCGCTCAAATTCCTCAAGGCCGAGCTCGTGCCCCAGAGCATCCGCATGGGCAATGCCATGCTGGAGCTCTCCAAGCTCAAGGAGCAGGATGCCCAGCAGGTCTCCAATGACAACACCGCCCTCTACCAGCAAAGCCGCAACATCACCCTGCTGCTGATGCTGCTGGGCGTGGCCGCGGGCGTGGGCCTGGGCCTGGGCATCAGCCGCCATGTGACCCGCCCCCTGGGTCATGCCGTGGAGGCCGCCCAGCGCATGAGCGAGGGCGATATGAGCCAGAGCCTGGAGGCCCAGGGCCGCGATGAAACCGCCCAGCTGCTGCAGGCCCTGGAGCGCATGCGTGCGCAGCTGCAGGGCATCGTGGCCACGGTGCGCGACAACGCCGAGAGCGTGGCCACGGCCAGCGCCGAGATCGCCCAGGGCAATGCCGACCTGAGCCAGCGCACCGAGGAACAGGCGGCAGCCCTGGAAGAGACCGCCGCCACCATGGACGAGCTGGGCTCCACCGTGCGCAACAACGCCGACAACGCCCAGCAGGCCAATCAGCTGGCACAGGGCGCCTCCGAGGTGGCCAGCCGCGGCGGCCAGGTGGTGGCCGAGGTGGTGAGCACCATGCAGGGCATCAACGAGAGCTCGCGCAAGATCTCGGACATCATCGGCACCATCGACGGCATCGCCTTCCAGACCAATATCCTGGCGCTGAACGCCGCGGTGGAAGCAGCCCGCGCCGGTGAACAGGGCCGCGGCTTCGCCGTGGTGGCCGGCGAGGTGCGCAATCTGGCCCAGCGCAGCGCCGAGGCGGCCAAGGAGATCAAGAGCCTGATCGGCGCCAGCACCGCCCGCGTCGAGCAGGGTACAGCCCTGGTGGACCGCGCCGGCCAAACCATGGACGAGGTGGTGAACGCAATCCGCCGCGTCACCGACATCGTGGGCGAGATCAGCAGCGCCAGCGGCGAGCAGAGCAATGGCGTGAGCCAGATCGGCGAGGCCATCAGCCAGATGGACAAGGTGACCCAGCAGAACGCCGCCTTGGTGGAACAGAGCGCCGCCGCCGCCGAGAGCCTGAAGATGCAGGCCCAGCAGCTGGTGCAGGCCGTGGCCTTCTTCCGCTGAAGCCCAGGCCCGCAGCGACCGCGCTCAGTCGCGGCGCTGCAGGGCCTTGATCGCGCGGTCGCGGCCCGGCAGGGCCTTCAGGTATTTGAAGGTGCCGGTGGCATGGGCGCAGAGCTTGCCGTCGCCGCCCAGCACCGAGCCCTCGCAGAAGGCCATGGTGCTGGAGCGGTGCAGCAGCCGCGCCTGGGCGCGCAGCCTTCCCTCGCCGGGGCGCATGAAGGAGGTCTTCATCTCGATGGTGACCACGCCCGGCCCCCAGTCCAGCCCGCCCTCGGGCAGCTCGCGGCGGTGGATGCTGCGCGCGGCATGGGCCATGGCCACGTCCAGCAGGGTCATCACCACGCCGCCATGGGCCACGGCCCAGGAGTTCAGATGCGCCTCGGCCAGGTCCAGCTGCAGCTCGGCCTCGCCCTCCCCCACCGCATGCAGCTCGAAGCCGAGCTGCTCGACAAAGGGAATGTGCACCGGGAACTTCAAGGTCATATCGCGTGTCCGTGATTCAAGGTATTCGGGGCCGAGCGCCGGGCCGACCCAAGCCGTCCCGTCGGGGGACCGTCCAGCCCCGCCCGCGTCCAGTGCGGCAGGGCTGGACGCGAGGCCCCATGTCTAGCCGCCCACCAGGGCGCTGACCCCGCCGTCCACCGCCAGGATCTGACCGGTGATGTGCTTGCCGGCGCGGCTGGCGAAAAGCAGCACCGCGCCCTTGAGGTCTTCGGCGTCACCCAGGCGGTTCAGCGGGGCATGGGCGGCCATATTGTCGGCGCCCATGGCGTCCAGCAGGCCCTGGCTCATCTTGCTGGGGAAAAAGCCCGGCGCCAGGGCATTGACCGTGATGCCGTAGCGCCCCCATTCGCCGGCCAGGGCGCGGGTGAAGTTCACCGCCGCGCCCTTGCTGGTGTTGTAGGCAATGGTCTGCATGGCCGCCGGGTTGCCGCCCAGGCCGGCGATGGAGGCCACATTGATGATGCGGCCGGCGCGGCGCGGAATCATGCTCTGGCGCGCCGCCTCCTGGCTCATCACGAAGAGGCTGCGGATGTTCAGGTTCATCACCTTGTCCCAGGCCGCCACCGGATAGTCCTCGGCGGGCGCGCCCCAGGTGGCACCGGCGTTGTTGACCAGGATGTCGATCTGGCCCAGACGCTCCAGGGTCTGGTGCACGACGCCGCGGGCTTGGGCCTCGTCGGCCGCGTCGGCGGCGATCCAGCGGGCATCGATGCCGCGGTCCTGCAGATGCGCGACGGCAGCTTCCAGATCGGCCGCCTTGCGCGAGCTCAGCATGATCTTGGCACCGGCCTCGCCCAGGGCCTCGGCCATCTGCAGGCCCAGGCCGCGCGAGCCGCCGGTCACCAGGGCCACCTGGCCCTTGAGGTCGAACAGTTCCTGTACACGCGTGGTCCTCGTCATGCGCTTGTCTCCATGTAGAAAGAATCTCAGGGCCAGCGTGAGCGCACAAAGATCAGCACCACGCCGGCCACGGCGGCCAGGCCGCCCTTGGCGATCAACAACCAGCCCAGCAGCTCATGGCCGCCGCGCAGAATGAACAGGCCCAGCACCGCGGCCAGGGCCCCGCCGTAGATCAGGATCCAGACCAGACCTTCGATCCAGACCAGGGCCTGCGCGGACCGCGACTCCACGGGCTTGTCAGTACCAGGCATCCTTCATCTCCCTGCAAAGCGCTTCGCGGCGCGAGACCACCGCCAGCCAGGCGTCGATCTTAGGGAGTTCGTAGGCGTGGAAGTAGCGGGCCGCCGCGCGCTTGCCCTCGGCAAAGTCGCTGTGCGCCCCCTCCACGGCCAGGGCCAGCTCCAGCCAGATCCAGGCCAGCACCACATGGCCGAAGGCCTGCAGATAGGGCGTGGCATTGGCCAGGGCCTCCTCGGGCTGGCCGCTGGCCCAGGCGTCCTTGGTGGCGCGCCCCAGCTTCGCCAGGGCCGCGGCCAGGCCATTGGCCATCTCGCTCAGGCCCGGACGCTGCAGCGCGGCCTCGATGCTCTGGTTGATGCGGCCGGCCAGGGTCAGCAGGGCTCGCCCGCCCTCCATCACCACCTTGCGGCCCAGCAGGTCCAGGCCCTGGATGCCATGCGTGCCCTCGTGGATCATGTTCAGGCGGTTGTCGCGCCAGTACTGTTCCACCGGGAAGTCGCGCGTGTAGCCATAGCCGCCCAGCACCTGGATGGCCAGGGAATTGGCCTCCAGGCACCACTCGCTGGGCCAGCTCTTGGCAATGGGGGTCAGCACCTCCAGCAGCAGGCCCGCTTCGGCCGCGGCCTCGGGCGCGCCGCTGTGCAGCTCATCCACCAGGCGCGCGCAGAAGAGCGCCAGCGCCAGCCCGCCTTCCACATAGCTCTTCTGGGCCAGCAGCATGCGCTTCACATCGGCATGCTCGATGATGGGGCGCTGCGGCGAGGCCGCGTCCTTGCCGGCCGCAGTCATGGGTCGGCCCTGCGGCCGCTGCCGCGCGTACTCCAGGCTGGCCTCGTAGCCGGCGTAGCCCAGCATCACCGCGCCCAGGCCCACGCCGATGCGGGCCTCGTTCATCATGTGGAACATGCACTTCAGGCCCTCGCCCGGCCGGCCCACCAGATAGCCCACGGCGCCGGCCCGACCGCCCGGCGTGAAGCGGCCTTCGCCGAAGTTCAGCAGGCAGTTCGTCGTGCCGCGGTAGCCCAGCTTGTGGTTCAGGCCGGCCAGTACCACATCGTTGCGCTCGCCGCTGAGCTCGCCCGAGGCGTCCACCATCTGCTTGGGCACGATGAAGAGCGAGATGCCGCGCGTGCCAGGCACGAGCTGGCCATTCGGCCCCGGGATCTTGGCCAGCACCAGATGCACGATGTTCTCGGACATCTCATGCTCGCCGCCGGAGATCCACATCTTGTGGCCGCGCAGGCGGTAGCGCGGGCCCAGCGGGTCCTGCTCAAAGTCGGCGCCATCGGGCTCGGCCCGGCTGGCGATGTCGGAGAGCGAGGAGCCGGCCTGCGGCTCGGACAGACACATGGTGCCGAACCAGCGGCCCTCGAACTCGCGGCGCGCAAACACTTCGCGCTGGCGCGCGCTGCCATGGGCCATCAGCAGATTGGCATTGCCCTGGGTGAGCATGGCGTAGCCGCTCATGGCCACGCTGGCCTTGCTGATGAAGCTCTGCGCCGCCATCTCGATCACGCAGGGCAGCTGCATGCCGCCCCAGGCCTCGTCCTGGCTGGCGGCCAGCAGGCCCGACTCGGCATAGGCCCGCATGGCCGCGTGCGTGGGCTCGGGCAGGTGCACACGCTCGCCGTCGAAATGCGGCTCCTGCTGGTCGGCCAGGCGGTTGTAGGGCGCGAACTTCTCGCGCGCCAGCTTCTCGGCCAGGTCCAGCACCGCCGCGTAGGTCTCGCCGGAATGCTCCGCAAAGCGCGCGCGAGTGTTCAGCTGCTCAACCCGCAGCCAGTCATTGAGCAGAAAGTCCAGGGTCTGGCGCATGCGCGCCTCCTTCAGCGGCCAGCGGCCTTCAGAGCACCTCGAAGACGCCGGCCGCGCCCATGCCGCCGCCGATGCACATGGTCACGCACACGCGCTTGGCGCCGCGGCGCCGGCCCTCGATCAGGGCATGGCCCGTGAGGCGCTGGCCCGAGACGCCATAGGGATGGCCCAGGGCGATGGCGCCGCCGTTCACATTCAGGCGCTCCATGGGAATGCCCAGGGTGTCGGCGCAGTAGAGCACCTGCACGGCAAAGGCTTCGTTGAGCTCCCAGAGGTCGATGTCGGCCACGCTCAGGCCCAGCTTCTTGAGCACCTTGGGCACGGCGAAGACAGGACCGATGCCCATCTCGTCGGGCTCGCAGCCGGCCACGGCAAAGCCCAGGAAGCGGCCCAGGGGCTTGAGGCCATGGGTCTCGGCGTAGGACTCGCTCACCACCACGCAGGCGCCGGCGCCATCGCTGAACTGGCTGGCATTGCCGGCACTGACCACACCGCCCGGCAGGGCACTGCGCAGATCCTTGATGCCTTCGTAGGTGGTGCCTTCGCGCAGACCCTCGTCGGCGCTGATGGTGACCGACTTCGTCATCAGGCCCATGACCTTGTCGGCCACGCCCATGGTGGTGCTGACGCTGATCATCTCCTCGGCAAACTTGCCCGCGGCCTGGGCGGCGCAGGCCTTCTGCTGGCTCGCCGCGCCGTACTGGTCCATGCGCTCGCGGCTGATGCCATAGCGCTGGGCCACGGTCTCGGCGGTCTGCAACATGCTCCAGTAGATCTCGGGCTTGTGCTCGCGCAGCCAGGACTCCTGCAGCATGTGCTTGTTCATCTCGTTCTGCACGCAGGAGATGCTCTCGGCACCGCCGGCCACAAAGACATCGCCCTCGCCCGCGATGATGCGCTGGGCTGCCAGGGCCAGGGTCTGCAGGCCGCTGGAACAGAAGCGGTTGATGGTCATGCCGGAGACCGACACCGGCAGTTCGGCGCGCAGGGCGATCTGGCGCGCGAAATTGCTGCCACAAGCGCCTTCGGGGAAGGCGCAACCCATCAGCACATCCTCCACCGCGCCGGCCTCGATGCCGGCGCGCTCCACGGCGGCACGCACCGCGTGCCCGCCCAGGGTGGCGCCATGGGTCATATTGAAAGCGCCCTTCCAGCTCTTGGCCAGAGGGGTGCGTGCGGTCGAGACAATCAGGGCTTTGCTCATGATGGCGGCTCGCTTGAATTCGTGATCAGGTGAAGGACTTGCCCTCGGCAACCAGGCGCTTGATCAGCGGCGCGGGCTCCCAGAACTTGGCATCGTCGGCCGGGTTGCGGGCAAAGCGCTGCATGGCCTGCACCACATTGAAAAGGCCCACGGTGTCGGCATAGCACATGGGGCCGCCGCGCCACAGCGGGAAGCCGTAGCCGGTGAGGTAGACCATGTCCACGTCGGAGGCGCGCTGGGCAATGCCCTCCTCCAGCAGATGGGCGGCCTCGTTCACCAGGGCGAAGACCAGGCGGTGCACGATCTCCTCGTCGCTGATGGCGCGGGGCGTGGCGCCGATGGCCTCGCGGTGCTTGGCCAGCATGGCCTCCACCACGGCCGAGGGCATCGCGTCGCGCTTGCCGGGCTGGTAGTCGTACCAGCCCGCGCCGGTCTTCTGGCCGAAGCGGCCCAGCTCGCACAGGCGGTCGGCGCTGGCCGAGTAGCGCAGGTGGGGCTTCTCCACATAGCGGCGCTTGCGGATGGCCCAGCCGATGTCATTGCCGGCCAGATCGCCCATGCGGAAGGGGCCCATGGCGAAGCCGAACTTCTCCACCGCGCGGTCCACCTGCTGGGGCGTGCAGCCCTCGTCCAGCAGGAATCCTGCCTGGCGGCTGTACTGCTCGATCATGCGGTTGCCGATGAAGCCGTCGCACACGCCCGAGACCACCGCGGTCTTCTTGATCTTCTTGGCCAGGGCCATCACCGTGGCCAGCACATCCTTGGCGGTGTGCTCGCCGCGCACCACCTCCAGCAGCTTCATCACATTGGCCGGGCTGAAGAAATGCAGGCCCAGCACATCCTGCGGGCGCTGGGTGAAGGACGCGATTCTGTTGACGTCCAGAGTCGAGGTGTTGGAGGCCAGGATGGCGCCGGGCTTCATCACCGCGTCCAGCTGCTTGAACACCGCCTCCTTGACCGAAAGCTCCTCGAACACCGCCTCGATCACCAGATCGGCCTCGCGGATGTCCTCATAGCTCAGGGTGCTGGACAGCAGGGCCATGCGCTGCTGGTACTTGTCTTCCTTGAGCTTGCCCTTCTTGACCTGGGCCTCATAGTTCTTGCGGATGGTGGCGATGCCGCGGTCCAGCGCCTCCTGCTTGGTTTCCAGCAGGGTGACGGGCAGGCCGGCGTTGAGGAAGTTCATCGCGATGCCCCCGCCCATGGTGCCGGCACCGATGACGGCCACCTTGGCGATGGGGCGCTGCGGCGTGTCCTCGGGCACATCGCCGATCTTGCTGGCGGCGCGCTCGGCAAAGAAGGCGTGGCGCAGGGCCTTGGACTCGGGCGTCTGCATCAGGGCCACAAAGCCCTCGCGCTCGGCGCGCATGCCGTCCTCGAACTTCATGTTCACCGCGGCGGCCACGGCCTCCAGGCAGCGCAGCGGCGCCGGGAAGTTGCGGCTCTGTGCGCCCACCATATTGCGGGCAAACTGGAAATAGGCCTGGGACTCGGCGTGGCGAGCCTTGAGATCGCGCACCTTGGGCAGGGGACGCACGGCAGCCACTTCCTGGGCATAGGCGATGGCGCCTGCCAGCAGATCGCCCTCGATGATCTTCTGGAAGAGCTTTTGTCCCGGCACCTGGGCCAGCAGCTCGCTGGCCACCGGCTCGCCCGAGACGATCATGTTCAGCGCCGGCTCCACGCCCAGGGCGCGCGGCAGGCGCTGGGTGCCACCGGCGCCCGGCAGCAGGCCCAGCTTGACCTCGGGCAGCGCGATCTTGGCGCCCGGCGCGGCCACGCGGTAGTGGCAGCCCAGGGCCAGCTCAAGGCCACCGCCCATGCAGACGCTGTGGATGGCGGCCACCACCGGCTTGCTGCAGTTCTCCACCACCGCGATCAGGGACAGCAGATTGGGCTCGGCCATGGCCTTGGGCGAGCCGAACTCCCGGATGTCCGCCCCGCCCGAGAAGGCCTTGCCGGCCCCGGTGATGACCACGGCCTGCACCGCGGCGTCGGCCTCGGCCCGGGCAATGCCCTCGGCCGTGGCACGCCGGGTCTCGAAGCCCAGGCCGTTGACCGGCGGATTGTTCAGGGTGATCACGGCGATCTCGCCGCGAACTTCGTAGCTTGCAGTCATGCTGATGACCCCTTTCTTGCGCTGTGCTGCGACCGGGTCCGGCCTTGTCTCGGGGCCGGTTCAGAATAGAACGATCGTTCGATTCTAGGCAGCATTCTGGCGCGGGCACTGTCCCAGCCGCGACAAGCGGGCGAGGCGCGCCAGGCTCGGCGCAGCCACCGCGGGAAAGCCCTAGCGTCGCGCCAGGATCTGGGTGGGGGCGAAGGGGTCCTTGGGCGGCTCGCCGCCCTTGGGGGCCGCGCCCGGCGCACCGGGGGCACTCGGTGCGCTCGGTGCACTGGGCGGCAGGGGCAGGAAGACCTCGTCGCTGCGGCTGTTGGGGCCGGTGGGCGAGGCGGCGGCACTCCGAGCGCCGCCATGCTGGCGCAGCTCGGCCAGCTCGCGCTGCAGCTGCTCCACCTGGCGGCGGGCCTGGCTGACCTGCTGACCGATCTGCTGGCGCGACTGCTCCAGATGCGTGATGCGCGCGGCCGCGCCACGCAGGCGCCGGCCCAGCCACCAGAAGGTGATTCCGCCCGCCAGCACCGCCCCACCCAGGGCCGCGCCCAGCAGCGTCAGCACAGTCGTCGCATCCATCGTGTCTCGCCTCCCGCCCCGCCTGAAGAGCGGGTGTCGGGTCAATGTAGCGCCGCGGCCCAGGCGAGCCAACGCTTGTTCTAGGGCCTCGCGTCCCCGAAATCGGGGCCGTGGCGAAGCCCTGTCAGCCCTTCAGCGAGGCGGCGAACTCGCTCAGCAGGGCCAGCAAGGCCTCGGGCTGCTCCCAGGGGCTCAGGTGCGAGGCCTCGCCCAGCAGGGCCAGGCGAGCGCCGGGAATGGCCTCGGCCAGGGCCTGGGCCATGGCTGGCGGCGCGCCCTGGTCCAGGGCTCCGGCGATGACCAGGGTCGGGCAGCGCAGGGCCGGCAGGCGCGGCAGATAGTCCAGCTCGCGCAGGGCCTGGCAGCTGGCCACATAGCTGGCCGCATCCTGGGCCAGCAGCTGGCGGCGCAGGGCTTCGCAGAGTTCGGGCTGGTCGGCGCGAAAGCCGGCATGCAGATAGCGTTCGCACACCAGGTCGACCACGGCGGCCATGCCGCCGGCACGCACCGCGGCGATGCGCTGGTCCCAGGCGGCGCGCGCCGCCTCGGGGTAGTGGCCGCTGGTGTGGGCCAGCACCAGGCCGCGCAGCAGCTCGGGGTGCGCCAGGGCCAGGCCTTGCCCCACCATGCCGCCCAGGGACAGGCCCACAAAGAGCACGGGGCCGCGACCCCATTCGCGGATCAGGCGGGCCGCATCGTCCACCAGCTCGTCCAGCCGGTAGGGCCCGGGCGGGCGGGCCGAGGCGCCATGGCCGCGATGGTCGTAGCGCAGGGTCGGGTGGCCGGCGGCGGCCAGGGCGGCAGCCTGGCCATCCCACAGGTGCAGGTCCAGGCCCAGGGCATGGCTGAAGACGATGGGCACGCCCTCCCCCTCCCCCTGCAGCAGCAGATGCAGCTGGGGCTGGCTGAAGGTCTGCTGCGGCCGCGGCCGTGCGGCGCGGGTGAGCGGCGCGGGCAGGGGCGGCAGGCCCTCGGCCTTGAGGATCTCGCCGGTGATCTTGAAGGCGGTATTGGCCGCCGGCACGCCGCAATAGATGGCGCCTTGCAGCAGGGTCTCGCGGATCATGTCCAGCGTGATGCCGCGGCCCTCGCGGGCGGCGCGCACCGCGGCGCGGCAATGCAGCTCGAACTCCTCCCAGCGCGCCATGCCCATGGTCATGCCCAGCACCAGCAGGCGGCGGGTGGGCTTGTCCAGGCCCGGGCGGCCCCAGATCTCGTGCCAGGCGTAGCGGGTGATGAAGTCCTGGAACTCGGCGTTGAAGGCGGTGGCGCCTTCGGTAGAGCGGCGCACCCAGTCCTCGCCCAGCATGGCGCGGCGGTTGCGCAGGCCGCGCTCGAAGTCGTCCTCGCGCTGGTCGGGCGCCGACGGGGGCTCGGCAGGCTCAGGCTGATCGGGGGGATTCATGGTGCTTGCAGGGCTGGTCCATCATCTCGGTCCACTCGGCGCGCAGGCGGGCCAGGCCCGCGGCCACGCCGGCGTCGGCCTGGCGGGCTGCGGCCTCCAGATCGAAGAGCGCCTCGATCTCCTCGGGGGCGATGCGTGCACGCAGTTCAGCATGTTCGGTCGGCAGTTGGCGGGCCAGCTCGCGCAGGGGCCGGCCGCGGGCCTGCACCTGCTGGGCCAGCAGCTCCACGGCACGATGCCCGCCGGCCTTGCCCCAGACCCGGGCCAGCAGCAGGGCCAGGGCCTCGGCGAAGACCAGGTCCCGCTGCTGATCGATATTGGCGCGCATGCGCCCCAGATCCAGCTGCAGGCCGGCCGCGGCCTGGCTGAGCGCACGCACCGCCGCATGGCTGCTCAGCAGCAGGCCGCACCACTCGGCCTGCTCGGCCTGCCAGCCGCCCAGGCCGCGCTCCTGCTCCTGGTCCATGCAGGCCAGCAGGGCCGCCACGCGCTGGGGCGCGCGGCGCGCCGCCGCCAGGGCCTGCATGCAGGCCACCGGATTGCGCTTGTGCGGCATGGCGCTGGAGCCGCCAGCCCCCGCCTCGCTGAGCTCGCCCACCTCGGCCTGGGCCAGCAGGGCCCAGTCGCGCGCCAGCTTGCCCAGCGAGCCGGTCAGCACGCCCAGCTCTGCGCCCAGGCGCAGCCAGCGATCGCGCTGAGTGTGCCAGGCGGTCTCGGGCAGTTTCAGACGCAGCTCGGCGGCCACCGCGGCGGCCACCGCCGGCCCCTGCTCGCCCAGCGAGGCCAGGGTGCCGGCCGCGCCGCCCAGCTGCAGCAGCAAGGCCTGCTCGGCCTGGGCGCGCAGGGCCTGGGCCGAGCGCAGCAGGGGCGCGCTCCAGTGGTACAGGCGCGCGCGCAGGCTGCTCACCAGGGCGGGCTGCATCAGGGTACGGGCCAGCACGGGCACGGCGGCGTGACGCTCGGCCAGGTCCAGCAGATGGCCCAGCAGGGCCAGCAGGTCCTCCTCGATCAGGCACAGGGCGCGCCGGGTCTGCAGCACCAGGGCGGTGTCGATCACGTCCTGGCTGGTGCTGCCCCAATGCACATAGCCGGCGGCCGCGGGATCGAAGAGCGCCACCGTCTCGCTGAGCTTGCGCACCAGGGGAATGGCCAGGCTGCCGGCCCGGCCGCTGGCGGCCACCAGGGCCCCCACATCGTAGAGTTCGGCGCGGCACAGGCTGGCAATCGCCTGGGCCGCTGCCTGGGGAATCACACCCAGGCGCGCCTGGCCGCGCGCCAGCGCCGCCTCGAAGTCCATCATGGCCTGGATCATGGCCCGCTCATCGAGCAGGGCCTGCATCTCGGGCGTGGAAAGAAAGGCCTCGCTGACCAACACGGAGTTTTCTTCTTGCAGTAGCCGGGTTCAGACCATGCTAACGACGCGGCCCCGCGCTGCGAGCATGGACAAACCCGCACAGGGATAGCCAGCGCGCCACGGCGCTGCCCCACAAAGACGGGACCCCGGGGCGCAGACCGCCCAGGGCACAAAAAAGCCGTGGCGGACCCAGGAGGTCCGCACACGGCTCATGCCCGTTCGGCCTGGGGCCGCGGGCGCGCTATGTCTGCGCTCAGGCGGCCGCGGTCACGGCGTTGGCGTGCAGCTGAGCCAGGCGGCTCATATTGCCCAGCGAGACGCGGTGCATCTCGATCAGGGAACCGATGCCGTTGCGGAAGATCTCCACCACCTTGGCATCGTCCAGCTTGCCCAGCTTCTCTTCGTTGATGGCCAGGAAGCCGTCCACATCCAGCTTCTCGCCATTGGGCAGGGTGGCTTCGAAGCGCATGTCCTGCAGCAGGTCCAGCTTGACCAGTTCTTCGCAGAACAGGCGGGTGCGCTCGGCCTCGCGCTCGAAGTTCTCGAGGAAGGTGCGGGCGTTCACGGTGAACTCGCTGGGCTGGCCGTCGGCGGCGAACAGCGAGGTGCCCTCGGTTTCGGAGAAGCCCTTCCACTCGGCGTCGAAGCACACGGCGACCTGGTCACCGCTGTCGATGCGCGCCATGGCGAAGGGGTAGCGGCGCACATAGGCCGGCAGGTAGCTGCCGCTCCAGGCCGTGTCCTTCACGAACAGATTGCTGCCCGGCTTCAGGCCGAACACCGCCAGCGGGGCGATGGCCTGGGGGGCGCCGTCCTTGCCGGCCTCGCCCACGCGCACGAACACGATGGGGTATTCCTTGCAGGCCTCGTTGAATTCCACAGCGGCCAGGAACACCGAGTTCAGGCCCGCGGCGCGCTCCACCGTCGGCATCTCGGCCTGCAGGCGCAGGTTCTTGTGCTGCTCACGATCCAGCGGCACCAGATTGCCGTACATCGGGGGGTTGCTCATTTCTCGTCTTCTCCGTCTTCATCCGCCAGTCGCGTGACCAGCACCTTGTCCACACGTTTGCCGTCGAGATCCACGACCTCGAATCTCCACGCGCCCCACTCCACCGCATCGGTCGTGCGCGGCAAGCGCCCCAGCAGCAGCATGATCATGCCGGCCAGGGTGTTGTAGCGCCCACGATCCTCCTCGGGCAGTTCCTTGATACCCAGGCGGTCCTTCAGCTCGGGCACCGGGATCAGGCCGTCCATCAGCCAGCTCCCGTCCTCGCGCCGCACCGCCCAGGCTTCACCATCGCTCGGGGCCGAGAACTCGCCCGCGATGGCTTCCAGCACATCGCGCAGCGTGATCACGCCCTGCACCTCACCGTACTCGTCCACCACGAACACCAGCTGGGCATCCGAGCCGCGGAAATGTTCCAGCAGCTCCATGCCCGAGAGCGTCTCGGGCACGAAGATGGGGGCCTCCAGATCCTCGGCCAGCGAGAGCTGCTGACCCGCGAGCACGCGCTGCAGCAGGCGCTGGGCCGAGACCACACCCACCACATCGGACAGGCTGCCGCGGCACACCGGATAGCGGCTGTAGCCATGGGCCTTGAGCATTTCCAGCACCGGGCCGGCACCGTCATCGATGTCCAGCCAGGCGATCTCCGCGCGCGGGATCATCATGGAGCCCACCTGGCGCTCGTCCAGGCGGAACACATTGCGCACCATCTGGTGCTCCTGCTCCTCGATCACGCCCGCGTCCAGGCCCTCTTCCAGGCTGGCCGCGATTTCCTCTTCGGTCACGCCGCGCTGCACCTTGCCGCGCAGGCCCAGCAGACCCAGCGTGGCGTCGGTGGAGAAGCTCAGCAGCTTCACCAAGGGGCGCGCGATCAGCGAGAGAAATTCCATGGGCGGCGCCACCAGGCGGGCCACGGTCTCGGGATACATCTGGCCCAGACGCTTGGGCACCAGTTCGCCGAAGATGATGGTCAGCACGGTCAGGATCACCACCACCAGACCGGTGGCGCTGAGCTCGGCCATGCGCTCGGGCAGATTGAAGACGGCTTGCAGCCACAGGGCCAGGGGGCCGGAGAAGGCCGCTTCACCCACGATACCGTTCAGCACCCCGATGGAGGTGATGCCGATCTGCACCGTGGACAGGAATTTGGTCGGGTTCTCGTGCAGGTCCATGGCGGCCTGCGCGCCTGATTCGCCCCCCTCCACCATCACCTGGAGCCGCGCCTTGCGGCTGGCGGTCAGTGCCATCTCCGACATGGCGAAGAGGCCGTTGAGAAGAATCAGGAAAATTACAAGCGCAGTGTCCATTGAGAGCGTGCCAGTAGTCGGGAGTTACCCGCGGTCACGCCGGTTTTTCAGAAGGCCGCAAGCGTAGCAGAAGCGCATGACGCTTCCGACAGCACAATCCCGGTATGCACTACCTGATCGGCGACCTACAAGGCTGCTGCGACGCCTTCGAGCGCCTGCTGGCCACCCTGGACTTTTCCCCCTCGCGCGACCGCCTCTACCTGCTGGGCGATCTGGTCAACCGCGGCCCGGCCTCGCTGGCCACCCTGCGCCGCCTGCAAGAGCTGGGCGAGGCCGCCACCTGCTTGCTGGGCAACCACGATCTGCACCTGCTGGCCATGGCCGCGGGCGTGCGCAAGCCCCATCGCGGCGACACCGCCCAGGAGATCCTGAGCGCCCCCGACCGCGAGGCCCTGCTGGACTGGCTGCGCCAGCAGCGCCTGGCCTGCTCCGCCCAGGGCTGGCTGATGGTGCATGCCGGCGTGCTGCCGGCCTGGACCGCCGCGCAGACCCTGCAGCTGGCCGCCGAGGTGGAAGCCCTGCTGCGCGGCCCCGAGCTGGCCGAATTCCTGCCCCAGATGTACGGCAACGAACCCGATCAGTGGGACGAGAGCCTGCGCGGCGTGCCGCGCCTGCGCTGCATCATCAACGCCCTGACCCGGCTGCGCTTTTGCGACGCCCAGGGCCGCATGGACTTCAAGACCAAGGACAGCGCCGACGCCGCCCCGCCCGGCTACATGCCCTGGTTCGAGGTGCCCGGCCGGCGCAGCGTCGGCACGCCCATCGCCTTCGGCCACTGGTCCACCCTGGGCCAGCTGCTGCGCCCAGACCTGGCCGCGCTGGACAGCGGCTGCGTCTGGGGCGGCCAGCTCAGCGCCCTGCGCGTGGACGGCGGCCGCCGCGAACTCATCCAGGTGGACTGCGCCCAGGCCCAGGTGCCGGGAGGCTAGAATGCGGGCCGCGCGTCTGCAAGGGATGCGCGTCAATTCAAGGAAGCGTGGCCGAGTGGTTTAAGGCACTGGTCTTGAAAACCAGCGATGGGGTGACCCATCCGTGAGTTCGAATCTCACCGCTTCCGCCAGCATGCGCCGGCGGGTAGATCCACTGCGGCCCTCGCCAGCACTGCGAGCGGGCTACACTGAGTCCGCCTTCCCCCTTCCGACATTCATGCCATGGCCCTGCTCCGCCCATCCGCGCGCTGGCGAATCAGGTTCCTGCTGGCGGCCGCGATCGGCCTGGCCGCACCACCCTCGCAAGCTCAGCCGGCGCTGCGCATCATGCTCAATGATGTGGCGCCCTACACCTTGCATGCCGAGGCCGCGCTCTATGGCATGCACCACGAGATCCTGGCCTTGCTGGCAGAGCGGACGGGCCTGAGCTTTGCGCCCCTGGTCGGGCCCTATGTGAGGCTGTCCGCCTCGCTGAGTGATGGCAGCGTCGACGGGGTGGTGGCCGTGGAAGGTCCCGACTTCGATGTGCTCGGGCGCCGCGTGGCGGCCTTTCACGATTTCCGCTTCGTGGTGCTGAGCAAGAAGTCGGCCGCGATCGGCAATGTGGCCGCCTTGCGCGGCAAGCTGCTGGGCGTGGCGCGTGGCGCCTTCTACGCCGAGAGCATCAACAACGACCCCGAGATCCGCAAATTCACCATGGTCGACCCCTTTCAGGGCGTACGCATGCTGGCCCTGGACCGCATCGACGCGGTGATCTCCTCGGACTATCTGCTGGCCCACGCCATGCGCCAGAGCAGCGTGGCCGCCAGCGACTTCGCGCCGCCCTTTGTGGTCAACGAAAAACGCTACACCCTCTATGTGCGCAAGACCCTCGGCGAGGATCTGGTGCTGCGACTGCAGAGCGCGCTGGAAGCCCTGCGCGCCTCGGGACGCATTGCCGAGGTGCAAAACCGCTACCGCTGACCAGCCCGGCAGCGGCCGCAGCCCCGGCGGACGACAGGCCCTGATTGAAGATGCTTCAAGGCATCCGGTCGAGCCTTGCTCGCCACGGGCCCAATGTGGCTCCGGCCACGGACCGCCACCCGTTGTAAAGCCTCACCTCCAGTCTCGCTCACCGTCCCATGTCCAACACGCTTGAATCACTGCTCGCCGACATCCGCCTGCTTGGCGAAGAGCAGTGCCACATCGTCGAGCAGGTCCGGGCCCTGGCGAAGGCCAGGATCAAGCCGCTGTCGGAGGAGCTGAAGTACGGCGGCATCCTGTTCAGCTCAGGAACCCCGTTCGGCGGTGTCTTTGCCTACCGGCAGCATGTCTCGGTCGAGTTCAGCCACGGCGCGATGATCGATGACACGGAGGGCTTCCTCGAAGGCAGCGGCAAGGGAAGAAGGCACCTCAAACTGCGCACGCTGGACGACATCCAGGCCAAGCGGCTCGCCAGCTACTTCAGCCTTGCACTGGCGGCCGCAAGAAGCGCGCAGGCCCGGGAAGCGCCGCGCGCTTGAGCGGGGCCTCTCGGTGCCATCGACAGCAGCAGCAGCCCCATCAAGCCCACCGCCCAAGGCGCCCGCATCCATGATGCCGGTGAGCGATCAGCAGGCGGGCGGCGAGGTCTGATCGGGCTGCAGATTGAGGGATTTCCCCTCAATCCCTGTTCCGTCTGCGGGGCCACCATGAGCGTCATCCCTTACCCTTCAAGCAGGAGCCCCCTCATGAGCAGCAGCACCCCCAGCAAGCAGCCCACGCCCGACGCGGCCGAGTTCAACGCCTTCTTTCCCTCGGACTTCTCACGCCAGCAGTTCACCAGCCCGCGCACCACGATCACCGAGGACCACTATGCCGAGCCCTACCGCGGCCCGCGCAAGATCCTGGTGATCGCGGCCGACGAGCGCTATCTGCCCACCGACACGGGCAAGCTCTTCTCCACCGGCAACCACCCGGTGGAGACCCTGGTGCCCATGCACCATCTGGACCGGGCCGGCTTCCAGTTCGAGATCGCCACGCTCTCCGGCCTGTCGGTCAAGTTCGAGATGTGGGCCATGCCGCATGAGGAGCCGGCCATCGTGGACCTGCACCGCCGCTACCTGGCGCAGTTCCTCGCGCCGCGCAAGCTCAGCGAGATTGCCGACACGCTGGACGCGCAGACGGACTACGCCGCCGTCTTCATCCCCGGCGGTCATGGCGCCCTGATCGGCCTACCGCGCAGCGAGGCCGTGGCCCGGACCCTGCGCTGGGCGCTTCAGCAGGACCGGCATGTGATCTCGCTGTGCCACGGCCCGGCGGCCCTGCTCGCGGCCGGCGCCTTTGGCGAGCCCTCGCCCTTCGCCGGCTACTCGCTCTGCGCCTTCCCCGATGCGGTGGACCGCCAGACCCCGGCCATCGGCTATATGCCCGGCGGCCTGACCTGGTTCTTCGGCGAGCAGCTGCAGGCCCAGGGCCTGCGCCTGGTGAACAGCGATGTGACCGGCGCCGTGCACCAGGACCGCAAGCTGCTCACCGGCGACAGCCCCTTCGCCTCCAACGCCCTGGGCCAGCTCGCCGCGCGGGCGCTGCTGGACGAGATGGCCTGCCCGGGCTGAAGCCAGCGGGGTGAACGGCATGGAAGCCCTGGTCCGCTGCGTGGCCGCCATCGAACGCAGCCAGACGCTGGCGGCCCTGGCGCAGGCGGTGCGGGCCTTCGCCCTGCCCCTGGGCTATGACCGCTTCGTGTTGTACTCGGCCACGCCCACCCGGGCCGAGCTGATCGAAGACCTGTACTGGGTGGAGGGCGACTGGCTGGGTGACGGCACGGTGGTGGATGTGAAGACCTATCTGCGCGCCTGCCCGGTGAACCATCACATCCTGGAGACCGAGCAGCCCTTCTTCTGGACCAAGCGCGGCGAGCGCGGGGCCGAGACCTACCGCGTGGTGCTGACGCCGCGCGGCCCGGGCATCCATGGCCTCCAGGTGCCGGTGTTCGGCCCGCATGGGCTGATGGGGGCGATGAGCTTTGGCGGCCGGCATATCGACGATGCGCTGGCTACCCGCCTGGCCTTGAGCCTGGTCGGTCAGGCCGCGCTGCGCCGCGCCAGCAGCCTGGCCCTGCCGGGGGCCGAGGCCCGCGCCGCCGCCCAGCTGACCGAGCGCGAGCGCACCGTGATGCGCTGGATGGCGGCCGGCAAGCGCCAGGCCGAGGCAGCCAGCCTGATGGGCATCTCGGAGCGCACGGTGGAGAACCATCTGCGCCGGGTGCGCCGCCGCCTGGGCGCCAGCACCACGGCCGAGGCGGTGCGTATGGCCATACGCGCGGGCGATATCGCGGCCTGAGGCGGCGCGGCGCTCAGATCGACGCGCCGCAATCCTTCAAGCGGGCCAGGGCATCGCTCACCGCAAGGTCCATGGCCTGCGGACTGCTGACCAGCTGCACCGGGCGGCTGGGGCGCCAGGCATTGGCCAAGCGCTCGGCAAAGAGGCCCGCCCCTTCCACGCGCTCGTCCACCTGGATCACGGTGCTCGCGGCGCAGACGCCGCGCTCCACGGTGAGGGCCACCAAGGCGTAGAGCGCCTGCCAGGCCTCCTCGGGCATCAGGATGCTCTGGTGGTAGCTGATGGCTTCCACAAAGCGCCCATCGGGAGGCAGATTGGGGCCGACCTGGCTGTGCAACAAGCGGCCCTGCGCCTGGACCAGCTCCAGATTGAAGGGCCCCCAGGCCTCGATGCGCAGCCGTCGCCCGTCCAGCTGCACCCGGGTGCGACCATGGGAACGGAACTCGGCGTCATCAAAGGCGGTCGAGCAAAAAACAGCGGGCTCGCGCCTCATGCACAGCACTCCTTGCCTGTGGCCGGCGGCTCCGGGATTGCCCGCCGGCTGTGCACCCACTCTAAGGGATGCAAACCTGCGGCTTGCTGACAGCCTGTCGCGAATACGCCGCAGCCGCCAAGCGTGTCACGCATCGGGGCGGCTTGCGGCCCGCCCGGCTCAGGGCTGCACGCTGTAGCGGGTGTCGTAGATCCGGCCACTGCCGTCCACGGCGCGCAGCCAGAGCTCGTAGCCGCTGGGGCTGAAACCACTGGCGCTGAAAAGGCCGGCCGGCAGGGCCAGGCTGCTGGTGCTCACGGCCAGGGCGGGGCTGCGGTCCTGCACCTGGCTGCTGCCGCTGCCCAGGGCCACGGCGCGCACCAGACTGAGGCGCAGATCGGGGTTGGCCTTGGCCCAGCTGGCCCAGTTCAGGGTGGCGCCGGCGTTCAGGCTGCTCAGGCTCAGCGGCGCGCTGCTGCTCACGCCGTCCAGCACCGGGAAGCGGGCCTGGGCCGGCGTGCTGGTGGCCAGGGCCGCGCGCAGCCAGCCCAGGCGCAGCTCGCTGCTGCTGCCCACGGTGTAGCTGGCCTGGAACTTGGCATTGCGCAAGGTGTCGGCGCCGCCCAGCCAGCCCACGCTGGCGGGCTGCAGCAGGGTGTCGGCCAGGGGGCCGGTGGAGGCCGTGCTGGTGGCGCCGGCGCTGCTCAGGCAGAGCCAGCGCTGCTGGCAGTAGGCCAGGGGGATGCTGAAGCCGCCGGGCGTCTGCACCGTGGCCTTGTCCAGCAGCGGGGCGCCGGCCGCGGTCTGGCCCTGCACCAGCAGCTGCACGCCCTGGCTGGGGTTGCCCGCACTCAGGCCGGTGACGGCCGTGCCCGTGGCATCCAGCGCGAGCCAGGCCAGGGGATGGGCCTGGAACTCGGCCCGCTTGCCATTGCCGGCCAAGGTCCACTTGAGCGCACCGGCCGTGGTGGTGGTCTTGTTGAAAGTCACCGCATCGGCAAACAGGTCCACCACGGTGCCGCTGCTGTCGCTCACGGGAGCCGCCACCAGCACGCGGCTGCAGTTGCCGTTGCTCACGGTGTCGTCCGCGCAGCCCGTAATCCAGAAGCGGCCCAGCTGCCAGTTCTTGCCGGCATAGCCGGCCAGCAGACTGCCCAGATCGGCGGCGCTGCGGCCGTTGTGCTTGTCATAGCCCACCAGACCGGCCGAGGCCGTGAGCGTGGCGGCGCTGGCGCCCTGGGCGATCAGCTTGTTGAGCGCGGCGCCCAGCTCGTCCAGCGAACCCAGATTGGGCAGCACACCGGTGGCGCTGGTGGTGGCCTTCAGCGTGCTCGTGATTGCATTGGCCGGCGCGGCGCCGGTGGTCTTGGCCAGCTCGGTCTTGGCCGTGGGCAGCTCGATCAGCAGCTCCTGGGCCTGGCCGGCCAGCAGCTTGTTGGCCAGCTGCAGCTGCTCCACGCCAGCCGCACTCCTGGCCAGGTTCACGCGCAGGCTTTCCAGCAGCAGATCGTGCGCGCCCTTGTTGGCGGCAAAGCTGCTGTCGGCAAAGAGATTCAGCGTGGTGGGGTCGGTGATCTTCAGGTCGGTGAGCTGGGACTTAACCAGGGTCTTGAGGAAATCGGCCGCGGCCGTGCTCTGGGCCAGGCTGGCCAGGGTGCTGGCACTCTCGCTGCCCTTGGCGAAGACGGGGGCCGGGTCGGTGCCCAGAGCCAGGGCCACGGCGGCCTGGGTGAGCGGCGTGACGTGGGCCGTCATGGCGGCCGCCGCGCTGAGCACGCTGGAGTGCAGCAACTGGGGCTGGCCCGCGGCGTCCACGCCACGCGCCTGCACCATCAGCGGGGCGGTGAAGCTGCCGCTGATCTTGAGGCTGTAACTGCCCTCCACCGGATGGGCCGTGGCCTGGCCCAGGCTCTGGCCCTTGGCGTCGATCACGCTGATCTGGGCGCCGCCCAGGGGCGCGCCCACGGCGGCCACGCCGCTGAGCGTGGCCTCGGTGACGGTGCTACTGCCGCCATCCGTGCTGGCGCTGTCGCCGCCCCCTCCACCGCCGCCGCAGGCGGCCAGGGCCAGGGCCAGGAGCAGCGCAAGGCCGGACAGGGAAGAAAGGGAGGCGGGCACGGAGCGTGACATGGCGGGCACAAACGAGAACGGCATGGCTGGGCAGTATCGCCAGCCATGCCGCCCCGCAAAACCCGCATCAGCGGCGCAAAGCCGGCCCTACTCCGGGCCGCCAGCGCCGCCGCTCATGCCCGCTCAGGGCTTGGCCACATTGACCCAGGCCACCTCGAACCAGTTGTCGGCGCGGTGCACCACGCTCACATTGCTGCGCGCGGCCCAGGGGATCATCTGACGGTGCAGGGGAATGATGTTGACCTGCTCCTTGACCTCCATCAGCGCGGACTTGATCAGCTGCTCGCGCTTCTTGGGATCGGCCTCCACGCTGCTCTGGGCGGCGAGGGCGTCGAACTTGTCGTTCTTGAAGTTGCCGTAGTTGTAGAAGCCCACACCCTTCTCGCCACGGTTTCGCAGCACCGGGGTCATCATGGTCTCGGCGTCGGTGATGGCGCCACCCCAGCCATAGAGGTAGACGCTTGTGTCCAGCTTCTCCACCTTGGGGAAGAAGGTCACGCGCGGCATGGCGTTGACCTTGACCTTGACCTTGAGCTGGGCCCACATGCTGGCCAGGGCCAGGCAGATTTCCTCGTCGTTGATGTAGCGGTTGTTGGGGCAATCCATCGTGACCTCGAAGCCGTCGGCATAGCCGGCCTCGGCCATCAGCTTGCGCGCGGCGGCCACGTCATAGGGGTAGCGGGCCTCTATGGCGGGGTCGTTGTAGCTGCCCATCGGCGAGGGCGTGAGGCCGCCCGTGGGCACGGACAAGCCATTCATCAGCTTGCTGCGCATGGTCTCCACGTCGATGGCCTGGTAGAGAGCCTTGCGCACGCGCTGATCCTTGAAGGGATTCTTGTCGCCCGGCACCTTGCCGTAGAGCAAGGTGTCGCGGGCCTGATCCATGCCGATCATCACCAGGCGGTTCTCCGGCCCCTCGATCACCTTCACGCCCTGGGTATTGCGCAGGCGCGGCACATCGCGCGGCGCGGGGTCGAGCACGAAGTCGATCTCGCCCGAGACCAGGGCCGCCAGGCGGGTGGCGTCATTGCTGATCGGGGTGAACACGATCTCCTGCACATTGCCCTCGAACTTGCCCCACCAGTTCGGGTTGCGCTTGTAGACCGTCTTCACGCCGGGCGCCCGCGAGACCAGCATGAAAGGGCCGGTGCCATTGGTGTTGAGGCTGGCGTAGGACTCTTCCTTGTTCTTGAAGTCCAGCGGCCGGGTCACCTTGTGCTGCTCGCTCCAGCTCTTGCTCATGATCCACAGCGTGTCCAGATGCTGCAGGAAGATGGGGTTGAAGTTCTGCAGCTGGAACTCGACGGTGAGATCGTCGATCTTCTTCGGTGTGCCCACGGCCGCGGCGTAGACATTGATCTGCGAGGTCTGTTCCTTGGCGCGGTTGATGGAATAGACCACGTCGTCGGCCGTCATGGTCGAGCCGTCATGGAACTTGACCCCGGGACGCAGCTTGAAGCGCCAGACCAGGGGCGAGACCTGGGTCCAGCTGCTGGCCAGGCCAGGCACGATATTGAGGTTGCGGTCGCGGCTGGTCAGGCGCTCGTAGACCTGGCCATTGACCATATTGGTCATGCTCTCGTTCTGCGAGTGCGGGTCCATGGTCTGGGGGTCGCCCTGGCTGGCCCAGCGCAGGGTCTGGGCCTGCGCGGCGCAGGCGGCGGCCAGCAGGCCAAGGGCGAAAAGGCGGTGGCGGGGCTTGAACAGTCGCGTCATCGGGGTCTCCCTGCGAGCAAGAGCGGATGTGGCGCGAGTGTAGGAAGCGCCCTCGCCCGCCGGGGGCGGGGATTCACCTGATGGGGCTTGTACCGAGCCGGCCCAGGGCGACGCGACTCAGGCCGCGCGCGACCAGAACTCGTCCAGGCGCGTGAAGCCCCAGTCCTGCGGCGACTCGCGACCCACGATCTTGTCGCTCACATCGGGCTGGGAGAGATCCAGCTGCTGCACCGGGATGGGCATCTTGGAGCGCGTGGAATAGAAGACCTTGACCACCGGCGCCACCAGGCTGCTGGGGTTCTGATCCACCACCACGCCCAGGCGGCCCGAGGCCAGCTTGACCAGGGTCCCGACCGGAAAGATGCCCACGCTCTTGACGAAGCTCTGGAACACCACGGGGTCGAAATGCCCTTGCCACTGGGCCATGCGCTGGATGGAGCCGGCGGGGTCCCAGGCGGTCTTGTAGGGCCGGTTGGAGGTGATGGCGTCGTACACATCGCAGACCGCCCCCATGCGCGCCAGCAGACTGATCTCGTCGCCCTTGAGCTTCTGGGGGTAGCCGCTGCCGTCCATCTTCTCGTGGTGATGCAGGCAGACGTCGAGCACGGGCTCGGCCACCTTGCCCCCTTCGCGCAAGGCCTCGTAGCCGCGGCCGGGATGGGTGCGCATCACGGCGAACTCCGCATCGGTCAGGGCGCCCGGCTTGTTCAGCACATCCAGGGGCATCATCATCTTGCCCACATCGTGCAGCAGGCCGGCCAGGCCGGCCTCGCGGGTCTGCTCCTCGTTCAGACCCAGCTGACGGGCCAGGGCCACCATCAGCGCGCACACGGCGACCGAGTGCATATAGGTGTAGTCGTCCTTGGTCTTGAGGCGGGCCAGGCTGATCAGGGCGCTGGGATTGCGCGCCACCGAGTTGGCCACATCCTCCACCAGGGGCAGGCATTGCTCGGCATCGATGGCGCGGCCCATGCGCGCCTCGCCAAAAAGACTCATCACCGCCTGACGCGAGCGGTTGACCAGTTGGGCCGCACGGGCCACCTCCTCGCCCATGCCCACGCGCGCCGGCACTTGAGCGCCGGCGGCGGCGGCGGGTGCCATGGGCGCGGGGGCGCTGGCCAAGGGAGCCGCCGGTGTTGCAGGCGCCGCCGCGGGGGCTGCATCGCCCACATCGCAGCCGCGGCTGATGTCGATCACCACCGCAGGCACGCCGCTGCTCTGCAAGGCCTCCAGATCGGCCGGCTCGCTGAGCACGAAACGGGTCTTCCAGAAAGGGTGGGAGAGCCAGGAGCCTTCGAGCGCCTGGATGTACATACCCAGCCGGACTTGCGGGGTCGGGATCTTCTTCAGCATGGTGGGGAAACTGCGTCCTGAGGGGCGAGGACGTCAGGCAGTATCGTCGCCCCGAGGCACCGGACATAGGAAAAAAGGCCGTAAAAAAAGCCGCCTGTTGGCGGCTTCATCTTGAACTGAGATCGATTCTCAGCGCAGGCGACTCTGGGGCACGGTCTTGAGCTCGCCCGGCAGCGAGGCCAGGTAGCCCGCGATGGCCTTGAGCTCCGCATGGCTGAACTGCTTGACCTGGCCGGCCATGATGGCGTTGCCGCGACCCACCACGGGATTACCCTCAGTCTGGTAAGACTTGAGCGCCACATAGAGATAGTCGGCATGCTGGCCGGCAATCTTGGGGTAGCTGCCGTCGATGGGCTTGCTGAAGTTGGCGCCGTGGCAGGAAGCGCAAGCGCCCTTGTTCAGCAGCTCCTTGACCTGGGCACCGGGCTCGGCCACCTGATCGGGCGCGGTGCCGGTCTTGCCATGCTGCTCGTAGTAGGCCGAGATATCGGCGATGTCCTGATCGCTCAGGCTCTGCGCGATGCCGCGCATGGTGGGATGCTTGCGCTCGCCCTTGGCGTAGGCGGTAAGGGCGGCGGCAATGTACTTGGCGCCCTGGCCCGAGATCATGGGCACCTTGTGCACCTCGGGGAAGCTGGACTGGTAGCCTGGAATGCCATGGCACCCGATGCACATGGCCACCTTCTTCTGCCCGGCAGCCACATCCTGCGCTTGAGCGACCGTGGTGACTCCCGCAACGGCGGAGAGGGCAAGCGAGATCTGCAGCAGAAGTTTGTTCATAGTCCCCAGAAACAGTTGTTGTGTACTACGGGCCTGCAATCGATGCGCCGCGGATTATAGGGGTGGGCTTTCGCGGCTCTTATACTGGGGCGACCCCCGTTGTCATTGATCTACACCATGAAATTTCAAGGTTCGCAGCAGTACGTCGCCACCGCGGATCTGAAGCTGGCGGTCAACGCCGCGATCACGCTCAAGCGCCCCCTGCTGGTCAAGGGCGAGCCCGGCACGGGCAAGACCATGCTGGCCGAGGAAGTGGCCCAGTCCCTGGGCCTGCCCCTGCTGCAATGGCATGTGAAGAGCACGACCAAGGCCCAGCAAGGCCTCTATGAGTACGACGCGGTGAGCCGCCTGCGCGACTCGCAGCTGGGCGAGGAGAAGGTCAAGGACATCCACAACTACATCGTCAAGGGCGTGCTCTGGCAGGCCTTCGAGGCCGAGCAGCCCGTGGCCCTGCTGATCGACGAGATCGACAAGGCCGACATCGAGTTCCCCAACGACCTGCTGCGCGAACTCGACCGCATGGAGTTCTACTGCTACGAGACGCGCCAGCTGATCAAGGCCAAGCACCGCCCCCTGGTCTTCATCACCTCCAACAACGAGAAGGAACTGCCGGACGCCTTCCTGCGCCGCTGCTTCTTCCACTTCATCAAGTTCCCCGACGCGGCCACCATGCAGCAGATCGTGGACGTGCACTTCCCGGGCCTCAAGAAGGAGCTGCTGGCCGCCGCGCTCAAGACCTTCTTCGATGTGCGCAATCTGCCGGGGCTGAAGAAGAAGCCCTCCACCAGCGAGCTGCTGGACTGGCTCAAGCTGCTGCTGGCCGAGGACATCCCGGTCGAGGCCTTGCACAGCGGCGACGACAAGGTCAGCATCCCGCCCCTGGTGGGCGCCCTGCTCAAGAACGAGCAAGACCTGACCCTGTTCGAGAAGCTGGTCTTCATGCAGAGCCGCAACCGATGAGCGGCGGCGATCCCACCTTCCGCCAGGGCATCGCCGATGCCCTAGGCTTTGTCTTCGGCGCCCTCGCGGGCTGGCAGCTCGGCCGCCTGCTGGGCTATGACTTCATCGGCTCCAAGGACTGGCAGACACCCCAGCTGATCGGTCTGCTCTTCATCCTGGTCGGCAGCGGGCTGGGCCGCTGGATCGCCCGCAAGCTCCTGCTGCGATGAGCGCCACACCTGCCCTCCCCCTGTGCCAGCCCCTCACGCTGGCAGGCCAGCACGCCCGGCTGGAACCGCTCTCGCCCGCCCATGAGGCTGGCCTGCAGGCCGCCGCGCGCGACGGCGAGCTCTGGCAGCTCTGGTACACCTCGGTGCCTCGCCCCGAGGGCATGGCCGCCGAGATCCAGCGCCGCCTGGGCCTGCAGGACAAGGCCAGCATGCTGCCCTTCACCGTCTTTGACGCCCAGGGGCAGATCGCCGGCATGACCAGCTTCATGAACATCGACAACGCCCACCGCCGCGTCGAGATCGGCTCCACCTGGTACGCCGCGCGCGTGCAGCGCAGCCCGCTCAACACCGAGTGCAAGCTGATGCTGCTGCAGCATGCCTTCGAGCAGCTGGACTGCATCGCCGTGGAGTTCCGCACCCACCGCCTCAACACCGCCAGCCGCCGCGCCATCGAGCGCCTGGGCGCCCAGCTCGATGGCGTGCTGCGCCAGCACATGCGCATGCCCGACGGCACCCTGCGCGACACCGCGGTCTACAGCATCACCGCCCCCGAATGGCCCACCGTCAAGACCCATCTGCAATGGCAACTCGTCAAACCCCGTTGAAATCCAGCCGCGCCGCCGGCGCCAAGAAGCCCTTCGATGTGGAGGCGCTGTGGCAGGTCGAGCGCGTAGGCGCGCCCAGCCTCTCGCCGGACGGCGCCCAGGCCGTGGCCTCGCTGACCCGCTACTCCATGGAGAAGAACAAGAGCCAGACCCAACTCTGGCTGCTCTCCACCCTGGGCGGCGCGCCGCGCGCCCTGACCCAGGCCGGCGACAAGGATGGCCAGCCCAAGTGGAGCCCCCAGGGCGAGCAGATCGCCTTCATCGCCCGCCGCGAGCAGGAGGGCAGCAAGGATGAGGAAGCCCAGCTCTACCTGATCGCACCGGACGGCGGCGAGGCCCGCCGCGTCACCACGGTGGCCACCGGCGTGGAGGCCTTCAAGTGGTTCCCGGACGGCCGCCGCATCGCCTTCATCTCCTGGGTCTGGCCCAGCCTCAAGGGCGCGGCCGCCCAGGCCAAGGCCCACAAGGAATTCAAGGAACGCAAGGAGACGGGCTACGTCACCGAGGAGGCGCTCTACCGCTACTGGGACCACAACCTGCCCATGGGCCGCGTGGCCCATCTGCATGTGTTGGACACGGTCAGCGGCAAGGTGACGGACCTGTTCGAGGGCACGGACTACGAGCTCACCCGCGCCGACCCGGACGCCAATGCCTTCGACATCTCGCCGGACGGCAAGCGCATCGTCTTCGGCTTCGACCCCGCGGCCGAGAAGCGCCTGGACCATGGCTACGCCCTGGCCGAGCTGGAGCTGCGCACGGGCAAGATCCAGGTCTTGCTGCAGGACAAGGACTGGGACTTCCAGTCCCCGCGCTACAGCCATGCCGGCGCGCATCTGGCCTTTGTGGCCGCTCATATCGGCAAGAAGCACACCATGCCCAGCCAGCTGGCGGTGCTGGACCAGCATGGCCACTGGGCCGTGCTGTCCGAGGACTGGGACTACGAAGTCAGCGCCCCGCTGCAATGGGACGAGGACGATCTGGGCCTGCTCTTCTGCGCCGAGGAGGCCGGTCGCAGCCATCTCTGGCGCTTCGATGTGAAGACCTGCGCCGGCCATGTGCTCTTCGAGGGCGGCCACACGACGGGCTTTGACCTGGCCGCCGGCACCCTGGTGGTGCAGCACGACGGCGTGCAGCATCCGCCGCGCCTGTCGGTGCTGGAGGCCGAGGGCCGCGCCGACGAGGGGGGCCGCGCCCGCCGCATCGAGAGTTTCAACGACGCCCTGCTGGCCGGCTTCGCCTGGGGCCGCGACGAGCCCGTCACCTACCAGGGCGCCCAGGGCGACGAGGTGCAGATGTGGCTGGTCTACCCGCCCGGCTTCAGCCCCAAGAAGAAGTACCCCATCCTGCACCTGATCCACGGAGGCCCGCACACCGCCTTTGGTGACGCATGGCACTTCCGCTGGAATGCCCAGGTCTTCGCCGCCCAGGGCTATGTGGTGGCCTGCGTGAACTACCACGGCTCCTCCAGCTTCGGCTACGCCTTCAAGGACTCCATCACCCAGCGCTGGGGCGAGCTGGAGCTGCAGGACGTGGAGGCCGGCACCGACTGGCTGCTCAAGAAGCCCTGGGCCGACAAGAAGCGCGTCTTCGCCACCGGCGGCAGCTATGGCGGCTATATGGTGGCCTGGATGAACGGCCATGTGAAAGCCGGCCGCTACCAGGCCTATATCTGCCATGCCGGCTGCTATGACTGGCAGGCCATGTTCGCCGACGATGCCTACACCTGGCACGCCAAGGAGCTGGGCGCCTGGTACTGGGACGACCCGGCCAAGATCGCCTCGCAGAGCCCGCACGCCTTCGCCCAGCACATGAGCACACCCACCCTGGTGATCCACGGCGCCATGGACTACCGCGTGCCCGACGCCCAGGGCCTGGCCTACTACAACACGCTCAAGGCCCGCGGCGTGGACGCGCGCCTGCTCTGGTATCCGGACGAGAACCACTGGATCCTCAAGCCGCGCAACAGCCAGCTCTGGTACCGCGAGTTCTTCGACTGGCTCAAGCGCCACGACCCGGCCCACGCGCCGCGGCGTGCCAAGAAGTAAGGAGCCGCAAGCGGCGGGGCGTGGGCGCAGGCCGGCTATGGATAATGGCCGCAGCATGCTGTCCCCCGCCCACCGTGGCTGAACGCCGATGTTGATCCAGTTCTTCTACACCCTGCGCACGGCCAAGCTGCCGGTCTCGGTCAAGGAGTTCCTGACCCTGCTCGAGGCCCTGCAACAGGGCGTGATCGGCCAGGACGGCGTGGCCACGATCGACGAGTTCTACTTCCTGGCCCGCACCACCCTGGTCAAGGACGAGGCCAATTTCGACAAGTTCGACCGCGCCTTCGGGGCCTATTTCAAGGGCGTGGAGATGCTCACGGCCGATCTGGCCAAGGAGCTGCCCCTGGAGTGGCTGCGCCAGCATCTGCAGCTGGAGCTCACGCCCGAGCAGAAGGCCGCCATCGAGAAGCTCGGCTGGGACGAGCTGATGGACACGCTGAAGAAGCGGCTGGAAGAACAGAAGGAGCGCCACGAAGGCGGCAACCGCTGGATAGGCACCAGCGGCACCAGCCCCTTCGGCAACAGCGGCTACAACCCCCAGGGCGTGCGCATAGGCGGCAAGGGCGGCAACAAGAGCGCGGTCAAGGTCTGGGACCAGCGCGCCTACCGCGACTACGACGACAACCTCGAACTCGGCACCCGCAATATCAAGGTGGCGCTGCGCCGCCTGCGCCGCTTCGCGCGCGAGGGTTCCGAGGTCGAGCTGGACCTGGACAACACCATCCACAAGACTGCGGCCAATGCCGGCATGCTGGACATCCGCATGCGGCCCGAGCGCCACAACAAGGTCAAGGTGCTGCTGCTGATGGACGTGGGCGGCACCATGGATGAGCACATCCACCGCGTGGAGGAGCTGTTCTCCGCCGTCAAGAGCGAGTTCAAGCACCTGGAGTTCTTCTACTTCCACAACTGCGTCTACGACTTCGTCTGGAAGAACAACCGGCGCCGCTTCAGCGAGAAGACCGCCACCTGGGACCTGATCCGCAAGTACAACAAGGACTACAAGCTGGTCTTCGTGGGCGACGCCACCATGAGCCCCTACGAGATCCTGCAGCCCGGCGGCAGCGTGGAATACAACAACGAGGAGCCCGGCGCCGAATGGCTGCAGCGCCTGCTGCACGCCTTCCCCAAGCACGCCTGGATCAACCCCGAGCCCCAGGGCGTCTGGCAGTACCGCCAGAGCATCGCCCTGATCCAGCAGCTCGTGCATCAGCGCATGTACCCGCTCTCGCTGCAGGGCCTGGAAGGCGCGATGCGCCAGCTCAGCCAATGAGGGGCCGCCGCCTGCTGCCCTCCGCCCTCGCACTGCCCACCGCCCTGCTGGCGCTGCTCCTGCTCTCGGGCTGTGCCAGTCTGGGTCAGATGCTGGGCCGCCAGGACGCAGCCCCCGGCACGGCCGCCACCGAGGCCGCCGGCCCGCAGCGCCAGGCCTACCGCCTGCAGGTGCAGGCGCCCGAGAACCTGGCCGCCCTGCTGAGCGAGCATCTGGACCTGGCCCGCTTTCAGCGGGTGGGCGAGCACGAGCGTCTGAGCCGCAGCGAGCTGGAGCGCCTGGCCGTGGACACCCCGGCCCAGGCGCGCAGCCTGCTGGAGACCGAAGGCTTTTTCAACGCCCAGGTGCAGGTGCAGCGCGCCGAAGGCCCGGATGGCCTGCCCCTGCTGACCGTGCAGGTGGAGCCCGGCCCCCAGGCCCGCATCGCCGGCCTGGACCTGGGTTTCAGCGGCGACCTGCAGGACCCGCAGGAGCCCGACGCCCAGCGCCTGGCCGAACAGCTGCGCCAGCAGCTTCAGGGCGCATTTCTGCTCCAGCCCGGCCGCGGCTTTCGCCAGGCCGACTGGTCCAGCGCCAAGACCGAGAGCCTGGCCCGCGTGCGCGCGGGCGGCTACCCGCTGGCGCGCTGGGCCCATACCGCGGCCCGAGTGCAGGCCGAGGACAACCAGGTGGAGCTGGAGCTGCTGCTGGACAGCGGCCCCCTGTTCCGCCTGGGCGAGCTGCAGATCGAGGGGCTCAAGCATCACGCCGAGGACACGGTGCGCCGCGTCAGCCCCCTGCAGCCCGGCCAGCCCTTCAGCGAGCGTGCCCTGCTGGACTTCCAGGAGAACATCCTCAAGACCCAGCTCTTCGACGGCGCCAGCGTCGAGATCCAGCCCGATCCGGCGCAGGCCGCCGCCACGCCGGTGCTGGTCAAGCTGCGCGAGGCGCCCCTGCAGGAGGCCACCACCGGCGTGGGCTACAGCACCAATGACGGCCAGGGCGTCAATGTGAGCTATCTGCACCGCAGCCCCTTCGGCCTGCCCCTGCGCAGCCTCGGCAAGATCAAGTACAGCCGCGAGCTGCGCAGCGCCTCGCTGGAGCTGACCTCGCACCCGCAGACCGATATGCACCGCAATCTGGGCTCTCTGGCCCTGGAGGAGGACCGCAGCGGCGACATCATCACCACCAATCTGGTGGCCCGTCTGGGCCGCCTGCGCGAGACCGCGCGCGACGAGCGCCTGGACTATCTGGAAGTGCTGCGCTCGCGCGAGCGCCTGGGCGAGCTGAGCTTCAGCGCCGGCGCCATCTCCCTCAACACCCAGCGCATCTGGCGCCGCGTGGACAGCCTGCTGCTGCCCACCGAGGGCCGCACCGCCACCCTCGTGCTGGGTGCCGGCCGCGCCGACAGCACGGTCTCGCCCAACGGCACTTTCGGCCGCGCCCACCTCAAGCTGGGCTGGTACAAGCCCCTGGCCGAACGCCGCTGGTTTGCCAGCGCCAGGCTGGAGCTGGCCCAGGTCTTCGGCCGCCACGAAGTCGAGATCCCCGACCGCCTGCTTTTCCGCGCCGGCGGCGACGACTCCGTGCGCGGCTACGCCTTGCGCAGCCTGGGCCCGCGCACCAATGACCTGGTCACCGGCGGTCGCACCCTCTTCACCGGCAGCGTCGAGCTGGCCCGCCCCATCAGCAAGAGCTTCCCCAGCCTCTGGGGCGCCACCTTCATCGACGTGGGTAATGCCGCCGAGCGCTGGGGGGATCTGCGCCCCGTGGTGGGCTGGGGCGCCGGCGTGCGCTGGCGCAGTCCCATCGGCCCGCTGCGCCTGGACCTGGCCCGCGGCCAGGACCTGGGCCAGTGGCGCCTGCATTTCAGCGTGGGCATCGTGCTGTGAGCGACCAGAACTCTCCCGCCACCCCGGACAGCGAACCGGTGCGCCCCGCCCCACCCCGCCGCCGGGCCCGCTGGCTGCTGGCCGGCACCCTGGCCCTGCCTGTGCTGGCCAGCGTGGCCGGCCTGGGCGCCTACTGGGCCCTGGGCAGCGCCGGCGGCAGCGCCTGGCTGCTGCGCCAGGTGCCGGGCCTGGTGGTGGAAGCGCCCGAGGGTGCCTTGCTGGGCGACTTCTCGGCGCGCCGCCTGGCCTGGCGCAGCGAGAGCTTCAGCCTGGAGCTGCAGGGCCTGGCCTGGCAGGGTCTGAGCCTGAGCTGGGACCGCAGCCCTGCGCTCTGGGGTCGGCTGCGCATCCAGAGCCTGAGCGCCCAGCGCCTGCTGCTGGACTGGAAGTCCGACCCTGACGCCCCGCCCACGCCGGCCCCGCAAGACCTGGCCCTGCCACTGGCGCTGGACCTGCCCGCCCTGAGCCTGGGCGAGATCAGCGCGCCCGGCCTGGGCAGCACGCCGCTGCGCGAGCTGCGCGCCGGCCTGTGGCTGAGCGAGGACGGCGGCGCCCGTCACCGCCTGGCCCTGCAAGGCCTGCGCTGGGAGCGCCTGAATCTGGAGGGCGAGGCCCGCATCGCCAGCGCCGGCCCCCTGCCCCTGCAGGCCGCGCTGCGCCTGAGCCAGCAGGCCCCGGCGGCGTCCCCCGCCGATCTGCAGTCCCCCGCCTGGCGAGCCCAGCTGCAGCTGGACGGCCCCCTGGCCGCGCCCCAGCTCCGGGCCGAGGCCCAGGTGCAGGTGGAGGGCCAGACTGGCCAGCGCCTGCAGCTGCAGGCCGGTCTGCGCCCCTTTGCCCCCTGGCCCCTGGCCGAGGCCGAGATCAAGACCCAGAACTTCGATCTGCAGGCCCTCTCGGACCAGCTGCCCGCCACCGCCCTCAGCGGCAGCGCCCACCTGGACAGCCCCGCCTGGGACCAGCCCGCCCTGCTGCAGGCCGAGCTGAGCAATGCCCGCGCCGGCCGCTGGGACCAGCGGCGCCTGCCCCTGCAGCAGCTCAAGCTGGACCTGGCCCTGCGGCCTGACCGCCTGGGCGATCTGCTCAGCGATCCGCAGGGCCTGGCCGCCCTGCAGCTGCGCCGCCTGGAGGCCCGCCTGGGCAGCGCCGCCGAACCCGGCGGCGAGCTCACAGCCTCGGGCACGGGCGTGCAGCTGCAGGCCCGGCTGCGCGAGCTGCGCAGTGCGGCCCTGGATGCACGACTGCCCCGCCTGACCCTGGGCGGCAGCCTGGCCCTGGAGGGCCAGCCCGGCGCCCCGGGCCTGCCGCTGCGGCTGCAGAGCCGGCTGGAGGGCCAGTTCATGCCCGAGGGCGCCCCAGCACGCCCGCTCAGCCTGGTGCTGCAAGCCCGCCACGCCGACCGGGTGCTGGCGCTTGAAGACGCCCAGCTGCAGTCCGGCCACTCCCAGCTCAAGCTGCAGGGCCAGCTGCAGTCGGCCGGCAGCGGCACCTGGAGCGCCCGCTTCCAGGCCGCCGCCAAGGATTTTGATCCGCGCCTGCTCTGGGCCGGCCCGCCGCGCTCGGCCTGGGCCCAGGGCCAGCACAGCCTGGAAGCCAGCGCCAGCGGCGAGCTGCAGGGCGGCGGCGCCGGCAGCAAGACCTGGCCCCAGGGCCGGGCCGAGCTGAAGCTGGGCCCCAGCCTGCTGGCCGGCATCGGCCTGGAAGGCACGCTGAACTACCTGGCCGAGGCCCGCGGCACCCCCGCCCTGCGTGGCGAGCTGCGTGCTGGCGAGAACCGCCTGCAGCTGCGCGCCGACGACCTGGGCGGCAAGGCCCCTCAAGCGCAGCTCAGCCTGGATGCACCGCGCCTGGCCCCGCTGGCACCCCTGCTGGCCCTGGCCGGCGGCCAGCCCCAGCTGGCCGGCAGCCTGCAGGCCCAGGCCGATTTCACCGAGCAGGCCGGCGCCTGGCGCAGCAGCGGCAGCCTCAAGGCCCAGGGCCTGCAGCTGCGCGGCCTGCCGGCCCTGGGCCAGCAGGCCTTTGCCCTGGCCGAGAGCCAGCTCGGCTGGAGCGTGGACAGCCGCGCCGAGGCCCCGCTGCGCGCCGAGGGCCAGATTGATCGCCTGAGCCTGGGCAGCACCCAGCTGAGCAGCGCCCGCCTCGATCTGCAGGGCAGCTGGGCCCGCCATCGCCTGCAGCTGCAGGCCCAGGGCCAACTGCCCGCTCCGAGCTGGGCGGCCGGTCTGGTGGACGGCAACACCCTGGGCGGGCAGTTCAGCACCGAACTCAGCGGCCAGTTCAGCGACTCGCCCTGGCAGGCCCTGGTCCAGGCCCGCAAGCCCCTGGACTGGCGCGTCCAGCTGGGCAGTCTGCTGCTGCGGCCCCAGCCCCAGCGCCGCAACCAACCCGACTGGCTCAGGCTGCAAGACCTGGCCCTGAGCCTGAGCCTGGGGGGCGACGGCCTGCCGATCGCAGCCCAGGCCCAGCCCGGCCGCCTGGAGCTGGCCGGCGCCACCCTCAGCTGGAGCCAGCTGCAGTGGCAGGCACCGCGCCAGGCCGGCCAGAACCCGTTGCTGGCCCTGGACCTGAATCTGGAGCCGCTCAAGGTGGCGCCCCTGCTGGCGCGCTGGCAGCCTGATTTCGGCTGGGGCGGCGAGCTGGTGGTGGGCGGCCAGGTGAAGGTGCGCAGCAGCCCGCAGGTGGAGATCGACATCGGCCTGAGCCGCGCGGGCGGCGATCTGACGGTGACCGAGGGCCGCCTCACCCAGCAGCTGGGCCTGAGCGACTTGCACATCAGCCTGCAGGCACGCGATGGGGTCTGGCACTTTGCCCAGGGCCTGGCCGGCAGCAATCTGGGCGTGCTGGCCGGCGCGGCCAGCAGCCGCACCTCGCCCCAGGCCCTGTGGCCCGAGCCGCAGGCGCCGCTGGAGGGGGTGTTGCAGCTGGACGTGGCCAATCTCAGCACCTGGGGTGCCTGGGTGCCCGCGGGCTGGCGCCTGGGCGGCACCTTCAATGCCGCCCTGCGCCTGGCCGGCAAGGTGGGCGCGCCCGAGCTGCTGGGCAGCGCCCGCGCCGCCCAGCTGCAGCTGCGCAACCCCCTGCTGGGCGTGGACGCCCGCGAGGGCGAGCTGGCCCTGGACCTGCAAGGGCCCAGCGCCACGCTGCAGCGCTTCAGCGTGCGCGGCGGCGAGGGCACGCTCAGTGCCCAGGGCCGGGCCGAGCTGGGCGCCAAGCCCCAGCTGGACCTGAGCTTCAAGGCCGAGAAGTTCGCCTTCCTGAGCCGGGTGGACCGGCGCGTGGTGGCCAGCGGCCAGGCCGCCCTGCTGGCCGGCGATCGCAGCCTCAGCCTCAAGGGCCAGGTGGCGGTGGACGAAGGCCTGTTCGACTTCTCGCGCGGCAATGCGCCCAGCCTGGACAGCGATGTGCAGGTACTGCGCCGCCCCGATCCCCAGGCCCAGGCCACGGCCGCGGCCAAGCGCAGCAACCCCAATCCGCCCAAGATCGATGTGCAGGTGGGCATCGACCTGGGCCGCGACCTGCGCCTGCGCGGCCGGGGCGTGGACACGCGGCTGCGCGGCGAGCTGCGCCTGATCCACCAGGGCGCCGGCCCCCTGCTCACCGGCACGGTGCGCACCTTTGGCGGCACCTATGACGCCTATGGCCAGAAGCTGGAGATCGAGAAGGGCGAGGTCAGCTTTGCCGGCGCCATCGACAACCCGCGCCTGGACGTGCGTGCGGTGCGCCCCAACACCGACCAGGTGGTGGTGGGCGTGAGCGTCACCGGCACGGCCCTGGACCCGCGCATCAAACTCTTCTCTGAGCCCGACAAGAGTGACACCGAGAAGCTTTCCTGGCTGCTGCTGGGTCGCGCGCCCGAGAACCTGGGCCGCACCGACACCGCCCTGCTGCAGCGCGCCGCCCTGGCCCTGCTCAGCGGCGAGGGCGAAAGCCCCTCGGGCAAGCTGATGAAGAACCTGGGGCTGGACGAGTTCTCCCTGGGCCAGGACGACACCGACGCCCGCAGCACCGTGGTGCGACTGGGCAAGCAGCTCTCACGCCGCTGGTATGTGGGCTACGAGCGCAGCCTCAACGCCACCGCCGGCAGCTGGCAGCTGATCTACCGCATGGCCCAGCGCTTCACCCTGCGCGCCCAGGCCGGGCAGGACAACGCCCTGGACCTGATCTGGCAGTGGAAGTGGGATTGATGAGCCCCCCCCTACGCGCTGCGCGCGCCCCCTCAGGGGGCAAGCCCGTAGGACCGGCACAGCCGGATCCTCGGGCTTCGCTCGGGTCCGCTCGTTCGCGGTATGCCCGACTCAACCGCGCCTGCGAACTGCCCCCGCAGCGGGCATCCCCACTCATGCGACAATCCGCGCCGCCTCGGGCCACCGGGGCCAGTCCTCTCCGTAGTTCAATGGATAGAACGGCCGCCTCCTAAGCGGCAGATACAGGTTCGATTCCTGTCGGAGGGACCAGCTCTGAGTTTCAGAACGTCCCACAAGATATCAAACCCCTAAGCAAATCAACGGCTTAGGGGCTTTTTCTTTGTCAGGATGACTCAGAACGGGGCTTTACAGCGCGGGGCAGACCGGGGAACATACCGGGGAACAAATCGGGATAGCGGGACCGATCGGGGTAGTTGTTCCCCGGTTTCCTGATCCCGGACACCGGGGAACGCCAGATGCTGACCGATGCCGACTGCAAGAACGCCACTTGCCCGCCCGAGATGAAGCGCCGCCGGCTGACCGATGCGGCCGGGCTGTATCTAGAGGTCTCGCCTGCTGGCGCAAAGCGATGGTTCTGGAAGTTCTACCCAGACGGCAAGGAATCCCGCCTTGCGCTGGGCAGTTACCCCGAGGTGACGCTGAAGGCAGCGCGGCTGGCCCGTGATGAGGCCCGCCGGATCCGCAACACCGGCACCAATCCGGTTCAGGCCCGCAAGGCAGCAGTCATCGCCAAGCGCGTTTCAGCCGCGACCACCTTCGAGGCCGTGGCGCGCGAGTACCACCAGATCAAGGCCGAGGCCTGGAGCGCCAGCCACGCAGCCCAGTTCCTGCGCTGCTGCGAGAAAGACCTGTTCCCGTGGATCGGCACCCTGCCCTTGCGCGACGTATCGGCCCCAGTGCTGCTGGACACCCTGCGACGGGTGGAGGCACGCGGCGCCACCCAACTTGTGCGCGACCTGCGCGAGTTCGCCGGGCAAGTGTTCAAGTACGGCATTCATACCGGCAAGTGCGACAACAACCCGGCGCGCGATTTAACCGGGGCGTTCAAGGCCCACACGGTGCGCCACGCTGCCGCCCTGCTGACTCCCGCCAAGGCGGGCGAACTGTTGCGAGCGATAGGCGCCTATCAAGGCCAGCCGACCACACGCGCGGCGCTGCTGCTGTCTGCCCTGCTGTTCCAGCGGCCGGGCAATATCCGCGCGCTCGAATGGGCCTGGATTGATCTGGACGGCGCGATGCTGACCATTCCTGCCTCAGAGATGAAGCGCCAGAAGGCAGGCAAGCTCAACGGCAGGCCGCATCTTGTGCCGCTGGCGACTCAGGCGCTGGAAGCGCTCAAATGCATCCTGCCACTAACCGGGCACGGCAAGTACGTGTTCCCCAGCCTGCGCACGGGCGATAAGCCCATGAGCGAAAACACGGTGAACGCTGCCCTGCGCGGCATGGGCTACAGCAGCGAGGAAATGAGCGCCCACGGCTTCCGCGCGATGGCCCGCACCATCATGGTGGAGCAGATCGCAGGCGTTGACCCGGAGGTGATCGAGGCGCAGATGGCCCACGCCAAAAGCGGCGCGCTGGGCGGTGCCTATGACCGCGCCGAGTACATGAGCAAGCGCAAGGCACTGATGCAGACTTGGGCCGACTATCTGGAGCAACTCCAGGCCGGTGCCAAGGTGATTACCTTAATGGCGGCTTGAAACGGGCTTCAGACCATGTCCAAGATTTCGGACTATCTGGCTCAATTGCGCAGGATGGACGACGAGCGAAGAACCTCTAAGACCGTCGCTGAGTTCGCGGACGATCTACATAGGCCTGTAGACACTTTGCTGTCGCAGTTTCGCGCAGCTGGCGTGAGCTTGGCGGGCGAGGACTCGCTGGTATCAGAGGAGCAAATGGAGGCCTTGCTTGACCACTTGCGCAGCATCCACAACCCGGACAAAGGCAGTCGCAAACGAATCCGGTTTAAGACCCGTGCAGAACTAAGCTATGAGGCAGTAGCTGGCAGCGCGAACGGCGCGGAGTGGGACGTTCTGTGCGAATTCGCGAGCGAAGTACTCTGGGAACAGCCCATAGATCCGCTGTTGCAGCAACTGGTTAACGTCATTGTGGCTAAGGCAGTGCTTGTAGGCAGCCTTCCTCCTGCGCGCCGTGGACGACCGGTTGCTGAAGGTGCGCAGGAGTTCGGCCTCAACTTGGCGGAAGACTTTTGGGCCATGCGCGATAGCGGTGTTCCGTACAAAGATGCTATCGAGGAACTGAGTGCACGCCACCACAAGGACGAGCGCCATCTGAGCCGGATCATCAAGGAGCACACCAGTTCGGTGGGCAAGACGCGTATCGAGCGTGACCGCCGGAGGCAATTGTGGTCTTGGATCGCTGAAGAGCACGCCAAGCATGGCCCCAACCCGCACCTCAACCGTACGATCGAAATGCTTGCAACACCACCGCTACCTGAGCTGTCGCTTCAGGACTGTCTCGACCATCTGCGCGAACTACTGGCGCGGGCAAGGCCCACCTGCGAATAGCTGGCGAGAAATTGGCTGCACTTTTCGCCAGTGACGGCTGAGTCCGCGGCTTCGATCATGCACCCGTCGAAACACGAGGATGCACGATGCAGCCAGTCAACGCAGAAGCCGGGCGCGGCCAAGAACGCAACCCCCAGCCGCTCCACGCGGTTCAGCTCGCTGATGCGCTGCTGCGCATCCAAACGGTTGCAGATGCAACCGGCCTCTCAAGCGCCACCATTTACCGCAAGCTGGCGGCCGGGGCGTTCCCCGAGCCGATACGGCTGGGCGCACGCTGCACCCGCTGGAAAGCGGCCGATGTGCGGGCCTGGATTCAAGCGCAGGGAGTCGAGCAATGACTGCCCCGCTGCACACCACCCCGCCGGAGCGCATCGCGGCACTGCACGCCATTCGCGACCGTCATCGCGGCGATGGACAGGCCACACAGGCCGCGAGGCTGCTGGAAGCGCTGAAAACCCTGTCACACGTCACCACGTTCGAAGCATCGCGCTATCTGGATCTGTACGACCCACGAGCGCGGAAACTGAATTTGGTCAAGGCCGGCCATCAGGTGCTGACGACCTGGCGGACCGTTGAAACCGAGAGCGGCGAGCGGCATCGCGTGGGCGTGTATTCGCTGGTGCGGGGTGCGCAATGAGGCCCGAAAAGACAGAAGCCCCGACCGTTGGCGCGGTGCAGGGCTTCGGAAAACAAACGCAATCAAACAGCGGCGATTCTGGCACCGATGGCGGCGCCTTGGTACTGACTGCCTGCAACGATGAAGCGCGGCTGGACTCGCGGCTGCTGGCCGAGCGGCTGGGTGTGCAGCACCAAAGCCTGTTCGAGCTGATCAAGGCCTACCGTGCCGACTTCGAGCAGCTTGGAAAGGTCCGGTTTGAAACCGGAGCTTCCGTTGGCAGCCGGACCGGGCAGAGCGTCAAATTCGCCCGGCTCAACGAGGATCAGTGCTATCTGCTGTTGACCTACAACCGCAACACCCAGCGCGTGCGCCAGCTCAAGCTGCAATTGGTCAGGGCATTCCGCGATGCCCGCAGTGCGGCTGATCTGCACCGGGCCGAGTACCTGCCGGGCTACCACGCACTCCACGATGGCATTCAAGCGCTGGCCGCGGGATCGCCAAATGAACGATTCGTTCATCAGAACGTGAACAAGTTGATCAACAGGGCGGCCGGCCTAGCAGCGGGGGAACGCTCCCGAGCATCCCTGCCGCAGCGTGCCATGCTGATCGTGGCGCAAAGCATGGCGGCGCGAGCGATAAGCGGCGCGCAGGACCATCGCGAGGGCTACCAGCGTGCCAAGACGGCCTTGCATACCTTGGAGACCCTGGCGCAACTCTCGGTCCCTGGGACCGGTGCCCAGTCATGAGCAAGCGCGGCAAGACCGATTCCGGTCGCGATGCTGGCGGTTTTGTGGCGCTGCCTTGGTCCGTCATGGATAGCTCCGCCTACAAGGCTCTGAGCTACCCGGCGCGGGCCTTGCTGCTGGACATTGCGCGCCAGTTCGCGCGCGACAACAACGGGCGATTGCTGGCGAGCCGCGCCTACTTGGCCAAGCGCGGCTGGACTTCGGCCAGCGTGGTCGACAGGGCCAAGCGGGATTTGATTGAGGCCGGCCTGATCTTCGAGACCGTGAAGGGACACCGGCCCAACAAAGCGAGTTGGTACGCAGTGACTTGGCGGACATTGGACAGGCACCCCGACTACGACCCTGGCGCGCTGGCCGCCTTCGAACGTGGTGCCTATCGGACGCTGGAGGTTGCCCCAACACGACCGACGCGGGAACAGTGCTTTGAACGCTGGCGCCATGCTGGCAGCAAAAACACTGTGCTTAGTCCTGCTGGCGGAACAGAGCCGCCCGCTATTGGTCCTGCTGGCGGAACAGAGAAGGCACCGCCTGTTCCTGCTGGCGGGCCTATCAAGGCCGCTTCGAGGGCTTCGCCTGTTCCTTTTTCAGAACACCATCTAGAAAAGCCATCTGCCGTAGCGGCAGCGGAGAAGCTGGAGGAACAGCCAGCACCAGCGACGGCAGAGATAGTGCGCGTGCGTGATCAGGACTTAGACCCTGGGCTGTACGACACGACGACCGGCGAGCATCTGCCCGACACGAGCAGGCTGCAGCGTCCACGGCGGGCAGAGGCGCAAGCTTGGGTCGAGCGCGCGCTAGAAGGCGGTAAGCGCCGCGCCTAGCCCGCGCTGGTGAAACGGCGAACCCGCTATTGATTTCGTTTTCTGTGGAGGCTTGGATATGGGAAAAGGTGGGCATCGCTGGAACGCAGGCCGCCCGGCTTCACACATCAAGGCCGAGCACTGCTTTCAGATTGACGCGAGGCGCTGGGCGCGTGAAGGCTTGCTCTGTGTGGGTAGCGCTGGCGCGTGGGTATGGCGCGATGCTGAGACCGGGACGGAAACAGGCCGCATTGGCTATCGCGGCGAGGCCGGCAGGGTCTTGCTCAATTTCGCAGTGAACGGAGAGCACGTACGGCAGCACATAGGCACTCAGCGAACGGCCTGCAACTATGGCGGCGGCCGCGTCTGGTTTGCTTGCCCGAGATGTGGGCGGCGCGTGGCCGTGCTGTTCCTGCGCGGCAATTCCGGTTTCATCTGCCGGCACTGTGGGCGGATCGCCTATTCCAGCCAAAGTGAAGACGCTACGGGCCGAGCCTGGCGTAAACAACGCAAGGTCGAAGCGAAGCTTTGGGCCGGCTGGAGCCGACCGAAGGGAATGCATCGCGTAACGCACGAAAGGCTGCTGACGGTGATCGAGGGCTGCGAGCAGTTGCGCGAAGCTGCCCTGTCCGAGTTCCTGTGTCGCAGATTCCCCAACGGCCTTCTCTAGTCATTCCGGTGGCCTCGCGCGCCCGCGCGCATTTGCCGTGCGATGCATGGAGGGTGGGGTAGCGCGAGCAAAGCCGGGGAACAAAACGGGGAACAACCCCGAATAAACACAGACTACACCCATGAAAATCAATCACTTAGATTGACTTTTTGGTCCCTGTCGGAGGACCAGGTTCAGGCACCGCGACGGCGCCAGGCCATCAATGCGAGCAGGCCGCCCAGCATCAGGGCATAGCTCGCGGGCTCGGGCACGGGGCTCAACACGAAACCGCGCACCTCGCCCGTCAGGCTGTTGCGGGCCTCGCCGGCCACCCAGCCGCCCTCGTTGATGGCGCGGGCCTCGCTCAAGTACCAGCCCGCCTGAGCAAGCCCCGCGTCGATAAAGCGATTCAGGTCCTGCGCCGCACCCTGCTCCCAGATCGTGGCCCGGTGCTGACCGCCACCGAGGATAGAGAAGCCCACCACCGTGCCCGCGTCGTTGAGGGCGTAGGCGGACGCCCCGATGGCGCCGCCCTGGGGCAAGGTCTGTACCGAGCCGTCGGGGAGCCAGGTACTGGCGCGGGTCTGGGCATCCTCGAAGCTGGCATTGCTCTGGCCCACGACCTGCCCCTGGGCATTGATCCGCGTCGCCCAGGTGAACCGCATCTCCTCGCCTAAGGCCGTGAGCTGACGAATGGATCCATCGCTCTCCCACAGCACGGCGCCGCCGCCGCCATCCGCAGAGCCCGAGTAGCCAACGATTTGACCCCGGCTGTTGATGCCATTGGCCTGGCTGTAGCTGCCGCCCAGGCTGGCCAGGGTATGAACAGTCCCGTCCGCATCCCAACGGACCGCATCGGTTCGGGATTGCGACGCCACGGTGTGGCTGAAGGCACCGACGATGCGCCCGGCATCGTTGATGCCGTTTGCCCAGCTTTGGCCCACTCCCCCGGTTTCAAGGGCCTTGGCGCCTCCGGCCTGGCTCCAGACCGTCGCGAAACGCTCGGCACTATCGAAATCGTGGCCTAGCAGCGAAACCCCGACCACGGTTCCGGTGGCGTTGAGTGCGGAGGCCCGACTGGACTTGGCTCCGCCCAACAGATCCAGCTCGATGCGCGCCCCATCAAGCTGCCACAGGCTGGCGCGCGTGCCGCCATCCAAGGCCATGACATGCCCGGTCACCAGCCCCGAGGCATTGAGGCCCCAGGCCGTGCTGCCTGAGGCGCCCTGTGTGTCCAGCAGACTGGTTCGATAAGCGCTGGCCAGCGCCGCGCTCGCAGAGATGGCCAGCCCGCAGGCCAGCAGTGCGGCAATGGCCGCATTGCGTTTGATCTTCATCGTTTCTTCTCCCTGGTCTTGCCGTTCTTCGCCGGTACGACTGAAGCCCGGTCTACACCGAGCCGCCAGCACGAACATGCTCACTCCCTTGGCATGGATGCACCAGCGCCGCCGACTATAGCCAGGGCGCCATCAAATCGAGCACTCAAGTCCCCTGCATACAGGGGACCGGCAGCCGGCCGGGCCAGCCAGGGGCAGCCTCAGCCCCGCCGCATCGCCCTCGACAGCATGATCACCGGAATCAGCCCCACCAGCACGATGGCCAGCGAGGGCAAGGCGGCCTCGCCCAGGCGCTCGTCGCGGGCCAGCTGGTAGGCCACCACGGCCAGGGTGTCGCTGTTGAAGGGGCGCAGCACCAGGGTGGCGGGCAGCTCCTTCATCACGTCCACAAAGACCAGCAGGGCCGCGGCCAGGGCCGAGCGGGCCAGGAGCGGCGCGTGCACCTCCAGGAAGAGGCGGCGGCGCGAGGCACCCAGCATGCGGGCGGTCTCGTCCATGGTGGGCGAGATGCGGGCATAGCCGGCCTCCAGCGACTGCAGGGCCACGCCCGAGAAGCGCACCATATAAGCATAGAGCAGGCCGAGGATGGTGCCGGTCATCAGGGCCGGCAGGCCCAGGCTGGGCCAACGCTCCTGCAGCCAGCCCAGGGGCAGGAGGATGCCGATGGCGATCACTGCGCCGGGCACGGCATAACCCAGGGACACCACACGCGAGGAAGCCTGCAGCAGCGGGTCGCGGCCGGCGCCACCGGCCAGTCGCCCTGCGCGCCCCAGCCAGGCCAGCACCAGGGCCAGGGCCACGGCCAGCAGGGCCGCCAGGCCGGCGAGCTTGAGGCTGCTCACGCTCCACTGAACGAAGCGCTCCAGCGGCAGGCCCAGCTCGTTGTGCAGGGCTTCCTGCCAGAGCAGGCGCAGCAGCACCAGCACCGGCAGCACAAAGCCCAGCAGGATGGGCAGGGCGCACATCAGCCAGGCGCCCAGGGCCGGCCAGCCGCGCAGGGCCAGGGGCCGGGCCTCGGCCGCGTGCAGGGCGCCGCTGCGGCTGCTGGCAAAGCGCAGCCGCGCCTGGGCGCGCTGCTCCAGCCACAGCAGGCCGGCCACCGCCACCAGCAGCACCGAGGCCAGCTGGGCCGCGGCAGTCTTGTCATTCATCACCAGCCAGGCCTTGTAGACGCCGGTAGTCAGGGTGGTGAGGCCGAAATAGGCGCCCACGCCATAGTCGGCCAGGGTCTCCATCAGGGCCAGGGCGATGCCGGCGGCCAGCGCCGGCCGCGCCAGCGGCAGGGCCACTTCGCGCACCCGGCGCAGGGTGCCGGCGCCCAGCATGCGCGCGGCCTCCATCAGGGCCACGCCGCGCTCGGTCAGGGCGGTGCGAGCCAGCAGATAGACATAGGGGTAGAGGCAGAGCACGAAGAGCGCGATGGCACCGGGCAGGCTGCGCACATCGGGCCAGAGCGCGCCCTGGGCGCCGGTGAGGGCGCGCAGCCAGGTCTGCAAGGGGCCGCTGTACTGCAGGGCATCGGTATAGGCATACGCCGCCACATAGGCCGGCATGGCCATGGGCAGCAGCAGGCCCCACTCAAAGAAGCGCCGGCCCGGGAAGTCGAACAGGCTCACCGCCGCCGCCGTGGCCCCGCCCAGCAGGGCCACGCCCAGGGCCACGCTCACCGAGAGCAGCAGGGAGGCCCAGGCGTACTCGGGCAGCACGGTCTGCAGCTGGTGACTCAGGATGTCCAGGGCCTGGGCATCCAGCGCCAGCCAGGAACCCAGGATGCCCAGCACGGGCACGGTCAGCAGCAGGCAGAACAGGGTGACGAGACGCAGCATGCTCGGCGCCGCCCGGCGGGGCGGCTTGACAGGTATCAAATGAGAACGAGGCGCATTCGGCAGCCTCGGCAAGCCCGGTATCATAGGCCCCATGTTTCTCGCACTTGACCAGGTCGGCCTGCACTACCCGGGCGCGGCCGGTGGCCGCCAGGCGGTGGACGGCGTTTCCTTCGGCCTGACGCGCGGCCAGATCGGTGTGCTGATCGGCCCCTCGGGTTGCGGCAAGACCTCGCTGCTGCGCTCCATCGCGGGGCTGGAGCGCCTGTCCAGCGGCCGCATCCGCATTGCCGGTGAACTGCTGGCCGATGCCGCCAGCGGCCTGCATACCCCGCCCGAGGCGCGCCAGATCGGCATGGTCTTCCAGGACTACGCCCTCTTCCCCCATCTCTCGGTGGCCGACAACATTGGCTTCGGTCTGCGCCACCTCGCCCGCAGCGAGCGCCAGGACCGCATCCACCAGGTGCTGGACCTGGTGGGCCTGGCCCACGCCGCCAAGCGCGCGCCGCACCAGCTCTCGGGCGGCCAGCAGCAGCGCGTGGCCCTGGCCCGCGCTCTGGCCCCGGCCCCGCGCCTGCTGCTGCTGGACGAGCCCTTCTCCAGCCTGGACGTGGACCTGCGGGAGCACCTCTCGCAGGAGCTGCGCGGCATCCTGCAGCAAAGCGGCACCACCGCCCTCTTCGTCACCCACGACCAGGCCGAGGCCTTTGCCCTGGGCGACCGCGTGGGTGTGATGCACCAGGGCCGGCTGGAGCAGTGGGACGAGTCCTATGCCGTCTATCACCGCCCCGCCACCCGCTTCGTGGCCGACTTCATCGGCCACGGCGTGTTCGCCCCGGCCCGCGTGGTGGCGGGCGCCAGCGGTCCGGTGGTGCAGACCCCGCTGGGCGAGCTCAGCGATGCGGGTGAATGCGCCCTGCCCGAGGCCTACCCCGGCGGCGAATGCGAGGTGCTGCTGCGGGCCGACGACATCGTGCACGACGACGACGCGCCGGTGAAGGCGCAGATCGAGCGCAAGATCTTCCGCGGCGCCGAGTTCCTCTACACCCTGCGCCTGGTCAGCGGCGAACGCCTGGTGGCCCATGTGCCCTCGCACCACGACCACCAGGTGGGCGAATGGATCGGCATTCGCGCCCATGTGGACCATGTGGTCACCTTCCCGCGACCGCAGCCGCAGGCGGCGGATTGAGCGGTGCGAGGCCTGCCGGGCAAAGCCCCCATTCGTGTAAACGGACGCAAAGTCCGCTTGAATGCGAGGAAATAGCCCATCAAATGGGGGCCTCTACCGAGGCTTGCGCGCATGCAGCGGCCTATACTGGCCGCGAGGTGCTTGAGGCCCGCGCTGGCGGGGCAAGACCTGGAATGGCTGTACATCACCGATAGGAACACTCGCATCATGGGTGCCAAACTGAAAGTTGCTGGCTGGGTCGCCTTGGGCGCCATGGCCGGTGCGATGACCACGATGCAGCTGCAGGCCAATGCGCGCAGCAGCCTGTCGCCGCTGCCGCTGGAAGAGCTGCAGCAGCTCGCCGCCGTGTTCGGCATGGTCAAGAGCGACTATGTGGAACCGGTTGACGAGAAGAAACTCATCAACGACGCAATCTCCGGCATGGTGGCCGGCCTGGATCCGCATTCGCAGTTCTTCGACAAGAAGAGCTTCAAGGAATTCCGCGAGGGCACGACCGGCAAGTTCGTCGGCGTGGGCATCGAGATCGGCATGGAAGACGGCCTGGTCAAGATCGTCTCCCCCATCGAAGGCAGCCCCGCCTTCCGCGCCGGCCTCAAGAGCGGCGACCTGATCAGCAAGATCGACGACACCGCGGTCAAGGGCCTGGGCCTGGACCAGGCGGTCAAGAAGATGCGCGGCGAGCCCAACACCAAGGTCACGCTGATGATCTTCCGCAAGTCGGAGAGCCGCAGCTTCCCCGTCACCATCACCCGCGAAGAGATCCGCGTGCAGAGCGTGCGCGCCAAGGTGGTGGAGCCCGGCTACGCCTGGCTGCGCGTGAGCCAGTTCCAGGACCGCACGGTGGACGACTTCGCCAAGAAGCTGGAAGACATCTACAAGCAGGAACCCAATCTCAAGGGCCTGGTGCTGGACCTGCGCAATGACCCGGGCGGCCTGCTCGAGGGCGCGGTGGCCGTGTCCTCGGCCTTCCTGCCCAAGGATGTGGACGTGGTGTCCACCAACGGCCAGATCGCCGACTCCAAGGCCAATTTCAAAGCCAGCCCCGACTACTACCTGCGTCGCGGCGGCGTGGACCCGCTCAAGAAGCTGCCGGCTGCGCTGAAGAACGTGCCCCTGGTGGTGCTGGTCAACGAAGGCTCGGCCTCGGCCAGCGAGATCGTGGCCGGCGCCCTGCAGGACCACAAGCGCGCCACCGTGATGGGTGCCCAGACCTTCGGCAAGGGTTCGGTGCAGACCGTGCGCCAGCTCAGCCCCGAGACGGCGCTCAAGATCACCACCGCGCGCTACTACACCCCCAGCGGCCGCTCCATCCAGGCCAAGGGCATCGTGCCCGACGTGATGCTGGACGAGACCGCCGAGGGCAACGTCTTCGCCGCCCTGCGCATGCGCGAGGCCGACCTCGAGAAGCACCTGAACAACGGCCCCGAAGAGAAGGACGAGGCCCGCGAGAAGGCACGCGAGGAAGCCCGCCAGAAGCTGGAAGCCGAGTACGCCAAGAAGAACGAGCCGCCCAAGCCCCTGCCGGAGTTCGGCTCGGCCGAGGACTTCCCGCTGCAGCAGGCCCTGAACCAGCTCAAGGGCCGCCCGGTGGCCGTGTCCAAGACCGCCACCGAGCGCAAGGCCGAGGCCAAGGTCGAGTAATCGCCCGCTCCGCCTCGCCATGAAAAACGGCCCGCAGCAGCGGGCCGTTTTGCTTTGTGGCGTCGGGTTGTGGCGCCGGGCTTCAGCGACGCAGACGCACCACCAGGGCCGAGGCTGCCGCGGCGGCTGCCAGCGCACACACGCCGCGCCAGCCGAAGGCGCCCATGGCCAGGCCACCCAGCCAGGCGCCCAGGCTCATGCCGATGAACATGGCCCCGATCAGCACCGCATTGAGCCGGCTGCGCGCCGCGGGCTCCAGGCCGTAGACGATGCTCTGGTGCGAAACCAGGCTGGCCTGGAAGCCCAGGTCAAAGACCAGGGCCGCCCCGGCGATCAGCCACAGGCTTTGCGGTCCCAGGGCCATCAACAGAAAGGACGCGAGCACCAGGCTGGCGCCAATGCGTATCACGCGGGCCGGACCGCGGCGGTCGGCCAGGCCGCCCGCCAGGGGCGCGGCCAAGGCGCCGGCCGCACCGGCCAGACCAAAGGCGCCGGCCGCGGCGCTGCCCAGCTGCAGGGGCGGCTGGCTCAGCATCAGGGCCAGGGTCGACCAGAAGGCGCTGAAGCCCACGGCCAACAGACCCTGGGCCAGGGCCGCGCGGCGCAGCTCGCGATAGCGCCCCAGCAGCCCCCCCAGGCTGGCCAGCAAGGCGCCGTAGGACAGGCGGGTGGTCGGTGCAAAGCGCGGCAGACCGCGCCACAGGGCCAGGCCCAGCAGGGCAATGCTCAGGGCCGCGCTGAAGAACACGATGCGCCAGCCCCATTGCTGGGCCACGGCGCCGGCCGCCACGCGCGAGAGCAGGATGCCCAGCAGCAGGCCCGTCATCACCGTGCCCACGGTGCGGCCGCGCTGCGAGTCGGGCGAGAGCGCCGCCGCGGCGGGCACCAGGTCCTGGGCCAGGGTGGCGCTCAGGCCGATCACCGCGCTGGCCAGCCACAGCACCCAGAGCTGGGGCGCGAAAGCCGCCAGCAGCAGGGCCGCCAGCAGCAGCACGGTCTTGATCAGGATGATGCGGCGCCGGTCATAACGGTCGCCCAGCGGAGCCAGCAACAGAATGCCCGCGGCATAGCCCAGCTGGGTCAGCGTGGGCACCAGGCCGATGCTGGCGCTGCTGGCCCCGAACTGCGCGGCCAGGGCCGCCAGCATGGGCTGGGCGTAGTAGAGACTGGCCACCGAGAGACCGGCACCGCTGGCCAGCAGCAGCACCAGAGAGCGGGACAGAGCGGCCTGGGCCGGCGGCGCCAGGCCCGGCGAGGCCGGCAGGGAATTGCAAGCAGACATAGGGTTTACGCTTAATTCTGGAATGGGCGGCAGTGTGATTCATCTGCTAAAAACATAGAAGACACGCCGATATTGGTATTGATATACGCTTGACGCATGCAAGACGCCCAACTCGCCCAGCATGACCGCCTGACCCTCTTGCAGACCTTTGTGCGCATCGTGGAGGCGGGCAGCCTTTCGGCCGCCGCTACCCAGCTGGGCACCACCCAGCCCACGGTGAGCCGACGCCTGCAGGCCCTGGAGCGCGGCCTGGGTCTGGGCCTGCTGCAGCGCTCCACCCATGCCCTGCGTCTGACCGAGGCCGGCAGCCAGTGCTATGAGCGGGCCAAGCTGCTGCTGGGCGGCTGGGACGCCCTGGCCTCCGACCTGCGCGGCGCCCAGGCGCAGCCCGAGGGCCTGCTGCGCGTCAAGGTGCCCCATGCCCTGGGCCAGCTGCAGCTGATGCCGCCCCTGGTGGCCCTGCTGCGCCGCGCGCCCCAGCTGAGCGTGGAGTGGCTGCTGGACGACCAGCCGCCCAACTTCAACGCCCAGGACCTGGACTGCGCCATCCGGGTGGGGCCGCTCACCGACAGCTCGGTGGTGGCCATACGCCTGGCCGAGATCCCGCGCGTGGTGGTGGCCGCCCCGGCCCTGATGCAGGGCCGCGCCCTGCCCCGCAGCCCGGCCGATCTGGCCGGCCTGGACTGGCTGGCCCTGGGCACCTTCTACCGCAACGAACTGCACTTGCAGGGACCCGGCGGCGAGTCGGCGCGCCTGAGCCTGCGCCCACGCCTGATCACCGACAGCCTCTTCGCCCTGCGTGGAGCGGTCGAGGCCGGCCTGGGCCTGGCCGCCATGTCGGCCTGGCTGGCCAACGACGCCATCGCCAGCGGCCGTCTGCTGCGCCTGCTGCCCGACTGGCAGGCCCCACCCCTGCCCGTCCACCTGATCTATCCCCACCAGCGCATCCAGCCGGCCAAGCTGCGCCACTTCATTGCGGCCATGCGCGACAGCCTCAGCACGCCCCTGGATGGCGGCGCTATGCTTGCCCCATGAATGACGAACAGCTGCTGCGCTACTCCCGCCACATCCTGCTGGACGAGATCGGGATCGAAGGCCAGCAGACCCTGCTGGACAGCCATGCGCTGATCATCGGCGCCGGCGGCCTGGGCTCGCCCGCCGCCCTCTATCTGGGCACGGCCGGCGTGGGCCGCCTCACCCTGGTGGACCATGACCAGGTGGACCTCACCAATCTGCAGCGCCAGATCGCCCACAGCCTGGACCGTGTGGGCCAGCCCAAGGTGACCTCGGCCGCGGCCGGCATCCATGCCCTCAATCCCGAGGTGGAAGTGCGCACCGTGGCCCGGCGCGCCGACGCGCCCCTGCTGGAAGCCCTGGTGGCCGAGGCCGATGTGGTGCTGGACTGCAGCGACAACTTCGCCACCCGCCAGGCCGTGAACCGCGCCTGCGTGCAGTGGGCCAAGCCCCTGGTCTCGGGCGCCGCCCTGGGCTTTGATGCGCAGATCAGCGTCTACGACAGCCGCCGCGCCGAAGCCCCCTGCTACGCCTGCCTGTTCCCGCCCGACGCATCCCTGGAAGAGCAGCGCTGCGCCACCATGGGTGTTTTCGCGCCCCTGGTGGGCATCATCGGCAGCCTGCAGGCCGCCGAGGCCCTGAAACTGCTGCTGGGCCTGCCCGGCTTGGCCGGACGCCTGCAGATGCTGGAGGGCCGGCGCATGGAATGGAGTGAAATCATCGTTCACAAAGACCCGGGATGCCAGGTCTGCCAGAGCAGGCACCCCGCTCTCGCAAAACAAAACTAGAGATTCATAGAAAACAACGCAAGAAAATTCGTCGCAGCCCCCACTATGCTGCGCCCCGGGCCTACGGGCCCGCCTGATCGCCGCGTCAGCCCTGCGGCGCCACCATCATGTTCAAGCGCCAACTGCCCCTCACCCGCAACTTCCCCAGCGCCAAGGAGTCCGTCGAGGCCGTGACCCACGGCGCGCCCGAGGCCCGCTATGACGGCCCCGAGAGCGCCTACCGCCTGGCCTTCACCGACACCGAGTTCCTGCTGCGCGACGATCTGCGCCCGGTGCGCATGCAGCTGGAGCTGCTCAAGCCCGAGCTGGTGCAGCAGGAGCAGGACATCAAGGCCACGGTGGTGATCTTCGGCAGCGCGCGCATTCCCTCGGAAGAAGCCGCCCAGGCCGGCCTGGCCAAGGCCCGCGCCGGCGATGACGCCGCCGCGCTCAAGCGCGCCGAGGTGCAGCTCAGCATGAGCCGCTATTACGAGGAGGCCCGCCGCTTCGCGCGCCTGGTGACCGAGGCCTCGGCCAAGCGCCCGGATCCGGTCTATGTGGTCACCGGCGGCGGCCCCGGCATCATGGAAGCCGGCAACCGCGGCGCCTACGAGGCCGGCGGCAAGAGCATCGGCCTGAACATCGTGCTGCCCCACGAGCAGCACCCGAACCCCTACATCACGCCGGAGCTGTGCTTCCAGTTCCACTACTTCGGCCTGCGCAAGATGCACTTCCTGATGCGCTCGATCGCCCTGGTGTGCTTCCCGGGCGGTTTCGGCACGCTGGACGAGCTCTTCGAGACCATGACCCTGATCCAGACCGGCAAGTGCCGGCGCCGCCCCATCCTGCTCTTCGGGCGCGAGTTCTGGACCCGGCTGATCAATTTCGAGCTGCTGATCGAGACCGGCATGATCAGCCCGGGCGACGAGCAGCTCTTCCACTTCGTTGAAAGCGCCGAGGAGGCCTGGGCCCTGCTCGAGCGCGAGTACGAGCAGACCCTGGCCCTGGACCCGGCCGAAACCCCGCAGAGAAAGAAGCAGCGATGAACAGCAGCAGCAGCCACAGCCCACGCACCGTCTCCCTGATTGGCGCGCCCACCGATGTGGGCGCCGGCGCCCGCGGCGCCAGCATGGGCCCCGAGGCCCTGCGCGTGGCGGGCCTGGGCCCGGCCCTGCAGGCGCGTGGCGTGCAGGTGCTGGACCGCGGCAATCTGAGCGGACCGCCCAACCCCTGGCTGCCGCCGGTGGACGGCTACCGCCATCTGGACGAGGTGGTGGCCTGGAACCGCGCCGTGCACGAGGCCGTGCATGGCGAGCTGCAGCAGGGCCACCTACCCATCCTGCTGGGCGGCGACCACTGCCTGGGCCTGGGCTCCATCTCGGCCGTGGCCCGCCACTGCCGCGAGACCGGCAAGAAGCTGCGCGTGCTCTGGCTGGACGCTCATGCCGACTTCAACACCAACCAGCTCACCCCCAGCGGCAATATCCACGGCATGCCCGTGGCCTGCCTCTGCGGCTTCGGCCCCCAGGCCCTGATCGAGATCGGCGGCCAGGTGCCGGCCATGAACCCCAAGTGGATCCGCCAGATCGGCATCCGCAGCGTGGACGAGGGCGAGAAGCGCTTTGTGCATGAGCAGGACCTGGAGGTCTTCGACATGCGCTACATCGACGAGATGGGCATGCGCCACACCATGGAGCTGGCCCTGGCCACCCTGGACGCCAACACCCATCTGCACGTCAGCTTCGACGTGGACTTCCTGGACCCCGAGATCGCCCCCGGCGTGGGCACCACCATCCCCGGCGGCCCCACCTACCGCGAGGCCCAGCTCTGCATGGAGATGATTGCCGACACCGGCCTGCTCGCCTCGCTGGACGTGATGGAGCTCAACCCGGCGCTGGACGTGCGCAACAAGACGGCCGAGCTGGCGGTGGACCTGATCGAATCCCTCTTTGGCAAGAGCACCTTGATGAGGAAGTGAACTTGCCCTGCCTGCGGCAGAGGGCAAATCCACCCTGATGCGCAAGTAAGGCGGCTGCGGGGTCATGAGCCCCGGCCCGCCTCAGCCCTCAGCCCGGCCGCGTCTCGGCCAGCTTGACCAGGGTGTGCAGCAGGCGGTTGGCCGGCGTGAGCAAGCCCAAGGCCTCGCCGCGGCGCAGCACATGGCCGTTGAGGTGGTCGATCTCGGTGGGCTTGCCGCGCATCAGGTCCTGGGCCGTGGAGGAGAACTGGCCCGGCATGGTCCGGGCCAGACCGCGCACCGCGACCAGCGGATCGGCCGGCAGCTGCACACCCTCGGCCCGCGCCACCGCCACGCACTCGGCCACCACATCCTCCATCACCGCCGCTACGCCGGGTCGCTGCACCAGCTCGCCATAGGGCAGACGCGCCAGGGCCGAGAGCGCGTTGTAGGCGCAGTTGAGGATGAGCTTGGCCCATAGCGCGCCGCGCACATTGGGCGAGATCTCGGCCGGCACGCCGGCCTGGGCCAAGGTGGGCAGCAGGGCCTCGGCCACCGGATCGAGCACCAGCTCGCCGCGGCCATGGTGCAGCAGATGACCCGGGCCCGCCATCTCGGTGGCCACATAGACCACCGCTGCCGAGACCCGCTGCGCGGGCAGCAGCTCGCGCAGGCGCTCGGCATTGTCCACGCCGTTCTGCAGGCTCAGCAGCAGGGCGCCCGGCGCCAGATGCGGGCGCAGGGCCTGGGCCGCCGCCTCGGTATCGGGCGACTTGACGCAAAAGAGCAGCAGCTCGGCCCCAGCGGCCGCGGCCGGCTCGGTGCTGGCCGCCAGGCTCAGGGTTTCATCGAACAGGCGGGTCTGCAGGCGCAGGCCCTGGCGCTGCACCGCCTCCACATGGGCGGGCCGCCCGATCAGCACCACCTCATGCCCGGCGCGCGCCAGCATGCCGCCGAAATAGCAGCCCACCGCGCCCGCGCCCATCACCGCGATCTTCATACCGACTCCGTTCTCCTGCCCGTGCCCCAGTGACGCTCAGGGCAGGGCAAGCATCTCCTGCTCATCCACCCGGATCTGGCGCATGTCCTGACCCTCATAGGCATAGCTCAGGCTCAGGGTCTTGCGCCGCCCCGGCGCGGGATCCACACCGGCCAGGGCATTGTCCACCCGGACCTCCAGGCGGTTGCGCCAGATCAGCTCGCGCAGGCGCGCGCTCACGTCCACGCTGTTGGCCCCGCTCTCGCCATAGCGCGCGCTGACGATGATGAGGCGCCCCGCCGACTGGGTCGGCGAGCTCCCGGCGCTGTCCCAGTCGCCACGCCGCCAGCCCATGAACTGGGCGCCGTCCAGCACCTGGCCCTCGCGGAACTCGAAGAGGCGCTGCCCGCCGTCGCGCGAGCGCGCCACGATGCGCAAGGTCTTGAGCTGGCCGGGGTCCGGGTCCTGCTCGAACACCGCATTGCCCACCCGCACCCGCCCATCGCGGCGGGCCAGCTGCTTGAGCCGGTCGCTCACATCGATGCTGCGCCGCGCCGTGCCATAGCTGGCCTGCAGGATGCGGTACTCGCCCTCGTCACGGGCCTGGGGCGCGTCGTCGCCGCCCAGCTCATCGCCCCAGCCGCCCTGCCAGTCCTCGCGCCAGCCCGAGGGACGACCGCCCCAGTCGCCCCGGCGCCAGCCGCTGAAACGGGCGCCGTCCACAAAGCCCTGCTCGGCGTACTCGAAGATGCAGCGCTCGCCGTCCGGCCCGCGTGCGTAGATGCGCAGGGACTTGCGCCGCCCCGGATCGGGATCCTGGCCGAAGAGCTCGGGGCTCACCCGCACGCGCCGGTCCTGGCGCGCCAGATCGCGCAGGCGCTCACTCACATCCACATGGTGGCGTGCGGTGCCGAAGCGCGCCTGCAGGATCTGGTAGTCGCCCTCATCGCCCCAGCCGCGCTGGGCCAGGGCCGGGCTCATGCCGCCCAGCCAGAGCAAGACAGCCGTCAGCAGACCCGCCATCCATGCCATGCCGCGCCGGGGCACGGCGGCCACACCGTTCTTCATTTTTTCCTCCCTCATCCACCCGATACGGGTCGGTCTCCAACGCCGCTGGCTCGCCGTTCGTTGGCCGCAGCGAGCCCGGCTTTGTGCGTGTTTGTATCAGCCCCGGGAGCCCGCCGCGAATTCGGCACTGATGATCCATCCCTCCACCGGATCGAGCGCCGGCGGTAAGCCATAGCCCGGCTGCTCCGCGGCCCAGCCGGCCTGCAGCAGGCAGAGCACGGCGTCCAGCAGATCGCCGCGGGCATCGTCCACCAGGGCCTCGCGCTGGGCATGGCTGAGCTTGAGGCGCAGGCCCAGGCGGCTGCGGCCCTGCTCCAGGGCGTCCACCAGGTCCTTGCGGGCGATCAGGCGCGCCTCGTCCTGCTTGGCTGCATCGTCGCTCTTGTAGCTGCGCCGCCCCAACAGCTCCCGTGCCAGCAAGCCAGGATAGGCCTCCAGAGCCACGCGCGCCGGGTCGCCGGCCCGCAGGCCCGGCAGGCTCACACCGGCGGCCAGCAGGCGGGGCGCCCCCGCATGCAGCATGTAAGCCACCGGCGGGTTGACCCATTTCATCGAGGGCGAGGCGCCGGCCGGCGTATCGCTGGCGCGGTGGGCAAACTTGGCGCCCGCGGGCCGGGCCGCACAGAAGGCGGCGAACTGCGCACGGATCGTGGCGCGGTCCAGACTGGCGTAGTGCCGGATCAGGCTGGCCCAGTCCGCGCGCGGCCAGTCCAGGGTCTCGACCAGCTCGCGCGGCAGGCCGAAGGGGAAGTCGCAGCCCGCCAGCCAGGGGCCGGGGCGCGCCAGCAAGGCCTCGAACTCCGCCAGGCTGGGCAGGGCTTCCAGGCGGTCCAGCTGCAAGACCTGGCCCCGGCGGCGCCCGAAGGCGGCTGTGATGGGTTTACGCCGGGTGGGCGCGCTGCTGAAGTCAATGCCGATCAACAGCAGGTCGGCGGTGGACGGACGGGGGCTAGAGTGCATGCCAGCACTTTAGGGGAGACCGCCACATGAGCAGCCACCAGGACCCGCAAGCCAGCACCAGCCCTCAGGGCAAAGACAACAACGCCGCCGCGAGCGAGGCGCCCGTGGAACGCCTGGTGCTCACCGAGCATCGCCTGAGCCTGGGCCGCCAGACCCTGGACTACCAGGCCACCTGCGGCACCCTGCCCCTGCGCGAGCTAAGCGTGGAGGACGGCAAGCACCAGGGCGAGAAGACGCGCGCCAGCGTCTTCTTCATCACCTACACCGCCAAGGACCGCGCGCCGGGCGAGCGCCCGCTGTGCTTTGTCTTCAACGGCGGGCCGGGCTCCTCCAGCGTCTGGCTGCATCTGGGCCTGCTGGGCCCGCAGCGCGTGGCCTGCGACGAGATGGGGCACTGCGGCACGCCGCCCTATGCCCTGGAAGACAACCCCTTGAGCCTGCTGGCGGTGGCCGATCTGGTCTTCATCGACCCCGTGGGCACCGGCCACTCGCGCATGCAGCCCGGCGAGAAGTCGGCCGAGTTTCACGACTACCAGCGCGATCTGGACGCGGTGGGCGAGTTCATCCGCCTCTACCTGACGCGCTGGAACCGCTGGGCCAGCCCCAAGTACCTGATCGGCGAGAGCTATGGCACCACCCGCGCCGCCGGGCTCGCTCGCCATCTGCAGGAGAAGCACGATGTGCATCTCAACGGCCTGGTCCTGGTCTCGCTGGCCCTGGACTTCCAGACCCTGAGCTTCGACCCCGGCAACGAGCTGCCCTACCCGCTCTACCTGCCCACCTATGCCGCCACCGCCTGGTACCACCAGGCCCTCGCCCCGGCCCAGCAGAAGAAGCCGCTCAAGCGCCTGATCAAGGAGGCCGAGGACTTCGCCAACGGCGAGTACTGGCTGGCCCTGATGCAGGGCTCGCGCCTGAGCGCCGCGGCGCGCCGGAAGATCGCCGAGCGCATGGCAGCACTCACCGGGCTCTCGGCCGAGTACCTGCTGCGCTGCGATCTGCGGCCCACCGAGTTCCGTTTCTTCAAGGAGCTGCTGCGCCAGCGCGGCCAGACCGTGGGCCGGCTGGACAGCCGCTTCCTGGGCCTGGACCGCGACGATGCCGGGGAGCATCCCGAGGAAGACGCCGGCATGAACAATCTGGTGGGCGCCTATGCGGCCGGCATCAACCGCGTGCTGCGCGACAAGCTGGGCTGGACCAGCGACCAGCCCTATCTGCTGCATGCGCCGCTGTGGAAGACCTGGTCCTGGAAGGGCCACGAGAACAAATACCTGGCCGCCGGCGACAGCCTGCGCCGCGCCCTGCAGGCCAATCCGGCCATGCGCGTCTATGTGGCCAGCGGCTACTACGACTTGGCCACCCCGCATGCGGCGGGCGACTACAGCCTGGCCCATCTGGGCCTGCGCGAGCCGCTGCAGGGCCAGATCCAGGTGAGCTATTTCGAGGCCGGCCACATGATGTACATCCACCGCCCCTCGCTGGAGCGCATGGCGGCGGAGCTGCGGCGCTTCGTCAGCCCCACCTGAGGCCGGAGCGCCTCAGGCCAGCTTGAAGACGGCCACCGAGCGCGCCAGCTCGTCGGCCTGATGCTGCAGGCTCTGGGCGGCGGCGGCGGACTGCTCCACCAGGGCGGCGTTCTGCTGGGTCATCTGGTCCAGATTGGCAATGGCCTGGCCGATCTGGTTGATGCCCGTGCTCTGCTCATTGGTGGCCGAGCTGATCTCGCCCACGATGCCGCTCACCCGCTCGATGGCGCCCATGATCTCCTGCATGGTCTGACCGGCGCGCTCCACCAGCTGGGAGCCGCTGTCCACGCTCTCGCCGCTGGCCGTGATCAGGGCCTTGATCTCCTTGGCCGCGGCCGCCGCACGCTGGGCCAGGGTGCGCACCTCGCCGGCCACCACCGCGAAGCCCCGGCCCTGCTCGCCGGCCCGCGCGGCCTCCACGGCCGCATTCAGGGCCAGGATATTGGTCTGGAAGGCAATGCCGTCGATGACCGAAATGATGTCGCCGATCTTGGCCGAGGAGGCGCTGATGCGCCCCATGGTGTTCACCACCTCGCCCACCACGCTGCCGCCGCGGCGCGCCACCTCGGCGGCCGTCAGCGCCAGCTGGCTGGCCTGGCGGGCGGAGTCGGCGTTGTGGGTGACGCTGGCGGTGAGCTGCTCCATGGCCGAGGCCGTCTGCTCCAGATTGGCCGCCGCCTGCTCGGTACGCTGGCTCAGGTCCTGGCTGCCCACGGCCACCTCGCGCGAGGCGGTGGCGATGCTGTCGGTGGCCTGGCGCACCCCGCTCACCACCGTGGCTAGCGAGCCCTGCATGGCCGCCACGCCACGCATCACGGCCGAGGTCTCGTCGCGGCCCTGCACCGTGATGGACTGGCTCAGGTCATGGCGAGAGATCAGCTCGGCGCTGGACACCGCTGCCTTCAGTGGCGTCAGGATGGAGCGGATATTGAAGAAGGTGTAGACGGCGATCACCGCGATGGCCACCAGCATGATGCTGGTCAGGGCCAGACGGATGCTGCGCTCCTGCGCGGCCAGATCGGCCACCACCTCGTCGGCATGGTCGTCGATGAGCTTGGTCATCTCGCCCAGCTGCTTGTCCATCTCGCGCACCGGCCCCTTGATGGGCTCGGTAGCGCGGTTCGCCGCCGCCGTGTCGGGATAGCTGTGGCGCGTGACCTCGGCGTGTATGGTCTCGAAGCCCTGGCGGTAGCCCTCCAGCGACTTCAGCATCTGCGGCGGCAGGGCCTTGATGGAGGGCGCGATATCCAGCTTGTCCATGGCCTTGAGCCCCTGGACCAGCTTGGCATAGGCGCCGTCCCAGTCGCGCTTGTAGCGCTCCACCGCCTTGTCGTCGGCCAGATTGATCAGCAGGTCTTTTTCATAGCGGCGCAGATTGCCCACGCTGGCCCGGATGTTCGCGAGCTCGACCAGGCTGGCCACATCGTTGTCCTGGTAGTGCGCGAACTGGGCCCGGGCCGTGGCCAGGCTCCAGAGCCCGCTGCCGCCTATGAGCAGCATGGCCAACATGGAGAGCGCGGCCAGGGCATAAAGCCGCGTGCGTATGGTGAAGCGGTGCAGCGCCAACATCGGACCTCCGAGTCACCCGGGGGGCTGGGTGTGCGATAAGCGTACAACCAGCCTCCGAGCCTGAGAAGTCCCGCGCACAAAGCCGAGTGGCTTCGTCCCCTATGCCGGGGTCAAGCCGGTGTGGGCGCCGTGGCGCCCGGGGGTCAGTCCTTGCCCCAGAGCTCGGCCATGCAGGCCTCGAACTCGGCGGCGATGCGGGCTTCCTCGGCGTGCCGGCCCTGGCGGAGCACCTGCCGCCCAGCCACATGGACGGCCGCCCAGACCGGGTCCTGGCTGGCAAAGAGCAGGCCGTCCAGGCGCTGGGCGGCGGGCAGGCCCAGCAGGCCGGAGCCGCGGGTGTCCAGCACCAGGAAGTCGGCCCGGGCGCCGGGGCGCAGCCCCCAGCTCGCCAGACCAGCCGGCGCCGCGCTGCCGTCCAGGGCAGCCTGGTACAGGCGGGCGGCGCTGGAGGGCTGACCGCCCGCCGGATCGGCCGCCACATTGCGCTGCTGGCGCACCAGGCGCTGGCCATATTCCAGCCAGCGCAGCTCCTCCACCCAGGCGCGGGTGACATGGCTGTCCGAGCCCAGGCTCAGGGGCACGCCCTGGCCCAGCCAGCCCGGCAGATCGCAGGCGCCATCGCCCAGATTGGCCTCGGTGCCGGGGCAGATCACCACGCCCGCCCCGCTGCGCGCCACGGCCTCGATCTCGGCCGGCTCGCTGTGCGTGGCATGCACCAGCTGCCAGCGCGCATCGGGCGCGAACTGGTCGCAGAGGTATTGCATGGGCCGCTGGCCGGTGGCGGCCAGGCAGTCACGCACCTCCTGCGGCTGCTCGCTGATGTGGATGTGGATGGGCAGGGGCGTGTCGCCCACCAGGGCCTGCAGGGCGTGGATATCGCCCGCATGCGCCGCCCGCAGCGAGTGCAGGGCCACGCCGGCATTCAGCAGCGGCCGGCCGGCGGCGTTGACGGCCTGGGCGGCGCGCCAGACCCAGGCCGCATCGGTGGCGAAGCGGCGCTGGTCGGGGCGCAGGGCCGGCTGGGCAAAGCCGGCATGGGCGTAGAGCACGGGCAGCAGGGTCAGGCCCAGGCCGGCGGTCTGGGCCGCCTCGGCCAGGGCCCAGCTCATGGCCAGGCCGTCGCCGGGGTAGGCGCTGCCGTCTTCCTGGTGCTGCATGTAGTGGAACTCGCAGACCTGGGTGTAGCCGCCACGCAGCAGCTCCAGATAGAGCTGGGCCGCAATCGCCTGCAGCTGGCGCGGCCTGACCTGCAGGGCCAGGCCGTACATGCGGTCGCGCCAGGACCAGAAGTCGTCCTCCCCCGCCTCGCGCCGCTCGGCCAGGCCGGCAAAGGCGCGCTGGAAGGCGTGGCTGTGGGCGTCAACCAGGCTGGGGATCACCGGGCCGTCGAGCCGCTGCGCGCCCGCGGGCGCGGGCTGCCCGGCGCTGAAGCGGGTCCAGTGGCCACGGGCGTCCAGCTCCATCAGGACCTGGCTTTGCCAGCCCCCGTCCAGCCAGGCCTGGGGCGCCCAGAAGGCTTGTGGCAGCGCGCCGCTCATGCTGCGGGCCTCCAGGCCAGCAGGGTTTGCAGCAGCTGCTTGAGCAGGGGCTGCACCCGGGCGGCGCGGGCCTCGTCATAGGCGAAGCTGCCGTCTTCCTGCATATAGCAGCTCCAGCACATCTCCAGCTGCACCGCGTGCTGGCCCAGCGCCGGCTGGCCGTAGTGGCGGGTGATGTGGCCGCCCTTGAAGCGGCCATTCACCACCTGGCTGTAGTCGCTCTGCGCGGCCAGCACCTCGCCCAGGCCCTGGGTGATGGCGGCATCGCAGCTGCGACCGTCGGCCGTGCCCAGGTTCAGGTCCCAGAGCTTGCCCTCGAAAAGCCAGGGCAGCTCGGACTTGATGCTGTGCGCATCGAAGAGCAAGGCGTAGCCGTGCGCGGCCTTGAGCCGGTCCAGCTCGCCCTGCAGGGCCTGGTGATAGGGGCGCCAATAGGCTTCGCGGCGGCGCAGCTTCTCGGCCGCGTCGGGCGCCTGGCCCTCCCGGTACAGCGGCTCGCCGCTGAAGAAACGGGTGGGGCAGAGCTCGGTGTTGGAGGCGCCCGGGTACATGGGCGTGTCCTCCGGCGGGCGGTTCAGGTCGATCAGATAGCGCGAGTAGCGCGGCACGATCAGGCTGGCGCCCAGCTCGGCGGCGATCTCGCCGTACAGGCGCTCCAGATGCCAGTCGGTGTCCTCGCTTTGCAGGGCGCGCGCCTGGTAGCGCGGCTGCTGGTCGGCGGGGATCTCGCTGCCCACATGGGGCATGCTGATCAGCAGGGGGCTGCGGCCGGGGCGCAGGGTGTACACGGATTCAGTGCTCATCTTCAGCTCGGCTGGCCGCCCCACACGCGCTGACGCAGCGGGTTGCGGCCGAAGTAGTAGGAGAGTTCGTGGGGATGCTCCACATCCCAGACGCAGAAATCGGCGCGCAGGCCCGGCGCCAGGCGGCCGCGATCGGCCAGGCCCAGGGCCCGCGCGCCATGCTGGGTCACGCCGCGCAGCGCTTCCTCGGGGGTGAGCCGGAACAGGGTGCAAGCCATGTTCAGCATCAGCAGCAGGGAGAGCGTGGGCGAGGTGCCGGGGTTGTGGTCGGTGGACAGGGCCATGGGCACGCCCGCCTCGCGCAGGGCCGCCACCGGCGGCAACTTGGTTTCGCGCAAAAAGTAGTAGGCGCCGGGCAGCAGGGTCGCCACCGTGCCGCTGGCGGCCATGGCCTGCACGCCCTCGGGGCTCAGGTGCTCCAGGTGGTCGCAGGACAGGGCGCCGAACTCGCAGGCCAGCTGGGTCCCGCCCTGGTCCGAGAGCTGCTCGGCATGCAGCTTGACCGGCAGGCCCAGGGCGCGGGCCGCTGCGAACACGCGCCGGGTCTGTGCGGGCGTGAAGCCTATGCCCTCGCAGAAGGCATCCACCGCGTCCACCAGGCCTTCGCGCTGCAGCTGGGGCATCCAGGCGCAGACGGCGTCCACATAGTCGTCCTGCCGGCCCTGGAACTCGGGCGGCAGGGCATGGGCGCCCAGATAGCTGGTGCGCACCTGGGCGCCCCGCAGGGCACGCGCGGCGCGCAGGCAGCGGGCCTCGCTCGCCAGGTCCAGGCCGTAGCCGGACTTCACCTCGACGGTGGTCACGCCCTCGGCGATCAGCGCATCCAGGCGACGCTGAGCCAGGCGCAGCAGCTCGGCCTCATCTGCCTCACGGGTGGCCGCCACGGTGGAGCGTATGCCCCCGCCGGCCCGGGCGATCTCTTCATAGCTGGCGCCCTGCAGGCGCAGCTCGAACTCGCGCGCGCGCTGGCCGCCGTAGACCAGATGGGTGTGGCAGTCGATCAGGCCCGGCGTCAGAACCGCGCCGCCCAGCTCATGCTCGGCGGCTGGCGCCAGGCCCGCCGGCAGCTCGGATTCCGGGCCCACCCAGGTGATGCGCTCGCCCTCGGTGATCAGGGCGCCCTGTGCCACCCAGCCCCAGGGCTGGGCACCGTCCAGGGTGGCCAGGCGCGCACCGCGCCACAAGGTCTTGTCCGTCATGCCGTCCTCATTCGCTCCAACTCATCCACCAGGCCCCGCCCTGCCCTTCGAAGCGCAGGGGCTGGGCCACCGGTTGCTCGCACCAGGCCAGGCTCTGCGGTGCCAGCGTCATCGTGCGGCCGCCATGGCTCAGCACGCCGCCAGCGGCGCTGAACAGGCCCAGCCAGGCGCTGCCCTGGGCCTCGAAAGGTTGGTCCGCCGCCAGCACACGCATGCGCCCCTGAGCGCGCCGGTGCATCAGATTGAAGTCGCGCGTGGGACCGTCCACCAGCTCGCAGTCCGGCGCCAGGCCGCCATCGAAGCTGAGGATCTCGCTGTCCGGATGCAGCTCGTAGTCATAGAGCCGCACGCCGCGGCCCGTCAGCACCGCGAACCAGCGCTGCACGCCCTCGAAGGCCGAGAAGGGGCCGTCGGCCTCGATGTCCGCCACGCTGATGCGCAGCGCCCATTGCGCCGGATGCGGCCAGGCCAGCAGCTCGCGGGTCCAGCCGCCGTTATTCTTCCAGCGCTGCGGCGCCACCTGGTCCGCCGAGATGATGCTCCAGCTCATGCCTGAAACCCTCCTTCAAGAAGATAGCGCGAGCCCGGATGGGCCAGCCGCACCGAGGTCACCGCCACGCCGCGGCTGAAGCTCAGGCGCTTGACCACCAGACAGGGATCGCGACGCGCGATGCCCAGCAGCTTGGCTTCCTGCTCGCTGGGCAGGGTCGCCTCGATGGTATAGCGGGCCTCGGACAGCGGCGCCACCTCCAGCAGATAGTGCGTGGGCGTGACGCGGGCAAAGTCCAGGCCCAGATAGTCGGGCGCGCAAGCCGGGTTCACCAGGCGGTCCTCGCACTGGATGGCCACGCCGTTCTCCAGGTGCACGATCACGCTATGGAAGAGCGGCGCACCGGGCTTGAGCCCGAACTCGGCCGCCTGCTCGGGCGTGGCCTTGAGCTTTTCAAGCAGATGCACCCTGGCTTCATGGGCGTGGCCGCGCGCGGCGATCTCCTCGTGCACATCGCGCACCGTGAGCGTGGAGGCGATGCGGTGGATCTGGGCCACGAAGCTCCCCACGCCCTGCACCCGCTCGATCATGCCCTCCTGCACCAGCTCGCGCAGGGCGCGGTTCACCGTCATGCGGCTCACCCCGAACTGGCCCACCAGCTCGGCCTCCGAGGGCAGCAGGTCGCCGGGCACCCAGCGCCCCGAGGCGATGCCCTCGCGCAGGAAGTTCTTGACCTTCAGGTACTGCGGCGCCGGGCCGTCCGGGGTCTTTCTTGGCATGCCGGCATGGTACTTGACTGTACTTGTATAGACAACTACATTGCGCAGCATCCCATCCCCGCATGCCTTCGCAGGAGACCGACATGCCCGACATGAGCAGCCCCACCCCCAGCACCGCCCGCGTGGTGCGCGCCCCCACCGGCACCCAGCTCAGCTGCAAGAGCTGGCTGACCGAGGCCGCCTACCGCATGATCCAGAACAATCTGGACCCCATGGTGGCCGAGAACCCGGCCGAGCTGGTGGTCTATGGCGGCATCGGCAAGGCCGCGCGCAACTGGGAATGCTTCGACACCATCCTCTCCACGCTCAAGGGCCTGAACGAGGACGAGACCCTGCTGGTGCAGTCGGGCAAGCCGGTGGGCGTGTTCAAGACCCATGCCGACGCGCCGCGCGTGCTGCTGGCCAATTCGAACCTGGTGCCGCACTGGGCCACCTGGGAGCATTTCAACGAGCTGGACCGCAAGGGTCTGATGATGTACGGCCAAATGACGGCCGGCAGCTGGATCTATATCGGCACCCAGGGCATCGTCCAGGGCACCTACGAAACCTTCGCCGAGGCCGGCCGCCAGCATTACGGCGGCTCGCTGGAAGGCCGCTGGGTGCTGACCGCGGGCCTGGGCGGCATGGGCGGCGCCCAGCCCCTGGCCGCCACCTTTGCCGGCGCTGTGTCGCTGAACATCGAGTGCCAGCAGTCGCGCATCGACTTCCGCCTCAAGACCCGCTACGTGGACGAGCAGGCCCGGGATCTGGACGACGCCATCGCCCGCATCCAGAAGTACACGGCCGAGAAGAAGGCCATCTCCATCGCCCTGCTGGGCAATGCCGCCGAGATCCTGCCCGAGCTGGTCAAGCGTGCCAAGGCCGGCACCGCGCCCAAGCCCGATGTGGTGACCGACCAGACCTCGGCCCATGACCTGATCAACGGCTACCTGCCGGCCGGCTGGACGGTGGAGCAGTGGAAGGCCGCCGCGGCCGATTCATCCCAGCACGCCAAGCTGAAGGACGCCGCGGCCAAGGGCTGCGCCGTCCATGTGCAGGCCATGCTGGACTTCCAGGCCATGGGTGTGCCCACGGTGGACTACGGCAACAATATCCGCCAGGTGGCCCTGGACCAGGGCGTGAAGAACGCCTTCGACTTCCCCGGCTTCGTGCCCGCCTATGTGCGTCCGCAGTTCTGCGAGGGCCGCGGCCCCTTCCGCTGGGTGGCGCTCTCGGGCGACCCCGAGGACATCTACAAGACCGACGCCAAGATCAAGGAGCTCTTCCCCGAAGAGACCCGCGTGCACCGCTGGCTGGACATGGCGGCCGAGCGCATCGCCTTCCAGGGCCTGCCGGCACGCATCTGCTGGCTGGGCCTGGGCCAGCGCCACCTCGCCGGCCTGGCCTTCAACGAGATGGTGCGCAAGGGCGAGCTCAAGGCCCCCATCGTGATCGGTCGCGACCACCTGGACTGCGGCTCGGTGGCCAGCCCCAACCGCGAGACCGAGGCCATGAAGGACGGCACCGACGCCGTGTCCGACTGGCCCCTGCTCAACGCCCTGCTGAACACGGCCGGCGGCGCCACCTGGGTGAGCCTGCACCATGGCGGCGGCGTGGGCATGGGCTTCAGCCAGCACAGCGGCGTGGTCATCGTGGCCGATGGCACCGACGCGGCCGCCAAGCGCCTGGAGCGCGTGCTCTTCAACGACCCCGGCACCGGCGTGATGCGCCATGCCGATGCCGGCTACGAGATCGCCCAGCAATGCGCCAGCGAGCGTGGCCTGCATCTGCCGATGCTGAACAAGGCCTGAGCCCCTTTTTCCGACCCCGATCATGAGCAAAAGCACCCTCACCCTCACCCCCGGCGAACTGACGCTGGAGCAACTGCGCCAGATCCGTAATGGCGGCGTCACCCTCGCCCTGCATGCCAGCGCGACCGAAGCCATCCGCCGCAGCGCCGCCGTCGTGCAGGCCGCGGCGGCCGGCGACGCGCCGGTCTACGGCGTCAACACCGGCTTCGGCAAGCTGGCCTCCAAGCGCATCAGCAAGGAAGAGCTGGCCACCCTGCAGCGCAATCTGATCCGCTCCCACTGCGTGGGCGTGGGCGAGCCCCTGGCCCCCAGCGTGGTGCGCCTGATGCTGGCCACCAAGGCCGCCTCGCTGGCGCGCGGTTTCTCCGGCGTGCGCGAGGCCGTGGTCCAGGCCCTGCTGGATGCCTTCAATGCCGGCCTGGTGCCCTATGTGCCGGCCCAGGGCTCGGTCGGCGCCTCGGGCGACCTGGCCCCGCTCTCGCACATGACCCTGGCCCTGATGGGCGAAGGCGAGATGCTGGTCGACGGCCGGCGCCTGCCCGCCGCCGCCGAGCTGGCCAAGGCCGGCCTGAAGCCCCTGGAGCTGCAGGCCAAGGAAGGCCTGGCCCTGATCAACGGCACCCAGACCAGCACCGCCCTGGCCCTGGAAGGCCTGATCCGCTTCGAGCAGGTCTATGCCTCGGCCATCGTCTCCGGCGCGCTGAGCCTGGACGCCGCCCGCGGCAGCGACGGCCCCTTCGATCCGCGCATCCACGAGGTGCGCGGCCAGCCCGGCCAGATCGAGGCCGCCCGCGCCTACCGCCAGATCCTGGCCGGCAGCGAGATCCGCCAGTCCCACAAAGAAGGTGATGACCGCGTGCAGGACCCCTACTGCCTGCGCTGCCAGCCCCAGGTCATGGGCGCCTGCCTGGACCAGGCCCGCTATGTGCGCGAGGTGCTGCTGCGCGAGGCCAATGCGGTGACCGACAACCCCCTGGTCTTCGCCAACGAAGACGGCACGGCCTATATGGTCAGCGGTGGCAATTTCCACGCCGAGCCGGTGGCCCTGGCCGCCGACGCCCTGGCCTGCGCCATCGCCGAGGTGGGCGCCATCGCCGAGCGCCGCATTGCCATGCTGATCGACGCCAGCGTCTCCCGTCTGCCGCCCTTCCTGACCGAGAACGCCGGCCTGAACTCGGGCTTCATGATCGCCCACGTCACGGCCGCCGCCCTGGCCAGCGAGAACAAGAGCCTGGCTCACCCCGCCAGCGTGGACAGCCTGCCCACCAGCGCCAACCAGGAGGACCATGTCTCCATGGCCACCTTCGGCGCGCGCCGCCTCGGGGCGATGCTGGACAACACGGCCCACATCATCGGCATCGAGCTGCTGGCTGCCAGCCAGGGCATCGAGTTCCTGCGCCCGCTGCGCAGCTCTCAGGCCCTCGAGGAGCTGCATGCCCTGGTCCGCCAGCATTGCCGCGCCATGCCCAGCGACCATTACCTGGCACCGGACATCGAGGCCGCCACCCGCCTGGTGAACGGCGGCGATGTGGCCCGTATCGCCGGCCAGCACAGCCCGCTGCGCGTCTACCCCTGAGGCGAGGGGCCGGGGTCGGCAAGACCCCGGTGCGCGGCGGGCCGATGAGGGCGCCTGCCCGTTGGGCTTAGCATGCAGGCAAAGAGTCAGCCTGCAGGTCCCATGCGCCGTCGTCCCCGCCTGAACCTTCTGGGTGCCGTACTGGCCCCCCTCCTGGGCCTGGCCCTGCCCCCGGCGGCAGCGGCCATCGACAACTCTGCCCCCGCGGCGGCAGCAGCAACAAGCACAGGCCTGCCGCCGCTGCAGCTCTGCCTCTCCGACTTCCCGCCCTTCAATGCCGCCCACCTCAGCGAGGGCGGGCCGCTCGGGCGCATCGCGGTGCAGGCTTTTGCACGCGCTGGCCTGCGGGCCGAGCTGCGCTTCATGCCCTGGGCCCGCGTGCTCAAGGAGGGCGAGGCGGCCCAGTGCCTGATCGCCGGGCTCTGGCGCAATCCAGCCCGCGACCAGCTCTTTGCCTACGCCGGCCCCTACTACCAGGTGGAGCTGGGCTACTTCACGCTCAAGGACCTGGCCCGCCCGCCCGAGCGCCTCGGCGACGCCCAGGCGGGGCGGCTGTGCGTGCAGCGCGGCACCTACCTGCCCGAGCCCCTGCTGCCGGTGCAGGCCCTGCTGCAGATGAACACCGACCTGAGCGGCTGCCTGCGCATGATGGGCACGGGCCGGGTGGACATGGTGTTTGGCGCGCGCGTGGCGGGCCAGCACTATCTGGACAGCCCGGCAGGCCTCGATCTGCGCAGCCAGATCGCCTGGCGCGGTCCGCCCCTGGAGGTCAAGGACCATCTGCTGGCCATCCACAAGACCCATCCCCAGCGCGATGCGCTGATCCAGGCCTTCAACCGCGGCCTGGCCCAGCTGCGTGCAGACGGCAGCTATCAGCGCCTGCTCCAGGCCGGCGGCCTGGGCACGGCCCCCGGCCCCTAAGCCCCCGGCCCTCAATCCCCTAAGCAGCTCGGCACCTTGGCGCGCTCGCTGAGCGCACGGATGCCCTGATGCTGGCACGCCTTCTGCGTGCGCCGCTGCTGTTCGCAGCGCAGGGCACCGGGTGATTCCCGAGAGGCAAGTCCCGGTGCGCGCACCATCATTGAGCACCCCTGTTCCACGGAGAGCCCTCGCATCATGAAGCAGATCCTGTCAGCACTCGCCCTGGCCATCACGGCCCTGTCCACCCAGGCCCAGGAGGCCAAGGTCGGCATCGGCATCTCGGGCTGGACCGGTTTCGCGCCCCTGACCCTGGCCAAGGAAGCGGGCCTCTTCAAGAAGAACGGCCTGGACGTGACGATCAAGAAGATCCCGCAGAAGGACCGCCACCTGGCCATCGCCTCGGGCGATGTGCAGTGCGCCGCCACCACGGTGGAGACCTGGATCGTCTGGAACGCCAATGGCGTGGCCACCACCCAGATCTTCCAGCTGGACAAGAGCTTTGGCGCCGACGGCCTGGTGGTCAAGCCCGGCATCGCCAAGATCGCCGACCTCAAGGGCAAGACCGTGGCCGCCAGCGCGCCCGGCACCGCGCCCTATTTCGGCCTGGCCTGGATGCTGAAGAAGAACGGCGTCTCGGTGAAGGACGTGAAGGTGGTGAACCTGGAGCCCCAGGCCGCGGCCAATGCTTTCATCGCCGGCACCGGCGATCTGGACGGCGGCATGACCTACGAGCCCTACCTCTCGGGCGTGCGCGCCAAGCCCGAGGCCGGCAAGATCATCGCCACCACTCTGGACTACCCCATGGTGATGGACACCTTCGGCTGCACGCCCAAGTTCCTGGCCGAGAACCCCAAGGCCGCCAAGGCCCTGGCCGACAGCTACTTCGAGGCCCTGGCCATGATCAAGGCCGATCCCAAGAAGAGCTTCGAGATCATGGGCGCCGATGTGAAGCAGAGCGGCGAGGCCTTCGAGAAGAGCCAGGCCTTCCTGCGCTGGCAGGACCGCGAGGCCAACAAGAAGTTCTTTGCCGGCGAGCACGCCCAGTTCAGCAAGGAAGCCGCCGAGCTGCTGCTGGAGGTGGGCATCATCAAGGCCATCCCAGATCTCTCCAAGCTCGCTGATACCCGCTTCATCCAGTAAGCCAGCATGCGTCCCCTGACCCCGGTGACGCCCCGGGCCCGCGTGGCCCTGGGCCTGTCCTTCTTCATTGTCTTTACCGCGCTCTGGGCCGCCGTTACCTTCGGCGGCCTGGTCAGCAAGACCTTTCTGGCCGACCCGCTCACCATGCTGAAGTCCGGCTGGACCCTGCTGGTCGAGATGGGTTTTGCCAAGGACATCGGCATGACCGTGTGGCGGGTGCTGGGCGGCTTTCTGATCGCCGCCGCCCTGGCCCTGCCCCTGGGCGTGCTGATGGGCACCTACAAGCCCGTCGAGGCCTTCTTCGAGCCCTTCGTCTCCTTCGCCCGCTACCTGCCGGCCTCGGCCTTCATTCCCCTGCTCATCCTCTGGGCCGGCATCGGCGAGGCGCAGAAGCTGGCCGTGATCTTCATCGGCAGCTTCTTCCAGCTGACCCTGATGATCGCGGTGGCGGTGGGCAATACCCGGCGCGATCTGGTGGAGGCGGCCTACACCCTGGGCGTCTCGGACCGCACGCTGATCAGCCGGGTGCTGCTGCCCGGGGCCGCACCCGAGATCGCCGAGATCCTGCGCATGGTGCTGGGCTGGGCCTGGACCTATGTGATCGTGGCCGAGCTGATCGGCGCCTCCAGCGGCATCGGCCACATGATCACCGACAGCCAGGCCCTGCTGGCCACCGACCAGATCATCTTCGGCATCATCGTGATCGGCCTGATCGGCCTGGTCAGCGATTTCGCCTTCAAGGCACTGAACCGCTCGCTCTTTCCCTGGGCACAGCTCGACCGATGACTAGCACTTCTTCCATCCTTTCGATCCGCGGCGTCTCCCGCAGCTTCGGCAGCCCGGGCGGCCCGCAGACCGTGGCCCTGCAGGCCACCGATCTGGACGTGGCCGAGAACGATTTCGTGACCATCCTCGGCCCCTCGGGCTGCGGCAAGAGCACCCTGCTGCGCATCGTCGCCGGCCTGGACGTGCCCAGCAGCGGCGAGGTGCTGCTGGACGGCGCGAAGGTCCAGGGCCCCGGTGCCGACCGCGGCATGGTGTTCCAGAGCTACACCCTCTTCCCCTGGCTCACGGTGCTGGAGAACGTGGCCTTCGGTCTGCGCGAGCGCGGGCTCCCCAAGGCGCAGCAGCAGGAGATCGCCCAGGACTTTCTCGCCAAGGTGGGCCTGGCCAAGTTCGCCGGCCACTATCCCAAGCAGCTCAGCGGCGGCATGCAGCAGCGCACCGCCCTGGCGCGCGCCCTGGCCAATGGCCCGCGCATGCTGCTGATGGACGAGCCCTTCGGCGCCCTGGACCACCAGACCCGCGAGCTGATGCAGGAGCTGCTGCTGGGCATCTGGGAGCGCGAGAAGAAGACCGTGCTCTTTGTCACGCATGACATCGACGAGGCCATCTTCATGGGCTCACGCGTGGTGGTGATGAGCGCCCGGCCCGGCCGCATCAAGAGCGATCTGCCCTCGCCCTTCGAGCACCCGCGCCACTACTCGGTCAAGACCACGGCCGAATTCGCCGCACTCAAACGCGAACTGACGGAACAATTGCGCAGCGAAGTGCAGGCCGCGGCGCTCAGCTGAGCCCACGCGGCTGGGACAATCCCGGCATGCGTCTGCTTCTCGCGCTGCTGCTGTCCTGGTGCTGTGCCCCGGCACTGGCCCTGAGCGTGGCCTTCATCAATCCGGGCCGCGCTGACGAGCAGTTCTGGCGCAGCGCCAGCGAGGCCATGCAGGCCGCGGCCCGCAGCCTGGGCGTGGAGCTGGAAGTGCTGTACGCCGAGCGCCAGCCCGAGCGCGCCCTGGCCCTGGGCCGGGAGATCGCCGCCCGACCCGCGGCCGCGCGGCCCGACTATGTGATCCTGGTCAACGAGAAAGGCACCCTGGTGCGCAATGCCCAGGTGCTGGGCGCGGCCGGCATCCCCAGCTTCGCGGCCTTCTCGGGCCTGCTGCCCCAGGAGCGCCGACGCTGGGCCCCGCGCCAGAGCCTGCACCGGCTGCTGGGCAGCCTGGTGCCCGATGCCGAGCAGGCCGGCTACCTCACGGCCAAGGCCCTGATCGAGCAGGCCCGTCAGCGCGCCGGCGCCCAGGCGCCGCTGCAGCTGCTGTCCATCGCCGGCGACCGCTCCACCCCGGTGTCCATCGAGCGCAACGAGGGCCTGCGCCGTGCCCTGCGCGAAGCTCGTGCGCCCCGGCCCGAGCTGGTGGAGCAGCTCTTTGCCGAGTGGCAGCGCGGCCGCGCCCAGGAGCTGGCCCTGGGCGCGCTGCAGCGCCATCCCCAGCTGGACCTGGTCTGGGCCGGCTCCGACCAGATGGCCTTTGGCGCCATGGAGGCCGCCGAGCAGCTGGGCCGACAGCCCGGCCGCGACATCCTCTTTGCCGGCATCAACACCTCGCGCGAGGCCATGCAGGCGGTGCTGGACGGCCGGCTCACGGCCCTGGCGGGCGGGCACTTTCTGGCCGGTGCCTGGGCCCTGCTGATGCTCCACGACTACCACCACGGCTTCGACTTTGCGCCCGAGGGCCTGGAGCAGGAGCAGCCCATGTTCATGCTCTTCGGCAAGGCCGAGGCCCGGCGCTATCTGGCGCGCTTTGGCGAGGGCATGCCGGCCCTGGACTTCAGGCCCTACAGCCGGCGCTACAGCGCCAGCCCGCAGCGCCCCAAGGTGCAAAACCTGCTGCTGGGGCCTCAGTAGCGGCCCGTCGCCCCCGCCACCCGCAGATAGACATAGGCGCTCCAGGCCACCAGGGCGCGCACCAGCACGCCGCGCAGGCCGGCGCCGCCCCATTGACGCAGGTCCACCCGGCGCGAGACGGCGGCCGCGCTCTCGAACTCGGCTGCCACCGCACGCGCGAAGCCCGCATCGCGCACCAGCACATTGGCCTCCAGATTGAGCAGCAGGGACAGGGGGTCGATATTGGAGCTGCCCACCGTGGCCCAGGCCTCGTCCACCACCGCCACCTTGGCGTGCAGGAAGGCGGGCGTGTACTCATAGATCTGCACCCCGTGGCCCAGCAGCTCGGCATAGAGGGCCTGGGCCGCCATGCCGGCAATGCGGTAGTCCAGCTTGCCCTGCAGCAGCAGGCGCACCTGCACGCCGCGCCGCGCCGCATCGCGCAGCGCGCGCCGGAAGGACTGGCCGGGATAGAAATAGGGCGAGATCAGGTCCACCCGCTCGCGGGCGGCACGGATGGCATCGATATAGGCGCGCTCGATGGTGCGGCGCTGGCGCAGGTTGTCGCGCAGCACAAAGGCCGCGCAGACGGGCTCCAGCGCCTGCCAGCCCGCCCCGGCGTCGCGGTGGCGCCGGCCGCGCGGCATGCGCAGGCGCCGCGCCAGGCGGCGCAGGCGGCGCACCGGCTCGGGGCTGCGCACCAGGGCCAGCAGCTCCTCGCCGAAATCGCGGCCCAGCCAGGCCCGGGTCCAGACCGCGCGCACCGCCTGGGCCACCGGCTGCACCGCCGGGCCGCACAGGGCCACGGCAAAGTCCAGGCGCGGCTGCTCGGTCTGGCCGTGGTGCAGGTCCATGCGGTCGTCGATGATGTTGATGCCGCCCACAAAGGCCCGCTCGCCATCCACCACGCAGAGCTTCTGGTGCAGGCGGCGCAGCTGGCCCGGCTGCAGCCAGCGCCACCAGCGGTCTATGGGCCGAAACACCGCCAAGGCCACACCGCTGCCGGCCAGAGCCTCGCTCAGCCAGGGCAGGCTGGCCTTGGAACCGAAGCCGTCCACCACCACCCGCACGCGCACGCCGCGCGCCGCCGCCGCGCGCAGGGCCGCCACGGTGGCGGCGCCGGCACGGTCGTTGTGGAAGATGTAGCTGGCGATCCAGACCTCGTGGCGGGCCGCCGCGATGGCCTCGATCTGGGCCGGAAAGAGCTCGTCCCCGCCCTTGAGCAGGCGCAGCTCATTGCCGCCGCTGTACTCCGGCAGGGCCTGGGCATGCCAGGAGAAGACGTGCTCGGTATCCGGGGCCGCCACCGTGCTCTTCAGACCAGTTCGAACTCGGCCACCAGGGGCAGGTGGTCGGACATGCGGGCCCACACCGGGCCGCGCGGCACCTGGGTGGCCACGCAGCGCAGGCCGCGGGTGTAGATGCGGTCCAGCGAGAAGAACGGCAGGCGCGAGGGAAAGGTGGCCAGGCGACGGCCGCCGGCCACCTGGGCGCGGGTCAGGCCGTACTCGCGCATGGGCGCGTCCAGCTTCTCGCCCCAGTCATTGAAGTCGCCGGCAATCACCAGCAGGCCCTCCTCGGGCACCTCGGCGCGGATGTAGTCGGCCAGGCGCTGCACCTGGCGCACGCGGCTGCCATGCATCAGGCCCAGATGGGCCACCACCGCGTGCACGGTGAGGCCCTGCCACTGCACCTGCACATGCAGCAGGCCGCGCTGCTCGAAGCGGTGGTCCGAGACATCGTGATGCCCCACATCGCCCAGGGGCCAACGCGACAGCAGGGCATTGCCATGCTCGCCATGCTTGGTGATGGCATTGGTGCGGTAGGCCACCTCATAGCCCTCGGGGGCCAGGAAGTCGGCCTGGCCCTGGTCCGGCCAGCCGAACCAGGTGCGCTCGAAGGTCTTGGCATCGCGGTGGTGGAAATGCCGCACCTCCTGCAGAAACACCAGATCGGCGTCCAGCGCCTCCACGCCCAGGCCCAGGTTGTGGATCTCCAGGCGCTTGCCCGGCCCGATGCCGCGCACGCCCTTGTGGATGTTGTAGGTGGCCACGCGCAGATGCGGGCTCAGCAGGCTGGTCTGCGGGGCCTGCACCGTGTGGCGAAAGCCGGGGCCGCGCATCATGCGGTGAAGCGCGGCAGCTGCAGCACCGCCTCGGCATTGGAGGGCGAGAAGCACAGGTCCGCCGCCTCGCGCCAGGGCAGCCAGCGGTACTGCAGATGCTCGCGCGGGGCCAGGCGCACGGGCGTGCCGGCCGGCACGGTGAGACCGAACACATGCTCGGTGTTGTGGGTCACGCCCGGGGCGTAGCGGTGGCGCCAGACCGGGTAGATCTCGTAGACATTGCGCAGCTGCCAGTCCAGCAGGCGGCCGCCCACGGCGGCGATGTCGATGCCGGTTTCCTCCTGCACCTCGCGCCGGGCGGTCTCGACCAGGGGCTCGTCAAGCGCGTCCAGCGAACCGGTCACGCTCTGCCAGAAACCGGGCCGGTCGGCCCGCTCCAGCATCAGCACCTGCAGATCGGGCGTGTGGATCACCACCAGCACCGATTCGGGGATCTTGTGGGGTCGGGTCTGAACTGCACTCTCGCTCATGCGGCAAGCATAGCGGAGCCCACTCAGCTGTGCGCCGGGCCGCGTGCCAGACCGCGCGTCAAACGCTCGGCCGCCCGGCTCAGGCGCTCGCGCAGGGCGGGCGGCCCCAGCACCTCGAACTCCACCTCCAGGGCCAGCAGCCAGTAGACCAGGGCATCCAGCGCATGCGCGCCGCACTGCATCAGGCAGCGGGCCTCGTCCACCGGGCTCAGCTGCGCCGCCGTGGCCGGAATGCGCGCGGCCATCTGCGCCAGCGGCGCATGCAGGATGACCCGGGCCTGCTCGGCATGCGGTGACAGCACCACCGAGCGCGCCACAAAGGCGCGCAGGTCCCCGCCCTCGGGCCCCGGCCGGGGCGCAAAATGCGCGCCCACGGCCAGCGGACCGGCGATGCGGTCCAGGCGGAAGGTGCGCCAGTCGGCGCGCTGCGTGTCCCAGGCCACCAGATACCAGCGGTGGCCGGTGTGGACCACGCCCTGGGGCTGGGTCTCGCGCCGGCTGGGGCTGCCCTTGGCGTCCACATAGTCGAAGCGCAGGGCCAGTTGATCGCGGCAGGCGCCGGCCAGATCGGCCAGCAGGCCCGCGTCCACGCTGGGGCCCACCAGATCCATGGCCTGGACGGCGTCGCGCAGGGCATCGGCCCGCCGCCGCAGCCGCGCCGGCATCAGCTGCTCCAGCTTGACCAGGGCCTGCAGGGCCGGCTCCTCGATGCCGCCCACCCGGCCCGAGGCCGCGGTGCGCAGGGCAATCGCCACGGCCAGGGCCTCCTCATCATCCAGCTGCAGGGGCGGCAGGGCCTGGCCCGGGCGCAGGGCGTAGCCGCCGGCCACGCCGGTGCTGGCGGCCACCGGATAGCCCAGCTCGCGCAGGCGGTCGATGTCGCGGCGCAGGGTACGGGGGTGGATGGCCAGGCGCTCGGCCAGCTCGGGCCCGGCCCAGTGGCGCCGGGCCTGCAAGAGGGAGAGCAGGCGCAGCAGGCGTGAGGAGGCACTCAGCATGGCCGCACTGTAGCGGTGATTGAGGGCCGATTCTGTCCGCAATGCAGCCTACATTGCCCCGGCGGTCGGCGCTCTTGCCGGCCCTTCCACACCGAGACTCACCAGGAGAAACCCATGTCCATCGTCCTGTACTGGCACCCCATGTCCAGCGCCACCCCCATCGCCTGCGCCCTGGCCGAGCTGGGCCTGCCCTACGAGCGGGTCAAGATCGATATCCGCGCCGGCGAGCAGCATGCCCCGGACTATCTGGCCCTCAACCCCAATGGCAAGGTGCCCACCCTGACGGTGAATGGCGCGCCCATGTTCGAGGCCCTGGCCATCCAGCTCTGGCTGGGCCATACCTATGGTGTGGAGCGCGGCCTCTGGCCGGCCGGCGGCACGCCCGAGCATCTGCAGGCCCTGTCCTGGTGCAGCTGGGCCTATGTCACGTATGGCGCGGTGCTGGTGCGTCTGCAACTGGCCACCCAGGGCGAGCCCGCGCTGCGCAGCGAGGCCCAGGCCCGGGCCGCGACCCAAGGCCTGGACGAGCTGCTGGCCGTGCTGGACGCCCGCCTGGCCCGCCAGGCCTGGATGCTGGGTGAGCACTACTCCCTGGTGGACCTGCTGGTGGCCTCGGTGCTGGGCTACAGCGTCTATCTGGGCGCACCGGTGGCCCGCCATGCCCATGTGCAAGCCTGGCTGGGCCGGGTGCAGGCGCGGCCCAGCATGCAGCTCGAGGGCGTCTGAGCGCGCGGCGCGACACTCAGCGCGGCGTGCGCTGGGTCCAGAGCACGCCGGCCACAATCAGGCCCATGCCCAGCAGGCTGGCCGCCTCCGGTCGCTCGCCAAAAATCGGCAGGGCCAGCAAGGCCGCCAGCACCGGCGTGAGGGCACCGGCCGTGGCGCTGCGCTGGGCGCCCAGGCGGGCCACCGCCACGCTATAGCTCAGGGTGGAGATCAGGCCCACGCCCAGGCCCTGCAGGCCCAGCTGCAAGCCCAGCTGGGCCGGGCTCAGCTGCCAGAGCTGCAGGGGCGCCTGAGCCAGCTGCCACAGCAGCCAGGGCGCCAGCAGGCCCAGGGACAGGCAGGAGATCAGGGCCGCGGCCTCCAGCGGCGCCAGGCGCGCCTCGCGCAGGGCCAGGGTGTAGGCCGACCACATCAGGCTGCCCAGCAGGAAGAAGGCATAGCCCTGGGCTCGATCGCCCTCCCCGGCATGCAGGGCCAGCATGGTGGCCACACCGGCCGCGATGCACAGCAGGGCCGGCCAGCGCGCCAGGGCCTGGCGCCCGTGCAGGGCGGCGCCCAGCAAGGCGGTGAACAGGGGCAAGGTGCCGGGGATCAGGGTGGCCCCATCGGCCACCGGTGCGAAACGCATGCCCCAGCCCGCGATCAGGAAGTACGGCAGACCGGCGCCGGCCACGATGCTCAGCGTCAGGCGCCAGGGCAGGGCCAGCAGGCGCCGGCGGGCGCGCCACAGCACGGGCAGGAAGAGCAGGCCGGCGGGGCCGAAACGTATCAGGGCCAGCTCGGCCGGCGGCAGGGCCGCGCGGGCGCCGGCCCGCAGGGAGACAAAGAAACCGGCCCAGATGCACAGGGTCAGGGCCAGGGCGGCCCAGCCCAGCCAGGCGCGGGATTCGGCCGGCGCCGCGCCCAGGGGCAAGGCGCTTGCGGTGGAAGAGGACATGGGGGTACTGCGGGGTACGGCAGGCGGGAATGCGGACGCCATTCTCCGCAGGCTCGCCGGGGGTTATTCACCAAAATCCATCCACTTCAAGCACCAACACGCCGACAATCGCCAATACATAAACAAATATTGGCGAATTCAACCCATGGACCGCATCGATGCCCAGCTGCTGGATCTGTTGCAGCGCGAAGGACGGCTCAGCGTGGCCGAACTGGCGGAGCGGGTGGCGCTCTCGCAAAGCCCCTGCGCGCGCCGCCTCAAGCGCCTGGAAGACAGCGGCCTGATCGCCGGCTACCGCGCGGTGCTGGACCGCCAGGCCCTGCAGCTGGGCACCACGGTCTTTGTCAATGTGCGCCTCATGCACCACCGCGCCGACGCGGTGCAGCAGTTCGAGGCCGCCATGCAGGCCATGGCCGAGGTCATCAGCTGCCATGTGGTCTCGGGCAGCCACGACTATCTGCTGGAGGTGGTGGTGGGCGCCCTGGGGGACTATGAGCAGATCGTGCGCCGCCTGCAGGCCCTGCCGGTGGTGCAGGACATCAACAGCAGCTTTGCCATCCGCTGCGTGAAGAGCGGTGCGCCCCTGCCCCTGCGGGCGCAGGACGGCGGCTGAGGGCGCCTGGCGCCCCTGTGTGGCGCGCCAGCAATGTGCATGTCACGCGAGCAACGCCGCATTGCGGGCCCGACATCCACGTTAAGCGCCCGCTATCTCTAAGCCCGCGGCCGGGCGCTGTTGCCGCGCCTTATCCCGCGTCTCGACAAAAACCCGCTGCCTAGGATGCGAAGCATTCCAACAGCAGCGGAGTTTTCGATGAGCCTGAGCCCCATCAGCAGCCTTTCCAATAGCCTGGCCTCGGCCCTGCCCAGCGTGGCCTCGCCCAGCCAGGGCCCCAGCGGCGCTTTCGAGATCAATGCCCGGGAATACGGGCCGGTGGCCGCCACCGTCATCAGCGCCGGGCAGCTGGCCGGCGATGCCGCGCAGACCGTGTGCCACTTCAGCACCGAGGGCCTGGCCCGCCTGGGACGCGGCGCCGAGGAGGTGCTGGATGACACGGTGGACGCGGTCAGCGACGGCGCCTCGGCCGTGGTGGATGCCGTCAGCGATGGCGCCCGCGCCGTGGTCGGCGGCGTGGAAAAGGGGCTGGACGCCGTGGGCGACGCGGCCCACGCCCTCTACGAAGGCACGGGCGACGCCCTGCAGAGCCTGGCCGGCTACGCCACCCTGGGCGTGGCCGCGGGCCGCCGCATGATCAACGAGACCGCCTGAGCCCATGCGCAAGCTCCGCCCCCTTGCTCAGGCCGCGCGGACCGCGCTGGCCGGCCTGGCGCTGACGGGCCTGGCAGGCTGCTCGGTCTTCAGCCCCGCGCCGGGCTGGGAGCTGGTCAAGGCTGGCGGCAGCGCCGCCGCTACCGCCCTGGCCTATGGCCCCAGCCGCGCCCGTGACACGGTGCACCAGGGCGAGGCCGTGCCCGCCAGCGTCTGCATCGAGTTCAACCGCGATGTGCAGAGCCAGGAGCTGGTGCCCGCGCTGCAGGCCGAGCTGCGCCAGCACCGGGTGGCCAGCCGTGTCTACGAGCTGGGCATGGACGGGCCGGACTGCCGCGTCTGGCTGCGCTATGTGGCCAGTGTCGAATGGGGCCAGCCGCCCATGTCGGGCGCCTACCGGCCTTATCTGAGCGCCGCGGCCCTGAGCCTGCATCACGTCGACGGCCGCCTGATGTCCAGCAGCGCCTACCGCCTGGAGGAGGGTCTGGGCCTTGGCCGCTGGAGCAGCACCCGCGACAAGCTGGCCCCCGTGGTCCAGGCCCTGCTCACCGGTTTCGAGAACTGAGACGCCGCCCCCGGCGCGCGCCTCGCCCCAGAACAAGATCCATCGAGGGAATCCAACACCATGTCGTCCACCCGTCTCACGCCTACCATCACCCTGCTGCTAGGCGCCCTGCTCGCCGGCTGCGCCAGCAGCCCGCCGCCGGGCGCCGTCAGCGGTCCCCTGATTGCCCCCCCTGCCCTGCCCGCCACCTATGTGGAGCGCATCAACAAGGGCGGCATCTACCAGCCCCATCTGCAGACCGCCAGCCTCTTCTCCAGCGAGCGCCGCCCGCGCCAGATCGGCGACACGCTCAAGGTGGACATCGCCGAGAGCCTGCGCGCCAGCCAGAAGCAGGCCACCAGCACCCAGCGCAACAGCCAGATCGCGGTCAAAGGGCCGGGCGGCAGCCAGGCCGGCGGCCTGCTGGGGGCCTTGATCAATGCCGATGCCCAGGCCTCGGGCAATGACAGCTTCAAGGGTTCTGGCCAGAGCGAGAACAGCGCCAGCTTCAGCGCCCAGCTGGCGGCCACGGTGATCAATGTGCTGCCCAACGGCCATCTGGTGGTGGCCGGCGAGCGCAGCATGGCCTTCAACGGCGGGGCCAACACCCTGCGCTTCTCGGGCGTGGTGGACCCGCGCGATGTGAAGCCGGGCAATGTGGTGGCCTCGGCCGATGTGGTCAACGCCCGCCTGGAGGTGGCGGGCCAGGGCGAGGTCTCCGAGGCCGCGCAGCGCAACTGGCTGCAGCGGGTGATGAGCCAGAGCCTCTCGATCTGGTGATCTGCTGAGTTCGCCGGCGGCGCCGCTCAGAGCGCCGACTTGCCGGCCCGCTCCAGCTGGGCGGCCAGCGCGGCCAGGGCGATGCGGTCCAGCTGGGGCTGGTCCAGCAGCTCGCGCAGGCGACCGGCCGCGGCCAGCACCGCCTGGCCCAGGGCGCGGGCGTCGGCCGGCCGGCCCAGGGGCAGCTGCAGCAGCAGGCGCTCCAGCAGGGCCGCCAGGCGCTGGGCGCGGCTGAGGTCGGCACGCGACCAGTCGGCCCCCGCCGGGCGCAGCAGCCACAGCAGGCCCACCAGGCGCCCCTCGCGACGCAGGCCCAGCTCCAGGCGCGCACGACGCGGGCCGCCAGCCAGGGCTTCGCCCAGCTCGGCCCGCCAGGGGTGGCTGGCCGCATCGCTCACCTGCAGGCTGGCCCCCGGCTGGGCCAGGGCCTGCAGATAGCCGCTCAGGTCGGCGCCCTGCAGCGGCTCGGGGCCGCGGCCCTTGTCCAGCAGGGGGCGGTAGCGGCCCTGGGCCGACTCGTCCCACCACAGGCGCAGGCCGGCCAGCTCCAGCCCGTCCAGCAGGCGTGGCTGCATATGGGCCCAGGCCGCCTCGAAATCGGCCGGCGCCTCCAGATGCCAGCCCTGGCCCGCCAGCTCCAGCAGCAGGGCATCGGCCCCCGCGGGGTCGGTGTCGAAGCGGGCCAGGGCCTCCAGGCCCGCCGGCATCTGGGCCTGGGCCAGGGTGGCCTCCAGGCGCTGGGCCTGCTGGGCATGATGCCAGCCCGGTCCCAGCTCGCCGCGGGCCTGGGCCAGCTCGGCCAGGCGCGCGTGCACGGCGGCCTGCAGGGCCCGGGCTTGCAGGTTCTCGGCCAGATCCAGGGCCTGCTGGGCCAGATCCTGAGCCGCTTCGCCCTGGGCCAGCTCGCTGAGCAGCAGGGTGGCCTGCCCCTCCAGCCAGCGGTAGCCGCAACGCTGACCCAGTTCCTGGGCCTGGCGCCCCAGGCGCTCGGCCAGGACCAGATCCCCACGATCGCGCGCGCAGCGCGCGTGGTGCCAGATGGCCTCGGCCTGGTAGTCGCGGTGGCCGGCCTCGCGGGCCGAGCTCAGGGCCTCGTCCAGCGCCGGCAGCGCCGCCTGCGGGCCCTGGGTGGCGCGCAGGGAGGCAGCGCGGTTGAGCGCAATCTTGGCGCGCAGATAGGCGTCGCGCGGCAGGCGGGCGTAATGCGCCTCGGCCTCTTCCAGCACCCGGCCGCCGCGGGCCCATTCGCCCAGGGCGTAGCACAGATGGGCCAGACCGATGCGGGCCTGACAGGCACTGCGCGAGTCGTCGGCGGCCCAGCCCAGGGTCTGGCTCCAGGCCTTGCAGGCCTGGTTGTAGTCACCGCGCTGGTAGTGCAGACGGCCCAGGGCCTCGCTGAGTTCGGCCGCCTCGGCAAAGGCGCGCTGGCGCTCGGCGCCGTCCAGCGCCCCCTCCAGCGCGGTCTGCAGCTCCAGGGAACGGCCCCAGCGCTCCAGCACGAAGTACTGGCCCAGCAAGGCGGCGCGGCGCACCGAAGCCTCGGCCGCCTGGGCCTGGCGCTGCAGCAGGGGCAGCATCAGGCCCGGGTGGCGCATGATGCCGCGCTCCCAGCGGGCGGTGGCTTGATCGTCGGGGCGAGAACTCATGGCGAGCGAGGGCGGATGGGGCAAAGGCGCAAGGATAGCGGCTGCGCCGCGCCGCCCCACTCCCCCGCCCGGGGGCAGGCAGCAAAAAGGGCGGCCGAAGCCGCCCTTTGCCGGGATGCGCGCGGGGCGCGGATCAGGCGGCCGGCGTCGGGTTGCGCAGGCGGATGTGCAGCTCGCGCAGCTGCTTCTCGTCGACCATGGACGGTGCGCCGGTCAGCAGGCACTGGGCGCGCTGGGTCTTGGGGAAGGCGATCACGTCGCGGATGGAATCGGCCTTGGTCATCATGGTGACGATGCGGTCCAGGCCGAAGGCCAGGCCACCGTGCGGGGGCGCGCCGTACTGCAGCGCGTCCAGCAGGAAGCCGAACTTGACGCGCTGCTCCTCGGGGCTGATGTTCAGGGCCTCGAAGACCTTGGCCTGCACCTCGGCGCGGTGGATACGCACCGAGCCGCCACCCAGCTCCCAGCCGTTGAGCACCATGTCGTAGGCCTTGGCCACGCAGGCACCCGGGTCGGTGACCATCAGGTCCTCATGACCGTCCTTGGGCGCGGTGAAGGGATGGTGCACGGCGGACCAGCGCTTGTTCTCCTCGTCTTCCTCGAACATCGGGAAGTCCACCACCCACAGCGGCGCCCACTTGTCCTCGAACAGGCCGTTGGCCTTGCCGAACTCGCTGTGGCCGACCTTCAGGCGCAGGGCGCCGATGGCGTCGTTGACGATCTTGGCCTTGTCGGCGCCGAAGAAGATCAGGTCGCCGTCCTGGGCGCCGGTGCGCTTGAGAATCTCGGCGATGGCGGCGTCGTGCAGGTTCTTGACGATGGGCGACTGCAGGCCCTCGCGGCCCTTGGCCACTTCGTTGACCTTGATCCAGGCCAGGCCCTTGGCGCCGTAGATCTTGACGAACTCGGTGTAGCTGTCGATCTCGCCGCGGCTCAGGGCCGCGCCGCCCGGCACGCGCAGGGCGACGACGCGGCCGCCCTTGGTGGTGGCGGGGGTCGAGAAGACCTTGAAGTCCACATCGGCCATCACCTCGGTCAGCTCGGTGAACTGCAGCTTGACGCGCAGATCGGGCTTGTCCGAGCCGTAGAGGAACATGGCGTCGGCGTACTTCATCACCGGGTAGTCGCCCAGCTCGACGTTCAGCGCCTTGCGGAAGACATGGCGGATCATGCCCTCGAACATGGCGCGGATCTCTTCCTCGGTCAGGAAGGAGGTCTCGATATCGATCTGGGTGAACTCGGGCTGGCGGTCGGCGCGCAGGTCCTCGTCACGGAAGCACTTGGTGATTTGGTAGTAACGGTCGAAGCCCGCCACCATCAGCAGCTGCTTGAAGAGCTGGGGCGACTGCGGCAGCGCGAAGAACATGCCGTCATGCACGCGGCTGGGGACCAGGTAGTCGCGGGCGCCCTCGGGCGTGCTCTTGGTCAGCATCGGGGTCTCGATGTCGACGAAGCCGTGCTCGTCCAGGAACTTGCGCACTTCCATGGCCACGCGGTAGCGCAGCATCAGGTTGTTCTGCATATAGGGACGGCGCAGGTCCAGCACGCGATGGGTCAGGCGCGTGGTCTCGCTGAGGTTCTCGTCGTCCAGCTGGAACGGGGGCGTCACCGAGGGGTTCAGCACTTCCAGCTCATGGCACAGCACCTCGATCTTGCCGCTGACCAGGTTGGCGTTCTCGGTGCCGGCGGGGCGCGCACGCACCTTGCCGACCACCTTCACGCAGAACTCGTTGCGCACGTCCTCGGCCACCTTGAACATCTCGGGGCGGTCGGGGTCGCAGACGATCTGCACCAGGCCTTCGCGGTCGCGCAGGTCGATGAAGATCACACCGCCGTGGTCACGGCGGCGATGGGCCCAGCCCATCAGGGTCACGGTCTGGTCGAGCAGCTTTTCGCTGACTTGGCCGGCATAGCAGGTACGCATGGTGTTCTTCTCCGGAGTCGGTACGGGCCGCGCCACGGGCGGGCCCTCAGGGGTTCGATGGGGAAAGCGCTGGCAGGCGATGAGCCCTCAGGGTTGAGCGCGTGCTGAGAACGCTCAACCCGGCAGATTTCGCGGATTCTCCGCGCTCACCGTGACGGGCACGGCGGCCGGTGCCACCACTCCCATCGAGATGATGTACTTCAGGGCCTCGTCCACGCTCATGGCCAGCGGACGCACGCTCTCGCGCGGCATCATCAGAAAGAAACCCGAGGTGGGGTTGGGCGTGGTGGGCACGTACAGGCTCACATGCTCGCCCGGCAGGGCCTCGGCCACCTCGCCGCCGGGGCGGCCGGTGACGAAGGCGATGGTCCAGGAGCCCTCGCGCGGGTACTGCACCAGCACCGCCTCGCGAAAGGCATTGCCGCTGCTGGAGAACAGGGTGTCGGAGACCTGCTTGACCGAGCTGTAGATGCTCTTGACGATGGGGATGTTGGAGAGCAGCCGGTCCCATTGGCGCAGCCACCACTGGCCAAACATATTGGCCACGAACACGCCCGTCAGCAGCAGGGCGCCGACCAGGATCACCACCCCCAGGCCCGGCACATGGCGCAGGCCCTCGAGACTGTCGTGCAGGGACAGCGGCAGCACGGCCTGCAAGGCGCTGAGCAGCGCCTCGAACACGCCGGTGATCAGGCCCAGCACCCACAGCAGCACCCAGATGGTGATCGCCAGAGGCAGCCAGACCAGCAGGCCGGTGATGATGTATTTCTTCACACGCGCTCAGTGGCAGGCGCAGGAGCCGCCGCAGGGGGTGGAGGAGGCGCTGGCACTCTCGCCACCACTGCCCGAGGACGAGCTCTCGCCGCCGCTGCTGCTGCTTTCGCCGGCCGCAGCCGGCGCAGAAGCCGCCGCAGCCGCCGTGCCGCTGGCGGCGGCACTGGTGCCACCGCTGCCGCCACGGAAGTCGGTCACATACCAGCCCGAGCCCTTGAGCTGGAAGCCGGCTGCGGTGACCTGCTTGCTGAAGGTGTCGGCGCCGCAGGCGGGGCAGGTGCTCAGCGGGGCGTCGGAGAGCTTTTGCAGCACGTCCTTGGCATGGCCGCAGGTGCCGCAGCGATAGGCGTAAATCGGCATGGTCTTCTAACTAAACCGTTGAATATAAAGGCGAAATTATAAGGCGAGCGCCCGCACCCGCCGAGGTGTGCCGCTCAGGCCTCGCCGACTCAGGCCGAAGCCTCGTCGCTCAGGCCCTCGACATGGCGCTTGTGCACATGGCGATTCTTCAGCCACTGCGGGGCCAGGGAGCCCGTCAGCATGCCCAGCATGGCGGCCAGCAGGCCCGCCAGCTGGCCCGGGAAGCTCTCGCCCAGATTGCTCACCTGGGGCATGAAGAAGATCCACACGGCGATGCCCGCGGCCAGCGAGAAGATGGCGCCCTGGGTGGTGGCGCGCTTCCAGTACAGGCCGAAGACCAGGGGCACGAAGGCGCCCACCAGGGTGACCTGGTAGGCCGAGGACACCAGCTCATAGATCGAGGTGCCCTTCATCGCGATCGCGTAGGCCAGCACCAGCAGGGCGAAGATCACGATGGTCCAGCGCATGGCCAGCAGCTGCTCGCGGTCCTTCATGTGCGGGCGCAGATTCTTCAGGATGTTCTCGACAAAGCTGGTCGAGGGCGCCAGCAGGGTGGCCGAGGAGGTGCTCTTGATGGCCGAAAGCAGCGCGCCGAAGAAGAGGATCTGCATCACCAGGGGCATATGGGTGAGCACATAGGTGGGCAGCAGCTTCTGGTAGTCGTCGCGCGCCACGTCCAGGGCCTGCTGGCCCATCACCACCACGGCGCTGGCCACGATGAACATGGGCACGAAGGCGAACAGGATGTAGCTGACGCCGCCGATCACGGCGCCCTTGCGCGCGGTCTCGGCATCCTTGGCCGACATCACGCGCTGGAACACGTCCTGCTGCGGGATGCTGCCCAGCATCATGGTGATGGCCGCGCCCACGAACATCGCGATATCGGTGAAGCTGGGCTCGGGCATCAGGCGAAACAGGTCATTGGCGCGGGCCATGTCCAGCACCTTGTCGGCACCGCCGGCCAGATCGGCCGAGAAGATGGCGATGATGGACAGGCCCACGACCAGCACGATCATCTGGATGAAGTCGGTCCAGGCCACGGCCAGGAAGCCGCCCACCACCACATAGATCAGCACGGCCAGCAGACCCACGATCATGCCGGCCGTCTCGGACATGGCGCCATTGGTCAGCACCGAGAACACCAGGCCCAGGGCCGTGATCTGGGCGGCCACCCAGCCCAGATAGCTGAGGATGATGGCGCTGGAGCAGAAGACCTCCACGCCCTTGCCATAACGCTCGCGGAAGAAGTCGCCGATGGTCAGCAGATTGAGCTTGTAGAGCTTGGCAGCGAAGAAGGTGCCTACCAGCACCAGGCACATGCCGGCGCCGAAGGGGTCCTCGATGATGGCGTTGAGGCCGCCCTGCACGAACTTGGCCGGAATGCCCATCACCGTCTCCGCGCCGAACCAGGTGGCGAAGGTGGTGGTGATCACCATGATCAGGGGCAGGCTGCGGCCGGCGATCGCGAAATCGGTCGTGTTCTTGATGCGGCTGCCGGCCCAGACGCCCAGGGCCAGGGTCCCCAGCAGGTAGAGGACAACGAAGACGATCAGGGTGATGTTCATGACCGGAGCCCGGGCTGGGGCGGAACAAGAGGTGGACGAGGGATCCCGCCGGGGCGGGGCGAAATGCGGGGCGCATTATCCCCAAATGTAGGGAGTTCGCCGCGGCAGCGCCCTCTAGATGCAAGAAGCAGGCCGCCGCTCACGGCGCGGGGCCTGGCGCGCCGGCCGCGCCATGCGGCGCCACCCGGGGCAGCATCAGCTCGAAGCGGGTGCCCTGCCCCGCCACGCTGCTCACCGAGATCTGGCCGCCCAGCAGGGAACTGACGATGGTGTAGCAGATGTGCAGGCCCAGGCCGCTGCCGCCGGTGCCCATCTTGGTGGTGAAGAAGGGGTCGAAGATGCGCGGCAGCAGCTCGGCCGGGATGCCGCGCCCGTCGTCGCTGAAGACCAGGCGCACCCAGTCGCTGCCCAGGGCCTCGGCCTGCAGGCGCATCTGCCCGCCGCTGCGGCCCTCGAAGCCGTGCAGCACGGCATTGAGCACCAGATTGCTCAGCACCTGTTCCAGCGGGCCGGGGAAGCTGTCGAACTGCAGACCGGGCGGAACGTCCAGCGCCAGGTGGTGCTCCTCGCGGCGCAGGCGGTTGTCCAGGGTCAGGGCCACCTCCTGGCAGACCTTGGCCAGGTCAAAGCTGCGACGCCGGTCCGAGGTCTGGTCCACAGCCAGCTGCTTGAAGCTGGCCACCAGCTGGGCCGCCCGGCCCAGGCTGCGCACCAGCAGGCTGCTGGATTCCTCGGCCGTGGCGCAGAAGCGCTCCAGCTCGGAGCGCCTGAGTCCGCCGCCCCGGGCCTGCTCGGCAAAGCGGCGGCTGCCCTCCTGCAGGGTGCTGGCCACCAGCAGGCTGTTGCCGATGGGGGTGTTCAGCTCATGCGCCACGCCCGCCACCAGGGCGCCCAGGGAGGCCAGCTTCTCGCGCTCCACCAACTGGGTCTGGGCCAGCTGCAGGCGGCGGTAGGCCTCGGCATTGTCCAGGGCCACCGCGGCATAGGCGCCCAGGGTGGCCAGGATGTCCAGATCGGTCTCCAGATAGGCGTCGGGGCGCTCGCTGAGCACGCTGATCACACCGATCACCTGCTCCTTGATGCGCATGGGCACATAGAGCGCCGAGCGGGCCGGCGAGGGCTCGCTGCCGTCCAGCAGACGGATGCGCTCCTGGCCCTCGCGTTCGCGCACCCGGGCATCCAGGCGCCGGTTGTCGGTGTGCAGCTCGCGGATCAGCAGGGGCTGGCCGCTGAGTGCGCAGCGCGCGGCCGGCTGATCCGGCGCATCCAGGCTGCGCCGGTAAGGCTGGAAGCGCTGGCCACGCTGGGCCACAAAGTCGAAGGCGATCACGCGCTGGTCCCAGCGCAGCTGGCCCACGCCGAAGACATGGGCCGGCATCAGGGCCTGCACATGGCGATAGAGCGTGGCCTGGATGGCCTCGGGGTCCAGGGAGGCCGTGATCTCGCGGCCGATCTCGCTGAGCGTGGCAATCTGCTGGCGGCCGCGCTCGGCGGCACGCTTCTCCACCTCCAGCTGCTGGCGCTGGGCCTGCACCTCGGCCGTGCGCTGCTGCACCTCATGCTCCAGCAGGCTGCGCCCGCGCTCCAGCACCCGCAGGCGCAGGCGCCAGGCGGCCGAAACCGTGAGCAGCAGGGCCAGCAGCATCAGGGCGCGGAACCAGACGCTGCGCCACCAGGGCGGCACCACCTCCAGCTCCAGCAGCAGGCGCGGCTCGCTCCAGGCCCCGTCGGGGCTGGCGGCCCGGGCCATCAGGCGGTAGCGGCCGGGATCCAGATTGGTATAGGTGGCCAGGCCCTCGCCCGGCGGCCCCTGGATCCAGTCGGGGTCGAAGCCCTCCAGCTGCCAGGCATAGCGATTGAGGCTGCGGCCATAGAAATGCAGGGCCGCCAGCTCGAAGCTGACCATGGCCTCCTGATGGCTCAGGCGCAGCTGACGCACCTGGGCCAGGGGGCCGCTCAGGCCCAGATCCTCCAGGGTGGAAGCCGCGCCGCTGGGGCGCTCCGGGGCCGGGCCACCGTCCACGCTCTCCAGCACCGAGCGGTTGAAGATGCGCAGGTCCGAGAGCTGGACCGCCGGCGCCACCGGGTTGTCACGCAAGGTCTCGGGATGGAAATACAGCAGTCCCTGGCCGCCGAAGAAGAGGCCGCCGTCGGCCCCGCGCGCCGTGGCTCCGAAGCTGAAGCCCCCGTCCAGGCGCCCGCCCCGCGCGGGGTAGTGACGCAGCTGGCGACGCTCGGGGTCCAGGCGGCTCAGGCCGCGCGCGCCCACCAGCCAGAGCGCGCCGTCCTGGCTGTGCTGCAGGCCGTGGATCCAGCCCGGCTGCATGCCCGGCAACTCGCGCCAGGACTGCAGGCGCCAGCCGCCCGGTGCCCCCGGCTGGGCCTGCAGCTGGTAGAGGCCCAGATGGCTGCCCAGCCAGAGGCGGCCCCCGGCATCCTGGTGCAGGGCGTAGGCCAGCAACTCCTCGCCACCGCTCTTGCCGGCGCGAGTCTCCACCGGCACCGGCGGCAGCAGGCGCTGGCTCACCTCGTCCCACAGCTGCAAGCCACCCTTGCTCCCCACCCAGAGGCGGCCCTCGCGGTCCTCCAGCAGGCAGTCCACCGTGTCGTGGGCCAGGCCGGTCTCGGCCCCGGCGCGCAGCAGCTGGTGACTGCCATCGGGCATCAGACGGTGCAGGCCGCCGGCGCTGGCGGCCCAGAGCCGGCCCCGGCGGTCCAGCACCAGGGCGGCAATGGAGCGGCCGGCGGGCGAAGGGGTCCCGAGCTCGATGCGCTGGCTGCGGCGCCCAGGCGTCTCCAGCAGCCACAGCCCGCCCTCCCCGCCCACCCAGAGCCCCCGCCCCGGCTGCGGCAGCAGGGCCTTGATATGGCTGATGGGCAGCTGCTCCGGCGGGATGCGCTCCACATCGCCGCTGGCCAGCTGCAGGCGGTTGAGCCCGCCGCCATAGGTGCCCACCCAGACATGCCAGGCATCATCCGGCGCCACCGCCTGCACCACCGGGTGAGACAGGCTGCGCGGCTCGCCATGCACCGAGAGGTAGCTGCGCATGCCGCCGCCGCCAAGATCCACCAGGGACAGGCCGCCCGACCAGCTGCCCACCCAGAGCACGCCGCTGCGGTCCTGGTAGATGGACGACACATCATTGCCCCCCAGGCTGCGTGGCAGCGCCGGATGGTGGGCAAACTGCTCGGCTGCGGCGGCGCCTTCGCGCCAGCGCCACAGGCCCTGGGTGCCGCTGCCTATCCAGATGGCGCCTTCGGCGTCGCGCGCGAGCGCGTAGATGGTGCCACCGGGCAGGCCCAGACGCTCGGGCAGATCGCTGTGCCGGCCATCGCTGGGATCCAGCAACTGGACGCCTCGGTCGGTGGCCACCCAGACGCGGGCCCGTCCGTCCACCAGCAGGGCGCGCACGCCGAGAAAGGCGCCATTCAGGCTGGCATCGCCACGCCGCAGGGCCAGGCGCTGCTGCAGCTGCTCCCGGGCATCCAGGTGCAGCAGCTCGCCGCCGCGCGCCAGCCAGAGGCCGCCCTGGCCGTCGCCGGTCATGGCCAGCAGCCGCACAGCACCGGCGGGTGCATCGGGCAGGCTGACGGTCGTGAAGCGCTGCGTCTTGGGCTCGAAGCGCAGCAGGGCCTGGGGCGTCAGCACCCAGAGGGCCCCACCGGGCGCAGGCAGCAGACCGTCCACCTTGGCTTGCGGCGCGCCCCGCGCCACAGGGAGCAGGTGGCGGCGCAGGGTCTCGCTGCCCAGGTCCATCTCGTGCAAACCGGCCCCTGTGCCCACCCAGAGCCGGCCCGCAGGCGACTCCAGCAGGGCGAAGACATGGGGGTGGCCCAGGCTATCGGCGCGGGCCGGGTCGGTGCCGAAATGGCGGGCGCGGCGGCCGTCGAAGCGGAACAGTCCGTCCGTGGTGCCCAGCCACATCTGGCCCTGCTGGTCCTGCAGGGCCGTCATCACCGATTCCTCGTTGAGCGTGGACTCGTTGCGCAGGTGCTCGAAGCGCAGCAGCTGCAGGGACGAAGCCTGTGCCGTAAGGAGCCCGCCCGGCAGCAAGCCCTGCAACAGCAGGAGCAGACCGAGGACCAGGGCGACGCGCATGCCGCCAGCCTAGGGGAAAGCGGATGCGCGCAAAAGCAGGGAAAGCTCCCTGCCGCCCCCTCAGCTCAGGATACCGAAGCGCACCAGCAGCTGGGCCAGCACCAGGCCGGCGGTGAAGCCTATGCCCACAAAGAGCACGGCGCGCAGCAGTCGGTTGGTGCCGCGCTGCTCGTGCAGCAGGGCCAGCAGCAGATCGCGCTCATGCCCCTCGGCGCGGCGGCGCAGGCTGTCGTGCAGCAGGCGCGGCAGCTCGGGAAAGATCTGGGCAAAGCGTGGCGCTTCCTTCTTGATCTGGCCCACGAAGGCGCGCCAGCCCACCTGCTCGTCCATCCAGCGTTCCAGGAAGGGCTTGGCCGTGGCCCAGAGATCCAGATCCGGATCCAGCTGGCGGCCCAGGCCCTCGATATTGAGCAGGGTCTTCTGCAGCAGCACCAGCTGGGGCTGGACCTCCACATTGAAGCGGCGCGAGATCTGGAACAGGCGCATCAAGACCTGACCCAGGGAAATGTCCTTGAGCGGGCGGTCGAAATGCGGCTCGCAGACGGTGCGCACCGCGCTTTCAAGCTCGTCCACCCGGGTCTCGGCCGGCACCCAGCCCGACTCGATGTGCAGTTCGGCCACGCGCTTGTAGTCGCGGCGGAAGAAGGCGATGAAGTTCTGCGCCAGGTATTCCTTGTCGGTCTCGGTGAGGGTGCCGATGATGCCGAAGTCCAGGGCCACATAGCGGCCGAAGGTGGCCGGGGCCAGGCTGACCTGGATATTGCCCGGGTGCATGTCGGCATGGAAAAAGCCGTCGCGGAAGACCTGGGTGAAGAAGATGGTCACGCCGTCGCGGGCCAGCTTCTTGATGTCCACGCCCGCATCGCGCAGACGCTGGAGCTGGGAGATGGGCACGCCGGACATGCGTTCCATCACGATCACCTCGCTGCTGCACAGATCCCAGTGCATCTCGGGCACCAGCACCAGATCCAGGCCCTGCATATTGCGGCGCAGCTGGGCGGCGTTGGCGGCCTCGCGCACCAGGTCCAGCTCATCGTGCAGGTATTTGTCGAACTCGGCCACCACCTCGCGGGCCTTGAGGCGCCGGCCGTCGGCCGAGAAGCGCTCCACCCAGCCAGCCAGGGTGCGCAGCAGGGCCAGATCGTCGTCGATCACGTCCAGCATGCCCGGGCGCAGCACCTTGACCGCCACCTCGCGGCCATCGGGCAGCACGGCGAAATGCACCTGAGCGATGGAGGCGCTGGCCACCGGCTCGGCCTCGAAGCTGGCGAAAAGCTGCTCGATGGGGCGGCCGAAGGCCTTTTCCACCAGGGCGCGCGACTGCGCCGCCGGGAAGGGAGGCACCCGGTCCTGCAGACGCGCCAGCTCTTCGATGATGTCTTCCGGCACCAGGTCGCGCCGGGTGGACAGCACCTGGCCGAACTTCACGAAGATGGGGCCCAGATGCTCCAGGGCCAGGCGCAGGCGTGCGCCGCGCGGCTGCTCCCAGCTGCGGCCGGCCGAGACCAGGCGGCGCAGCAGGCGCACGCGCCGCTGCCGGAAGCCCGACAGGGCCAGGTCATCCAGTCCGTATCGCGCGAAGGTCCAGAGGATGACCAGCAGGCGCGCCAGATACCTCATGCGGCCTTGCCACCCGACGCGCCCGGCATCAGCCGGGCCGCGCTCTTGGCCAGCAGGGCCAGGCCTTGCGCCGCCGCCCGGCCCCAGCGGGCCAGTTGGTGGGCCGGCGCGGGACCGACGATCTGAGCCAGATCGTCCTCGATGTCCCAGCGGAGGTTGTCCATCAGCCAGCTCAGCTCGCCGGCGAAGGAGGCGTCGCCCTGCACCGAGACCTGGGGCTTCTCGCCGGTGAGCGCGCCCAGGGCCAGCAGGGCCGGGTTGCTGGCGTCCAGCTCGATGCGCAAGGCCTCGGGCGGGGCTTCGTCCAGCCGCTCCAGCAGGCCGGCCCGGGTAATGCCCAGGGCCAGATCGGGCGCGGCCGGCAGCAGGGCCGGCCAGCCTCGAAGATGCACCACGATGGCGCGTCCGGCATGGGGGGCGAGTCGCGCCGTCGCCACGGCCTCGCGACCGATGACATGGTTAAGCAACAGGCAGATGCGATCCTGCACTGCCGGCGCCAAAAGCTTGGACCAATCTTCAAACATGCGGCGATTGTAGGCAGCGCTTACATGTCAAGCGAACTAGGGGGTAGGACTTCCCCGGAGTCGACTCTCGAATGAGGGAGAATTCGCGCTTCGAACCGAGCCGGGGAGGGCTTGGCCGGAACGCGTGGGTTGAGGGCTGCCGCCATCGCAAAAGCCCCCGAACAAACGCCAGGAGCGTGAGGACAATGTTTGAGGATCGCAGTTACAAAAGAACTTTCTACAGCGCCCCCCAATCGGTCGAGTCCCTGATTGCGGCGTTTCTGGAACCGGGGCTTATCGTCCTGTGCTATCTGGCCGTCAATGCCTGGTTCGACGAACCGGTGCTGCGATCCACGCTCACCCTGTGCCTGCTGGTCTTCGCCCTGACCTTTCCGGGGCGCAACCGCTTTTCCGAACACCCCGTCAGCGCCGCCATCGATGTGCTGAGCTCCTGGCTGATGCTGCTGGCCATCCTGGCCCTGTGCGGCTACGCCACCAGCAGCATGGGTTACTTCGAGAACCATGTGCTGCTGTGGTGGGCCGGCCTGACCCCGGTGCTGCAGATCGTGGCCATCGAGTGCGGCCGGCGCGTGCTGCGCTGGCGTGCCACGCAGCCAGAAGCCCAGCGCATTGCCGTGATCGTGGGTGGCGGCGCCCTGGGCGCCAAGGTGGCACGTGCCCTGCGCGAAGGTGATGATCGCAGCCGCAGCGTGGCCGGCTTCTTCGATGACCGGCAGGACGAGCGCCTGCACGCCGAGGCCGCCCCCCTCCTGCTGGGCAATCTGGCCCAGGTGGGCGACTACGTCCGTGAGCAGGGCGTGCGCGAGGTCTACATCACCCTGCCCCTGGGCTCCCAGCCCCGCATCGTGCAGTTGCTGGAGCAGCTGCAGGGCACCACGGCCTCGCTCTTCTTCGTGCCGGATGTGTTCGGCATCTCCATCATCCAGGGTCGTCTGCAGGACATGAACGGCGTGCCCGTGGTGGGCATCTGCGAGACGCCTTTCACGGGCACCAATGAGCTGGTCAAGCGCATCAGCGATATCGTGCTGTCGCTGCTGATCCTGGTGCTGATCTCGCCCATCCTGCTGGCCGTGGCCATCGGTGTGAAGCTGAGCTCGCCCGGCCCCATCATCTTCAAGCAGCGCCGCAACGGCCTGGATGGCGAGGAGATCATCGTCTACAAGTTCCGCTCCATGCGGACCCAGGACAACGGCCCGGTGGTCAAGCAGGCCACCAAGGGCGACCCGCGCATCACCAAGTTCGGCGCCTTCATCCGCCGCACCTCGCTGGACGAGCTGCCGCAGTTCATCAATGTGCTGCAGGGCCGCATGAGCATCGTGGGCCCGCGTCCGCATGCCGTGGCCCACAACGAGGAATACCGCCAGCTGATCAAGGCCTATATGGTGCGCCACAAGGTCAAGCCCGGCATCACCGGCTGGGCCCAGGTCAACGGCCTGCGCGGCGAGACCGACACCATCGACAAGATGAAGGCCCGGGTCGAATACGATCTGGAGTACCTGCGCAACTGGTCGCTGGGCCTGGATCTGCAGATCATCGTGCGCACCGTGCGCCTGATGATCTTCGACCGCCACGCCTATTGACGCCCTCCCCTGCGCCGCACCACCGGTCCGCCACACACCATGACGATTTCGCGCTCCCTCCCTTTCTCAGCCCCCCTGCTGCGCCCCGTCAGCCTGGCCCTGCTGGGCCTGATGACCGGCGGGGCGGCCCTGGCCGAGCAGAGCCCCTACTACGTGGGCGGCGCCCTGGGCGTCACCCATGTGTCCAATATCTACCGGACCAGCAGCGCCACGCCGCGCAACAATGACAACGTCACCACGGCCACCCTGCTGGCCGGCCTGGATCAGCGCTTCGGGCGCCAGCGCCTGTTTGGTGATGTGTCCCTGCGCAACAACCGCTACGCCAAGAACAAGTCCCTGGGCAATGATTCCTACGCGCTCAATGCCGGCCTGGACTGGGAGACCGTGAACCGGCTTTCGGGCCAGCTCAGCCTGAGCTCCAACCGCAATCTGGCCCAGTTCAATCCGGGCGCCGGTGCGCCCGAAATCACCAAGAAGAACATCGAGCAGACCGACCAGCTGCGTGCCTCGGTGCGCTACGGGCTGGCCTCGCTGCTGAGCCTGGAAGGCTCGCTGACGCACCGCCGGCGCGAGTATTCCGCGCGTGAGTACGACGCCTATGACTTCAAGCAGGATACCGCCTCCCTAGGCTTGAGCTACCGGCCTCGCGAGGCATTGACCCTGGGCATCGCCGCCCGCTACAGCGAGGGCAGCTACCCCCATGTGCCAGCCGCCGGCGGCACTTCGGTCAAGAACGATTTCACCGGCAAGGATCTGGACTTCACCGCCGGCTGGATACTCAGCGGCGCCTCCGCCCTCAATGCCCGGCTGAGCGCCAGCCGTCGCGACTACAAGCTTGAGGGCGCGCGCGACTTCTCCGGCCTGACCGGCAGCCTGAGCTGGCGCTGGCAGCCCACGGCCAAGCTGCAGATCAACAGCAGCCTGACCCGCGACACCGGTGACGAGACCTCCTTCCTCAATCTGGGCAGCCTGGGCGGGGTCACCAGCGACTACAGCCGCGTGACCAACAGCCTGCAGATCAACAGCAGCTACGAGCTGACGGGCAAGGTGATGCTTGACGCCGGCCTGAGCTACGGCAGGCGCTCGCAGAACAACCGCCTGGGCAATCTGGATGCCAACGGCTCGGAGCGCACCACCTCGCTGAGCATGGGCGCGCGCTGGATGGTCACTCGCTCCGGCTTGATCGGCTGCCAGATCAATCACGACAAGCGTGATGCCGACGCCTTCATCTCCACCCCCTACAGCGCCAACAGCTATGGCTGCTATGGCCAGCTAACCCTGCGCTGAGTGCCCCATTCATGACGGCCAAGATCCTGCTCACCGGTGCGACCGGCTATATCGCGTCCCACACCTGGCTGGCCCTGCTGGAGGCCGGCTTCGAGGTGGTGGGCGTGGACAATTTCTCCAACAGCTCGCCCGAGGTGCTCAAGCGCCTGGAACGCCTGAGCGGCCGACCGCCGGTCTTCGAGCGCGCCGATGTGTGCGATGCCGCGGCGCTGGACGCCGTGTTCGCCGCCCACAAGCCGGCGGCCGTGGTTCATTTCGCCGCCTTCAAGGCCGTGGGTGAATCCACGGCCATGCCCCTGGCCTACTACCGCAACAATCTGGGCGGCCTGGTCAACACCTGCGAGACCATGCGCCGCCACGGCTGCTCGCGCATCGTCTTCAGCTCCAGCGCCACGGTCTATGGCGCTCCCAGCCCGCAAGACCTGCCCCTGCGCGAGGACGCGGCCCTCTCGGCCGTGAATCCCTACGGCGCCACCAAGCTGATGGGCGAGACCATTCTGCGCGATCTGGGCGCGGCCGAACCCGGCTGGCAGACCGCCTGCCTGCGCTACTTCAACCCGGTGGGCGCGCATGAGAGCGGACTGATCGGCGAAGACCCGCGCGGCATCCCCAACAATCTGATGCCCTATGTGGCCCAGGTGGCCGTGGGCCGACGCGCCGAGTTGCAGGTCTTCGGCAATGACTACGACACGCCGGACGGCACCGGGGTGCGCGACTACATCCATGTGGTGGATCTGGCCGAGGGGCATGTCGCAGCCCTGCGCTACCTGCTGGGTGGAGGCGAGTCGCTCACCGTGAATCTGGGAACGGGCCAGGGTTACAGCGTGCTGGATCTGGTGCGGGCCTATGAGGCCGCCAGCGGCCGCCCCATCCCCTACCGCATCGCCCCGCGCCGTGCCGGCGATGCCGCCGCCTGCTGGGCCGACCCCGCTCTGGCCCGCGAGAAGCTGGGCTGGAGCACCCGCTACGATCTGGCCCGCATGTGTGAGGACAGCTGGCGTTGGCAGCATATGAACCCACAGGGTTACGAGCAGGCATGAATACCATCCAGATCCAGCCGGTCATCATGGCCGGCGGCAGTGGCACCCGGCTCTGGCCCCTGTCGCGGGCCGGCTATCCCAAGCAGTTCCTGGTGCTGGAAGGCAATACCAGCCTCTTTCAGCAAGCGGCCCAGCGTCTGGCGGGTCTCGGCGCTGCAGACCGGCAAGCCCTGCCCCCTTTGATCGTGGGCAATGAGGAGCACCGTTTCCTGGTGCTGGACCAGTTGCGTGAGCTGCGACTGGAGCCGGACGCCGTCCTGCTGGAGCCCCTGGGTCGCAACACCGCGCCGGCCCTCACCCTGGCCGCTCTACAGGCCCTCGAAGGTGGACGTGATCCAGTGCTGGTGGTCACCCCGGCCGATCAGACCATAGGCGATGCGGCTGCCTTTCATGGCGCCCTGGGCCAGGCCGCGCAGAAGGCCGCCGAAGGCGCCATCGTGATCCTGGGCATCACGCCCGATCGACCAGAGACGGGCTACGGCTATATCCGCACCCAGGCCGATGGCGAGGCGCTGGCCGTCGCCCAGTTCGTGGAGAAGCCCGATCTGGCCACGGCCGAGGGCTATCTGCGCGAAGGTGGCTACTACTGGAACAGCGGCATGTTCGTGCTGCGTGCCAGCCGCTGGGTGGAGGCACTGCAAGCCTTCCGCCCCGACATCCTGACCGCCACCCAGGCCGCTTTTGCAGGCCGCAGCGTGGACGCCAAGTTCGTGCGTCCGGCCAAGGCCGAATTCGCCGCGGTGCCCGCCGAGTCGGTGGACTACGCGGTGATGGAGCGCCTGCCCGGCAGCGGTCTGATGCCTCTGCGCATGGTGCCGCTGGATGCCGGCTGGAACGATCTGGGCGCCTGGGAGGCCGTCTGGCAGGTGGCACCCAAGGACGACGCCGGCAACGCCGCCCGTGGCGACACCATCGTCGCCGACAGCCGCAACACCCTGGTCCACGCCACCAGCCGCCTGGTCTCGGTGGTGGGGCTGGAAGACGTGGTCGTGGTGGAAACGCCCGACGCCGTGCTGGTGGCCGACCGTGCCCGCAGCCAGGACGTGAAGAAGATCGTCCAGCGGCTGGACAGCAGCCAGCGCGGCGAACACAGCCTGCACCGCAAGGTGCACCGCCCCTGGGGCTGGTACGACAGCATCGACAACGGCCCGCGCCACCAGGTCAAACGCATCATGGTCAAACCCGGCGCGAGCCTGAGCCTGCAGATGCATCACCACCGCGCCGAGCACTGGATCGTGGTGTCGGGCACGGCCGAGGTCACCGTGGGCGACAAGGTGATCCTGCTCAGCGAGAACCAGAGCACCTACATCCCCCTGGGCGTGACCCACCGCCTGGCCAACCCGGGCAAGCTGCCGCTGGAGATCATCGAGGTCCAGTCCGGCTCCTACCTGGGGGAGGACGATATCGTCCGTTTCGAAGACACCTACGGGCGCCGCTAAGCCGCCCCATCCAAGCAATTAAGGGAGAGCATCTTGTCAGTGGTAGCAGTGATCGGCCTGGGATACGTGGGCCTGCCCCTGGTGGTGGAGTTCGGCAAGCATATGCGCACCATCGGCTTCGACATTGCGGAGTCCAAGGTCCAGGCCTGCCAGCGCGGCACCGACCCCTCGCGCGAGCT